>Ga0315282_10016959_pt1 | contig 10582 bp, 12 predicted proteins | sample YL17G07_20_MG_FD_203693 | JGI IMG/M metagenome (GOLD analysis project Ga0315282, IMG submission 203693) | Sediment microbial communities from Yellowstone Lake, YNP, Wyoming, USA - YL17G07_20 | ecosystem: Environmental > Aquatic > Freshwater > Lake > Sediment | place: USA: Wyoming | collected... | reverse complement strand
CGCGGCTTCCGCAACCTGCACGCCGGCCTTGCGAAGCCCGAAATCAAACGGCTCCCAGGAGACCAGAACGCCCACCGCGCTGCCCCACACGTTGGTCAGGCTGTTGGAGCCGAGCACCGGGCCCGAAATCGAGGGGATGACCGATTGAGGCAGCAGGAGTCCGAAGACATTGTTGCGGGTAGCCCGGTTGATCTGGCCCAGTAAGTCGGCGCGCGGCAGATAGCTGGCGCGGGCCAGGTTGATTCCCGCCGCGGCCGAAGATACCTGCTCGAGCGAGACGCGGACGGCGGGGTATTTCTTCAGCGCTCCCTCGACTGCCTGGTTAAGCGAGAGCGGCGCTGACAGCGCGAGCGGGCAGAGCAGAATTGTCAGGCGCATTAAACGGGACAGGTGGGACACGAAGCTCCTCCCAGTGATTGAATGGACCTATATCTCCATTATCACTCGCGCGCAACCAGGATGGTGAGAAAGGGGTCTGCCGTGGCGACCTGGCTCTATGCCTTCGATGACCCGTACATGCAGGTCCTCACGACAGCCGTGCGGACTCCAGCAAGCCCGCGAGCCTGGCTGCCGCCTCAATGAAAGGTGAATCGAGGCTCGTTAAGTTGGATTACACCCAGCGTTATGTGTAGCCAAATACCACTGCTCCTCGCCCGGGTGGGTGCTGGAACGTCGCAGGGCTGGCGCGAACCCATGCCCGCGTTGCGTCGCTTCCCCCCGAGCCCGTCTTGACACGGCTGTTCAAGTAGTGTAATATCGGTTATAGTAGACAGTAAACGTAGACGATAACCGTTGGTCTTCCCCGGGCGGCGTGGTGCTTGGGGCACGGTAAGGGGAGCACAACTGAAATGTGGGCCTGAATCGTGATGATCAAGACCCACCAGCGGCAGCCACTTCTCCGATCGCGCTGGCTCAAGGCGAGCATCGCCTCACGATGGAGAGAGGGGCAAAGCCAGGGGGGAATGCAATGTGTGAGAGGTCTGTGAAGAGTCGGCGGCACTTCCTTGGAGGCGCCGCGGTGACGGGTGGCGGTCTGATTCTGTCCGCTTGTTCCGGAAGTCCTGAGAATGCCGCCAGGCAGGGGAGCCCAGCCATCAAGAAAAGCGAGGGGCAGGAGGTCTCCCCCGGGGAAGACCTGATGCGTGAGCATGGGGTTCTGAAGCGGGTCCTGTTGATCTACAGAGAAGGCATCAGGAGGATTGAATCCAAGCAAGACCTCCCGCCACAGGTCTTCGCCGCGTCGGCGAAGCTGATTCGACGCTTTATTGAGGACTACCACGAGAGGCTGGAAGAAGAGTACCTTTTTCCGCGTTTCCGCAAAGCCGGCAGGCTTGTTGAGCTGGTGAATGTTTTGGAAGAACAACACAAGCGAGGGCGGGTGCTGACGGAGGCGGTCCTTCACCTTTCCACAGCCGCCACCTTGAAAAACGCTCGGGACCGCTTGAAGCTAAGAGACGCACTGCAGCTCTTTGTGCGCATGTACGAGCCCCATGAGGCCCGCGAGGATACCGTGCTCTTTCCGGCGTTTCGCAAGATCGTCTCCGCGAACGAGTACGCCTCTCTAGGGGAAGACTTCGAGAAGAAAGAGCATCAGCTCTTCGGAGAGGACGGCTTCGAGAAGAACGTCGACGAGGTGGCCGGACTCGAGAACGTGCTCGGAATCTACGACCTGGCACAATTCACTCCTTCAGAGTGAAGACCGGAGAGTTCCTATGGAAGCCCTTGACAGGCTGCTTCGGACTCGTGCTCCCTCGGCCACGCTCCTGATCCGTCTGGTAGTCGGTTTTGTGTTCCTGTCCGAGGGAATTCAGAAGTTTTTGTTCCTAGATCAGTTGGGGGTAGGCCGCTTTGCGAAAATAGGCATCCCAGCGCCGGAGGTGATGGCGCCGTTCGTCGGATACGTCGAAATAGTCTGCGGCTCTCTCCTGCTTCTCGGCCTGCTCACCCGGCTGGCGGCGATCCCCCTAATCATCGACATGCTGGTGGCGATTGCCACGACGAAGATTCCGATCCTGTTAAAGTCCGGCTTTTGGGCGGTGGCGCACGAGGCGCGCGTGGACTTCGCAATGCTCCTGGGTTGCAGCTTTCTTCTCGCTGTCGGTGCAGGAAACTACTCTGTTGACGGTTATCGAACCAGTCGACAGATGTCAGATCCGGCGCGGGATGGTTAGCTTTCTGGACCCGAGGCAAGCATCGTCACCTGCCGCGGAGAAGATTTTATGCCAACAAAACACAGCGGCTTCATGATTCAGGGCAACCGCCGCTCCGGGGGGCACTTTGAGCTGGTGGTTGCCGATCTGGCAAATGAACGGCTCGCTCACTCCCGACGCAACATTGATGACCCTGAGTTATCGTGGGGCGGGCCGCGCTTTTTCGGGACGGGCAAAGTGCACGCTGTCTCTCTGATCCAAAGCAATTTTGGTACTCCTGGGCTCGGCAACCTGGAGTTGATTGCACGGGAGTCGAACAGACTGGCGCACTACTGGTGCGAGGACCGCCTGCCCTTCGCCTGGCACGGTCCCTTCTACTTTGCACATGAGCAGGTCTCCGGTAATCCTGCCTTCATTCAGAGCCGCTTCGGAGTCAGGGGGAATTTCGAAGTGGTCGTGCCAAGCGGCGACTCCGAAGCAGGCGGGTTGTATCACTACCGGCGCAACAATGACCAATCGGGCTTGCCTTGGATGGGGCCCACTCTCTTTGCCAGCGCACTGAGGCAGGTCGACGCGGTTGCACTGATCGAAAGCAACTTCGGGGACCCAGGCAACCTGGAAGCCATCGTTCGTGTTGGCGACGAGTTGTTACATCTCTGGTTCGACGGATCGATCTGGAGCGAAGCGGTTCCGTTCTTTCGAGGCGCCGCTGGCGTTCCAGGCTTTATCCAGAGCAGCTACGGAGTGAAGGGAAATTTTGAACTTGTCACGCCTCTCGAAGGGGGCGTTATGGCGCATTTGTGGCGCAACAATGATGATCCGGCGTTACCCTGGAGTGCGCCGACGATCTTCGGAACAAACCTACCGCACCAGCTTGAAGCCGTGGCACTGATCCAAAGCGATTTCGGGCTTCCGGATTTGGGCAACTTGGAGGTGGCGGCCCGCATGGGAAGCCGGACGTGCCACTTCTGGAGGAAGCCTCAACTCCCCTTCGAGGGACCCCCGCTCGAGTGGCACGGGCCAACGACCTTCATGTGTGAGACGAACCTGACCTAGCGCGTACAATGAGCGGCGTCAAATCAACCCGAAGCAGGCCCCTCTTCGAGCTGGCCGGACTTTTCTTACGGCTGGGAACCTTGGCCTTTGGAGGGCCGGCAGCGCACATCGCAATGATGGAGCACGAGGTGGTACGGCAACGCGGCTGGCTTTCCCACCAGGAGTTTCTCGATTTGCTAGGAACCGTCAATTTGATCCCGGGGCCAAACTCAACGGAAATGGCAATCTTCATCGGTTATCGTCGAGCAGGCTGGAGGGGACTGATACTTGGGGGCGCTTGCTTCATTCTACCTGCAATGCTCATGGTGATGGCGATCGCATGGGCATACTTGCGTTTCGGTTCCCTGCCGCAAGCCGCGGGACTGCTTTATGGAGTCAAGCCTGTCATCATCGCCGTTATCCTGGAAGCGCTCTGGGGGCTTGGACATGCCGCCATCAAAACCAGATTCTTGGCTATTGTGGGCCTGGCGGCGACCGGGTCCAGTCTGCTTGGCGTAAACCCGCTGATCGTGCTCTTTGGAACCGGCTTCCTGGTTGGGGCTACGCGATGGGTGACGCATGAACGAAATGGAGTTGTGGCGGTTTTCCCTCCTCCGGCGGTGGGCCCGCCGATGGCTTTTCTGACGTCGGTCTCCGCGGCTTCGGGCGCGGCAACGGCTGTGCCATTTGGTCTTTGGCCGCTGTTTGTGTTTTTTCTCAAAATCGGTTCGGTGGTTTTTGGCAGCGGATATGTCCTCTTGGCGTTTTTGCGCTCTGATCTTGTAGAAAGATGGCACTGGCTTACTGCGGGCCAGCTTCTAGATGCGGTCGCCGTCGGGCAGGTGACACCCGGCCCAGTGTTCACGACCGCAACGTTCATTGGTTATGTGCTGGGCGGAACGTTGGGTAGCGTCGTGGCCACGGTCGGGATTTTCTTGCCGTCATTCATCGTTGTAGCACTTGGCGGCTTTCTCGTGGCGCGGCTGCGCCGATCGCCTGTGGCAGGCGGATTTTTGGACGGGGTTAACGTCGCAACCCTGGCGCTGATGGCCGCGGTAACCTGGCAACTTGGTTCGGCAGCGCTGGTGGATTGGGTTACGGTTCTGTTGGCACTGGTCGCGGGAGCGCTGCTGCTTCGGAGAGTCAATTCTGCGTGGTTGGTGCTCGGTGCAGCGCTAGTGGGGCTCTTCGCGGCGCATTGGATGACTTGAGGTTCAAATGCGGAGGAGGGGAACGGAGGTCGCACGGATGTCTTCTCGCGGAATTCCCACATCATTGTTAGTCGCTCTTCTCCTCATTCCGCCTGGCGGCTTCGGACAGAGCCCAGAGACACCTCCCGGTGGATCTATCCTGGCGGCCACGGGGGTACAGCCGTACGGTGTGGTGCGAGTGGCGGACGCCATCGGCGTGCGGCCGCTGCTTGACCGTTTGAGGTCTCTGCGGGAAAGCCCGGCCGGCACCGCGGATGAACCTATGCTCCGGCAGGCGCTCCTCGAGAGAGTCGCGGCGGCTGGCCTTGAGGTTGATGGCGTCCTGGCCCAGATTCAATACGAGCGAGAGCAACTCCAGGATGTGGCGAACAGCCTGCAAGCTAAACGTGACCGCGCCGTTTGGATCGGCACACTAGCCGGCATCATCGTTGGCAGCGGCATGGGGGTAGCCGGGGCCGCCATGCAGTTCAGCGACCGGACCGCCAAGGCAGGGGACGTCATTGCCGTAGCCAGCGGCGTGGCCGCTACGGTCCTCTCATTGGTGACAATCCGGCTGCAGCGCGGTGGCAAGCGAGCGCTCGGACCGACACCCAACATGCTTGCTCCTTTCTTCGACCGGCCACCGACGCCCCAGAGCCGCTATTCAGAGTGGATCTGGGACTACATGAACGGCGTCTCTTCCGGCACCGCAGGTGAGGCTTCGATGCGCCAGCAGTTGTTGCGGGAGTGGGTTGACTCAGGCAGGGTTGATTTGTCGGACTCCCAGGCGGCGAAGCAGAAGATCGAGTTGCTGGCTTCGAGCGCCTCGCAGGGGCGTGTGCTCACGATTGATCTCATTGCTGACCGTCGGGCCATGCTTTCTGATGTTGGCGCACGCGTCGCTCTTCTTGAGCAGGATTTGGCCAGGCTCGTCCGCGCGATCGTCGAACCTTGACAGACATACTACATCGAACGATATGACCTCACTCCCTGACACCGTGACCAGAGAGATCCTTCTGAGCTTCTGGAAGGTTCACATCCTGCATCATGCTGATGAGGGGCCGATCTACGGCCAGTGGATAGCCGATGAACTCAGACGGCACGGCTACAACATAAGCCCCGGAACTCTCTACCCCTTGCTCAAGCGGATGGAGACGCACGGATGGCTGAAGTGCAGTCAATCACTCGATTCTGGCGCCCACGCCCGCAAAGAGTACCGCTTGACTAAGGAGGGCGCCAGGATTCTGGCACTGATCCGCGCTCAGGTTGAGGAGCTCCACAGGGAGGTGGTTGAAGAGGCTCGAGAGCATCGCCGCCGCTGAAGACCTGGCAGCCTGACGCAAGGGCAACATCGTCCAGCTATTTGTGACGCGCTGTCTGCCCGGCCCCAACACGCTGAGAATCAGTTCCCAGTCGAGAGCGAGATGCGGCAGCGGGCGCTGGTCATGGCCGGTCTTCGGATTCCTTTTCAAAACGGTTATCAGCAACAGCGTGATGGTCACCCAGCGCGTCGAACCAGCCGTTGCGAGTGGTTTGGAAACAGTCAAAACGTGGAACATAGGGCTTGATGTCAAGAAGAGGTGTTCCATCCAGAATGTCCACATCGGCGAGGCGAAGAACGTTTCCCTCCACGGAGAGGAGCCGCACCGGCGACATTCCGATGGGATTTGGTCGGGCAGGCGCACGGGTGGCGAATACGCCATGCGGGGTGTCCCCCAAGTAGGGGGTGACGATCAGTCTGCCCGCGCCAGCGGCAGCCCGGTCAAACCAGTAGAGGAGCCAGACGCGGTCAAAGCCCTCCAAGTCCTTGAGGCCCGCAACATACTCTGGCTCAACCACCGCCGTGCCTTCCGCCCCTTCCGCCAGTGCCGCTTGAATCGGCGTGCCCTCTGACTGCTTGAAGGGCGAGTGAATGAGTCCGATCGGCTTCAGTTGCATATCATTCGCATCTTCGCACTGCTGGCTTCGCTTGGCGACCGACGACGGCGGATTTTTCCCACCGAGCGTACGCCGTCGGCGGGATTGGCGTCAGAACACCAGGACCTTGTCGGCTGCCTCGCTCCAGGAAGTCAATTCGTCCATCGAGCTGCGGTGAGCTCCCTCTGCCAGCATCTCCGGCTTGATGCCGCGGGCATCCATGCAGGTGCCGCACACGCCGATCGGCGCCCCTTTGGCCACTAGAAGCTTCAGCATCCGCTCGATGTTGTAGTACCCGTTCGGAGTCGTTTGACCGCTGATTGTACACGACGCTGCCTCTCCCATCAAGAAAACGGAGACGCCGGTTCCCTCCGACTTGGCGAGGGACGTCGCCAGCCGGAGACCGTTGTAACTGCGCTCCGTACCGTAGGGTGGGTCGTTCAGAATGATCAAGTACTGCATGCGTGTTCCCTTTCAAAACCTGTCCACTCAGACGGCGATAGGAATGCCGTAGAGCTTGCCGCCCATCTTCAACATGGCTCCGTAGGCTGCCCGCTGCCAGCCCGGCGCGGAGAGCCACCACCGCTCGAACAGCACTTTGCCGATGTGCCAAGCCTTGCCGATTTGCCGCAGGTTGATCTGGGGCGATGGTTCGGCGAAGAAGTTGCCGTACGCGAACCCCGCCAGGTCTTCACCCGTTTCAAGCATGCAGTACCCATCGCCGCAGAAGGTTTCGCCGGGCTTCCGTCCCTCGATCTCAGCAGAGATCCGGGCCGCCACAACCTCAGCCTGCACGTGAGCGAACACACCGGCTTTCGGCAGCATGAGCGGAACATCCGGCTTCCAGCGGCCTGGGATCGGAATTGCGGTCACATCGCCGGCTGCAAACACGCTGTTGTGTTCAGTCTCAAGCGTCTGAGGATTCACGGGCACCCAGCCCGCGGCATTCGTCAAGCCGGCTCCACGGACCAGGCGTGGCGCACGGTGCGGCGGAACGGCGATGAGCAGGTCGTATCGCTCGGTTTGGCCTTGCTGGAACCGCATCGTTCGCGCCGCCGGATCGACGACCGCCAGGGTGTGGAGAGGGTGAAACTGGATCTGTTTGGCCTCGAGCATCTGTACGACCGCCGCGCCCAGTTGCGGCCCCGCCACGGGCATTGGTTGTGGTTCGGGAGTGAAAAGGCGAATGTCGACGCCGACCCGGCGGCCAGTTCGGCGGAAGTAGTCGGCGATCAACATGGCCCCCTCGTACGGCGCGCCGGGGCACTTGTACGGCATCGCCGCCACCACGACCGCGATGCGGCCGCCAGCGAAGCTCGCCAGGGCATTGTACAGGCGCGATGCGCCCTCGAAGGTGTAGAACGTTTGTGACGCTTCCGCCAAACCTGGAATGGCGTCCGGCGCCAGTTCTGCCCCGAGGGCCACGATGAGGTAATCGAAAGCGATCTCACCGGCGCTCGTGACGACTCTCCTCTTGGGCAGGTCCAGGGCTTCCGCGTTCGCATGAACGCATTCGACCCCTCGACGCAGCAGAGCCGCCAGGGGGCGGCGAACCTGATGGGGTTTTCGATCGCCGGTCATCAGCCACAGAAACGAGGGCGCGAACGCGTGTTCCGCGTTGCGCTCCACCAGCACCACGCGGTGATCCGAGGTAAGGCGCAAGCGCAACTGATTGGCGGCGATCATCCCACCGACGCCACCGCCAAGGATTGCGACAGTCTTCGAAGGCATGCTGGTTCTCTCCTCTATTCCGTGCTGCGAAGCCTGTGCACGGCGTCCGCAATCGCGGCTATCGCGGCACGCACTTCCTCCCGCGTGGTGTTCCGCCCCGTGGAAAGCCGGAGGGTGCCACGCGCCCAATCCTCCGGGATCCCCATCGTGCGAAGAACATGGGAGATCTGCACCTCGCCGGAATGGCAGGCGGCTCCCGCCGATGCGGCAACGTAGGGCTCGATTGCAGCCAGAAGCTCATTGGCGTTCACTCCCCGAATGCTGACGCTCAGAGTGTTGGGGAGGCGCCGCTCCGGGTGCCCATTCACCCGAACGTCCGCGATTCTCTCGCGAAGCCCTCGCTCCAGCTCATCCCGGCTCTCCCGCATGCGCGTCATGTTCTCGGCAAGGTCACGCCTAGCCACTTCACAAGCCTTGCCGAGCCCGACGATCTCAAGCACGTTTTCGGTGCCCGGCCTCTGCCCATGCTCCTGACCGGCCCCTTGCATAATCGCGTCTAGAGTGACCCCGTCCCGGACATAGAGAGCGCCGACGCCCTTGGGCGCGTAGAGTTTGTGCCCGGCGATGGTCAGCAGGTCAACCCCGAGCTCCTGAACGTCGGTCGGGATCTTGCCAGCCGATTGCGCCGCGTCGGTGTGGAAGGTGATGCCGTGCCTTCGCGCAATCTCCGCCACTGCCTCGATCGGCTGGATTGTGCCGACCTCGTTGTTCGCATGCATGAGCGTAGTGAGGATGGTGTTCGGACGAATCGCCGCCTCTATCCCGGCGACACGCACCAACCCGTCTCCATCCACCGGAAGCCATGTGACTTCGAAGCCTTCGGCCTCCAGCCGGCGGCACACCTCGGTCACAGCGGGGTGTTCGATCTGACTGGTGATGATGTGACGTCCCCGCTCCGCGCGAGCCAGAGCAGCTCCACGAATGGCGTAATTGTTGGATTCAGTCCCTCCGCTGGTAAACACAATTTCGTCCGGTTTCGAGTTGAGCAGTTCGGCAACCTGGGACCGCGCCTGAGCGACAGCAGCGCGCGTGATTGCGCCATAGCGGTGGGCGCTGGAAGGATTCCCGAAGTGCTCCTCAAGAAACGGCCTCATGGCCGCCACAACCTCGGGTGCATGCGGCGTCGTCGCGTTGTAGTCCAGGTAGACTGGCTGCTTGAGCTGGTCTCGCATGGCAATCACCTCTCTTCGCCGGCGAAGACCGGCAGGCCCTCGGCCCGCCAGTCTTGGAGGCCCTGCTCGAGGCGGAAGGCGCTGAACCCGCGCGCTCGGAGCATCTCCACGGCTTCCACGGCTAGCACACAATAGGGGCCGCGACAGTAGGCGACGATATCGCGGTCCCGCGGCAAATCCGAAAGGCGGCGCTCGAGCTCTTTGAGCGGGATGGAGAGAGCGCCTGGAATGTGGCCCGCACGGTATTCCTCCGCGGGCCGCACGTCCAGCACCGTGACCGCACCCTCGCGAACCTTGGTGAGCAACGCTTCGCGGTCTACCGGCTCCAATCCCTGGCGGTTGGCGAGAAACTCACGCGTGATCTCCCGCACCTCGATCAGCCGCGTCTCAGCCAGCTCCCGGAGGGAGCGGAAGAACCGGCAGACTTGCTCGTCGGGCAACCGGCAGGTGACGAACAGCCCCGACTTCTCGGCCTCCACAAGCCGGGCAGCTCGCAGAGCTTTCAAGTGCTGAGATGTATTGGCGAGGCCTAGGTTGGCTTCCTTGGCCAGGGCTTCCACCGTTCGGGGACCCTGGCAAAGAAGGTCGAGGAGTTCCAGCCGCCCTGGGTTGGAGATCGCCTTGCCGATCCGAGCGAACTGTTCGTAGATGGCGGTCTTGAAGCGTCGATTGCGGCTTGCCATAATCAGTTCAGTAATTTATAGTATAATGAAATACTGTGGCCGAGTCAAGGGATCTGACGTCAGCATCCATGGCTTTATGGGGCACTTCGAAGGGGAGGGTGACCGCCGCTCTCAGGCTGTGGCGCGGGGCCGCTGGCTTGAGTACGGCACCGTCGTCTACAACAGCCTTGAGGGCCTGGTTGCGCTCGTGGCCGGATGGCTGGCGGGCAGTATTGCCTTGGTAGGATTTGGCTTCGACAGTGTCATTGAGGTCAGTTCGGGCGCGGCGTTACTTCTCCGTTTGCGCGCCGATGTCGATCCGCGCCGCCGCGACCGAATGGAACGTCTCACCCTCGGATTCGTGGGCACGTGTTTTCTCGCGGTAGCGGCGTACGTGGGATACAACTCAATGAGCAACCTGATTCAGCACCAGCCTCTTCGGCCGAGCATTATCGGAATCGCACTGGCAGCGACATCGCTGATCGTTATGCCCCTGCTGGCCAGAGCCAAGCGCAGGGTGGCACGCGAAATCTCCAGCGGCGCGATGGGTCGCGCTGTAGTCGAAAATGGGTCAGACAAGCTAAAGCTTATCCCACAAGGGGTCCAATACCTCCCGGAGACTGAGAAGCTGTGAAAAAATCGGCGCGGGCAAGGAAAACACAGACAGGAGTGTCTGTGCCACACTGGAAGCACAGGACTTGCGGGCAGGTGGCACAGGCATTTCT
>Ga0315282_10016958_pt1 | contig 10582 bp, 8 predicted proteins | sample YL17G07_20_MG_FD_203693 | JGI IMG/M metagenome (GOLD analysis project Ga0315282, IMG submission 203693) | Sediment microbial communities from Yellowstone Lake, YNP, Wyoming, USA - YL17G07_20 | ecosystem: Environmental > Aquatic > Freshwater > Lake > Sediment | place: USA: Wyoming | collected... | reverse complement strand
GGAAAGAGTGAGCAGTGAATAGACCCGGGGTGAGACTTTTTCCAGTTCCATCGGAGGAAGTGACTGAAATGGAAAGCGGAATCTGAATTGCCAGTGCTCGCAACGGAAGAAATACGCGATGTAAAGGAGTCCGAACCAGACGAGAAGTGTTGCGCAGAAAATTAGAATAGCGAGTTTGCGTTTTGAGAACGCGTAGCGGTTAGCACCTTCCCGATTGAAGTCAAGATACGGGAGCGTTATCAGCGCGAGAACGAGAATAAACGGAATAACGACTCCCGCCAGCCACGGGTCAAAATATACGAGGAGTTCCTGCACAGGGAGGAAGAACCAGGGCGCTTTCGCGGGGTTTGGCGTTATCGCTGGATTCACTTTTCCTTCCAGCGGCGCGTCAAATGCGAGAGAGAAGGCAACAATTATGATGAGCGCAAAGAGGGCGCAGACCAGTTCACGATAGAAAAGATGCGGCACAACAGTCTTTTTCTCGCTATTCACTTCCTCTATCTCTTTCTCGTTCATAACAACCTCAAAGCGGTCTATCCAGTTTATTGTCCTTTCTTACTCGCCAGAAATGGACACCTAACAGAATGACAAGAATAAGCGGAAGGATAAAGCAGTGAAGCGCGTATGAGCGAAGCAGAGATGCTGGCTGATTCACTTCAGTTCCACCGAGAAGCAGGTATCGCAGGTCATTACTCTGCGTTACACCTACAGCCTGAGAGAGCGGACCCTCGCTTCCTATGAGAGGCGCTGATTTCGCCATATCTGTGCCAACTGTGAAAGCCCAGTAGCCAGCGCGGTCCCAGGTGAGAAGGTAACCTGTAAAAGCGAGGAAATGTGTCAAGAGAAGAAGCAGGACGCCAACCACCCAGTTGAACTCTCTCGGCGGCTTATAAGAGCCTGTAAGAAACACGCGCAAGAGATGCAGATAGAGGCATATAAGCATAGCGTGGGCAGACCATCTGTGGAGGTTTCTGATAAACGAGCCGAACGGGACGACGAAAATTATGTCGCGGACATCATTATACGCGTGCTCCGGAGTCGGGCGGTAGTAGAGCGCAAGAAGCGCGCCTGTCACCACAAGAATCAGGAAGAACAGAAAAGTGAGTCCGCCCATACACCAGGTGTGCGAGATTCGCAGAGTGCGTTCGGAAATCTGCGGCGGATGAATGTGAAGGAAAAAGTTGCTCAGAACTGTGCCAATTCTTGACTGCTTATCTACCGGATAAGGGTGGCGGAAAACCGACTGAATTAGCCTCGTTTCTTTTATTCTCTCAAATATAGTTTTTCTTTTGTTCACAAGTATCTCTAAAGAGCGAGATAGAAGCCGTCTTCTTCCGTAACTTTTTCCGTAGCGCTTTTTCGCCTGTGCACTTTATCGGCGTCAATCATTATAGAGCCGTCTTCGGCAAAAGAGATGCTAACGAGGTCAAGCGGTCTTTGCGCTGGACCAGAGAAATTCACCCCATCTTTTTTGTATCTTGAGCCGTGGCAGGGACAGACGAACTCATCGCCGAGCCTGTTATAGTTGACCATACAGCCGAGGTGAGTGCATCTGGCGGAGAGGGCGAAAACGCAATTTCCTTCTTCAGGCGAACTGCGAACAATGAAAACCCCGTAAGTTCCTTTGAAGCGCCCATCCACTTTGCCGGGGTGATAATCTATCGGGAAATCTGCCTTGAACGCCTTTGATTTCTGATAAGAGGCGGACGGATAAAGAAACCTCTTGAACAGGATGGCGAGAATGACGATAACCGCTGAAAGAGCGGCGAAACGACTGAATAGGAGTTTCAGGAAACTCCTTCTGGAGACCGAGTCATCTTCCGGTTCTGAAGTATCTTGCGCGCCCATCTCGGGTCAGTCCTCATTTACATTACTTACGCAGAATTATAGTTCAAAAAAATGATAGGTCAATAAATGCGTGATGGAAAAGATTTGAAACAGACACAGAAGGAAGCGAAAAGAGCGAGGCGGCATCTATTCTTCCGCGTCCTTTACGCATCTGAAGCCGAGGTTAAAGAATTTTTCATCAGGTCTGAGCCAGTTGACGAAATCGCATCTGGAATCAAACGGCGAATCAAGATAACTTCCGCCCCTTATGACTTGGCCGCCCTGGTGATGCTTGTCGTCAGTTATTGTTATAGTGTCAGTTGTCCATTCCTGAACATTTCCGCACATATCGTAGCAACCGCAAGGGCTTTTATCCTCAGAGTAACTGCCGACAGGTTTGAGTTTGGGTTTCTTCTCGCCTCTCTCCCAGAGGTTTGCTTTGCCTTTTGAGAATGTGTCGCCCCAGGGATAGTTTCTCCTGTCTTTTGAGCCGCGCGCCGCTTTCTCCCATTCCTCCTCTGTCGGCAGCCTTTTGTTAGCCCACTTTGCGTAATTCTGGGCATCCTGCAGGGTAACACTCACCACAGGGTGGTCTTCCATCTCCTTTGGTATTTTGGTGCCGTCCCAGTATTGGGGAGGAGAATAGTCTGTGGCGTCCACAAACTTCTTGTAGTCTGCATTTGTCACCTCATATTTGTCTATGTAAAAGGCTTTTACATAGACCTCTTTTGGTTTGTGGAAATTGTGCTTGAACGATTGTTTAGTGTGCAGGAACTCCTTGAACTCATTGGAGAATTCTTTCCTCGCTTCCTCAAAGACCTTGTCAATCTGTTCGTCTGTGGTTCCCATATGGAAGATTCCGGCAGGCACAAGAACCATTCCTTCAGGTTCTTTGCGGAGGTAATCCTCATCAGTCTTTTTCAGAATAGTTTCCACCAGTTTCTGGATAGATTTTATCAACTCATTGATTGTCTCATCCTGCACTGGCGCTTCAAATTTTACACCGTCCCAGTCAGGAGGGGTTATGTCTTTCGGGTCTTCCGGCAACTTGTTTTCTTTATACAACTTCGCTGAAAGATTCTGGCTCAACTTGAACAGGACGCCGAAAAGCATCTCCATATCTGTAGCGGTCTGCGGAAACTTGATGGCAAGAAAACTCTCCTTATACTCGCGGTGCTTATCAATATCTTTCTTGAGCGGGTCTCTCCACTTCGTGTCAACGAAGTCTCTCCAAGACGCCTCATCAAATTTCTTATCTTTGAAGTAGCGCTTCTTCTCAATTGCCGCTTTGTATTCAGTCCACATATCGTGTCTGAGTGTCTCGGCGTTAGCGAGAAGTTTGCCGTAAAGGGCTGCGATTTCTCTCTCTCCTTCTTTCTCCTTTTGGGGCGTGCCCACGCGCACTGTCCTGGTCGCCCGCAGTATTTCGGTCTGGTCTGCAAACTGCTTGCGCACAGATTCAATCTGTCTGTCAACCATAAAAAGCGCTTCTATCGTGTAGGTGCCGCTGTAATAGCGCTTCTTATATGGTCCGAACGTGTGAGAGAATTTCTTGTTTGTCACGACGACCGCTTTGCCGTCAAAATTCTCGTGAGCGAAGTGAATCCAGAGTTGCACTCTGCTCTCATCAGGGACCTCGGCTGTGCCTGAGACCGCAAACTGGAGTCCTCCTGCCGCTTCCTTCACTTCAGCGGTTATCTGAAGTTTCTCCACTTCCCCCTGGGAATAGAGGTGAAGCGTGAAACACAGAAGAGAAGTGAAAATGGCAAATCCAGCAATCACGCGCCACATAAAGTTTTCCTTTCCTTCTTCTTCCCTCGCTCTCACTTGCCTACTCAAAAATCTCTTCAGACTCAAGCACCTCGGCATCAGGCAGAACATACGTGAACGTTATATCGTCAAAGACCGGGCTGCAGACAGCGTTTGGAAGTCCGGGAATCTGCACAGCGTCAAGGTTGACTATATACTTTACCGGCACTTCCCTTGTGACTGTCAGATTCGGAATCTCCTCTGCGTTTGTAAGGTCTTGCGGTGCGGCAGAGCCCACTTGTATTCTGACAGTAACGCTCCCGCCGGTAAACTGACTTTTCAGGAATCCGCCATAGTCAGAAGGTAAATATGCTGTCCAGGAGACGCTTCCAATGCGGGTCTCATACGCACCGGGAGGGAAGATGACAGGGACTCTGTTCTCATATTTTCCCGCGAAGTAGAATCTCATCGGCGGTCCCGCAGTGGAGAAATCGGGTCCAGAGTAGAACGTTCTGAACCCGTCCATTGTGCCGTTGCAAAATTCGGAGATAGGAGCGTTAGGGTCTCTGGGGTTTGGGTATTTGAAGACACCTGCCCTGTACATCTGACGCCTTTCAAATCCGGCAACGTACATAACATCGTGAGGCTCCTTCTCGTTCAGCGTCACAAACGCTCCTTCCTTCTCCCCGAAGGACTTCGCTGAGGAGACCTTCCTCCCATCAACATAGATATCAAACCGGGAAGCCATCCCCGTATCAATGCGGTCATCCCATCTGACCGCTATGTGCCTCCACTCGTTTGACTTCCAGTTCCTTATCAAAGGCGTTGTCGCCATAATAAACGCATCCGTCCTTGCGTATTTGATGGATTTGTCAGGGTCAATTGGTCCGCTTGGCGCGTAGTTTCTCTGGTCTTGTATATTGTTAGGGTTCAGGAGTTCGGGGTGAAGTTTCCCTCTTGAATCAAACGCGAGTTCAAAGTAGAGCCTTGTTCCTCTGATAACGCCGTCAGTGTTTTTGAAGATAAACATCTGGGTGCCCTTCGTCCAGATACCTTCCTGCTTGAACGGCGTCTTCACCTGCGTAACAGAGCAAAGTCCCCAGGTAACCTGTTGTGTTGCGTCAAACATCGGCTTGAACCAGAACTCCAATCCCGCCCCGTAATACGGGATATTTCCCAGCGGCGGGTCTTGGCTTGGACCATCGTATGGCGTCCCGCTTCTGACGCCGGCGCGGTATAACAGTATCCGCGGAGTAGTGTGCCCGATATTAGCCTCTCCGAGTTTGCGGGTCTGGGCGATACTGGTATTGACGCCATCAACAAAGAGGTCGCCGTAGTCATTATACGGCGACTTCAGTTTCATAAGCGGTCCAACTTTCATCGCGACAGGCGCAACAGGATTGGGATACGGGGTCGCAGGAGAATCCGCCCACAGACTCCTTCCACTGCCAGGCGGGTCGTCTTTTCCTTCCCAGCCTGCCTTGAACACGTGCTGCGACCCCGGACCGCTTCCTTCATCTCGCGGCTTTATCTCTACGTAACCAGCCAGGGTGGAAGCATAGTCCGAGCCGAGAACTGAACACGGCTCAGGATAGGTCACAACATCGGAGCGCTCTACTGTGCCCTTTCCGCCAACATACTCTTCAAACTGCGCCTGAGTTGTCTGCCTGACTATCTCGCACAACCTCACAACTTTGCGGATTTTGCTGCGCGCAGCGATTCCCTCCGGAGCAGCGATTTCCCCGAGTGAGATTATCTCAAACCGCCCCATAGAGCCGAAGCAAAACTCCGTCGTGTGCGAAGGTTCTGGTTTATTGCCCTCAAGCCTGAAAAGGCTGAACTTGTCAATCTCCTGAAACGCGCCTTTATTTGGATTGAACCTGTTTGGCAGCGCATTTGGATTGAAATTCGCTTTCAAAAGGCTTCTTACTGACTTCTCATACCAAGTGTTGAAATTCTCCTGCGTCCTGATTGTGGACGGAACAGTCGCAGGCACTGCGAAAAACCTCTCAAATCCCGCATTTGACATATTGTCAGCAAAGTCGTAGAAATCCTGCCACTCCCTGAACGGCTTTATCTTCCTCGCTTCAATTATCCGGTCCGCTATAACAGAGGCGTCGCGAAATGTTATCGGGTCAGTGTAAATAAATGTGAGCGTCGGCTCAGTTATGGAAATCGGCTCGTTCACACCCGGAAGAGGTGTGTCAGTGCGTTCTGTCGATTGTGTAATGGGGGGCGGAATCAAAACGTAAACCCTTCTTCCTGCAAGACCAGTCAGACACGCAGTCAGAACTTCTTTCGTCGCGGTGTTTATATTCACCGGCGCTCTCGGTTCCGCCTCAAAATCCACCGGGCTTCTCGGGTCATCTGTGCCTATCCCTTTCAGTGTCTGAGGGTCTATCCACGAAGAGACTGCGACATAGTCTTGCAGCACAGAAAAGTTTTCTTCACCCAGAGGCTCTATCAGTTGACTCTTTGATGTGAAAGCCCTGCCTGGCAGTTCACTCTCTCTGAAAACTAACAGCGCTTCGCCGCCGGTGTAACCTTTGTACTTGTAAGAACTGAGCGGATTCCTGAGCGCCTTCTTCTCTATCCCGGCGGCAAGATTGTCCAGCATTCTCGCAAGTATCTTTCTTGAAGTACCGTAATGCGTATTCAGGTTTATCTGGCTGGCGCAATCAACAACCTTCACCCTGTACCTGTCGCCCTGCGCTATATACGTGCCTGCAAGAAATCCCTCATACGTCTCCTTCTCCCTCGCAATCTCCTCTATCTCCTTCCCTATCAAGTCTTCTCTTATCCAGTATTCCCTCGCACCATCGCTGTTATTGGTGTAACTGCGGGCTGAAGCGGTCCTGCGCAACTCAGCAATAGCGTATGATATGCCTGATTCGGCAAGAAACTTCGCCTTTATCCCGTTGACGTAGTTCACCGAGGAAGCCAGTTCCAGCCTCACAAGCGTCGTGAATGTGACCGCCATAATAGAAAGAAGCGCGAGAACGCCTAACGCAAGAACCAGTGTAGAACCCCTCCTGACCTTCCAATTCATCTTTACGCCCCCCACCGTGCCACCTCGCAATCTCTATCCCAGATATATAGACGAAGAAGAACCTCACCGCGTTGCACTTTTTGGTTCCCATTCTGCAAGAAAGTGAGATTGCGCACGCGAAACCTTTGCGACCCTGCACGCGAGCCCACCTGGTGCAGACGAATAACAAAAAAAGGGAGTAGCAAATCGCTACTCCCTCAAAAATACACATCTCAGACGCGCAGACTCCTACTTCCCGCCGCCGCTGAGTTTCTTCAGTATCTCGTCAATCTTCCGCAGCGAGTCATCCACACGCCTCTTGTTGTACATAGGACATCCGTAAGCGTCGTTCCAGGAATACTCTCTTTTGGTCAGTTCAACTATCTCCTTGATATTGGTCAACTCCTTTATCAACTGATTTATTATATCCTTCATAGCGGGGTCTTTGGTGTTGTTCAGAAGTTTCTTGAGCGCCTCTACCGCCGCAAGCGTCTCCTTCACAACACTGTCAAGGTCAGCCTCGGAAAGTTTCTTCTTGCCCAGGTCAGCCAGTTTCTGGGCCGCAGCATCTATCGCGCCTTTGAGGTCTTTGTCAACTTCCTCAGGAAGCCCCCCTCCCCCTGTCGGCTTCGGATTAGGATTATCTACTGCAGGGTCCTGCGCGACTATGAATGTGCAGAGCCCGATAACGACCACAAATCCCGCTATTACCCCCGCCAACTTCTTCATACCCACCTCCATTCTGTTTGGACTATTTCTCTCTCCCTATACATAGACGCTTTTTACACCCTCTTCTTTCGCATTTCAACCTAAAAATTTCAAAAAATTTAGCCCGTTCTTACTCGTCGCTTCCCCCTTCTTACTTTTTACTTTTTACTTTTTACTTCTCTTTTCCTACCACCCTGCGCAACTCTATCACATCCACTGGACAGCCTGCCCAGTCATTCTCCCAGCAAATTATTATATCACAAGAGTCCGGATTATGCTCGTGCTTTAAGAAGTTGCTGCTCTTATACTCAAACTCAATTCTCACACTCCGCCAGCGCCTCTCCCCGCTATCACCCCACACCCGACGCTTCGCCTCGCAGTCCGGATACCCGCTCCCTATCTTCTCAACAAGAAATCCCAAATCTTTGCCCAGAACACCAAATAAATAGATAACTCCCCGCTCATTTGTCGGCGCATACCGTAAACCGCAACAGTTCAGCACCTCGCCGTATTCCTCCCCACGCCCCCGCCGGGCGCGTCCGCCCTCACGCCTAACCCCCGCCTGCACCAGTCTCCCCCTCACAAGCAACGCCAAATCTCTATCCACATCCTTCTCATTCAGATACTTCAAAAACTCTCTCAATATCCCGTCAATTGTGCCGAAATGCTTCTCATACGCGCTCTGCGAATACCGCGTCCACTTCCTTATCTCATCCCACGTCGGTATCCGCCGCAGTTGACGCACTATCCGATGATAATCCTCCAGTATCTCCTCATCGCTCAGACGCGGATGATAGAATGGATGGCACTTCACGCCCGCGACCTTCAGTAACTCTAACCATCTGCCGGCAAAAAATTTCCTGATATGGTATTCTGACAGACCCGTCTCCCGCAGGAAATCATCGCGTGAGAGCGCCCCACCGCAGCGTTTCCCCGCCGCCTTCACCGCTTTTATTATGCCTTCCCGTGTCAGACTCTTCTTATTTTTGCATTTTTCACTTTGCATTTTTCATTTCCCGCTACCCCCGCACTAAAGTGCGGGGCTTGCCTCTTCATCCTTACATTCTACATTCTACATTCTACATTCTACATTCTACATTCTACATTCTACATTCTACATTCTACATTCTACATTCTACATTCTACATTCTACATTCTACATTCTACATTCTGCATTCTTCCCCCATCTATAGCGGTGGATATACACACTTTTGGAAATATTTTTTCCAAAAACCGCAAAAAAGTTAGAACTCGCCTCGTGGTATTGTAAGATGTGGCAATAATGATAGCATGCCATTTAGTCTGGACAGCATATGGCTGGTGGTTTCCGAACGACATCCGTGGCGCGTGGTCAAAGGAAGTTTGGGCGCCAACCTTGCGCCAACTTGGCACAACTGAGCAACTTGGCAGGCGCAGTCTCCAGCCCACAGCAGCGCAACTGAAAAACTACCTGCTTTCAGCGCAGAGGTATCTGAAATACTCCCCTACCACTCTGGACGCAAAGGCGCGGGAAAAAGTGGCAAACGAAATAACAGCGCACGCAACACTTCACAACTACAAAATCTGCGCGCTCGCAGTTATGCCAGACCACGTTCACGTAGTCGTCGCAAGACATACCCACACGTATCAGCGAATTGTGAACGCCTTCAAATCAGTCTCGGCGCGTGCTCTCCGCCGTTACCTCGGGTTAGCCGCGTCGCCTGCGACGCGCAATGGAATCCGTGCCGCAGGCGGCACGGCTAACCGAACTCCGGTCTGGTCACGCGGCTACTGGGTGCGCTATCTGGACACCGAACAAACCCTCGCATCCGCCATCGCCTATATAGAGAATCAACGCCTCTGAAAAGACATAACCCCCACGCAAGCGTGGAGAGACGATTTCTCTGCCTGTCAGGCGCCCAGTACCGCAGCGAGTGCATTCTTCACCCGCTCCTCGGAACCTTGGTCATCGGGTGGGTTCAGAAAAGATACCGCGGTCGCAATAGGTGTTACTATACGAGAATTCCTCACCAAAAACTCGTCTAAGTTTCCCTCAAATGTCCGCTTATCGTCATCCTGCTGCCTCTTCTCTGAGTCCACCCTATAAATGTCACCAGGAGCATTAGCGCGACAGATATAATAATACCAAGGAGGTACTGTGTGTCCCCACCTAACGATTTCAGGTGTATGGAGGTAAAGCAGGTAGATGAAGAAAAACGTTAGAACGAATTGTCTCTCGTTATCCTTGACAGCAAGGGTTCGACGCCCTTGAGGGTCATAGAAGATGCTAATAGTTTTCAGACCTCTTATGTCAGCAAATCTCCGCGTTGCATCAAGCGCCTGGAAGAAGTAGCGCAGGTTGGATGTCGCAGCCTCTGTTACAGAGTTGTCAATCTTGCCTAAAATTGCGTTCAGGTTTTTGTCATCATGCACGCCTATTCCTTCACAGATTAGGCGGATTGTTTCCCCTCTTTGTGTTATCGGCACATTCTCAACAATCTGGAAATGCTTTGCTATGTAGGCTGCCGCCATACTTTCAGAAAGGGCGTCCTTGCCATATTTAGCCACAAGTCCACTCTTGAGAATCCCAGGATCCACGGCAAAGATGAACAAGACGGGAACTTCACCTACTTTCCTCTCTGTCGCATATTCCGGCTGAGCCGTAGAGGAGATGGACTGTTCTCCTGCGGCTTCTCCTGATTCTCCCTTACTTTCTGGCTGGGGAACTGGCTTGTCAAACTCTTCTTCAGTGGTCGGAACTAATCCAAAGAGAATCTCGTAACTCTCCATAACATCAACTGCGTTAGTGGGAGGTAGTCTATCCAGGTCATCAATGAGGATTATCAGTTTTTTATCATCCCGGCAAATGTCTATAATGAACTTCCTGAACTGCATTATAGTATCTGGTGCCTATATTGATTTCTTTATTATCCCCGCAATTTCCTTGACCGACAGTTGTACAGGTATTCCAGGAACACTGACACTGAGCGCAGGAAGGATGCTCAGCAGTTTTGAGCCCAATCTTTTGATTTGGGACTCAGATTTCGCCCCTCTCAATTTGGAAAGTTTACGCAGCACTGGCTCAAGAATGTTTCCCCCAGGAATCCTCGCTGAGACGTAAATGCAAATATTCTTGTCTTGCTCCTCCAAGTCTTCCTTGATCCATCTTAGAATCGTTGTTTTACCACTACCCCAGCCACCAAATAAGCCCAAAGAGAGTGGAAGATTGTCCAGTCCAAGGGAACTCACGTCTTTGGCTATTCGTTTTGCAACCTGAACCCTTTCAAACAA
>Ga0315282_10016957_pt1 | contig 10582 bp, 10 predicted proteins | sample YL17G07_20_MG_FD_203693 | JGI IMG/M metagenome (GOLD analysis project Ga0315282, IMG submission 203693) | Sediment microbial communities from Yellowstone Lake, YNP, Wyoming, USA - YL17G07_20 | ecosystem: Environmental > Aquatic > Freshwater > Lake > Sediment | place: USA: Wyoming | collected... | reverse complement strand
GGCGGGGTCGAAGGCGGGGTCGAGGGTGGAGTCGTCGGCGGCGTCCTGGGGGGCGTCGTGGGCGGCGTTCTGGGCGGGGTCGTGGGCGAGGTCGAGGCCCCGGTCCGGGCGATCGGGGAGATCAAGCCTCCGAAGCTTGTCCACTCGGTCGACCCGCTCTATCCGGAGATCGCGCGGCAGGCCCGGGTGGAAGGCGTGGTGATCGTCGAGGCGACGACGGACGTCTACGGGCGGGTGCAGACCGTCAAGGTTCTGCGGTCGATCCCGCTCCTGGACCAGGCGGCGATCGACGCGGTCCGCCAGTGGGTGTACGAGCCGATGATCATCAACGGCCGGCCGCGACCCGTCATCTTCACCGTCACCGTCAGATTCCAGCTGAAATAGCAAAGCTAGAGAATGGCTTTCGATATCTAAAAGGAGGTATGACCCATGCAATTTGGTCTCATTGAAATGTGGCAGCAGATGGGAATGGTGGCCAAAACCGTTTCGATCATCCTGATCGGTCTGTCGATCGTTTCCCTTTACATTTTCATCGAGCGACAGATGACCTTCTCCCGGGCCAAGAAAAGGTCCCAGGAAGTAGCCCCCAAGCTCGCCGACCTGCTGAAGGCCGGGAACATCCGGGACGCCCTGTCCCTCGCTTCGAAGAAGGACAACAAGGCCAGCCACCTGGCCCGCGTCACGGCCGCCGGCATCCAGGAGTTCATGGAAGGCAAGGAAGCCCGGCTCTCCCCTGAACAGCAGGTGGAGACGGCCACGAGAGGCTGCGAAAGAGCCGCGATTATGTATGATCAGGAGCTCAAGAGAGGCCTGGCCATCCTCGCGACCATCGCCACCTCCGCGCCCTTCATCGGCCTGTTCGGGACGATCTCCGGCATCATCAATGCGTTCCGCGGCATGGCCCTGACCGGGTCGGGCGGCATCGGCGCTGTGGCCGGAGGCATTTCCGAAGCCCTGGTGACCACGGCGTTCGGCATCGCCGTCGCCATCATCGCGCTCTGGTGCTACAACACCCTGAACACCCGGATCGAAGTCTACGGCGCCGAGATGACCAACACCACGTCTCAGGTCGTCGACTTCTTCATGCGCACCGCCGAAGCCAAGTAAATCGAGTCCCGGCAGCTGAGTTGCCGGACGAACGAGAGGCATATCATGGGATTTTCATTATCCAAGGGCGGCAAAGAAAAGATCCGCTCGGAACCGAACGTCGTCCCTCTCTGTGATGTCTTGCTCGTCCTGCTCATCATCTTCATGGTCGTCACGCCCCTCGTCCAGAAGGGCGTCGATGTCCGGCTTCCCAACGCTCAGTTCACGACCGATGTGCCTGAGAACCCCCCGGTCGTCCTGTCCATCCAAAAATCGGCCTCCGAGCCGAAGGGGTTCAAGCTGTACATCAACCATGACCGGACAACCCTGGAGAACCTGCAGAACGGGCTGGAAGAGGCCTTCCTGACCGTTTCCGAGAAGAAGCTCTATCTCAGGATGGACCAGGACCTGCAATACGGGGTCCTCGCGGAGTCCATTCTGGATATCATCAAGAACGCGGGGGTCGAGGTCGTCGGCATCATCACGGAGAAGAAGACCGAAAAGGGCGATTGAGGGCGGCCCCGAGCCCCGCTCATCCTTGACGCCATCGTCGAACACGACGGGGGAAGGAGAGATCGGAAGGTCTCCCTTCCCCTTTTTTTTGACGCCAACCCCCCCGGTGTCGTTCTCAACCGGGCTTTTCAGCGTCCTTGATCCAATTCCCGGGCGAGCTTGCGGATCTCGTCGATGAGCTCCCCGACCATCGTCGCCCCCTGGGCCTTCCTCAAAACCCGGCCTTCCCTGAAAAGGACGCCGCCCCCCCGGCCGCAGGCCAGCCCGATATCGACCTCTCTGGCCTCGCCCGGGCCGTTGACGGTACAGCCCATGACGGCCACCTTCATCGGCGTCCGGAGGCCGCGGACGGCTTTTTCCACGCGGGTCACGATGTCCATCAGGTCGACCTCCGTCCGGCCGCAAGTCGGGCAGGAGATGATTTCGACACCGCGCGTCCTCAGCCCCAGGCTCCGCAGGATCTGGTAGGCGGCGTCGACCTCCCGCTCCGGAGGGGCCGTCAGGGAGACGCGGATGGTGTCCGCCAGTCCCTCGGCCAGGAGAAGCGCCAGCCCGGCGGCGGACTTGACGCTCCCGGGGAGCAATGGGCCCGCTTCCGTGATGCCCGCGTGGAACGGATAATCGACCTTTCCGGCCAGGAGCCTGTAGGCCTCCAGGGTCCGGGGGATGTCGGACGCCTTGAGAGAGATCTTGATCAGGGAGAAGCCGCAATCCTCGAGGATGCGGACATGCCTCAGGGCGCTCTCGACCATGGCTGCGGCCGTCACCCCTCCGTGCGCGGCCAGGAGGTCTTTTTCGAGAGAGCCGGAGTTGACCCCGATGCGGATGGGGACTCGCCTCTCCCCCGCCGCCCGGACGACCTCCCGGACCTTGTCCAGGGAACCGATGTTCCCCGGGTTGATCCGGAGCCCGTCGACGCCCGCCTCGAGCGAAGCCAAGGCCAGCCTATGGTCGAAATGGATGTCGGCGATGAGGGGGACCCGAACCCGGCTCCTGATCTCCCGGAGGGCGCGGGCGGCCTCGCGGTCCGGGACCGCCAGCCGCACGATCTCCACCCCGGCTTTTTCCAGCCGACGGACCTGGGCCGAGGCGGCCTGGACATCCCGGGTGTCCGTCTTGGTCATGGACTGGACGACGACGGGAGCGCCGCCGCCGATGGCGACCCCGCCGACCAGGATCTGCCGTGTCCTCCGGCGTTCGAACATGGACGCCTCCCCGCCTAAAAAGGCAGAAGACTCCCCCACCCGTGGGGGAGCTGGTTGACGATGTCGTTGAGGATGACGAAGGCGATCAGGGCCACGAAGATCACGAAGCCGATCTGCATCCAGATGGTCCGGGCCTTGGGGCTCAGGTCGCGGCGGAAAACGGATTCGATGAGAAGGACGAAGATCTGGCCGCCGTCGAAGACCGGGATCGGGACGAGGTTGAGGATGCCGAGCTGGAGGCTGATGGCGGCGATCCAAGTGATCATGGCCAGCCAGCCCATCCGCAGGGCGTCGTAGGAGAAGCTGGCGATCTTGAGGGGCCCGCCGAGCTGCTTCGTCGAGGCCTCGCCCGTGAACAGGTCCTTCAGGAACTGGACCACGAGGAACGTGTTCCTCAGGTTCTCCCGGACGCTCTGGGAGATGGCCTCGAGGAAGCCGTATTTCTTGAGGACGGACTGGGGGATCTGGGCGATTCCGATCTTCCCGACGTTTCCCTGCCGGCGGGGGGTCACGGGGATGTTCAAGGTCCGGCCGCCGCGTTCGACGCTGAACTGGAGCTCTTTCCCGGCGCTCCGCTCGAGGACCTGGATGAACTGATAGAAATAGACCGGCTGGCCGTCGACGGCCTGGATGACATCGCCCGGCTTGAGCCCGGCCTGCTCCGCCGACGAATTCGCCGTGACCATCTGGACCTGGGTCAGGGCCCTGGCCCGGAATCCCGCGTAGCCGAAGGAATACCGGCTGACGGACTCCGTCTGGAGCTCGACGGAGGCCGCCCGGCCGTCCCTCAGGATGTCCAGCCGGATCTTCTTGTCCGGCCGTGAGCCGACGGCGATCTCGACGTCGCTCCAGGTCTTCACCGGACGTTCGTTGATCCGGACGACCTCGTCGCCGATCCGGAGCCCGGCGCCGGCGGCCGGCGAGTCCTTGTCGATCCAGCCGATGACCGGCTTTTCGTCCTGATAGATCGGCGTCGGGACGCCGACGCCGTTGATCACCGCGACGAGGACGACGGCCAGGATGATGTTCATGATCGAGCCCATGGCCATGACGAGGAGCCTCTGCCAGCGGGGCTTGGCCATCATGTCGTCGGGATCAATCGCCCGGCTCGGCTCGAACATCCCTTCACCCAGGAGCTTGACGTAGCCGCCCATGGGAATGAGGCTGACCCGGTAGTCGGTCTCCCCTTTCTTGAACCCGAAGAGCCGCTTGCCGTAGCCGAAGGAAAACACCTCGACCCGGATGCCGACGAGCTTGGCCATGAAGAAGTGGCCGAATTCGTGGACGAAAACGAGGATGCCGAAGACGATGACGAAGGCGAGCAGTGTGCCGAAGATGGTTGCCATGGTCCTACCTTTGCTTCAGGAAGCGCCGGGCCGAGCGCCGGGCCTCCCGGTCGATTTCGAAAATGGCCTCGAGGGAATCCGCCGGGACGCGGGGGTGCCCGTCCAAGACCGCCTGGACGACGGCCGGGATGTCCATGAACGCGATCCTGCCTTCGAGAAAGGCCCCGACGGCAATTTCGTTGGCGGCATTGAGGGCCACGGGCAGGCTCCCGCCCTGGGCCAGGGCCCGGCGGGCCAGAACATAAAGGGGGTATCGCCGCTCGTCGACCTCGAGGAATTCGAGGCGCCTGAGCCCGCCCAGGTCGAGTCTGGGCAGGGACGTGTCCCGTCTCTCCGGGAAGGTCAGGGCGTATTGGATGGGAAGCCTCATGTCGGCGGCGCTCATCTGGGCCAGCATCGAACCGTCCTCCAGTTCGACCAGGGCGTGAACGGCGCTCTGGGGGTGGATGAGGACATCCAGCCGGGACGGCTCCAGGCCGAAGAGCCAGCGGGCCTCGATGAGCTCCAGTCCCTTATTCATGAGGGTCGCCGAGTCCACCGTGACCTTCTTGCCCATCTTCCAGGTCGGGTGGCGCAGGGCGTCGGCGGGGCTTTTCGTCCGGAGGTCGCGGAGCGGCGTCCTCAGGAAAGGGCCGCCCGAGGCCGTCAGGATAACCCTCCGGACCTGGGTTTTCTTCAGGCCCGCCAGGCACTGGAAGACGCCGCTGTGCTCGCTGTCCACGGGGATGATCCGGGCCCCCGAGCGGGCGGCTTCCTTGCGGAGCAGGGCGCCGCCGACGACGACGGACTCCTTGTTGGCCAGGGCCACGCGCTTTCCGGCCCGAACCGCGGCCAGGGTGGGCCGGAATCCGTCGATCCCCGTGATGGCCGAGACAACGGCGTCGGCCCGGCCGTCCCGGGCGACCTCCTCGGCGCCGTTCGGGCCGGAGACGAGCCTGAACCCCAGGCGCCGGGCCAGCGGGCGGAGGGCGTCGGCGTCCCGCTTCCGTTTCACGGAGACGAGGCGCGGCCGGTATCGTTCGACCTGCCGGACGAGCAGGGACAGGTTCGAGCCGGCGGCCAGGGCCGTCACTTCGAGCCGGCCGGCCATCCTGTCGATGACATCCAGGGCGCTCGTCCCGATCGAACCGGTCGAGCCCAGGATGGCGATCGTTCGGATCATGGATCCCCGCCCCCTCACTTCCAGAAATACTTGACGATGAAATAGAACAGGGGGCTGGCCAGGATCAGGCTGTCGATCCGGTCGAGGAAGCCGCCGTGGCCGGGAAGGGCGTTGGAGGAGTCCTTGACGCCGACGGCCCGCTTGAAGAGCGATTCGAGAGGGTCGCTCACCTGGGCCGCGGCGTGGACGAGGACGGCGCAGAGGACGGCCCGCCAGAGGGGGACCGACCGGAGCAGGATTTGCTGGGCCAGGACCGCCCCCCCGACCGCGAACAGGATCCCGCCCGCGCTCCCCTCCCAGGTCTTGTTGGGGCTGGCGACGGGCGTCATCTTGCGGCGCCCGAAGGCCCTGCCGATGAACATCGCGCCCGTGTCGCCCAGGAAAACGACCGAGAAGAGAAAATACAGGGTGAAGGGGCCGTCATCGAGCCGGATCTTGTAGAGAAAGTTGAGGGGAAAGCTGAGGTAGATCGTTCCGAGGATGGTGATGGCGAAGGACGCCGGAAAATAGGGCAGCTTCTCCGGGGTGTTGAAGTAGGCCACGAAATAAACGGCCGAGACGAGGAGCCCGCCGAAAAGCGCGACCTCCAGGGGGAAGGACTCGAAATAAAAGCTCGAGCTCACGACCAGGGCCAGCCCGATCCCGAGCGCCTTCTGCGGCAAGAGCCCCTTCCGCTCGGCCAGCCTGTAGAATTCGACCAGGGCGGCCACGATGAACGCCTGCTGGAAGATGTAGAGGACGATCTTCGGGGCGTATTGGCAGACCACGAAAACGAGTCCGATCAGGACGATGGCGGTGGGGATGCGTTTCCGAAGGCTCATGTCAGCTCACTCGATCTCCGATGGTTTATTCGTGGGACGGGCCGGCCCGCAGGTTAGCCCCGTCCTTCTCGTCATGAATGAACGTCCCCGAACCGCCTGTCCCGCTTCTGGTAATCGACGACGGCCCGAAGCAGGTCGTACGTCCGGAAATCGGGCCACAGGACCGGCGTGATCCAGATCTCGGTGTAGGCGATCTGCCAGAGGAGGAAGTTCGAGACCCGGAGCTCGCCGCTCGTCCGGATGAGCAGGTCCGGGTCGGGGATCCCGGCCGTGTCCAGATAGCCGGCGAAACGCTCCTCGTCGAGGTCCTGGGGCCGGACCCGACCGCCCCGGACGATCTTCCGGACGGCCTCGACGATCTCCGCCCGGCCGCCGTAATTCAGGGCCAGGACGAGCGTCATCCCGCTGTTCGTCGCGGTCACTCTCTCGACCCTTTCGAGCTCCTTCAGGGCCGGCCCGGGGATGCCTTTTTTCTCTCCGATGACCTTCAGCCGGAGGCCGTTCTCCATGAGGGCCCGGCCTTCCTTCTTTAGGTAGTCGCGGAGGAACGCCCAGAGGCGGATGACTTCCCGACGGGGCCTCTTCCAGTTCTCCTTGGAAAAAGCATAAAGCGTCAGGAATCGGATGCCCATCCTGGCGCTCGTTTCGATCGTTTCCCGGACCGATCGCGACGCGGCCTTGTGCCCCTCGATCCGGGCCAGCCCCTTCTGCCGGGCCCAACGGCCGTTGCCGTCCATGATGACGGCCACGTGCCGGGGAAGCCGGGAGAAATCAACCTGGCGGACGAGGCCGTCCTCCTCACTCCCGGGCCGGATGTACCCTTTGAGGCTTTCCCACATGGGTGATTATTATATCATGCGGGGCGGCGGAAATAAACGCGCGGAAAGCGGGTCTGGACCGGGCCGGGCGCTTCTGGTAGATTAGTACAGAAAGCGAGCGAACAATGTGTCTGGCCGTCCCCGCCAAAATCACCCAGCTCGAGGAGCAGGGCCTGGGCGTCGTCGACTATCTCGGCAACGAGGTCAGGACGAATTTCTCCCTCCTCCCCCAAGTCAAGGTCGGCGATTGGGTCATCGTCCATGCCGGGTTCGCCATCTCCGTCTTAGATGAAAAAGAGGCCCGGAAAACCCTGCGCCTCTTCCGGGAGATGGCGAAAATGAGTCCATGAGAGAGCTCAGGGACGAACGGGTCATCCGCCGGCTCCTCAGCGACATCTCGGAGAGGACCTCCGCCCTCCCCGCTCCGGTCCGGATCATGGAAGTCTGCGGCACCCACACGATGTCCCTTTTCAAGCACGGCCTGACGCCCCTCCTGGCCGAGGCCGGGGTCGAGATGATCTCCGGCCCGGGCTGTCCTGTCTGCATCACCCCGGACGGCCTCCATGAGGCCGCGATCGACCTCCTGACAGGGAAAGAAGGCCTCGTTCTGGCCACCTTCGGCGACATGACCCGGGTCCCGACCCGGAAAGGGTCTCTCCAGACCTCCATCCCGGCCCGGAATTCAAGGGCCAAGATCGTTTATTCCCCGGAGGAGGCCCTGGAAGAGGCCCGCCGGGACCCGGCGCGCGACACGGTTTTTTTCGGAGCCGGCTTCGAAACGACCATCCCGGCCATCGCCGTGACCGTGAAGGAGGCGGCCGCCCAAGGTCTCGCGAACTTCTCCGTGCTCCGGGCCCTCTGGCTCATCCCGCCCGCCCTCAGGGCCATCCTGGAGGCGGGCGAGGTCGCGGTCAACGGCTTCCTCTACCCGGGCCATGTGAGCGTCATCATCGGCCTTCGTCCTTATGAGTTCGTGGCCGAGGAATTCGGCGTCCCCGGAGCCGTGGCCGGCTTCGAGCCGGGGGACATTCTCCTGGCCGTCCGGTCCGTCCTCGAACAGCTCCTGGAGGGGAAGCCGCGGGTCGCCCTGGAGTACTCCCGGGCCGTCCGGAGGGACGGAAATCCGGCGGCCCGGGCCGTCATCGACGAGGTCTTCGAGCCCTATGACGCCGTATGGAGGGGTCTGGGAAGGATTCCGCAGAGCGGTCTCCGGTTCAAAGAGAGATACGTTCCGTTCGACGCCGAAAAAAAATACGGCCTCCGGGCTCCGGGGGCCGAACGCGCCGTCCCCGGCTGCCGCTGCGGCGAGGTCCTGAGGGCCGTCGTCCGGCCGGACGACTGCCGCCTGTTCGGCACGAAGTGCACGCCGGAATCTCCGCTCGGCCCGTGCATGGTCTCCTACGAGGGGGCCTGCCTTATCCATTACAAGTACAACCGCGGCCCCGGGCGGAGGCTCCCGTGAAAAAGGTCAGCCTCGAGCTCGGCAGCGGCGGACGCCTGATGCGCGATTTCATCGCCTCCCGGATCCTCCCGTCCTTTACTAATCCCATCCTCGGCGAGCTCTCCGACTCCGCCCTCCTGCCGGAGGGAATGGCCTTCACGACGGACAGCTACGTCGTGGACCCCCTGTTTTTCCCCGGCGGGGACATCGGGATGCTCGCGGTCAACGGCACGGTCAACGACCTTGTGGTCTCGGGCGCGGTCCCGAAGTACCTTTCGCTTTCGTTCATCCTGGAGGAAGGCCTCGAGTGGGACGTCCTGGATAGGATCCTGAAATCCCTCCGGTCGGCCGCCCGGAAGGCCGGCGTCCGGGTCGTCACCGGCGATACCAAGGTCGTCCGCCGGGGCCAGGGCGACAAGGTCTACATCAACACGGCCGGCATCGGCGCCTCGCTCGGCCGGCCGGCCGCAGGGAGGATCAAGCCCGGCGACAAGGTCATCCTGACCGGGACGCTCGGAGATCACAGCCTGGCCGTCCTCGTCGCCAGGGGGGATTTCGGCCTGAGGTCGAAGGCCCGGAGCGACTGCGCCCCGCTCCTCTTCCTCCTCCCGCTCTGGGAAAGGGGCGCCAGATGGATGAGGGACATCACCCGGGGCGGGCTGGCCACGGTCCTCTCCGAGCTGGCCGAGCGGCTTCCCTTCCCGGTCCTCATCGACGAATCCAGAATCCCCCTTTCCAGGACCGTCCGCGGGGCCAGCGAGATCCTGGGGATCGACCCCCTCTACATGGCCTGCGAAGGGAAGGCCGTGGTCATCGCGCCGGCGCGAAAAGCCGGGGAGTTTCTCGGACGGGTGCGGAGGCATCCCCTGGGGCGGAAGGCCGCCATCATCGGGGAGGTTCAGGATCAAGTGGGAAAGCCGGGCGAGCTGCTGCTCCGGACGGTATCGGGAGGGCTCAGGCTCCTCGAGCCCCTGACCTCCGAGCTTCTGCCCCGGATCTGCTGATCGGTCAGGCTTTGACGACGTTCCGGTGCTTCCTCTTGATGGCGTGCCTCGTGTCGACGACGAGCGGGGCGTGCTTCACGATCCAATCATAGTCGTACGCGGAGTGGTCCGTGGAGATGATCACGGCGTCCATCTTCTTCAGCCGTGCCGCCGTCAACGGGACGGACTTGAGGTCCATGTCGGGGTATTCCCGGAAGGCCCTGGCGCGCGGGATGTAGGGGTCGTTGTAAGAGACCCTGGCCCCCCTGCCCTGGAAAAGGCTGATGATCTTGAGGGACGGCGACTCGCGGGAGTCGTCGATGTCCCTCTTGTAGGCCACTCCGAGGACGAGGACCCTGGCGCCCTTGACCGATTTCCCGCGCTCGTTCAGAGCGGCGACGGTCTTCTCCATGACGTAGTACGGCATGAAAGTGTTGATCTCGCCGGCGAGCTCGATGAATTTCGTCTGGTAATCGACCTCCTTGGCCTTCCAGGTCAGGTAGAAGGGATCGATCGGGATGCAGTGCCCACCCAGGCCGGGGCCGGGATAGAACGGCATGAAGCCGAAGGGCTTGGAGGAGGCGGCCCGGATGACTTCCCAGACATCGATGCCCATCCGGTCGAAGATCATCTTCAGCTCGTTGACCAGGGCGATGTTGACGGAGCGGAAGATGTTCTCCAGCAGCTTGGTCGACTCGGCCGCCTTGGTCGACGACACGGGGACCGTCCGGACGATGATCTGGTCGTAGAGCGCCTTGGCCAACCGGAGGCAGTCGGCCGTCAGGCCGCCGACGACCTTGGGGGTCGTGGCCGTCGAGAAGTTCTTGTTCCCCGGGTCCTCGCGCTCGGGCGAGAAGGCCAGGAAAAAGTCACGGCCGCCCTTGAGACCGCCGGCCTCGAGGATGGGGAGCATCTCCTCGTCGGTCGTCCCGGGGTACGTCGTGCTTTCGAGGACGACGAGCTGGCCCCGGCGGATGTGTTCGGCGACCGTGACCGTTGTATTGAGGACATAGGACAGGTCGGGGTTCATGTGCCCGTCGAGGGGCGTCGGGACGCAGATCAGGATGGCATCCATGTCACGGAGGCGCCGGAAGTCCGCCGTGGCCCCGAATTTTTTCCCGGCCAGGAAGCCCTTGACCTCGGCCGCCGAGATGTGACGGATGTAACTCTTGCCGCGGTTGAGCAGGTCGATCTTCCTCCGGTCGAT
>Ga0315282_10016955_pt1 | contig 10584 bp, 11 predicted proteins | sample YL17G07_20_MG_FD_203693 | JGI IMG/M metagenome (GOLD analysis project Ga0315282, IMG submission 203693) | Sediment microbial communities from Yellowstone Lake, YNP, Wyoming, USA - YL17G07_20 | ecosystem: Environmental > Aquatic > Freshwater > Lake > Sediment | place: USA: Wyoming | collected... | reverse complement strand
CTCGGGAGCCACTGAAAAGACATGTTGAATCCCAAATTCGTTAATAAAATCACAAAGCATCGTCGTATTCATGAACTCATCTTGGGGCAAGGCGATTTTCACAGCATTTATCGATTTTAAAATGCGGGCTTTCTCAACCGTAGCCTTAAAGAGCTCAGGAGCCCATCGGCTCGAGAGGAAAATGGTATGGAAGACGATGAGGTCAAAGGGAATTTTCTTAAGATACCCGGGAACTTCCCTGACGGCTAAATTGAGATAGAAGCACCGATGGGTGGAATAGTTTCGAAAAGAATACAGATGATCTCGAATCGTTGCGCGGAGCGGAAACTGATAATAATGGAAAACGACGAGGACATTGTACATAAGAGTGGGTTTTTCCTTTTTGCCTAAACCTTTCCAATACATCAGAGCGCTTCGCGTTGGATGGGAAGGGTCGCCCAACTCAACTTAGGTCGGACCGTTCCTCCGTAATTTCCAGGATACTCCCTTTTCAGCTTTCCGTCATCAATCGCCTCAAAAGAGACGGCCTGATCTGCTCGAAAGGGATCGGTCCAATAATCCGAAATTCCGATAATCGAAACATAGTACCGTCCATTATTGAGAAAGTTCCCATAGATTTCACAAGTGCTCCGATAGGAACCGCAGGAAAGAGATCTACCGTGATAAGCATTTTCCTCGGTGTTGCTTAAAGAACTAAACACGCAATACCCATTTGCATCAAACAAAACTACGGAAAAAACTGGACGAACACCTTCCTGCAGAACTTCGTATTCGATTTCCAGAAGAACCTTTTCGGAGATGTTGATTTCGTTTACCAGGGATCCTCCCGCATTTTTTAGGGAAACCGAGATTAACTGGAACGAACGATTCCCCGGTCGCTTATTTTCCGTCCATCTCTTGTAACCGACGGGGGTATTTCCTTCATTTAAATAGGTAGCCACAACCTCTGAGGGTGAACCGTCTTTGATCAAGTCCCCCGCCTCGAGCAGAACCGCCCGACCACACAAGGTTTGAATAGCCCCCATATTGTGGGACACAAAAAGGATGGTCCGGCCTCCTTCTCCAATATCCTGCATTTTATTCAGACATTTCTTCTGAAAACTCATATCGCCAACGGCCAACACTTCATCCACCACCAGGATTTCGGGCTCCAGATGAGCGGCAACAGCAAAAGCCAAACGCACATACATGCCACTCGAAAAGTATTTTACAGGTGTATCGATAAATTTCTCGACCTCTGCAAAAGCTACAATTTCATCAAACTTTTTTTTGATTTCCTCACGTTTCATTCCAAGGATAGCGCCATTCAAAAAGATGTTCTCTCTCCCCGTAAGCTCGGGATGAAATCCTGTTCCGACTTCCAGCAGTGAACCGATCCGGCCGTGAATCTCAACTCTTCCCTCTGTGGGAACCGTAATGCGGGAAAGAATCTTTAGAAGGGTGCTCTTCCCCGCACCGTTGCGACCAATGATTCCCACCACCTCGCCCTGTTGGACTTCAAAAGAGACATCCTTCAGTGCCCAAAAGGTGTTATTTGATTGATCGGACAACCCTTTCCGTCCTGTCCGAAAAGGAGAGAGGAGTGTCTCCATGATCGTTTCACGAATCGTCTTATAGGCCGTTTGGGGCGCTCCCAAACGGTATCGTTTACCCAATCCTTCAATGCGAATCGAAGTCTCGCTCATCTCTTACACGATATCGGCAAAGGTTTTCTCCATCCGCTGGAAATAATAAAGCCCGCCGATCAAGAGGATCATCACAACGAATCCCGAGATAAAAACGGAAGGCCCAATCCCTCCTGTTTTTCCCAGCAAAGCCCATCGGAAGGCCTCCACCACACCGACCATGGGGTTCAGACCATAGAGGTCCCGCCAAGGCCGGGGCAGAAGGCTGCTCGAGTAGGCGATAGGGGTAGCAAACATCCAAATCTGTGTCAAAAATGGGATGGCATATCGGACATCTCGATAATGGACATTAAGGGCTGAAAGCCAGAGCCCTACAGAAAGCGCGGCTGCAATCGTGAATAGGACTAATAAGGGTAGAGTAAAGATGGCGGTCGTAGGAAGGATTCCGTAATAGATCAATAGTCCGGCCAGTACCACAAAAGCGATGGCAAAGTCGACCACCCCTGACAAAACGGATGAAATGGGAATAATGAGGCGCGGGAAATAGATCTTCGTGATCAACTGTTGATTCGTAACGAGGCTGTTTCCAGACTGGGTCAGTGCATGGGCAAAAAGTTGCCACGGCAGAAGAGCGGTGTAGGCAAATATCGGATAGGGAAGACCATCCGAGGGTACTCCGGCCAGGCGACCAAAAAAGATGGTAAAAACAATCATCGTGAGCAAGGGTTGTAGAACAGCCCAGGCTGCACCAAGGGCTGTCTGACGGTAGCGGACTTTGAGATCTCGCCAGACAAGAAAATAGAGAAGTTCCCGGTAATCCAATAATTCTCGAAACCTAATGGATACCCAGCCTTTCGATGGTTCAATTGTGAGGATCGGTGTGTTCATCGAAAAAAAGGCCCTTCAACCTTCCCTGCGCGATTCAACGAACCCTGTGGTCACCATCTGATACGTCCTTTCCTTCCAATCGAAAACAAAGTTCTTTTTCAGGTCATGGCATGATCTCTTGACTCTCTCATAAAAAGAGGAGTCTGAAAAATAACTCGTCACCTTTTCATTCAAAGAAAGTTGATTCAGTGGGTCAAACATCAGATCGTCATATTTTAGGATGTCTCTGATCCCAGGAATATTGCTCCCCATACAGGAGGTATCACATCCGAGGGCTTCGAGCATCGCGTTCGGCATCCCTTCACGGAAAGATGGCAAAATGAATAGATCGGCAGCCACAAAATGCCTCCACAGTTCTTTCTTCTCGAGCCACCCCGTAAAAAGGACCCGTCGATCCACGTTTAATTCTTCTGCCAACTCTTTGAGGGTATCCCGATAGCTGACATCCTTTTCAGTGAACCCGTCTCCGACGACTACGAGGAAAAGGTTTTTAATCCGACTGTTTGACAGACTTCTGATCAGCACTTCGATATTCTTCCCGCGATTGAGAATCCCTGCAGTAATCAGGACCTTCCCATCCGTCGGGATTCTATATGACGCTCTCAGTTGCAAGGTGTCTCGCCTCAGGGGTTTACAGATCGCGGGGATATTGTTATAAAGAATCCGTACATCCGTCTTCCTTCCCCTTGCCACCATCTTCGAAATCTCTTTTTTCATATGCTGATTCACTGTGAAAATCCTGTCGGAAAAGCGAACCCCGACATATTCAATCCCTTGACTTAACCAGAGGAATGGCCTTGTGAATCCCCGGGTATTGAGACCGAATGCAGAATCTCCTCGAACGAACGTAACGACAGGCCTTCTCGTGACCAGTTTCGAAAGGGCAAAGATAAAACCATAAAGAGAACCAAAGGCAACAAAGAGATCGATCTTCTCTCGCCATGCGATCAAAAAGGAAAACCAGGGGAATAGAAAAAGAACCATCAGCTTCGTCAGCAGACCCCGCCTGACTTCAAAGGGGAGAACCATTCTGTGGTTATGAAAGCCTGGATGGCCAATCCGGATAGGCGTCAGGGAGAGGCAGTGAACTTCCACTCCTCTCTCCAGGAAGGCCTCTATCATCATGATGAACCTATCGTAGGCCCCCCCTCTTCTCATCGTGTACATGGCTGTCATGACTTTCATGTCATTAACTGATTAGGAATCCATGAATGCAGGAACTTAAGATTTATCAATTCTCATGGCTTCCTGGGTTCCTTAGGGAAAACAAATATCCTTTATACAAATCGAATTCGAACCATAAATCTCTTCCAGTCTTTCCCTCTTTTTCCCATTCTCCGTCAAAGATGTGATCAATATGCCATCCGGTTTGAGTTCCTGAACACGGCTCACGGGTTCTATTTCAAACCCCAGGACAATTTGAGGCATCATTTTCTCATCATCTTCAACAATCCCCACCAGCCGGAGGTCTACGCCTTGAAACGTGACGTAAGCTACTTCCATCTCGTCGCTTAGCCCATAAAAGACGATCCGCTTCAGGCCATCCCGCTGCATCTCCAGCAGTCTCTGGCTGATAATTCTTTTCAGGACCGAGTAATGTTGAACCGTAGAGGAAATCAAACGAAATGTAAGCCTTGCTTTCTCTTCAAACCCTCTTGCCGTCAGGCAATATTCAATCTTCCGGCGATTGAAATCCCGGATACGAATCCATCCCTTTCTGGCCATCCTTTTTAAACAGGCATTCGTAACTCCCAGGGCTATCCCGAATTTATGACTGAGCTCACGCTGAGAGACAACAGGATTCTTCTCAAGCTCTTCGAGAAGACGAAGGTCCCTCATCTGTTCGGATGGTTTAAAAATGTTTGGGGTGTCTCCCTTTGCTTCCATTATGGCAACTGATCGTGAAGGCTTCTTCTTCCTCGAATCACAACCCTCTATAGGCTCTTATTTCCTTGGCAACTTTTGTAAATCAAAGGACAATTTCTATCCAGTGTTCAGCAGCCGAACATAATAAACCAAAAAAAATTACTTGATAACTTATTGGGTTTAAAGGAGAAATTAATAAATTCCCCAAAAGATGGATGAAACCTCTGCAATCCTCTAAGGATTTTTAAGCAATTTTAATGCCATATTTAATAAATCTGTAAGAAGGCACTGGAGGAGTTTGATCCTCCAAGCTCCTTGAAAGGCGGGGCGAATTCAAAACCAAAATTGATCAGTGGGAAATTGCCTCGAAAAAAGGGGTATCTGTTGACAATCAGCCTCGAAAACATCTTAAAAATCGTAAGAATAGTAGAGGGCTATCCCCTTTTCTTTGACATATTCTTCCACGTCTGGCTCGCTGATCATATAGGTTACCAGAACCGGGAATATTTCATCAAACATCCCTTCAAGTCTGGCCAGTTTCTTCCTTATAAACTCGTTGACTCCTTTTTTTGAAAGCTGGCTCTTTCCTTCTCCAATTACTGTAATCTTTTTCCCGTTCTTCAAAGCCTCTCCAATAATATTTACCTCTACGGGCTGTCCTGTTTTATCCTTTAAGAATTGCCTCTTCAGCCTTTCCTGAATAACCATCCCATAATCCCTTTTTAAAAGTTCAGGCAATGCTTTAAAGGCCTCGTCTTCGAGCCGGTATCCTACCGTAGCCGATAGACCACCCAACTGGCTTCGTGTTTCCCTGTGATCTGCAATAAGCGCTTTCAATTCTTCTTCAGTCCTCTTCTGGGCGTCGGCGAGCTCCTCGACCCTCTGTTCGGTTCTTTTCTGCGCTTGGGCAAGCTCTTCTACCCTCTGCTCAGTCCTCTTCTGGGCGTCGGCAAGCTCTTCTACCCTCTGCTCAGTCCTCTTCTGCGCCTGGGCAAGCTCCTCAAGCGCCGCCTCAACTCTCCCTAACCTCTGCTCACTGTTCTTCTGGGCCTCCGCAAGCTCCTTAACAATGCTTTTTAATTCAAAAAGGTCCTTCCGGATGATTTGAGTCTCGAGGAGCCTCGCGTCCACTATTCTGATGATCTCTCTCTCGATTTCCGGCGTAATCTTAAATTCATCCTGTTTCGACATTTCCATTTCAACTCCTAAAAAACCGAATCGTTTAAAGGTGTAGGCTGTGGTTCGCAAGCCAGCTTAGTAAAGTCCTGGCCTCTTTGCCTTAACCTTTGACGAAGACCTATTTTGGAATAAATATACCAGATTTAAGAGGATTTTAAAAGTCCTTTCTATTTTATTTCTCAAGACGAGTATAAATCCCATCCATCCTTTCGATGGTCTTTGACCAGATTGTATTTTCCTTTATGATCAAGGGGTTTCCTTCCCTACACTTTTCCAATAGATCTTTCTTGTGAATACCATCGATAATTCTTCGGGCCAAAAAACTTTCGTCATTTGGTGGGATTAAATATCCGTTTTCGCCATCTTTAATCCACTCCCTGTTTGATGGAATATCCGTCACCATGGGGAAAGCGCCACAGGCCATTGCCTCAAGCAATGATACCGATGTCCCATCATAGAGAGAGGTAGAGACATAAACATCGGCTTCCTCCAGGAGATGAGGCATTTCCCCATGGGGTACGCGGCCAAGGAATTGAATATATTGCCCGATCTTCAATCTATTTGCTTCGTTCTCCAAGTTTTTCCTTTCAGGTCCATCGCCTGCGATCACAAACTTCACTGCTGGCACTTCTTTGATGACTGTTGGAATCGCCCGGATTAATAAAGAGACATTGTAAATCGGTTGAAGATTCCGGTTACTCAGGACGGTGAACGGGCGTTTCGTGCCAGTCCTCTCTCGATTCCCTCCGGCTTCCAGGAAGGTCTCTTCCACACCCATGGGAAAGGTCGATATCTTCTCCCGTGGGATGCCGAGCTTCCGCATTTCCTCTTCCTGGGCTTGTGAAACACAGTGCAGATGGCCTGCTCTCTCGCAGACATATATGAATAGCTTTCGGATCAATCCGGATCGCTCCATCGCCATTCTGAGATCCGATCCATGGATGGTGACAATCAGGGGCTTCCTGAAAACCGCCCCGACCAGAGCTCCGATCAGGCCCGTCGGAATTGCCCAGTGGGCATGAATCAGGGAACACCTATTCTTGAAAAGCACATAGGTGGTCAGAATTAATCCAGAGAGGTAATAAAGAATCATTTTCAAATACGGGACCTTCTCATACTCGATCAGGAGCTTGTTGCCGGCCAGGAAAGGAAACCGGTAGACTTTCAAGCCATCCTGCTCCCCAAAATAAGGGCTATCGCCGTAGATCTTCGGGGTAACGACGGAAATTTGATAACCCCCCTCCTGTAATAACGAGGCCATCTTCTTAATAAAGACACCCCGGTAGGATGAGGAGAAATCGGGATAGGCGTTCGTTAGAAAAAGGGCGGACCTTTGCATACGGCTTTCGGTAACGGCGAGGGTTACGAGGCCCGTTTCGACGTTCGGTAAAGTCTCTCGGTCAAAATCCTCCGTAACCCTTCAATGCTCCAAACTCACCTTCTCTCTTTTGAAAATTTCCCCCAGGCTTCGCGCAACTTGTACAATTGCCTGCCACATTTGTCATACAGGTCTATCAATTCGACGCATAGACTTCTGTCTATATATGTTCCAAAAAAATCCCTGCACATTTCAATTCCAACGATTGTCTCATTACATTCGGCCATTGCATCATCGAGATATTTCTGGAACCCGTATTTCTGGTGCCTTTTTGCGTAGCCTTCAGCAATCAGCCTTGGAATAGCCTTACTCGAGCTGCTCAATTGTTTTTTCAGGTCGAATTTTTCCGAATCTGGAAGATGAGGCACAATCCTATTCATCACTTCGGCACAAGCCCTGTAAGAATTCTGATAAACTTCCAGATCACGGAAGCTTGTTATTCTCTTTTCTTCGTCTTCTGCCATTCATCCCCCTCTTATCATTTCCTATATTTCATTTTAGCCGTTCCCGAATCCCCTCACCGAAACGGGCATCCTAGCCCTTACCTTTACCGATTGCCTCTAATCCCTTTCTTAATTCCAGATTTTCTCTTTGAATTCTTAGGATTTCCCTCCTCAATGAAACGATTTGGAGGGCAACGAATCCGAAGGAGAGGATCTGAATTCCACCTAAAATCAATAAGAGGGCGAAGGTGATCAATGGCCTTCCGGCGGTCAATTCTCCTGAGAAGCGAAGGTAGGCAATATAAAGGCCCATCAGCAAGCCGATCCCGAGGGTAACAAGGCCTATGAAACCAAACAGGATCATCGGTTTTTCAAAGACCGAGAATTCCAGATGGGAAATCGCCGTCTTCCTGAATTTGAATTTCGACCTTCCCTTCTTTCTTCCAGTGAGGATTGCAGGGACTTCCTTGACTCGAAAACCAAGGGCGATCGCTTTCGAAAGGATTTCCAGATGAATTTCCTTACCGTCGGATTCAAGTTCGAGAGAATCAAGCACCTTTCTTCGATAAGCACGAAAGATACCGGTTGACGTATAGATGTGATTTGGCATTGCCAGCCGGAGAATCTTGTTCCCAAATTTGCTGACCCAGAGCCGAAGGGCCGGAACATCCTGAACACCTCCGCCAGGCATGTAAGGCGATGCCAGGACAAAATCAACGTCTTCCTCTTTCTCCAAGACACGAACAAGGTCAAGGATGTAGGAAGGATCGTAGCTTAAGTCGGCATCAATGGATACGATGATATCCCCTCGCGATTCCTTAAAACCGGTCCGGAGAGCCATCCCTCTGCCCATGTTCCTGGGATATGAAGCCACCCTCACCTTCTTATCCTCAGATGCGACTTCCTTGAGGATGCCGAGGGTGTTGTCAGTGCTTCCATCATTCACCGCAACGATCTCATAATCCCCGTCAAAAGAGACCAGTGCCTCCTCGACCCGGCTCAGGGTCGTTCTCACATTTTCGGCCTCATTGAACATCGGAATGATAATGGATAGGTCCATAACCAAACCCAATATTATTCTATAATATTGATATCATTACATTAATCAGATTTAACCTTCTCAAGATATTCTTTCTTTCCAGTGAGGAAAAGCAGATCTTCCTTGTCCTTCGGCCTTACCCCTTTCTTGGTTTCTATGAGCGTTTGGAGCCCGCAGACCGGGATCTTCGCCTCCTCGACAACTACCTCCTCTATGTCTTTCGCAGCCGAATTGAATGTTATCTCCCCTATTTTCCCAATCAGGTCAATCACAATCTCCTCCGATTCAGGAGCAACCCTAACAACGGCATAACGTTCGATATCGTCCTCGCGAATCTCAAGAACCTCCTCAGTCCCGAACAGGTCGGAGAGAGCCTTCTTCAGCCGCTCAATATTCCCCGGGGCAGAATCAACGAGGATATCAATGTCATGAGTTGTCCTCAGATACCCGTGAAGTATGACGGCGCATCCTCCGACGATGATATACCTGACTCCCTCTTGGTTCAGTCTTCTGCATAGCCTAACGAGTTCCTTTTGCAGGTCCATTCTTAACCCACCACTTCATCTCCCACTCATTAGCCTCTTCAAAAGTTACAAACTTATAAAGGCCTTTAGGAAATGATGTTCGAACTTGAATCTTTAAAGCCTTGTTCAAGTATTTTCTATCCGGTAGGAAATGCCAGGTTATTCCTTTCCCTTCCATTTCGAACCGTTCTGCATCCTCAAATGTTTTGAATTTAATAATTCCCATCAAGAGATCTCCAGCGAGAGGGCGAAGGCTTTTAGCCACCCTCTCCCACGCCCTCTCCCGTCAAGGGAGAGGGAAGATAGAGTCAATTTTCATGCTCTGCGGATGACGTATCCGTTTGATATCCTCTTATGCTCCCGAGGACCTCGCATAATTCAAAGCAGCCCATATATCCTCCTCATTCACTTCGTATTCCCGCATGATGTCTTCTTTCGTCATGCCACCCGCCAATCCCCCAATGATGCGTGAAATGGGAACACGAGTTCCACGGATAACCGGCTTGCCATGGTGTATCTCCGGGTCGATAACGATTCGTTTATTCATCTGTCGACTCCTCCCCGTCTTTGGGGCACAATCTGCCCAGTCTCTTTTTGCAGCTCGCCACTCTTAACCCACCACTCCATTTCCCTCTCCCCAGCCTCTTCAAAGGTCTTAAACTTGTAGAGCCCCCCTTTCCTTCCCTTTCGAACTGTTCTGCATCCTCAAATGTTTAAATTTCATGATTTCCATAAGAGTGTTCCCTCTCAAACTCTGGATTACTAACGTTCAGTTTCCTGAAATCTTATTACGCAAGATCTCCTCATGGTTTATCGTCCATCGTCTCTCGTCCATCGTCCATCGTTCATCGTCTTTGGTTGCGGCTAAATGCTGCGCTGTGTCCTCAGTCTCTCTGTGGTGAAAGCAAATCCTAAACACAGATTATGATGGAAAGATAAAAAAAGCAAGATAAATATTTGATTTACCTTGCTTTTTGGGTATTCACATTTTTTGCCAGATCAATCACTTGGTCCATTTGCTATATGGGTCTGGATAACATTTCCCTGCTTCATCGCATTTTTGGCCGAGGTTGTCTATCGATAACCAACCATCAGCGGCCTGTCTCGCCGTAGACGGTTGCGCTTGCGCTGTAAATGATGTGGCATTTGAAGCAGTAATAACCAAGTCATAATCCCCTACCGGATTTGCCGCCACTCCCCAGCTATTCTGAAGAATAACCAATGGGTCGTTGGGGGCATCGTCGGCTGTATTGGCGTACCTTCCTCGTTCGGCTCTGAACATCTCCTGGGCCGCCCTGAGCTGTTCAAGAGCAACCTTTGCGTCAGTCCTTCTACTTCTTTGCATATAGCCGTTATAAGAGGGGATAGCAATGGCAGCAAGAATACCCACAATGACGATAACGACCAGAAGCTCGATCAACGTAATACCTTTCTGCTCAAACCTCATGGTTCTCTTACCTCACGAGCCTTTCGGTCTTAAGTGCATTGGAAAGTCCGCTGACCATCCCCAGTACCAGCGGATAGACCCATCTCCATTGGCATCAGGGATCAATGATAACGTCTTGTCGTTTACCAAATCGTGGATATTCTGTATGGTTACCGTAATAGTGCCATTCACAACCGAAATCGCCTGAATCCTCGA
>Ga0315282_10016954_pt1 | contig 10584 bp, 11 predicted proteins | sample YL17G07_20_MG_FD_203693 | JGI IMG/M metagenome (GOLD analysis project Ga0315282, IMG submission 203693) | Sediment microbial communities from Yellowstone Lake, YNP, Wyoming, USA - YL17G07_20 | ecosystem: Environmental > Aquatic > Freshwater > Lake > Sediment | place: USA: Wyoming | collected... | reverse complement strand
CGGGAACTTTTGAAATTTCTTTGGCAATTCTCTGACCGATAACCAAAGACATTTCTCTTTGCCTCCCCAGAAACAAAGTCCAAAGAGCTAAAACTTCGAGTTGACTGGTAAAAGCCTTGGTCGAAGCAACGCCAATTTCCGGTCCGCAGTGATTATAAACTCCAGCTTCAGTTTCCCTGGCAATCGAAGAGCCAACAACATTGACAATTCCTAAAGTCATTATCCCTTTTTCTTTTGCCTCTTTGATAGCAGCCAAAGTATCAGCTGTTTCTCCGGATTGGGAGATTGCCAAAACGGCTGTTTTTTTATCTAAAATTGGTTTTTTGTAACGAAATTCCGAGGCAATTTCCACTTCGATCGGAATTTTGGCGTATTCTTCCAACATATATTCGCCGACTAATCCGGCATGATAAGCAGTTCCACAGGCAACAATAATCAATCTTTCAATTTTCCTCAATTTTTCTTTTACATTTTCCAGCCCCCCCAATTTTGCCATCCCTTCTTCTAAAATTATTCTTCCCCTTTGAGAATTTTTCAAACTTTCGGGTTGCTCCATTGTTTCTTTTAACATAAAGTGGGCGAAACCTCCTTTTTCGGCTTCTTCCGGTGTCCATTCAATCATTTCAATAGGTTTCTCTTTTAAAATGAAAAAGTTATCCGGCTTCAAAACCGCGATTTCATTATCATCTAAATTTATAATTTGCCTTGTCCGAGTAATTAAAGCAGTCGGATCAGAAGCCACTAAAAATTCCTCATTATTTATCCCCAAAATTAATGGCGAAGCCAATTTAGCAGCCACGATTTTTTGCGGATCTTTTTTTGAAATTACTGCAATTCCATATGTTCCCCTCACTTCCTTTAATGCTTTCCTCACTGCCTCTTCCAAATTCCCATCAAAAAATTTTTCAATTAAATGAACTATCGTCTCAGTATCGGTTTCGGAAGTAAATTTATGGCCCTCTTTTATCAATCGGTTTTTGATTTCTTGATAATTTTCAATAATTCCATTATGAACTACAAAAAATTCTTTCCGGCAGTCAAAATGAGGATGGGCGTTCCCATTTGAAACTCGGCCGGTCGTTGCCCATCGAGTATGGGCCTCACCGATATTTCCTTCAACTTTAAAACTTGAAAGTTCATTTTCGGCCTCGGAAATTTTTCCCACTTTTTTATATAAAAATTCTTTCTCTCTATTCAAAACGCAAAATCCATAGCTGTCGTAGCCACGATATTCTAATCTTTTCAATCCCGATAATAAAATGGGAAAGGCCGGCTTTTGACCAATGTAACCAACAATTCCGCACATGATTTTTTATTTTAGCACTTTTTGAAAAAATAAAAAGAGGCGCGAATTGCGCCTTTTGGAAACTAACTACCAAATTTTCGTTTGAATTTCTTCCCACCCAATGCCTAATTTTGGCTTTTTTTCTTCCGCATATTTCGGGCAGCCATCGCAAATGCTGTATCCATTAATCTTTCTATGACAATCAATGTCATTCTTTTTGTGCTCCTCGCCGCAAATAACGGTACATCTTTTTGCCGCTTCTTCCCAACTAACTTTTTCTTTCTTCATTATTTCAGCCACCGTCGGAATTATCATCTCTTTAACTTCTAATTCCCACCTCCTTTCAATTTCTTTCCTTTTCATTATTTTTCACCTTTTTAATGATTCTAAGTTTATTTTACACTTTTAAAGCATTTATTGCAAAAATGGACTTCTAATTTAAACCCTCCTTTATTTAGCCAAACATGCCAGGCCTTTCTAATTGGTTTTTGGCACTTGGCACATCGAAATCCTCTATACTCAGGAGTTTTCTTTATCTTCCACTTTTTAACAATTTTTAATATTTCTTCCTGGTTCATACAACTATATTAATCAATTTCCCGGGAACGAAGATTATCTTTTTTATTTCTTTTCCTCCTATCCACTTTTTGATTTTTTCACGAGAGATGGCTAATTCTTTGGCTTTTTCTTCAGAAATATCGGCTTCGACTTCGACTTTATCACGAACTTTTCCATTGACTTGAATCACCAAAGTTATCGTTTCCTCTTTTACCAATTTTGGATTCCATTTTGGCCAGAGTTGATAATGAATTGAATTTCGAATGTTTAAGGTGCCACCTTGAACAAAATATTTCTGCCAAAGTTCTTCTGAAATATGGGGAGTAAAAGGGGCCAAAAGCAAAAGCAAAGTTTTCAAATGCCAAATTCCGTAATTTCGATTTTGAAGTTCATTGACCAAAATCATCAAGGCCGAAACTGCTGTATTAAATCTGAAATTTTCAATATCTTCGGTTACTTTTTTAATTGTTTTATGCAAAATTTTTTCAAATTCTCTATCCTCCTTTTCAGAGATAACTGATTTTTCTTTTCCGAATAAATTCCAAACTTTGTCCAAAAATCTTTTTGTCCCCACAATCCCTTTTATATCCCAGGTGATTGGCTCATCAAATGGCCCCATAAACATTTCATATAATCTAAAAGCATCAGCTCCATATTTTTCAATCAAAGGATCAGGGTTAATAACATTTCCCCTTGACTTTGACATTTTTTGACCATCGGGAGCCAAAATTAGACCCTGATTTCTCAATTTCAAAAATGGCTCTTGGAATTTTATCCAGCCGGCATCATATAAAACTTTTGTCCAAAATCTAGCATAAAGCAAATGCAAAACGGCATGCTCGGCTCCTCCAACATATAAATCTACTGGTAGCCAATAATTTATTTTTCTTTTGTCCCAACTGTATTCATTATTTTTGCGTAACAAATAAGCAATGAAATACCAGCAAGAACCTGCCCATTGAGGCATAGTATTTGTTTCCCTTTTTGCTGGACCACCACATTTTGGACATTTAGTATTGACCCATTCAGAAATTGCTGCCAAAGGCGACTCTCCAGTTCCAGTCGGCTGATATTTTTCAACTTTTGGTAATTTCAAAGGCAAATCCTTTTCATTTAAAGGCACTATCCCACATTTTTGACAATGAATAATTGGTATCGGTTCTCCCCAATATCTCTGCCTGGAGAAAATCCAGTCCCTGAGTTTATAATAAACTGCCTTTTGGGCCAGATTTTTCTTTGCCAAAAATTTTCCTATTTCATCTCTGGCTTCTTCTGATTTCATTCCGGTAAATCTTCCAGAATTAATCAAAAATCCTTCTCCTTCGTAGGCATTTTGATATCTCCCATTAGAAATTATTAAAGGCACCTCTTTTGGCAATTCTTTTTTTTCTTGATAGGGTTTTATCACCTCAATCATTGGCAAATTGTATTTTCTGGCAAAATCAAAATCTCTTTGGTCATGGCAGGGCACAGCCATCACTGCCCCGGTTCCATAATGGGACAAAACATAATCGGCGACAAAAATTGGAATTTCTCGGCCATTTACCGGATTGATTGCTTTTATTCCTTTCAATTCAATTCCGATTTTCTCTTTGACCTCACCAATTCTTTCCCTCTCCAATTTTTTCTTTGCCTCTTTAATATATTCCTCGACAAATTTGAAATTTGAAATTTTGTCTTTGAGCTTTTCTAAAATGGGATACTCCGGCGCCACCACCAAATAAGTGCAACCAAACAAAGTGTCAATCCGTGTCGTAAAAACCTTAATTCCTAATTCATAATTCATAATTCTAAATTCAATTTCCCAGCCTTCAGATCTTCCAATCCAATTTCTTTGCATCTCTTTAATTTTTTCTGGCCAATCAAGCAAATCCAAATCTTTCAACAATCTATCGGCGTAGGCCGTAATTTTCAAAACCCATTGTCTTAAATCCTTTTTTTTCACTTCCGTACCACATCTCTCGCATTTTCCATTGATCACTTCCTCATTGGCTAACCCAGTTTTACAAGAAGGACACCAATTTATTGGCAAAACCGCTTCATAAGCCAAACCCATTTTGTAAAGTAAGAGAAAAATTTTTTGAGTTATCTTATAATATTCAGGGTCAGTAGTATTTATTTCCCTTTCCCAATCATAGCCAAGACCAATCATTTTCAATTGTTCTTTTATCCTCTCAACATTTTTCCTGGTCGTGATTTCAGGATGAATTCCGGTTTTTATGGCATAGTTTTCAGTCGGAAGACCAAAGGCATCCCAGCCCATTGGATGCAAGACATTAAAATTTTTTCTCCTCATTAAATGGGCAAAAATATCAGTGGCAACATATCCTCTTGGATGGCCAACATGCAACCCCTCAGCCGAAGGATAAGGAAACATATCCAAAATATAAAACTTTCGCCTCTTTGAAAAATTCTCTGCCCTAAAAATTCCGGCTTTTTCCCAGATCTCCTGCCACTTCTTTTCTATCCTTCGTGGATCGTAAGCCATTTCTTTCTTGCCCCGCACCGAGCTCCGCTCTGGTACGGGGTCAATTTTCTTAGGATTATATTCCATATTTTTCATTTTATCACAAAAAATTAGATTTTTAAATTTGCTATAATGAAACAATGATTGAAAAAACTGCTTGGGTTTATAATCCGGAAATTAAAAATTATAGTTTTGGGAAAGGACATCCTTTTACTGGAGAAAGATTTGAAATTTTTTTGAAATTTTTGAAAGAAAAATTGCCAAATTTTAATGATTATTTTGTCGAGGTCAAACCTCGACCGGCTAATGAAGGAGATTTAAGATTATTCCATAGCCAAGAATATATTGAGGCAATGAAAAAGGCATCAAAAGGACAGGTCTTGCCAAATATTTTTCAATATACGACGATTGATAATTTAGATCCTTCAACAAATTATTTGCCAAGAGGGATTGAAGAGACGACCAGAATGGTAGTTGGGGACTCTTTATTAGCCGGGGAATTAGTTACCACTGGCAGATTCAAAAAAGCAATTGTTTTTGGGCGGGGGTTTACATCATGCCAAGAAAAGTTACGGCGAGGGATTTTGTCTTTATAATGATGTGGTAATTTTGGCCAAAAATTTACTTAATCGCGGACTGAAAAGAATTTTGATTTTAGACACCGATGCCCATGCTGGAAATGGAACAAAAGAAGGATTTTATGAAGATGGTGGGACGCTAAGCGTCCCTAATTACCACGCTAAGCGTGGAAGAGTTTTATTTATCGACATTCACCAAGATCCCAGGACTTTATATCCTGGAACTGGATTCATAAATGAAATAGGCTCTGGAAAAGGGGAGGGTTTCACTGTAAACATTCCCCTGCCGCCTGGCGCTTCTGACTTAGCTTACAAATTTTGCTTTGAAAAAATTATTTTTCCTTTGGCCAAAGAATTTAAACCAGAAATAATCATTAGAAATGGTGGTTCTGATCCTTATTTTCAAGATCAATTGACGAATTTGGGATTAACTTTGGAAGGATTTAAAATAATTGGCGAAAATGTTAGGACCTTGGCAGACGAAGTCTGCCAAGGAAGAGAAATAGATTTAATTGCTTCGGGTTATAATCAAAAAATTTTACCTTTGGCTTGGCTGGCAATCTTAACCGGCCTCTTAGATTTGCCAGTAGATAAACGTTTATTCAAAGAAAAAACAACTCCGCCTCGCGAGGCGGGATTAGAAGAAACAAAAGAAGTTATAAAAGAATTGAAAACTATTCTCAAAAAATACTGGAAATGTCTGGAATAAAAAAGGGGGCCGGTGTGTTTATATACTGACCCCATTGTGCCGAGCACACAAGTCTCGCCTCTTTGGTAACTCGCACATTTCCTATAAGTCTTGCCGCCTCATTAGCTCGCGCCCCTTAATTAGGTCTCGCATACATTGTAGCTCGCGCTCACCCTTTAAGTCTAGCTGATATGGTAGTTTTTAAAGAGCCATTTTTATTCTATTCAATTTTGAATCAAAGTCAACCCCGTTTAGAAACTCACGCAGGGCATGTTTCTAACGGGGCCAACAAAAAAAGCCAGCTCGGCTGGCTTTTGAATTAATAAAAAATCAGTGATTAATCTTTTTCTTCAGAGATTTCTCGAATTGTTTCTGCTAAAATTTCAGCTACAGAGATAATCCTTAACGGCAAGGATTCGCTGGCTTCTGGCGGAATCGGAATAGTATCGGTAACTATGATTTCTTTTAATATTTTAATTCCCTTAAGCTTCCTGATTGTTTTATTGATAATTGAAGCATGGGTAACTGCCACTGTTAAGCTCTTCGCTTTTCGTTTTTCCAGTTCCTTTCCTAAGGTTATCACAGTAGTAGCAACAGGAGAAATTTCATCGTCAAAGAAAATAACATCTTTTCCAGAAACATTGACAGTTATTTTCTCTATCCTAACTTTAGTATCGTTAATCCTAGTCTTATCAACAGAACCGATTGGAATATTTAACTCTTTTGCCAAAAAATTCGCGCTTTTTGAGGCTCCCTTATCAGCAGGCAAAACAATTGTATTCTTAAGGTTCTTCTTCTTCAGATATCTAACGATTAAGGGAAAAACAGAAAGATGATAAGCTTTGGTTTTCTTTGTGAAAAAATTCTTGAGTCTTTTTGAATGAAAATCGATTCCGATGAATCCTGTCATTCCGCTTTTTCTAAGAAGCCTTAATAATAACTCTCAGCAAACAGTCATTCCCGGAGCATATATTTTATCTGATCGAGCATAGGAAACATAGGGCATTACCGCGATTATTTCCTTAGCGCCATTTTTTTGGGCCGCATTTACTATCTGTAATAATTCCCAGAGATCGCGATGCAGGGTTTGAGGAACTGAAGTTTGAATTAAAAATACCTTGCAATCTTTAACATTGTCTTGAAGAATAACTTCAAAACAGCCATTAGCATATGGTTTAATTTTTAAAGGACTAGGCGAAACTCCAACCTGCTGGCAAATCTTTTCTGCTAGTAATCGAGAAGAACTTCCTGAAAAGATTTTTACTTCGTTCATATTCTTACAACCTTTTTGTACTATTAACATTTTATCTTTAATCTAAGACTTGTCAACGAAATAAATGCCAAAAAAAATAAACCTCAAGAGACATCTTTATCTAGACCGCTGCCCTCTCTGCTTTTTTCTGGCAATCGCATTTTTTCTTTTCGGGCAGGTTTTTTATAATCTCGGAAATTAATTTTTTGAGTTTCTCGTTATTTTTCTTAAAATTTGCCAAAACTTGCCCAATCGAAACAGGTTCTATTTTTGATCTGGAATAAATCCCAACATCATAATCGGTAACCAAAGAAATGTTTAAATAACAAAGACCTAATTCCGAAGCTAAGACCACTTCCGGATATTGAGTCATATTAATTAAATCGCATCCCATTTTAGAAAATGAAATGCTTTCCGCCACAGTTGAAAACCTCGGTCCCTCGATTACAACAACTGTTCCTTTAGGATGAACTCTAAATTTTAGTTTTTTGGCTCGAAAAAAAGCTATTTTCCTTAAATCTTCGCAATAAGGATAAGCCATTTCTATATGGGCAACTTTCGGGCCATTGAAAAAAGTGTCATCTCTCTTTTTTGTTCTATCTATAAATTGATCGCAAATAACAAAATCACCAGGTTTAATCTCTTTTTTTAAAGAACCCACGGCACTGGGAGCAATGATTCTCTCAACCCCAATTTTTTTAAAAGCCATAATGTTGGCTTTATAAGGAATTTTATGAGGAGGAATTTGATGATTTTTTCCGTGCCTCGGCAAAAAAGCGACTTTTTTGCCGAAAATATTTCCGAGCGTAATTTTATCGCTGGTTTTTCCAAACTTAGTTTTAACCTCTATCTTTTTGGCATTTTTCCCAAAAAAATCATAAAAACCAGAACCACCGATTATGCCGATTTCTGCTAATTTTTGTGATTTATTTTTCATATTTTACCAGAGATCTTATTTTATAATTCTTAAGTTTTTCCCTTCCTTTTAAATAAGGCAATTCAATAAGGAAATCGACTCCGGCTATTTTTCCTTTAAGTTTTTTAACCAAATTAATGGTGGCTTTCATCGTCCCGCCGGTAGCCAAAACATCATCAACTAATAAAATTTTTTCTCCGGGAGAAATTGCATCTTTATGCATTTCAAGGGTATTGCTAGCATATTCAAGTGTATATGTTTTAGAAACTGTTTTAGCCGGAAGCTTCCCTTTTTTCCTAACAATAGCCAAGCCCGTCTTTAATTTATAAGCCAAGGCGGCGGCCAATATAAAACCACGAGCATCAATCCCAACAATCTTATCAACTTTTTTTCCTAAATAAGGCGCTGCAAAAAGATCGATAATCTTGCGGAAAGTATTCTTATCTTGAAGCAGAGGAGTAATATCTTTAAAATTAACCCCTTTCTTTGGCCAATCAGGGATTTCTCTAATTTTTAATTTTATCAATTTTTCTATTCTCATTTTTAACAATATTAATTTTATATTTTAAATAATCTCTAGGCATTTCGAATTAATCCTCTTTTATTTCATTTAATATTTTTCTAATTCTCTCTTTAGCTGGCATCACCAGTATATCTATCACCTTATATTCTAAATCTTTATAACTTTTCTTCAAAATATTGTTTAATCTTTTAATAGTTTTTCCATCTTCCACCCGGGCATAATCTTTATCAAAAGAAAGCTGTTCACAAAAGAATACCTTCTCGTATCTTTTTTCGGGCAAAATTTTAGAATTTTTTTTGAATCTAGGCCAAAAATTTGATAATAGGCGATGCTGTCTGGAATTGCTCGATCAAAAAATACAATCTTATTCCGTGGCATCTTCTTTTCTTTCTCTATTTTCATTTTCAAGACTCTTTTCTGAAATTCGGCCTCGTCGCCCCTAATTTCTTTTACTGATTTCCCGTTTTTTATTCCTTTGTCTATTAATATTCTCGCTGCCTCAGGGCAAGTAATAAAACCTAATTTTGACAATTCTTTAATTAATGTTGTCTTTCCCGATGAAGGACCGCCAGTGATCACATACCAATTAGATTTGGAATAATTCTTTGGCATTTTTGGTTGTGATTTCGGCAACTTTTTCAAAAATCAAATTTTTTATTTTGGCAATTTCTTCGGCAACATATTTTACATTACGGGGCTCATTTCTTATTGTAGAAGCAGATTCACGCTGATAAGTACGCTGATTTACGCTGATTGGTGGAGCAAGGTAAGGACAATCGGTTTCAATTAAAATTTTTTCAATTGGAGTTTCTTTAATAACTTTTTCAAAATTTATTCCTTCGATTTTTTTGAAAATTATTCCATTAAATCCAATATAAAATCCCATTTTTAAATATTCTTGAAGTTGCTCTAGCGTTCCCACAAAACCATGGATCACTCCTTTAATTGTTAGAATGTTAGATTGTTGAAGTGTTTGAATGAGGTCGTCGTGGGCCATTCGGCAATGCAAAATCACTGGCAAATTCAGTCCCCTTGCCAATTCTAATTCTTTTAAAAACAATTCTTTTTGTTTTTGTTTGAATAACTCTTTCTTTTTAGTCGTCTTTGGCTTCCAATAGTAATCTAATCCTATCTCGCCAATCGCCACTACTTTATCTGATTTTGCCAATTTTTTGTATCTTTCATAATCAAATTCTTTTTCAAAATAACTTCCTTCTTGTTCGTCGGTTTTAATTTTTACTAAGCCGGTATCCAAATTTATTGGGTGAAGACCGATAGCAGCAAAAACTCCATGAGGATATTTTTCAGTAATCTCAACCGCCTTTTTTGAGGTTTCAAAATTTGTCCCAATATTTATCATCAAAACATTATCCTCTAAAGATCGGCTAATTACTTCATCAGCATCTGATTTATAAGCATTAAAATTTATATGGGCATGCGTATCTATTAACATAAACTATTTTTTATTCTTGGAAATAAAATTTCTGGCTTTTGGGTTTCAATTTGTTTTAAAATTTTTTCAGAAGTTTGGGGTAAAAAAGGTTTTAAAAGTTCTGAAATTTCTTTAAGGGTTAATACTAAATCAGAAATTACTATTTTTTGTTTTGGTGATTTTTGCCAAGGTTTTTCTTTTTCAATGTATATGTCACAAAAGGAAATTAAATCCCAGATCGAAATCAACGCTTCATTAAATTTAAAGTTATTTAAGGCTTCGTTCCAATTTTTCCACGTATTATTAATTTCTGTTTGGAATTTCGAATTTAGAATTTGTTTCGAGTTTCGAGTTTCGAATTTCGAATTTCTAGCCATAGTGATTACTCTTGCCACTAAGTTCCCAAGTCCAGCCGCAAGATCTGAATTGTATCTTTTTTCGAATTTCTCATAAGTGAAATCGCCATCTTCAGTTGGCGGAATTTCCCGCAAAAGAAAATATCTTACGGCATCGGTTCCAACTTGTGGTGAGCTTGCCGAACCATATTTTTTAACCAAATCAAACGGATCAACAACATTTCCCAAACTCTTTGACATTTTTTGCCCGCCAACTGTGATAAATCCGTGAACAAAAATCGTTTTTGGCAATGGCAATCCCAAAGATAAAAGCATCGCTGGCCATAGTGAGCCGTGGAACCTGATAAAAATATCCTTGCCAATACAATGAACGTCAGGAGGCCAAAACTTCTTAAATTTATCTCCATCGATTGCATAATCTAAAGCTGAGAGGTAGTTTACGAGAGCTTCTAACCACACGTAAATAATCTGGGTGTTATCTCCTGGAACCGGTATACCCCATTCCAACTTCCCCCTCGACCTTGAGCAA
>Ga0315282_10016953_pt1 | contig 10584 bp, 8 predicted proteins | sample YL17G07_20_MG_FD_203693 | JGI IMG/M metagenome (GOLD analysis project Ga0315282, IMG submission 203693) | Sediment microbial communities from Yellowstone Lake, YNP, Wyoming, USA - YL17G07_20 | ecosystem: Environmental > Aquatic > Freshwater > Lake > Sediment | place: USA: Wyoming | collected... | reverse complement strand
CAAAACATTTGCCTCCTCTCTTAGAAGATACTAATCAGCATGCATAAGTCTTTCGGCAATCTTTCTTCCGAAGTCTCTGCATTTTTCCAGACCATTTTGGTCTGGCGTGTATTTGATTAGAAGTGGCGGTTCGGTTATCTGCATTTGAAACTTGTTTTTCATGATTTCAATAACTAGTTTCGGTGCTTCGCCGCTCCATCCATAAGAGCCAAAAGCTGCTCCAATCTTGCCTTTTAAGTTAATGTCTTTCGCCGCTGCTTCTTCGAAGAGCCTTTTCATGTCAATAGTCATTTCATGATGATAGGTTGGAGTTCCAACTATTATTACATCGAAGTTCCTTAATGATTCAGGCGTAACGTAATAGCTTAATTCCACTTCCACTCCCTGAATTGCATTCGCTCCTTCTGCAACAGCCTTAGCCATTTTCTCAGTGTTTCCAGTTCGACTATAATAGAGAACAAGGATTTTAGGCATTTAGCCACCTCTTAATAAGGGTCATAACTTGGTTATTTATCAGTTTATAGTCCAAAAGTATCCAAAATCTTTTAGGGGCGCGCTCGATGGTTCCAGGTTCAATGAGGCAGCATAACTGCGCCGGTTCCTGGCAAGGGCGCTTTCACTGCGGCGAACACGGCTAGGGCCATGCTCCAAAAAACGTCGTCATGCCCGCCTTCGGGATGGCTAAACCGCAAATGCCCCGTTTTCATCAGCTCGTACTTTTCGATGTTCAACTCTGCGGTCATGTCGACATCTTGGAGTCTGTTCGCGGGAATATACGGGATTTTCACTTCGCCCGTGCGCATCTTCTCCCGCATGATCGTCGCCATCTCTTCTTTCGACTGGACGGTGAATGTTATGCCCGTTACGTTCTGGATTCCGCTGCGGAACATGTCTTCAACGATGTAGTTTCCGACGCCCGTGGTGTCAGCGTACACGGCTCGAATGTATTGCCAACGATCCATAAGGCTCTTTACGTAGCCGATGACGCTAGCGTACTCGGTCTTTAAAGGAAAACGGTGAACGTGAACCACACGAAGGATCTGCTCGACTTTTTCGACGATGAGGATTACACTGAAATCTTGTTCCTTGCCGAAGTCTACGCCCACGTAAAACTCGCCTTTCCGGTAGTCGTGAAAATCATGAAGCTGGAGTTGGCTGTCTATGCAGCTGACGATGAGGCTTTGTGTTAGCCAAGCGTCTATGTCCTCGACAAACTCGCTCATGAACTCCCGCTGGAAACGTTCAGCAGGAAGCTGAGCGCGCATCTCGTCGATGAAACTCTGTTTGACGAGGCCAGCTTCCTTGACTTCTTCGCATGTGATCACGTGTGGGCTGAAATCCTTGTTCTGGCACATGCGGTAGAAGACGCTGTCTTTGTTCCAAGGTGTGCTGCTGGCGATTAACGTGCCGTCCGTGGTGCTGAGCATGGGATAAAGCACGTTGTAGAATACAAGCTCGTCATCCTTGAAGAAATTTGCTTCATCAGCGATAACCTGGTCTGCTGTGTAGCCTCTCAAGAGTTGAGGGCTGTTAGGCAGAGCCACGATGCGGCTGCCGTTCCTGAAGTGAATCACGGTTCTCTGTAGCTTTTCGATAAGCCCTAATCGATAGTCTTCGCGCATGCTCATAAGAAAATCTTGAACTCGATCGCGCATGATCATGCTCTGTCGAAGCGATGGCGCCACGATCAGCGTCAGCGTTCTTGGGTGCGTGATGGCGAACCATATGGCGCGTAGGGCTATGCACGTTGTTTTTCCAGATTGTCTACTCCAACGGACGACGATGCGCTTCTTGTCATCTCGCAGGAGTTTGGCTTGATACTCGTATGGTTTGAACTTGAAGAGCGTTTCAACAAATTCTACAGCATCTTTAGGCAGGCTTGGCTGGCTCTTTCTCTGCATTATCTTCTGTCTTAGTGCGTTTCGCTTCTTTCTCAAGTTCCTCAGTTTCTCGCTCAAGTTCTTCTATCTCCTCATCTCTAATCATCCTGTAACTTGTGTTGATCAAATCGTTCAGCACTGTCATAGCCTTCAGACGAACACGGGTTTTCGTTTTCCGAGCGTTGATTAATGTCAGCAGCCGCTTGACCATGTCGTCCAAAATATTGATGAGTTCCTCTCTTTTCTCGGCTGGAACAACGACAAACCTTCGCGGGTAAACCCTCATTCTAAGGGTGATTTGTGAGGGTATTATGGGTGGTTTTTGACTCCGAACAGAGCCCACGGCAAGCTTTCTTCGCAAAACACAGTCTCCTCCTAGCTCATTTCTGGAAAAACTTTTTCACTGCTGAAAACTTGATCCAGTGAAAACCCTCCTTTTCACGGTATCAGAAACCGTGCACCGTGCGATTCCTCGTTTCTTACTGTTGATTATTTCTATTTTCATCATATGACTTGTCATCATGAGTGTAGAAGCGGCTGACCTTTGTATTTGGTCTGGTGAAAGCAAGATCGCCACGATATAAGACGCGAGTTTTGAAGGTTAAAAAGGATTTGCCGATACGACATTCAACGAAAGCGGAGAGAGAAGAGTTAAAGTGAAGAAGGATCTATGGCTGCCGCGGGCTATAGTATCACCTGCCCAAAGTTTGTTATGTTGTCTGTAAATGATAGTTTTAATAGCGCGCGCTAGAAGCTTAGTTTTTGTGTGTGTTTGGGATTAAACTTTATCCCAACCCAACCCACAAATTTTATTATAAAGTGCTAGAAGTGCATAATTGAGCAAAAAGGTGAATCACACGCCCTATTGGAGAACCTGTATATTCCAAAACATTGGAACCAAAAAGCAAGAATATCTCGTCTTGCTGGCTGAAGAAATGGCCAGGAAAGGTTTCCAACAAGGCGAAAAAGATGAAATTGGCACAAGGATCATGACTCCTTTTCTTCAAGAAAACAGTCCAATGTTTGAAACACCCGATGGAAAGCTTGGTATCGCCATTCAAGCTGTTCCTTCTAATGGAGACCTTAAGGTAGGGTTCATGCTCATCGCAAAAACAAAGCAAAATACCCTAGTCTTTGTTTCTTTTGTTCTGGGTTTACTAGTTTCTTTAGCATCAGTTTATCTCATTAAATATGCGTTTCCTTACTTTGACGGGTTCCCACTGGCTATGCTCTGGCTCATAATCTGGTTCTCAATCGGCTTAGGTTTACCATTACTCTTACAATCGTCCATAATAACGTGGAATCGACGACTTATGCAAATATTAGTTGAAATAGCAGACTCCATGGGCTCAAAGCAAGTAACACCATTCAAAAGAACATGGCCATACACTGGGCAAAAATAATGTCATTGGGTTGGGTTGGATTAAATTTTACCCCAAACCCAATTAGTCTTCCAATTCGACTGTTGTCTTCTTAAAAGGAGTCATTTGATTGCTACCCATAGACTTGGCTGTCTCGACTAGTACTTTCATAACTTTTCGGTTTACAGTTCTTTTTTGTAAGGTTATTAAAAGCGCCATTAGAAACATTACCGTTAAAGAAATGAACATAGCTATTACCGCAGATGTATTAGGGTCTAATCCAACCGCTTTTAATCCAAAGGCGCTCATAACAAAAAGAGTCATTGCCAAAATTACTCCCGCAGAATATTCTAGTAATAATTGTCTTAGAGTTCCTCTGCTAACGAGTCCGACTTTGAGGTCTTCCTTCACAGAAAGAGTCCGAATGCCCACATTCCATTTATTAGGTGACTTAAATACTAAATCAGTGCCTTCAAACCCAAAGGATTCCATCCAGTCTAAAGAACTTCTATTGATCGGTTCAAAATCAATCTCAGTTAGTTCGCAAGTTAATTGATCCAGATAAGCTTGTCTTTTAACACCTAATCCTTGAAATGTGCATGTTCGAAATATCTTCGTTCCAAGGGAGGACACTGCATCTTTGAAAAAGCGATTCCAAACATAAAATAGAGGAATCATACCTATTATTGCAAGAATTGCATACGAGAACAGGAATACTCCAAAGCCGTATGATCTAAAGAATGGTATCAACAATACGATTGCACCAGAAAGCGAACACCAGACAATTATGAGAACAAAGAAAATAACCATTACTTTTCTGTTAAAACCCTCTCTGTCGCGAGGACTCTTATTCATATCTCACCCACCCTTGAAATATACATGTGCGATAATTCTTCCCGATGAATGGTTTCTTGCTCATTCTGCCTTCTTTCTCACTATATATGAGAATACTACATGAATATTAGAATAATACTGATGTTTTAGGCGAAAGGTGTTTTAGGCGTCTTTTGGGGGTGTTTTTAGAGCACACGTACATGAGCACGCACGTAAACTGGTTGGTTGGATAAAACTTTACCGAAAAAAAACCCATTATCATAACGACGTAGCCTGCCTTGAGAAAAGGGTATGAGGTGTGCCTTTCAGAGTAGCTTGAAGGATATGTTTTTTCTGGAGCATTAGGATTGAAGTTTTATCCAACAACAAACATAAAGCGTGGAATGCCTTGGGTAAAAGATGTGATTGGCTTGGAGAAATGACTACTGAGGCATAGTGCTTCCAGAATGACGACAAATGTCACTTGAGCTTAATATCTAAAGCTTTTGAAAGTAAATACAATTCGTAATGCTTTACGTCTTTAACGAATTTGATATTCTCTTTCAATAACTCTCAGATTAACTCGTTTACCTTGAAGCAAGCTCATACACCAATCTGATTCATAACAATTCCATCCGTTTCAGCTATAACTTTTCCGCACTTAGAGGCAGCTAGCATCGTCGTTTTTGGTTGGTTGGTGGTTGGTTGAGGTAAAGTTTTATCTTTCTCTCTCTCCGTTTTCCTCTACGCTTACTACTCTCCCTACTACTCTCTTACTCTCTCTTATCTTCTGTCAGACACACAGACAGACACACAGACACATAGACAAACAGATAGACACAGACAGACAAAACTAAATTGATCAAGCATTAGCATTGGCATCAAAATAAGACAGATTGGAGATTTTGGTTGCAAATAGAACCAGTCTGAAGAAACTTGTTTCACTCTACCATATCATCCAAATTTTTCCATCCAGTGTAATTTCCATCTACTGTATACATGCTGTTGCTATTTATTTTCCAAATACCAGAAACCTTCACTATTATCCCTCCTCCAAACGATTTTCCGCTCTTATTCTGTTCCTTGATCCATTCCTGTAGCGCTTCTGCTTTTCTCTTTGTATCTAGCGAGCCTGCTGTTCCTTTCAGACCTTGCTTCGTGTCTAAAATCAGTGTTACATTTTTCATTCCGATTATCCAATCAGGATAGAATAACTTCTCCTTCTTTTCGTCTTCATCATAGAAGGAAATTGAGAAATATTCGCTTCCTGAATCACCATTTTTGTACCACCAAACAACATTTTTCGATTCGATGTATTTAATAAATTCAATTTCATTTTCTTTACCGGTGTAAGTCTTCTCTAAATAGAAAGGTTCCATTGCTGCCTTAGTCAACCCTTTGATTTCTTCATAATCTTCAGTGAATGATAAAGCAGGTCTCGGAATCTCTAATTCTTCTGTCCTCTTCGCTCTGGATTCTCTTTTATTAACTTCTGCCTGTCTGATAGGTCGATATTTTTCCAAGCTCTCAGATATTACCTTAGTCAAAACACTGTCCGGTCTGAGCAAATCGTTAACGATAATTGTGTAAAAAGCAATTCTCTCTTCTTCTATTCTTTTGGAGAACCAAACATTCAGGGCGGTCTTAAGTTTGCCCCAAGACCTTTCTGGTGCAAATTTCTTACTTTCCTCCTCTTGCTTTGATATAATGTTAAAGCAAAGCAAATTATACATCCTTTCAATATCATTCTTTGAGCTGGCTTCGCTCAAATCTTCACCTTTGTCTCTAATTTCTTTAACAAAATTATCATAATCCTCAATTTCAGCATCAACAATTAGTTTGTTCTCCACTTTCACCTCATCCAATTTTAGTCCTTTTGCAACAAGATTCTTCTTGATTTCCTCGACAGACTGCCTTTCTTTTATATCGAAAAAGTTGTCTGCAATTTGCTCGAAGGTAATTTGAAATGAATCGCCTAAGTCATTATAATCTGTTCTTCCCATAAAAATGGATTGGAGAATTATTGGTTCTATTCCATCTTTTCTCGTGCTTCGGAAAATGAACGGTTTGTTTTGGCCTTGCTTGTTCTCGGGTAGCTTTATTTGATTTCTTTCGTAGTTTGTGAAGAGATAACCAACATTCAGTTCCGGTCTCGGATAATGGATAGCTTCGGGCATTCTCAAAATTCTGCCTACAGTCTGTGTGTGAAAAATCGGACTTCTAATTTCTCTGTACATTACCAAGATTGACGCTCGTGGGCAATCCCAGCCAGTGGCCGCAGCTTGCTTGAAAATCAGGAAAGAAATCAAAGAATCGTTTTCTCTCAACTCATCAAAGTCAAGAGGTTTTCCGTCAAAAGTTTCTTTTTTGTCGGCAGTCCATATGGCAATGTCTCGTTCACTGATCTTTTTCTGTCTTAAGAAATCTTTCGCAATATCCAGTTTGAGCCTATCCGGTGTTTCTTTTGTCACTTGGTCATCGTTTGGAAGCTGAACAAGAACTAGAGGATTAATCTGCAGCCCCAATTCCTCATATTGTTTCTTCAATAAGAGCATCTTGTCATAAGCTAATTCCATCAAAATAATGTCTTGATCTATTTCCTTTTTTGCTAATTTGTCTAGATCCTCTTTAGTTTGCGTGATTATTTTTTCTTTAATCAGTCCTTCCTTAACAACGTCTTCCCGCAAGACTTCTACGAAACCAGCTCTCTTTTGAAGTATATCTGATGCAGAGGGCAGAGATTTCGGTGTTGCCGTTATCTTGATAATTATCCGGGGGTTGACCAAATCAACCAGATCATCCGCAAGCTCGGTGTCAGTCTCTCTGTGAGCTTCATCGACTATTAGGACTAATTCTCTGCCGTCTTCCTGCGTCTTTTTGATGAATTCGTCAAAAACTCCGTATTCACCAGATGTAAATTCTGTTGGATTTCGCAAAACTCGTCCTTCCTTAGTTGAGGATTTTATTTTTTGCCAGTTTATGAAGAACACGTTGTTTTTCTCAAGTTTCCCTTTGCTTAAATCGTCCAAATCCAACAAATTAAGCTCGTTGGCTCCGCCATAATAATCAAAAAGTTTCTTTTGGCTTTGAATACATGATTCCTCACTGAAACTGAACCATAAGAAGGCCTTATCTGGATTAAACTGTGGATCATCGCTTATGTCTTTCAGGAATTGAGCTATCATTACGGTTTTGCCGCTTCCAGTGGGAGACTGGAATATCAAAGGCAATTTCCTGTGGGTGGTTTTCCACAATTCCAAGAATTGCTTTCTTAAGTCGGCGATTGCTTTCTGCTGAAATTGCTTTAGATTAATGGTTGTCACATAAATCAACTCAAGCGGTTGACTTCCTTGTATACATCAATTATAGGTTCTGGAATATCCTCGACTCTGATATTTCTATACTCGGTGAATTCATTTTTGTATTCATCTTTGCCCCAGCTAAAAATGTAAAGAATGACTTCTTGTAATCTGCTCATCTTTCTCACCAGTTCACTCAATTTCGACTTGTCTTCTTTAAAATAGATTGCAACATGCTTTCCCTCATTTTTAAAAACTTGCCACCATTCGTTTCTTTCAATCTCGTCAAATGCGTTTTCTCTCAAGGCAATCATCTCTCCGGCTTGATACGTAACTCTAATTTTTTGCTCATCTGATACATGAGAAATATGATCTATGTCGAGCAATTCCGTTTTGAAATACTGTAAATTCTCAGCGACTTTTGTGATATCTGGATAGTCTCTGTGACCGTCAATAACTTTTTTGAGTCTAGGATAACAAACATCCTCTGCAATACCGTTCTCATTATTAGTACATAAAATGAAGCTTCTGTTACCGCCATCTTCTTTATTCAAGATCATTACAGAATGGCCGGTTGTTCCAGAACCTGCAAAATAATCTAATACAATCGCATTTTTCCTTTGCAGGATAATAGGGGCCAAGCAATCATACACATTAAAGACGGATTTTGGAAAGTCGAAATGGCTTCTTGGAACAAGGGCATGAACTAGCTGAGTACCATAAACCGACGCGTCATATTTTGGATCTTGCCAAACCGTCCTGACGGTTCCATACGGTTTTCCAATTTCTACCTCAATTCTGTTACCAGACTTTCTGAGCCTAAGTAGGTCTTTTACTGATTCAATGCTTTGTCTAGAATATCGCCATTTCCTTTCCACGCCTTCAACATCAATAGGCCATACATAGTATTTCCCGGCTTTCTCCTCAGTTTGTCTTCTCGGATGAACGCCGTCTAATGGTATATCACCAAATCCGATTATTTTGTTGTTTCTGATTATTATCGGATAAAAACAGTTGCGAGCATCTGATCTTAGAGATACTCCACCCCACTTCCTTAAATTGCTCCAGTATATTTCATCTTCTTTTAGTTTTCTTGGACCAATTACCCTTAAGCCCTTCCTGAATACGAAGAAGGCGTATTCGTGCGTGTAAGAAAAGTTATTTCCTTGAATACCGCGGGGGTTGTGGACAATGGTTATGCAATGAATTTCATAATCCTTGAAAATCTCTTCCAAGAGCACTCCTAAATGATTGACTTCATTATCATCAATGGCGCATATCAATACACCATCTTCTTTCAGAAGGTTCTTTGCGAGCCACAACCTCTTTGACATCATGTTTAGCCATTTGCTGTGGCGATACAGGTCATTTATGTCTACATAGTTGTTGTTATATTTCCAATCTTTAGCTCCCGTATTGAATGGTGGGTCTATGTAGATGACGTCAATTTTACCTTTGTGCGTATAATTAAGAACCGATAAGGCGTGATAGTTGTCTCCTTCGATAAGAATATTCATTGGTTTTGTTTTATCTTTAACTATTTCCTTTCCCTTCGCTCTTTTGAGAATCGGAATTTTGTATTGACATTCTGTTACTATTTGCTCCGGCTCTTTTTCCTCTTCCCAAACCAGACCATATTTCTTTCTACTTTTCAGTGATTTCACTTGCCTCTTGAGTTTTTCAACCTCTTCTAGAATCTTTTTGTTTTTCTTTTCAAGTTCGTTCATAGCTATCATCGCTTCAAGTTTGCACGTTGTCCGGGATTCTTCAATTTGAAATATGGGCGTTGCGAATTTCTAGCATGGTTTCCACTTTCTCTCTTCTTTGCCCCCGTATTCCATTATAACTACATACGGACTAATCCAAATAAAAATCTATTTTATCTCCACCCTTTCCCCTACAGCCTTCAATAGATAGACTTTGTCCCACCATTTCTCATAGCGCGCGCTACTCAGAGTTCTCATGTCGGGAGATATCTCCGCTTTTACTCATAGAGATCTTAAGACGGGACGCTTCATCAAGAAGCCTACTTAGTTCACGTATCATTGCATCTTGATGTTAAATTTCCTAAGTTTTTCCGGAAGTATATCATCAAGCCTTTTAATATCGTCGGAGTCTAGTTGAATGACTTTAAGGTTATACTTTTCGTACAGTTTTATTTTATTTGCCTTGCGATCTCTGTATTCTTTATCTTCCAAACCCCAAAATTCCAAATAACAATTACCTTTGTTTATGTAAAAATCGCAATACATGTTCTCTTTAATGGGAACCTTTCTTTCATAGGCATGAACTATATCGCTGTTGTATAACCAATTGTCTATTACCATTTCGCTTATTGAACGTACCATGTGTCCATCATCACAACGGTATTTTGGCGGAAAAGCCATCCTGAAATCCTTTTCTTCTTTTGTCGGCTCGATTGTTGCTTCAAAGGAATCTATTATTCTTCTAATCTCCTTTTGCGTCAACACTGTATCCATAATCGGCTTTGGATATAGCCCATTTTCTTTTGCATTGATTGGACCATATTGTCTTTTCCATTTGACTCTGACTTGATAAGGAAACCTCCCTTTCCAAGCAAAGGGAACCATATCCTTAATGCATTTACTGACGGCTTCAAAAACCCCAAAGAGTTGCCCAGTATCGAAATTGTATAGGAAAAGGATGTCGCCCGCTTCAATGCCGATCACCCTACGCTTATAATCTTCGTTAGCACCGAACAATTCCTGCTCTAAACATTCTTCCTGAGTATCATTGCCGCAAATGAAAACGAAACCGTTAGCTTGATCCATTTTGATCATCATTTCATTTAGGCTACAACAATAATAAGACTAGCGATAGTTGCATTTTATTTTATCCCTGTTCCATCAGAATATTGTTTGTCTGTGTCTGTGTGTCTGTCTGTGTGTCTGACAGAAGATAAGAGAGAGTAAGAGAGTAGTAGGGAGAGTAGTAAGCGTAGAGGAAAACGGAGAGAGAGAAAGGGTAAAGTTTTATCCAACAACAGAACGTTTTAAGTTGAAAGTAGCAGACGAGAGAAACAAGTTGTCAAAGCGAAAATGACCCCGCCATTCATGCTGAGATCACTGGTGGCCCCACAGATCTGGGATGTATGTTTAGGAGCCGGGGATGGGAGTTGAACCCATATACAGCTGCTCTGCAGGCAACCGCCTGAACCGTTCGGCCACCCCGGCAATCTGAATATCTGAAACTGTAATAAATATGTGTTTA
>Ga0315282_10016952_pt1 | contig 10584 bp, 10 predicted proteins | sample YL17G07_20_MG_FD_203693 | JGI IMG/M metagenome (GOLD analysis project Ga0315282, IMG submission 203693) | Sediment microbial communities from Yellowstone Lake, YNP, Wyoming, USA - YL17G07_20 | ecosystem: Environmental > Aquatic > Freshwater > Lake > Sediment | place: USA: Wyoming | collected... | reverse complement strand
CGCAGCGTGTCGGCGCGCTCGATGGCCGTCCCCAGCGTCGTGCCGTCGGCGGAGAGCAGGTCGTAGGCCTCGTGCAGCTTGAGCAGCCCGACGTGCTCCCGCACCAGAAACGTGTCCGTGTCAAAACCGGCCATAGGAACCCCTCCGAAGAAGCTGTGCGTGAAAGCAAGCGCCTTGTAGCGCACACGCGCCGCGCCGTCAATGGCGTCACTCTCGCCTGCGCCGTCCGCGTAACTGTACCGCCGGCGTCCCGCCGGCTGTTCGGGCGGCGTCCCGCCGCCCGCCTTCAGCTCGCGGCTTCGATCCCGCCGCTCCGGCGCGGCCGGCGGTTGTCACGCCCGGTTGATTTCGTCAATCAGCCGGCGCAGCGTGCCGAAGCTGCGGCGGTTGAAGGCGAAGGCGATGCGCGGCAGGCCCAGCAGCTCCGGTTCGCCGGCTTCATCCGGCAGCGCCTCGGTTTCCTCGATCTTGCCGCGCGCCAGCAGCGAACCGAACTCGTCGTTCAGCCGCTCCAGCGAGCCGCGGGGCAGGCGGCTGAGCAGGCGGATGACCAGCGTGTCCTTGACGAAGCGGCTGGAATGGTAGCGCGTGTAGAAGCTGCTCACCTCGTTCGCGGCCCACTCGGCGTCGTCGGTGATCTTGAAGAGCTGCATGTCGTCTTCGCAGATCATCCCCTGGCCCAGCAGGTGCTCGACCACGTAGTCGGCCCACTCGCGCCAGTATGTGCCGCCGGGCTTGTCAATGAAGACGATGGGGATGATGGCGGCTTTGCCCGTCTGCACCAGCGTCAGCGTCTCGTAGCATTCGTCGTGCGTGCCGAAGCCGCCGGGGAAGAGCGCGATGGCCGAGGCTTCCTTCACGAAGCAGAGCTTGCGCGTGAAGAAGTAGCGGAACTGCAGGAGCTTCCGGTCGCCCTTGATGAACTTGTTGGCCGCCTGCTCGAACGGCAGCTTGATGTTCACGCCGAAGCTGTTCTCGCGGCCCGCGCCGCCCTGCGCCGCCTCCATGATGCCCGCGCCGCCGCCCGTGATGACCATGAACTTGCGTTTGACCATCTTCTCCGCGAACGTCCACGCCTGCTTGTACTCCGGCGCGTCGGGCGGCGTGCGCGCCGAGCCGAACACGGTGATCTTGCGGCGGTGCCGGTACTCGCGGAACGTGTGGAACCCATAGCGCAGCTCGCGCATGCTCGCGGCCAGGATCTTCAGCTCGCCGCGTTCCGAGCCGTCGCGGACCATGCGCAAGGCGGTCATCATCATGTCCGCGATCAGGTCCTGGCCGGGGTGCTCGCCCTGCAGCGCCACCAGCTCCCGGACCTTCTCCTCCAGCAGTTGGACCGGCGGCGCGGGCGTGGTCAGTTGGGCTGTTCTCGGCGGGCGCCCCCGCGGCCGGCGCGCGAACCGGCCCCGCTTGGCTTCCGCGTGCGTCGGCGCGGGGGCCGTCGGCATGACGGTCTCCGGATGGTCCGCAATGCCGCTCGGGATGATCTGCGTCTCGCCCGCCGCGGGCACGAACACAGGACGCGGTGCGGCCCTGGGGGAGCGCGGCGGTTTTCTCGAACCTGTCGGGTTGGGCATGGCTACCTGGTGTTGGCTCTGATGTTGATGATGTCCCCGTCCTTGACGAGGTACTCGCGCCCCTCCAGCCGCACGGCGTGCTTGGCCTTCATGGCGCGTTCGTCGCCGCCGGCGGCCTCCAGTTCGGCGTAGGTGAACACTTCCGCGCGCACAAACCCCTTGGCCAGGTCGGTGTGCACTTTGGCGGCGGCCTGCTGCGCGTTGTCGCCGCGATGGATAGTCCAGGCGCGCACTTCGTCCTCGCCCACGGTGAAGAAGCTGAGCAGACCGAGGTCCTTGTAGACCATGGCCACCAGACGGTGCGCCGCCGGCTCCTTGATGCCCAGGTCCTGCAGAAACTCCGCGCGCTCGTCGTCGCTAAGCTGCGCCAGCTCCATCTCCAGCTTCGCGCACAACGCGATCGAGCCGGGGAATGCCTTCTCGATCTGCTCCGCCTTGCCGCCAGGCCCCACGTCGCCTTCGCTCACGTTGAACACGGTCATGATGGGCTTGGCGGTCAGGAACTGGAAGGCGGCCACGTTCTTCTTCTCGTCTTCGTTGGACAGCGGGTACCCCGAGACGGGCTGGCCCTTTTCCAGGTGCGCAAGCAGATGCTCGAGCAGCGCCAGCTCCTTCTTGTCATGCTCCTGCGTCTTGGACGCCTTCGCCACCATCGGGTGCAGCTTCTTGACGCGCTGGTCGCACTGCGCCAGGTCCGCAAAGAGCATCTCGTTCATCGTCTCGGCCATGTCGCGGCGCGGGTCAATCGAGTCCAGCACGTGCGGCACCGCGCCGCTCTCGAACGCGCGGACCACGTGCACAACGGCGTCCACTTGGCGCACGCCGCCCAGCACGGCGGAGCTGACCTGCTTGTGCTCGCCCTTGCCGTCAATCAGCCCGGTGACGTCTTCGCATTCCATGTGCGCCAGCACAAAACTCTTGGGCTTGTACCACCCCCGCAGCTTGTACATCCGCGAGTCGTGGACGCGTACGGTGGCCATCTGCACGCTGGGCGTGTTGCTGAACTGGCCCGTGGGCTGGCTCGAGCCGGTCACCGCGTTGAACAGACACGTCTTGCCACAACCCGGAAAACCGATGATGCCAAGCTTCATAGGCGGCGTCCCCTGGAGACCACGGATGCACGCAGGATAGCGCGGAAGGCCAAAAGTGGCAACTCCAGGCCGGTGACGCGCCGTGCGCCACGGAAATGGAGCGATTGCGTTCTGAGGCCGCAGGGTATACTGTGGCTGTGGAAAGGCTGGGCGAGACCATGAAAACGTGCGCGGAGAAACCGGCCAGGACGAAACGAAACGGAGCGGGCATGGGCCACACGCTGGTCACGATAAAGGTTCAGAACGCTCACGACTGGGCGGCGGCTCAGGACCCGAAGGGGCGAAAGGCGCGGCACATTCGTACTGTCATCATTCCGGACGCGCTGGTGGACACGGGCACGACGCACCTGTGCCTGCCCACGCGCTACATCAAGCAACTTGGGCTGAGGCCCCTGCCGCGCACCCTACGGGCGACGACCGCTGTGGGCGTCGTCGAACGGCAGGTGTACAGTGGGGCGCAGCTGACGATCAAAGACCGCACCGACGAGTTCACGGTGGTCGAAGTGCCCGACGAGGCGCCCGCGCTGGTGGGAGTGGTGCCTCTTGAACTCCTCGACTATATGGTGGACCCCACGACGCAGACGCTGGTCGGCAAACACGGGGCGACGCGCGTGGTTCTGATGTACTGAACGCCTGGATCGCCTCAGTTGTCAGAGCGTGAAGCCGCAGGCCAGCGCGTCGTTGCGGAACATCTTCACCGTGTCCAGCGAGTATTCGCGCAGGCCCTTCCCGACCAGGCTCAGCTTCTTCAGGATATCGTTGGTGGCCGTGATGATGTGGCAGCCGACGTCGTCCGCCTGGATGATGTTGAGCAGTTCCCGCGGGCTGGCCCAGATGAGCTCCTCATTCGGGTAGGGGCGCAGCAGCTCGACCGCCGCGGCCATGATCGGCACCGGGTCGCGCCCCGTGTCGGCGACGCGCCCCGCGAAGACGGACACGAACGCCGGCGCGCCGCCGGCCAGAGCCTGGGAGATGTCGCGCACCTGGTCCAGCGGCAGCATGGCCGTCACGTTCAGCTTCACGCCGGCCTGCGACAGCCGCCGCACCAGCCCCACGCACGACTCGCCCTTGGTGTTGGTGATGGGGATCTTGACGTAGACGTTGCCGCCCCACCTGCTGATCTTCAGCGCCTGCCGCTCCATCTCCGCAATGTCATCCGAGAAGACTTCGAAGGAGAGCGGCCTGTCCGGGATGCACTTCACCATGTCCTGAGCGAACGCCTGATAGTCGCTCACGCCCGCCTTGCGCATCAGCGTCGGATTGGTCGTGAAGCCCTTGATTAACGGGTTGCGGTACATCTCCAGCATGCCGGCCTTGTCGGCGCCGTCGGCAAAGATCTTGACCTTCAGGTCCTGCAACGTCTTCATGCGATCCTCCGATCCCTTGCCGCGAGGCCAGCCCCTAATAGCCAATAGCTAATAGCTAATAGCTAATAGCTAATAGCCGTTCACCGCACCGACTCCCATTTCGTCGGCGCGGTCTTCAGCAACGGATGCGACACCAGCAGGTGCCAGACCACGCCGTGGAACGCCTCCGTGTGCGGCGTGATGTGAGCGGGGTTCACCGTCGGCACGAGGATACAGACGTCGGCGACCTGGCGCGTGTAGCCGCCGTCGCGCCCCACGATCCCGACCACCCGCGCGCCAACCTCCTTCGCGTACTTCAGCGCCTCCACCAGGTTGGCGCTGACGTTCTTCGCCACGTCGCCGCCGCCGACGGACAGCACCAGCAGCGTGTCCTGCGGCCGCAGGCGGCTGCCTTTCAGCCACGCCGCGAAGACGGTGGCGAAACCCTCGTCGTTGGTGCGCGCGGTGAGTTCCGCCACGTTGTCGGTGGGCGCGTAGGCCTCGAACCCCGCGAGCTTGCGGAAGTCGTTCACCGCGTGCGACGCGCTCGCCGCGCTCCCGCCCACACCCAGGATGAACAGGCGTCCGCCCTTGGCGCGACTGTCGGCCAGCAGCGCCGCCGCCGCCTCGATGGCCTGGCGGTCGAGCCGCTCCGCTATCTGCTTTGCTTCAGCGAGGAACTGCTCCGCGAAACTCATGGTCGCACCTCCTCTCGTCCGGCCTTGCCGGCCAGGTGATGCCCGAGCTCCCGCAAGCCCGCGAACGAACCGATCTCGTAGAACCGCTCCGTCATCTCCAGCGCCGCCACCTCGCCGCGCTGCAGCAGGTCCTGGTACAGCCTCGCCAGATCGTACGGTTTGCCTTCCGGCACCCCGCTGAACGCCGCCCGGGCGAAGACGCCGAGGCCGTAGTCCACGTAGTGCATCCGCGGCGTCGGGTGTTTCTTGTCGTACACAAGAATCCGTCCGTCGGCGAACTCGACGTTGCTCCTGTGCCACCGCCCCTCGTTCCGGTACACGGTCATCAGGGCCGCCTGGCCGCGCTCCTGCCATGCGCGCTGCACCGCGCGGTAATCGCAGTCCAGATAGGAATCGCCGTACAGCACGAAGAACGCCTCGCCCAGCAGCGGCAGCGCTTTCTTCACCGCTCCCGCCGTGCCCAGGAGCGCCGGGCCGTCGCTCGAGAACGCGACGGCCAGGCCGAAACGCCGGCCGTCCCCGACAAACTCGTGGATCTTCTCCCCCAGATGGCCGGTGCAGATCACCGCCCGAGTGATGCCTCGCGACCGCAGCAGGCGCAACTGGTGCGCGACGAACGGCTCGCCGTTCACCTCCAGCAGCGCCTTCGGCACGCTGTGCGTCACGGGCAACAGCCGAGTGGCCCGGCCGCCCGCCAGGATGGCCACGCGCAAGTCCGTCCGTGATGATTCATCCTGGTTCATGACTGTGTGATGATGGTCGCTCCGTCGAAGTCGAACGTGAAACGCACTTCCTGCAGCCCCTGCTCGCGCATGGCGTGCCGCAGCCGCACCTTGTCGCCCGCGTAGAACATCAGGAACCCGCCGCCGCCGGCGCCGATCAGCTTGCCGCCCAGCGCGCCGCTCCGCAACGCAAGGTCGTACCACTCGTCAATCTTCGGATTGCTCATCTTGCTCGAACGCTTCTTCTTGTGCTGCCAGTGGACCTTCATCAGCTCGGCGAACTTCGCCAGGTCGCCGGCTTCGAGCGCGTCCTGGCTCTGCAGGCCCAGTTCCTTGATGAAGTGCAGGTTGTCGAGCATTTCCTTGTCGCTCTCTTTGCTCTTCACGTCCTGCTCCTTCAGCACCTCGGAAGCGGCGCGCGAGTAGCCCGTGAAGAAGAGCAGCAGGTTGTCTTCGAGGTTGTACAGCGTCTCCTGCGAGATCCTCAGCGGCGACGCCTCGACCCTGTCATCGGGCAGGAAGCGGAAACAGGTCAGGCCGCCGTAGGCCGCGATGTACTGGTCCTGCTTGCCGACCGGCTCCTTCAGGATGTCAATCTCGATGTGGCAGGCCTGCTCCGCCAGTTCGTCCGGATGGACCAGGTTGCGCTTGAAGCGGTGCAGCGCCTCCAGCAGCGCCGTGGTGAAACTGCCCGACGACCCCAGCCCGGTCCCCGCCGGGATGTCCGCCATGCTCGTGATTTCAAGCCCCTTCACGGACACGCCCGTCAGGCGCAGGGCTTCCCGGATCAGCGGGTGCTGCACCTCGTCCACCGTCTTCACGCGCTCCATCTTCGAATACTTGATGATCAGGTCCTCGACGAAGGTCTGGTGCAGCGTGATATACACGTACTTGTCAATCGCCGCCGCGATGATGAAGCCCGTGTGGGCGCGGTAATACGACGGCAGATCGGTGCCGCCGCCCCCCAGACAGATGCGCAACGGACTGCGCGAGATGATCATCGCTGCCCCGCTCCTTCCCCGCTCAGCTCGTACACCCGTTCCACCACTGCCAACGCCGCCTTGGCGTCGCGCAGCGACGCCGCGGGCTCCCGCTTCAGGCGGATGTCCTCCAGGAACTCCGCACACTCTGCCGCCCACGAGTTGTCCGTCATCGGGTATTCCCAGCTCGTCGTCTCCGGCGGCCCCATCTCCGGCAGCATCCGGTAGTACGTGAGCCGCTCGACGCCGTAACTCCCGCCCAGCCCGTTGATCTCCAGTTTGCCGTCGCGCCCGAAAATCTCGAAGGAGAACAGGTTCTTCCATTCGGTGCAACTGGCGTGCAGGAACGCCACCTGTTGCCGCGCCGTCTTCAACAGCAGGAAGCCGTTGTCCTCAACGGGCATTGGCCAGAAGTATGTCCGCGCGAAGCCCTGCACCTCCACGAAATCGCCCAGGAACCAGCGCGCCAGGTCAACCAGATGCACGCCCTGGTCAATCAGCTCGCCGCCGCCGGACAGTTCCGGCTTCGCGCGCCATTCCTTCTCGTAGTACAGGCGCCCGCCGTGGCCGTAGCGCGCCCGGATGTACATCATCTCACCCAACACGCCCGAATCGAAAATCTCCCGCGCCTTGCGGAAGGCGCGGTGGTAGCGGTGGTTGAACCCCACGCGCACGCGCACGCCCCGCCGCCGCGCCGCTTCGATTACGGCGTCAAGCTCGCCCGCCCGCCGCGCCGCCGGCTTTTCCACCAGCACGTGCTTGCCGGCTTCGACCGCGGCGAGTGTGATTTCCGCCAGGACGTTGTGCGTCGTGGCCACGACGACGATGTCCACGTCGCGCCGCGCCACGGCCGCCCGCCAGTCGCTCACGGCTTCCGCGCCGGGCACGGTCTTCGCCAGCGCCTGCGCGCGCTCTGCCGCGACATCGGCGCACACGGCCAACTGGCATCCCGCCAGCGCCTGCGCACGCTTCTGCCCTATCAAGCCGCAACCGACAATCGCAACACGCATACATCTCTACCTAGCCACAGATGAACACAGATAAACACGGATGTGTGGAGAAAAGGGAAGCTGATCTGCGTTCATCTGTGTTCATCTGTGGTTTCATCCCCACTTCTTCCCGCGCTCTTCCGGCACGATCCGGCGCAGCGTGTAAATATCCGACCCGCGCAGGTCGTCCAGGTAATCCCGCAGCTTTTCCCACGGGTCCCACACCGCGCTGAGCAGCCGGCCCGTGACGCCGTCGCTCTCCGCCGACGCCAGGTACACGCACAGCGCCGCGCCGCGTTCCAGCGGCGTGCCGCCCTGTTCCTTCTGCTTCACGCTCTGGGCGTAGAACTTCGCCCCGACCTTCTCCGGCCCGGCCGCCAGCACTTCGTCAAGCAAGCGCGTGTTCAGCGCGCCCGGCGCGACGGAGTTCACGTCAATCCTGAACGCCTGCAGTTCCTCGGCCAGGGTCTCGCCGAAACGCACCACCGCCGCCTTGGATGCCGCGTAGGCGCTGAGGTTCGGCATGGGCTTGGTCGCGCCGCCGCCCGACAGCAGGATGATCTTGCCGCGCTGCTGCCGCTTCAGATGCGGGATGGCCTCGCGGCAGCACAGCACCGTGCCCAGCAGGTTGATCTCAACCGCTCGCGCCCATTCCTCCCAGTCCACGGCTTCGATGGGGCCTTTCGGCCCGTACACGCCCGCGTTGCAGACCAGGACATCCAGGCCGCCCAGTTGCGCCACGGCTTCCGCCACCAGCCGCCGCACGTCGTCGGCCTTCGCGATATCGGCCTGCAGCGAGATGATCTGCCGGCCGGGTGCGGCCCGCTTCAGTTCCGCCTGCGCCTTGCGCAGTTGCTCCAGGTTCCGCGCGCACAACGCCACGCCGGCGCCTTCAGCCAGGAACGCTTGCGCCACCGCCAGGCCGAAGCCCTGGCTGGCGCCGGTGATGATGGCTCGTTTTCCTTCCAGCTTCATGGTCTCCCCACCGTCACGTAGCGAATCCGCTTGTCCTGCCCGAGCGCCTTCTCCAGAAAACCGCCGGGGTCGAGCACCACGGGCTGCGCCATTGCCTGCACCACCTCATCCGCCTGCAGCGCGCCGAACTCAGGCCACTCGGTCGCCACCAGCGCCGCCGCCGCGCCGCGCAACGCCTCCCCGACCGAACCGCACAACGTGATGCAGCCTCGCAGCTCCTCGGGCAGGCTCTTCACCGCCGGGTCGAACGCCTGCACCGCCGCGCCCTGCTCATGCAGCCAGCGGCAGAGCTCGACGGCGCTGGAACGGCGCAAGGTGTCCGTGCCGGGCTTGTACGTCAGCCCCAGCACGGCAATGCGCTTGCCCTTGAGTTCGCCAACCCGCTGCAGCAACTGGCGCCGCGGCCATTCCTTGTGCGCCTCGTTGCTCGCGCGGATGGACGCCAGCAGCGGCGTGGGCAACTGCTGCCGCCCGCCCATTTCCACCAGGAACGCCACGTCCCGCGCCAGCGTGCCGCCGGCGAAGGCCGGTCCCGGCCGCAGGTACGCTCGCGGCCCGATGCGCGGCTCGGACTTCAGCGCGCGCTCGACGTCGCGGGCGTCCGCGCCGACGCGTTCGCAGATGCCGGCCAGCTCGTTGATGAAGGTCACGGACATGGCCAGGAAGGCGTTGAGCGCGTGTTTGGTCATCTCGGCCGATTCGACGGACATCCACTCGATGCGCTTCGTAAACGGCGCGAGCACCGGCTCGAGGCGCGCCTTGTCCGCGGCATTGCGCAGACCGACGACAATGCGCTCCGCTTTGGTGAAGGCGTCAATGGCCTTGCCGAGGCGGAGGTTTTCGGGCGAGTAGCCGAACGTGGCCGTGCCGTTCGGGCAGGCCTTGGCGTAGAGCTGTTCGAGGCGCTTCGTCGAGCCGACGGGCAACTGAGATGACACCAGCACCAGCGCGCCCGGCTTAATGTGTGGAAAGAGCGCCGCCGCGTGCGCTACCACGAACTCCACGTCCGCCTGATCGTCCTCGTCCACGGGCGTGTCCCACGTGATCCACACGAGGTCTGCGTCCGCGATGTCTCCCGGCGTGGTGGACTTCCTCAGCCGGCCCGCGTCCTGGCTCCTGCGCCACAGCTCGCGCAAGCCCGGCTCGTACACGGGCGGCCAATCCGAGAGGCCCTGCGGCACTTCGTCCTGGCCCATGTAGGCCAGCACGTCGTGGCCGGCCTCCGCCAGACACGCGGCCGTCACTGCACCCAGATGCCACAAGCCCGCCACAGCGATCCGCATCAGCGCCGCTCCAGGATCCACGGGTTCTGCTCAAGGTACTGCACGGTCCTGACCACGCCCTCGCGGATGCTCAAGCTTGGCTTCCAGCCCAAGGCGCGGATGCGGGCGCAATCCAGGAAGATGAAGGGGTTGTCGCCGATCCAACCGCGCTCGCCGCCCGAATACACACGCCGGGGCGACAACCCAAGATGCCCGCAGATCCAGCCGATCGAATCGTCCACTTGGCAGTACTCGTCAGTGCCGAGGTTGAAGATGGCGATCTTGCCCTGTGCCTTCTCCATGGCCAGCAGCATGGCGTCGAGGCAGTCCTGTACGTACAGGTAGGACTTGCGCTGCTTGCCGTTGCCCAGCACGTCCAGGCGGTCGGGGTGGGCGCGGAGCTGCTTGTAGAAATCGAAGATGTGCCCGTGGGTGTAGTGTTCGCCCAAAATCGAGACGAAGCGGAAGATGTACGCCTGCATCCCGAAGCCTTCGCAGTACGCCGCGATCATCCCTTCGGCCGCCAGCTTCGACGCTCCGTACAGCGACGTCTGCACGGGGAACGGCGCGTCCTCCGGCGTGGGGATCACCTTCGCCTCCCCGTAGACCGAGCCGGTGGACGAGAACGCGAGGCGCTTGATGCCGTTGGCGCGCATCGCCTCCAGCACGTTGAACGTGGCGACGGTGTTCTGCTCCAGGTCCTTGCGCGGATGCTCCGTCCCAAACCGCACATCGGCGTTCGCCGCAAGATGGAAGACGGCGTCGGCGCCGCGCAGGGCTTCGGTCAGACGGGGGGCGTCGAGCACGTCGGCGCGCACCAGTGTGAAACGGGGCGCCTGCCGGGCCTCCACGAGAAACTCTTCCTGCCCGGTCGAGAGGTTGTCGTACCCCACGACAGCGTGGCCCTGCCGCAGGAGACGGTTGACGAGGTTGCTGCCAATGAA
>Ga0315282_10016951_pt1 | contig 10586 bp, 9 predicted proteins | sample YL17G07_20_MG_FD_203693 | JGI IMG/M metagenome (GOLD analysis project Ga0315282, IMG submission 203693) | Sediment microbial communities from Yellowstone Lake, YNP, Wyoming, USA - YL17G07_20 | ecosystem: Environmental > Aquatic > Freshwater > Lake > Sediment | place: USA: Wyoming | collected... | reverse complement strand
GCTTATCAGTCTATGAGTGTTTTATGCGAATAGTCTGATGCCTTGCGTAACACTTCTATACCGTAACTAAATTCTTCTGTTAATCCTTTTATAAATTCTTTTGTTTATTTTCACAGTTATGCTGGCGTGCAATGCTTCTTAAACGGTTTTTGAACCCTGAACTTGTTTCAGGGGAAAAGTCCGTTTGCATTGCCAAACACCTGCATAACTGTAAGTAAAACTTGTCCTGAATTTATTTCAGGATTGTCTTTATATTGGTCTTTGTTTTGTCTTTGATATGCCGGTTTGCAGTGCACTCTTAAATGGTCTTTGAACGTCCTTTGTGAAAAGTCCATTTGCACTGCTTGAACTGCATATCATCTTTAATCTTCTGTAACCTGCGCTCTTTCTTAGCAGATTTATATAATTATTCAAGCGGTATGTGCTCTTTCTGCATACGGCTTGTACTAACTTTCTTTAGTAGGGTGGGTGGGAGGGTTCTTTAGTCTTTAATTCATTTGTCTCTTTACGAAGTAATTCTTTCTTTTAAAGCAAGGTTCAGAATTTCAAACAACGGTTTAAGCATAAAAGAACTCCAAACAATGAAGGTAGTGACTCTTCCTTAACTTCCTGTCGTTGAGACTAACTCCTTGAGGTTCTTAAATCGATATTTTTCAAAATCTTCCTGGTTAACTCTTATGAAAAACCATTTGTCTCCAGTCAAATTAGTTGCGTCTTCACACCACAATATTGTCCTATTGTCTTTATGCTCAACATCAACATCTTCTCTACCCTTTGTTTCAATAATTACATGCTCTTTTCTTTCTGTTAACACAAGAAAGTCAGGATAATATAGCCTGAGATTTCCGTTTGAATCTCTATATTCCACAAAGAAGCCAATTTTAGGAACAATCTTGCTGAATGCTATTACATCAGGAGCTCTATCTAAGAATTTGGCAAAATCAACTTCAAAATTATTATCACATGGGACATAATTGAAAATGCATTTATTCGCTGGATGAACCAATTTTGACCAAACGAAAGGTCTTGTATCTGAGAGTTTCATAAAATCTCCCATTTCAGGTTCTCTTTCTACAAAAGTCATATCTTTGAAAATGCTCACAAATAATTTTATTATCCGCTCCTGAATCTCTGGCGAACTAAGTTTATAAAGAACCCTTGGATCATCCAGGTTAACCTTTTCAGTGAACAGTTTTTCAACTACATACTTTTTTACCAATGGATAGAAACTTGCGAATGCTCCTCCAATTTTTAATTGCTTAAGTATTTGGTCCGTGTAGTATGCAATTACACTTTTAGAGTCTTGGGGCACTGGCAGATCCCACTTTCTTTTAATTACCTCCATTCCCCTTAACATATCAACTGCGATATATTGCATTTCAAGGATTTTGTTCTCTAATGGGACAGAAAGAGAAGGCAATTTTTCAACATCTGCATCATCTACATAAAATTCTTTTATACGAATTCTCGGACTTAATATAGGTATCTCAATATTTTTATCCAATTTATTTTCATCTACGAAGATGGTTGTTATTTTAATGGATTCACCTGTATCAAAGTCAGCAAATTTAATACCCTCCTGTGTTTCCAATTCTTCGAGAATATCTATTAAGCCAGGTGGTCCAATGACTTCAAGAACATTTATGGATTTATTTACATTTGCATCTTCATCGGGGAACATTTTTCTTAATCCTCTTCCAATAACCTGTTCAGGAAGCACTTTTCTTTCTGATGTATAAGATCGCAAACCAACAATAACATTTACATTCCTTACATCCCATCCTTCGTTCAACATCAAGGTACTTACTATTGCCTCGTAAGGATTTTTTTCAGGGTCAGGGTCGTCAATGGTCTTTGCAAACTCCCTTGCTTTTGGTAAATCAGATTTTTTTACTTCCCCTGTGCTGTCTGTGTGTATAAGTAAAACTTTACCTTTAAGATCTGGAACAGCGGTATTAACATACTCAAAGATTTCATCTGCTTCCTTGTTTTCAGGACACTGAAAGAAAAGTACAGGTTTTTTAGATAATGGCTTCAATGCATCTCTATATTCTCTCCATCTTCTTATCCCAGCATCAATCCATGCTCTATACCTCTCAACTGTTTTCTTTGAGGCAATTTCTTCAGCGTTTATGACTCTTCCTTTTAATGGTAATTTAACGATGTTCATTTCAATTGCTTCCTTGAGTGGGAAATCCACAATGATCCACGGGAATAAGGCGCCAGTTTCTGTATGTGGCGTAGCTGTAAAATCGAGTTCCATATTAATACCTTTATCATATTGAGAAGTCAAATTCCTATGAAGACTCAAAAGTATCTTTTTCCAAGCCTTTTCAAAATGATAAATATGATGTGCCTCATCTTTGAGAATCATTATATTCGGACAGAGAGTAAGAACTTTTTTTATTCTATTCTCCTGATAAATATCAGAAACATTATAAACCTCAGGCAATTCCATTATTTTGTCTACATATTCTTCTACTTCTTTCTCTTTATTTTTTCTTTCTTCTAATTGCTGGATATTAGTTAAGAATAGCACACTTTCCGGGATTACATGAATTGGATCCTCCTTGAGGATTACTTTCAGGTCAAAATCATCCTGCCATTCAGGTGGAACAAAAGGCCAATCCTTGAATATTCTCCCATCCTTGAAATCTCGTGTGAGTCTGTCATAGATAACGTTTTTCTCACCAGCTATAAGTAAAAATTTAGATGTATAGTCTGTTTTGTTTTCCTTTTTATAGTTGAAATACTGCCAGATAATACTCAAAGCCATTACAAATGTTTTACCAGAGCCGGTTGCCATCTTAAAGGCATAAAGAGGGTATTGGTCATAAGATGGGTCGTAGCCCTGAATTGGACCAGCACCGAAATCTCTTGCTATGTCTATGAAGTATCGCTTTTTCATCGCTTCATAAACATAAATCAAAGTTTCAATTGCTTCCCTCTGGCAGAACCAAAATTCAAATTGCTCCCTCTGAACCAAATGGTCTTCGTTAAACCAGTATTGCAATAAGCGGCGGGTAGTTTCTGTCGTATTAGGATACCCTTGATTTCTCCATGTAAATACTGCCTTACGCAGTTCATTTACAAGATATGCTTTACTTGGTTGCCTCTGAGACGGTTGCAATAGTTCGGTTGGTTTCATAGTTTCTCCTCGAAAATTCTAAGCACTTCGTTAGCTTTTAATATCGCTCTTTCTGCCAAGTCTTTACCAATGTTTTTGTTTCTATCATAATCAGCATTATTTCTATACCATCTTAGCTCATCTAGGATTTTACCTGCTTGTTTTTCCTCAGGTTTATTTGAATTTTTATAATAAACTATAACCTTTTCATGAACTCCCGGATCACTTGTATGAGGACGAGGTCTGTAAAATTCTAATCCTGCTTTAATTCGTGAAATACAGAATACCCCATAATAACTCCTGCTAATTAATGACCTATTATATGCTTCCTCCATAGAGTCTTTATTTACTTCATCATATAATTTTTCTGCTAATTTTATATAATCTTTCCAATCAAAACTCATAACGGCTCTTCAGTAAAATTTAGTTTGTTGCTAACTTTATCTATAATCTGAACAAACCATTCATCAAAAAGTTTTTTCTCAAGTTCCACTGCCTTTTGAGGAGAGTAAGATGATTTGATAACTACAAAAAGTTCTTCAAAATCTTCTTCAGGATCGCTTTGAAGCTCGAGAATCAGTTTAATACTCTTACCGAATATTCTATAAATATTTTTAGGAGCTTCCTTAAGGATATCAACCAGGTAGTTATTCTGCATAATAAAGTTTCTAATTTCTTCTACATTTGAAAATTCATAAGCTCCTTTAAGTTCATCTAATATCTCTTTTCTTTCTAATCCGAACGTAGTTGAGTTGTCTATAACAATGAGGTTAGCATAAGTCAAGGATGTATCGAATTCAAATCTTGGATAATTAGTTCTATCTAATTTGCTTATGATCCACTCAATCGGGCTCTTTGCAGTATAAAAAAGAGAGCTTGATTCCTGCAACTCCTGCAACTGCAAGGCGTTTGTTAGCTCCATCATTCAAACCTCCTCTGTAAATCTCCCTCAATTATTTTGAAAAACCAGTTGTGCGTTAATTCATGTGCAGATCTTACCCAATCAAAAATTTTACCTTTTTCTCGAGGAATGCTTTCACCTGTTAAATTAACCATCGTCTCCCACAACAGAGCATCTGAAGTTTTAATTCTTCCCTTCAAAACACGCATATGAATTGCCCCTTTTGGTTCCGTCGACGGAAAAGAAAACCTGCAATCAAGATCTACAGGCCATTTACCAACATTTGTTTTCTCAAAAATCTCCTTATTAACATCTATGTTTACTTTCATCTTTTCTCTAAGGAAAGAAAATATGTCGTCACGCTTGTAATCAAATGCTATAGCATCGATGTATCTTAGCAATAATGAATTCGCTTTCAAGTTGTTTTCTGCGTCTGGATACAATTCAAACAAAATAGTAATAAGTTCAGAAATTCTTTTAATAAAATCGTCCCATTTATACCCTTCAGTGTCATTTAAAGTAATAACTCCTGGCCCTATCTGAACGAGAGGCCATCTGTCCTTCTCTTTCCTGAATCGGTATTGGACAACATACCCGGCAATTTCATCTGGCATAGTTGCAGTAAGTAATTGCTCGGAATAAGAATACTCTTCTTTTAATCTTTCGTAAACTCTTCCTACAAGCATTTTATAGTTAGGGTCGATTCTCACGCCAGGTCGTATTTCTTTCAACTCCCATCGGAGCTCAAATATCGCCTCCACTAATGGTTTATTCTTTAAAATTATTTTTTCCATTCTTGCCTCCAATTTTTAATTTTATCACTTTATTTGTATCATTTCCGAACACATCCACAACTTTCACCATTATTTGATTTTCGCCTTTTTCATTATACATGTGTTTTGCCTCATAATCAACTCTTGGGTTCTTCTTTGTCCTGAAACTCTGCCATTGATTATGGAAGGTGTCGCCCTTGTAATCCCAATCTATTGCCCAATAATCTATCAATTCTCTTGAGTCCCTTACTCTATTTGCTATCTCTGCAAGCTCTGCTGTTGGCGAAAGCTGAAAGTCTGTAATCTTAAGCGCCAATTTATCACCTTTTACTTTTGTTTCAATCTCCAAATATGCAACTTCAGCAAATTTTACGTGTTTTAAGAGTTCTTTTTCTACCGTTTGATCAGGCACTTTTAACAAATTCAAATCAAAACCTACAAGGGAAGATTTTATTTCATTCACTGATGGGATCTGAACAAGTTTTATATCAACCCCATTCTTCTCTGCAAGAGTTTTTGCCAGTTCATTTACTTCATAACTCCACTCCCAGCCAAGTATATCTGCTTTATTGAAATTATTTGCTCTGCATTCAATAACAACTTTCTCGACTTCTTCCATTGTAACAGGAGCGTTCAGAGGACCAATATGTACTGCTCTATCTCCTTTTCTTCCGTGAATGTATCTAAAGCCAGTTAGGGGTTGTGACTGATAGAGTTTAAGCATAAATGCAAGATATTCATCCTGCCTCTCCTGCCAGTAAACTGTCTCGTAATTTCCGATATTCCAGAGTTCAAAAGGTCTTGCAGGTTTATCATATTTTTCCTTGTCCTCATTCAGCAAATCCTTTGAGCTGTGAATATCCAGAAGTCTTTTCCTTGTAACCTGAATGGCAAATTTAGATAAATCACATCCTATCCAACGCCTGCCAAGTTTTTCTGCTGTTGCTAAGGTTGTGCCAGAGCCACAGAAGAAGTCGGTAACGAGGTCGCCTTCATTGGAAGAGGCAAGGATGATACGTTTTAAAAGGGCTTCGGGTTTTTGGGTATCAAATTGAACTCTTTCTGGATCCATACTATTGAGCATATCTATTTCCCACCAATCCTTAGGAATGCTCCCCTTTTGCATATATTGTCTATAAGTATATTGAGGATATTTCTGCTCGTCTTCTATGCTTATATCACCTTGCCCAACACCAAATGGGCCACCTTTGCCTCTAATCATGAATTTTCTGCCTTGTTCATCAATGTATTTAAATCTTTTAGAGTAGCTCTCAGGATAAGGGTCTAATACTTCGTCTAAATTAAAAACAAATTCGCTAGATTTACTATAAAATAAGAGTATGTCGTGTTTTCTTGCCCAAGTGCTTTTTGTTGTTTGCATAGTTCTATAGCACCACACCACCTCATTCCTGAAATTCTCATATCCAAAAATCTCATCCATCATCACCTTCACATAATGTCCGACGTGCCAGTCAAGATGTACATAGATAGAGCCGTTCTCAGCCAATAATTCTCTCATTAAAACCAATCGCTCATACATATATTTAAGATAGGACGCAATGCCACCGCTCCATGTATCTTTATAAGCACGCTCTTCTATAATTGATGGCTCTTTTTCTATTTCTTCATCTCCAATCTTTGTTCTTACAGCAAAATCTGCACCTGTGAAAAACGGCGGGTCAATGTATATGAGATTAATCTTTCCAGCCCAGCCCTGTTTTATAAGGGATGACATTACCAGTTTGTTATCCCCCCAGACAAGTAAATTTTTCCAGTCCTTTGAATAATCTTTTGGCCATTCATCTTCAGGGAAAAGCGGAGCAGTGATTCCACCTTTAATTCTCGGCTTGTTTACAGTCTCAACTACCTGAAATGGGAGGTTTGGTTTTTCAATTGGTAATTTCTCCCCCTTCTCAAACTTATCATATTTTTCTGCCCAGAGCAGTTCTACATACTTTTTATTTTCAGCCATATTTATCTTCTCCTTGAATATGATACCACCACTTCATATAACAATTTATAACCACGTCCTCGAATATAAATTCTTTTATTTAAAATATTCATGCCTTGCTCCCTGTTGGCTAAATAATACAGCATTTCTTAAATTGAGTAAATACAACAAAATCTATTCCTAATATAATTATTGCTAAACAAAAACCTTTGTCAAGGCTAATTTCCAAGTCTATTTCAGTATAATACCAAAATTCTTAAAAATTGGTGCAAATATTGGCTTCATAATATGCTCACTAACCCATGCTAAATTCGTGAGAGCAAGATAAACAACAATGATTCCAACAACTGCAAGCACTAACTTAAATAAGAATACTTTTACATTAGGTTCCTGCTTTTTTCTTGCCATTTTATTCTCCTTGATACGTTATCGTAATAGTTTGAGTGTCCCCATTCCATAAAACTGTAGCACCGAGATTTTCTGTAACAAACCTTAAAGGAAGCATGGTTCTTCCGTTAATGATTTCAGGGACTACCTTTGAGTTTGTTGAATCAATAAGCTTGCTAATTCCATTCACCTTCGCCGTATTCTTTCCAATCCAGAGTTCAATGATGTTGCTGCCCAAAGTCACGGTGACCTTTTTCGCGACTGCATCCCATCCAACTTTTCCGCCAAGAGCTTCTACAACTGCTCTTATAGGTAGTATTGTTCTACCATTTTTGATAATAGGGGGAGAGTCAAGGTATCTTGTTTCTCCATTTAGTGTGAAGGAGGTGCTCCCTATTTGGAGTTTAATAGTCGTTGAAGGTCTGAATGAGGCAATAATATTTTTGTCAGAGTTCATCTTTAGCTGGATTTCAGGGTTAACTGAACCGACATCCCCACTCCAATTGATGAAGGCATAGCCAGTTTGAGGCACAGCACCAACGGCTACAACAGAACCATCTGGATACCATTCTTGGTTTGGACTCATAGTAATTGACCCTATGCCTGCTATGGTCTTGATAATCTTAAACACATTCATTTGCTTAAAGACCTTGTCACCTGCTCCAATATAGACAGTACTCGAATTTGACGGATTGATTGCAATTGGATGGTTATTTGAATAAGGGATCGCGGTTATTTGTTGCCAGGTTGTGCCACTATCCACGGATTTAAAAGCTCCGTTTTTTGTTCCTATATACACGGTTTTTGAATCAGAAGGATCTATTGCAATATAGTTTGTGGAGGAATCGGCGGTTTTGCTCCAGGCACTGCCACCGTCATCTGATTTGTACAAGCCTTTGTTTGTGCCTGCATAGATTGTATTAGAGTTTGAAATGTCTACGAGAATTGCATAAGTTACAAAAGGAGATGATGAAATTTTAGAACCAACATCAACCCATGTATTTCCACCGTCAATAGACTTATACAAGGTACCACTTGAGGTGTAACCATAGCTCGTTGTATCGTCTGCCCCTGCATATATTACATTGTTGTTTTTAGGATCAATTGCAAAGGAGCGTGCTATCTTGTTTTTAATATCATTATTTATTGCCTGCCAGGAGGCACCTCCATCAGTTGATTTGAATATACCTTTATCAGCTGCTACATACATGTTTTTAGAGCTCATAGGGTCAATAGCTATTGCGTAAACTGCAGGATTTAAATTCCCTATATCTATGTCGACCCACGAGTTTCCTCCATCAGTTGACTTTATGAGGCTTTTTGAAGTTGTAGACCATGACGTTCCAGCGTATATCGTATTGGGATTAAGTGGATCAATATTAATACATGTGATACTTCCTCGTATTCCTGGGATTGTAATCCATGATTTTCCTCCATCAATTGACTTGTAAAATGCTTCCTTATCATTGTTGCCAATCCAGCCACCAGCGAATACCATATCAGGATTTTTAGGATTTACTGCAATAGCATTGATATACCATCTATAAGAATTATACGTGAGATAAACACTTCCTATCCCAGTCCACGAGTTACCGCCATCGACTGATTTAAAATAGCTTGCATAGTACGGACAGTAAAGTATGTTTGTGTTGTTTGGGTCAAAAACAATAGTTCCAAAGTATGCACCACTAATATTTGTCCATGTGATACCACTGTCAGTTGATTTATACAGGCCATAATAAGATGACGCAAAATAAATAACACTTGTGTTCCTGGTATCCAAAAAAATCTTTGTGTTTCTTTCACTCTTTACATAACTTATTTGTGTCCACGAAATACCGCTATCTGTAGATCTGAACATACCGTTGTTTGCTGCTGCGTAAATCACATTGGTATTGAGAGGGTCTACTGCAAGAGAACTTGCACTAATATTGCTAACTAATTTCCATGAACTTCCGCCATCGTTTGATTTGTATATGCCACTATTTGAACTTGCGTATAGGATATTTGAGTTTCTAGGGTCTGCTACAAATGAGTTAACAGAAGAGATATTTATTTTCTTCCAGGATACACCTTCATCAGTCGATTTATAAATGTCAAAGAACGACAGAGGCGTGTATATGCTAGCTTTATTTAGTGCATAAAGCGTTTTATTAGGACTTAAAAAAACAACGTAATTATATGAAGAAAATGGGAAATTACCCTTTGGCAATCCATTGCTTATGTCTTTCCAGGTTAACCCACCGTCGAATGACTTGTATACTTTATTTCCTAAACCCAAATATATTGTGGACGGATTAGTAGGATCAATAAAAACAGAATTGATACCATAAAGAAATTTGTCAATGACACTCCACGATTTTCCGTTATCTACGGACTTATACAAACTGCCTGCATCTGTTGCAAAATAGAGCGTGTTGGAATTTGACGGGTCAACCGCAAAAGATGTAACATTGCCATCTACCCATTGGGCAACATTCACCCATTGCAACTCACCTGCTCTTACAAATTTTGCATTGAAAGAGAAAAATATCATAAAAACCAAAATGAATAAGACATTCCTTTTCATCCAACGCCTCCTTTCCTTATTTATGATTCCACCAAATCTTAATCCTTGTAACTATCAGCCACACAAAACCGATAAAAATAACGAAGCCTCCAAAATATTGAGTTGCTGAACCAGGTTTCCCAGAACCTACAAGAATAAGTCCAACAATGATAAGTGCAACTGAGTACAACAATTGTTTTTTGAGTCTTTTGCTTGTGAGTTCAATAGTCTGTACTCTCTCCTCACCTTTGACTTTTGCAATTTGATAACCACAGTATGGGCAGAACTTAGACCCATCTGGGATTTCCTTACCACACTTTGGGCAGAACATATTGCGCCTCCTTTACTGAATGATTTATTTACATTTTTCTTTTCTTAAGGCTTTATTAAAGAAAATCACCTACTCTGGATATTTTATTGTTATTGTTTTAGTCTTGTCGTCCCAATCTACTTTTGCTCCTAGGATCTCGGCTACAAATCTTACCGGAACCATCGTCCTGCCGTTAATGATTTCAGGGACAACCTTATGGTTTGACTCATCAATCCACTTAAGAATAAGAAGAGGCGCATCTACTTGTGCTTGAGGTTTGCTAATCCAGAGTCTAATTGCTGTATCTTTAAGCGTTATGGCAACCATTTTTTCAGTATCGTTCCAATCAACAGAACCGCCGAGAGCTTCAACAATTGCCCTAATGGGAACTAAAGTCCTGTTATTCTTTATGACTGGTTTTGTTCCTCTTCCTGGATCTATTTCCTGTTTCAAGCCGTTAACAGTCATATACGGGTCGTCAGGATTCAAAATAATGATGAAACTGTCGCTAGTGCTTGAATTACTCCACATACTGAAAAGATTGTTGAATTCGCCTTCGTAAGTTTGTGCAATCGAACTGTCTTTTATG
>Ga0315282_10016949_pt1 | contig 10586 bp, 8 predicted proteins | sample YL17G07_20_MG_FD_203693 | JGI IMG/M metagenome (GOLD analysis project Ga0315282, IMG submission 203693) | Sediment microbial communities from Yellowstone Lake, YNP, Wyoming, USA - YL17G07_20 | ecosystem: Environmental > Aquatic > Freshwater > Lake > Sediment | place: USA: Wyoming | collected... | reverse complement strand
AGTATCGCATGGAGGAACTCTCCGTCGCTTGACATCGCTCGACATATTGCAATGTTAATTACGAATCATTATACTAGACAGTCCACCCCACTCTTGCCACTCACTTTCGACGTTGAGATTCACCGTTTCGCAACTCCCCAGTATAGGAGGAGTCTGCATGTCCGACTACAAATCAATCGCGGAAAAACGGCGGATCCTGTTGCGCGAACTGGTCGGCGACGAAGCACCGCGGTTGTGGTGCCCGCCGCTGACTCACTACACCTCGGATGGTGCTTTGGACAAGCAGCGAATGGCAGCCCACTGGGCCTCCATGATCCCCAATGTTCACGCCTTTCTCGTACCCGGATCAACGGGCGACGGATGGGAGATGACCGAGCAGGAGAGCCATTCGCTGCTCGACTTTGCGCTCGAACTGGCCGGAAGACTTGCCGCTCTTCTTCTCATCGGAGTCCTCAGGACCGATGTCCCCTCCATGTGCAACGCGATCTCGGAAACCATGGCAGTATTGAAGCGGAAAACGGGTGCCAAGGAGCCTGTCGCGGCGCTGAAACAGGCGCGGGTGTGCGGTTTTGCCGTCTGTCCCGCCCGCGGCGCCGAACTTGCTCAGGACCAGATTCAGGCCGGTCTCGAGACCGTTTTGGAACTGGGGCTTCCGACTGCACTTTATCAGCTGCCCCAGGTGACTCAGAACGAGATGTCCCCGTCGCTGATCGCACGGCTGGCCGAACGCTATGCGAATTTCGTCATGGTAAAGGACAGCAGCGGAAATGATCGCATCGCTCTGGCCGACCGGGGCCAAGGCGGCATTTTCCTCGTACGCGGGGCTGAGGGACACTATGCGGAATGGCTGCAGGAGTCGGGCGGCCCTTATCGCGGACTGCTTCTGAGCACCGCCAATTGTTTTTCGGCCCAGCTCAAGGAAATCGTTGTGGGGCTGGAGGCGGGGAAGACCGGCGAAGCCAGGAATGCCTCCGCGCGGCTGACGCGCGTGGTGGAGTCGGTGTTCAAGTTGGTCAAAGATTTGCCGAAGGGAAACCCGTACGCCAACGCCAACAAGGCGATGGATCATTTCATGGCTTACGGCGCCAAAGCCGAACGCGTGCCGCCGCCCATGCTTCATGCCGGAGTGCGGCTTCCCGAAGACTTGATCAAAGCAGCGGGGGACGTGCTGAAGAAGGCGAAGCTGATTCCAGGAACAGGATACTTGAACGTCCGCTCCCAAACGGACGTTCGCTAGAGCGTTGATAGATCGCGGCGCGCGAAGATGAACCCGCCGACCGTCCACAGGCCGCCGCCGGAGAGGAGCAGGATGATCATGTCGCGGACGGGCCAGGTCCCGTCGTGGAGGATCGGCAGTGGCCGGTAGTAATGGAGCAGGCTCAGAAACGAGACGCGCTCGGCAGGGCTCCAGAATTGCGCGAGATAGTTCAGCAGGAACGAGGCGAGCACGAAGGCGAAGACCACTCCCATCGCTCGGCCGCGGCGATCACTCGGCGCGGACACCAGCCACGCCAGACCTCCGACCGCGAGGTAGAGGCAGAACAGGTTGGCGATGACGATGGCCAGCCGCCGCGGATCGGGCCGCGCGCCGCCTGCCGCGACCAGGTGCCCGAACATATTGCCGGCCGCTCCCAGCAGCAAAATGACGGCGCCCGACGCGAGCCACGCGATCGTCTCGGTGCGGTAGAGCTGCCAGCGCGAAACGGGCATGCCCAGCAGTACGTCAATGGTTCCACGGTCCACTTCGCCCGCCGGAATGCGCGTGCAGTAGGTGATCGCATGCGCCCAGACCAATGCAAAGACCGCCGGGTGCACCCAGGCGATGGCGCTGAGCATTTCGGGCCCGGGGCGTCCGGCCACATCGGCGCCGAAGATCGCTCGAAAAGCCCGCTGGAGAAAGGTGATCTGCGACCAAAGGACGGAGAGTTCGTCCTGGAATTTCAGCAGCGCGTAGGCGAGCGCCACCTCGGCGACCGCCAGACCAACGCCGAGAACAAGCGTGCCCCGCCAGGACTCCCGCAGCGCTTTGGCCAGCAATCCCCGGTTCATGATGGTTCTCGTTCATGTTCGTAGTAGCGGCGAAACAGGACCTCGAGGTCCGGCCGGCCGAGGGTGAGGTCTTCGATCGGCTGGCTCGACGCCCAACACACCAGGTCGGTCACCGACCCGGCGAGAAGACCGGTCCAGTTTTGGCCGTCGCGCTCCTGAAGTTCGAGGAACGGCGGCGGGTCCTGCGCGGCGTCGGCGCGGTTCTTCCACCGGATCGTGACCGCGCGACGAGAGCGGCGGCGCAGCTCCTCGAGCGTCGCGTCCGCCACCAGCCGTCCCTCGCGCAGGATGGCCACGCGGTCGCAGAGCACCTCGACCTCGCTCAGCGTGTGGCTGGAAAAGAAGATCGTGTGCCCGGCCGTGGCCAGTGTGCGAAGGTGTACGCGCAATTGTTCCTGCATCAGCGGGTCGAGCGACGCGGTCGGTTCGTCGAGCACGAGCAGGCGCGGCCGGTGGGCCATGGCGAGGATCAGGCCGAGTTTCTGCCTCATGCCGCGCGACATGTTCCGCACCTTTATGCCGAGATCGAGGTCGAACCGCCCGGCCAGTTCGCGGCCTTCACGCTCCAGGTCGCGCCGCCGGATCGAGCCGAACAGCCGCAGTGCCTCGATGCCGTTCATCCACGGATAGAGCCGCAGGTCGCCCGGCAGGTATCCCACTTCGGCCTTGATGCGGCGTGTGTCGCGCCAGCAGTCCAGGCCGAAGAGAGTCGCCCGGCCGCGCGTGGGGCGCAGAAACCCCAGCAGCACGCGGATGGTGGTCGTCTTCCCCGACCCGTTGGGGCCGAGAAACCCGAACAGCGACCCTTCCGGCACGGCCAGGCTCATCTCTTCGATTCCAATGCGCCGGCCATACCGCCGCGTCAGTGACTCGGTGACGATGACGTCCACGCGAAGCTCCTGAATGCGCGGATCGCTTCGAATGACAGTCAGTCAAGGCGAACCAGTGGAGTTGATGCAATCGAATTTCGCACCCGGCCGCCGAGCTGGCGCAGCTTGTCGTTTCCGCGCCGGAACGCCCCAGTCGAATGCCAGAATCGGGACTTCGACTATCAAGCCTGATTCGGCGGGATCATGAGAGCTTGAAGCTCTCCCCTTTAGCTGGACAATATAGCCGCTCGATTAAGGCAGATCTCACTCCGTATCAAGGTCCTTTTTCCGCCGCCGAAATAGACCTCAGCTGGTAGAATGTCGGGGACAGGTTGTCCACGGCCTCTACCGAAGCGGCCGAAGAATCTGAAATGAACAGCCTGCCCCCGTTATCCAATTTCCGCCACTCACACCGCCCAGCCTTCGCGATAGCGCTTGTTGATCAGGGCGTCGGCCTCGGGGGCGTTGGCGGTCTTCATGCTTTTCGAGTCCCATTCGATCCGCTTGCCGAGGCGCACGGCCAGATTGCCGACCAGCAGCGCTTCGGTGAACGGGCCGGAATAGTCAAAGCCGGCCAAAGCGCCCTTGGGATCGTTCTTCTTGCACGCGTCAATCCACTCCTGGCGATGCCCGACCGAGCGCGGCAGCTTCTTGGCCGGTTTCGGATACTCTTTCATCCTCGATTCGGGCAGGAGCGTCGGCTCGCCGGACCAGCCGGGACAGACCATTTTTCCCTTTTCGCCGACGAACAGAATGCCGTTCTTGTCGAGGTTCTTGCCTTCGCCCAACTCCTCGGGCCGCGGGGGCAACTTGCCGCCGTCATACCACTTCATCGTGACCGGCGGCATCTCGCCGCGCGCCGGGAAGTGATAGGTGATGATCTGCCATTCGGGATAGGTCTCTTTCTTGACGGGAGACGTCTCGGCCTCGACCCAATCGGGCGCGCCGAGATTGAGGCAGAAGAACGCCGGATCGGCGTTGTGCACGGCCATGTCGCCGAGCGCGCCGGTGCCGAAATCGAACCAGCCGCGCCATTTGAAATGGCAGTAGGCGGGGTTATACGGACGCTCGGACGCCGGCCCCAGCCAGAGGTTCCAGTCGAGGTTCTTCGGGACGGGCGGCGTATCGGTGGGGCGATCAATTCCCTGCGGCCACCAGCCCGCCGGGCGATCGGACCAGACGTGGACTTCGCGCACCGTGCCGATTGCGCCGTCGTGGATATACTCATAGGTCAGGCGCAGCCCTTCGCCGGCATGGCCGTTGTTGCCCATCTGCGAGACGATCTTCATCTCGCGGGCCACTTGGGCCATCAGGCGCGCTTCGTAAATCGTGTGCGCCATCGGCTTTTCGACATACACATGCTTGCCGAGTTTCATGGCCCGGATCGCGGCCGGTGCATGGTGATGATCGGGCGTGGCGATCATCACGGCCTCAATGCCCTTTTCCTTTTCGAGCATTTCGCGGTAGTCGCGATAGCGTTTTGCGTCGGGATATCTTTTGAAGCATCCGGCGGCCTTGTCCCAATCCACGTCGCAGAGCGCAACGATGTTCTCGCTCTCCATGTCCTTGAGATCGCCGCCGCCCTGCCCGCCGATGCCGATTCCCGCGATGTTGAGTTTCTCGCTGGGGGGCTTTTGGCCCGGGCCTCCCAACACGTGTCGAGGCAGAATCGTGAATACCGCTGCGGCCGCGCCCGCGCCGAGGAACCCGCGCCGGGAAATCCGACAACCGCATCTTTCGTTCGCTTTCTTTCCGTGCTCCATGAGGGCAACCTCTCCGTCCAGAATTGGTGGTTCCCGATCTGAGAACTTTTTCTCCCGGCCCTGCAAGCTCCGAATACACTGAGGGACTTGTGTGACAGGGACTCGGAAAAATCACACCAGAGCATCAGAACGTCATATTCAACCAGCAAGCGCGAATCGGCCAACCTGTGCAGTGCGGTCGGGATTGAATCCTTCTCTGAATCAGCGGTTTGCTTCGGCTTGTGATGCTGCTTTGGGGAGTTCCTAACTTCTGTGATCCGGACTGCTCTATTCCGCGGCGCCCAAGAAACCCTCGTGAAAGAAGACCGGCTTGTAGCCGTGCTCCGTGACCCAGCGAAGGGCGGTGTCGAGCCGTTGGGCGTGGTCGGGAAGATAGTTGGAGTAGAACGGCCAGAAGTACTGCTCGTGCGTGAAGAGATCCATGATCTCGGCGGTGTTGGGGTCTTGCGCGAGCGGTTCCAGCGTGGGGACGATCCGTTCGATCGGCGTGCTGTTGCAGACGATGTCCAGCTTGGAGAAAACGATTCCGCGGTCGAAGTCCATGAGCGCATCGTGACGCGAGAGATACTCGGAGCGATCGTCATCCAGCAGGTAGTTGACATCCCAGCCATCGCCTTCGCGGCGGTCGAAATACCCGCTGAGAACGCGGACGCCGCGTTTGACGAGGGCCTTCAAGGCGGGCGGCTGAACCATGCCCCAGTGGATGACCGTCGGGGGCGAGTAGGTCTGTTCGCCGGCGAACCGATGGATCTGCTCGGCCACCTTGTCCAGATCGGCGATCAGTTGTTGGGCCGACGCATACTGGTAGGGCCGGTCGGGTTTGTCGGCCCAGTTGTGAAAGGCGAGCTTGAGCCAGTCGGCGCTGTCCTTCCATTCGTCTTTGTAGCGGTCGGGGAATTGGGGCAACTCAAATCCATCCTCGGTCGTGTAATAAATATTGAGCACGAACCGCGCCCCATACTTGCCGTGGAGATCGCGCACCATTTTCAGGTAGAAGCCGTCGAAAAGCGAGGCGTATTTTTTCTGCGTGATGTCGCGCAAAAAGAAGCTGTTGTCGTCTATGGAAAAGCGATAGCGCGGTTGAGAATGCCGGTCCCACACCACACGGACGCGCTGCTCGAGGCGCCCGAAGCGGCCCGCCGACGTCGCGACAATCTCCGTTTCCTTCTCGACCAGAGTGACCTCCGAGACAAACCGCGTTCCCTCGCGCCGGGCCGGCTTTCCGTTGACCATCACGCGGTCGCGCAGGGGCGCCTCGCCGGCGACGGGAATCTTCAAGCCCCCGTCCACGGCCTGTCCATGCCGTCGGTTCAAGACTGCCCCGTGGAACGGTTCTTCGATCTTGATGAATCCCGCTGCTTCCGCCGAGACCGCCGCGGGACTGGTCAGAAAGACTCCCGCCGCACCGGTTGCCGCCGCTCGCAGAAACCGCCGCCTCTTCATGCGTTGGTTTTTCATTCTCCGCCTCCGGAGCCTGACTTTGGAGAACTGCTGGAGACCGTGAATTCCAGATCGCCGACGGCTAGCTCCACACGCCGGGGATCGGGGTCTTGCAGCTGGGGCATTTGCCGTCAGCACCGATGTGGCTTGTGGTGCTGTAACCGTAACGGTCAATGATTTTGTTGTTGCACTTGGGGCAGAACGTGCTCTCGCCCGCCGACCCGGCCACGTTGCCGACGTAGGCATAATGCACGCCCTCTTCCAGGGCGATCTTGCGGTTGCGCTCGACCACGCGCGGCGAGGTGGACGGCAGGTTGTTGAGCATATAGGTCGGATGAAACGACGAGAAGTGCACGGGCACATCGGGGCCCAGGTTGCGAACGATCCATTGGCACATCTCGCGGCATTCTTTCTCGGTGTCGTTGAGCGTGGGGATAATGAGCACCACGATCTCGAACCAGATGCCGATGCTCTTGAGCTCGACGAGAGTGTCGAGAACGGGCTTGAGCTGGCCGTCGCAAATCTCTTTGTAGAACTTTTCGGTGAACGCCTTGAGGTCAATCTTGATGGCGCTCAGCACCTGGCAGAGTTCCTGCAGCGGCTTCTTCTGGATATAGCCATTGGAGATCGCGACGGTTCGCACGCCGCTTTTCTTGGCCGCCTCGGCAATGGCGTACATCCATTCATAGAAAACAACCGGTTCGTTATAGGTGAAGGCGATGGTCCTCGAACCTTTGCTTCGGGCCAGCGCTACCATCTGTTCGGCAGTGACATAAGCCGCCTGCAGCTGCTCGGGGCGCTTCTGCGAGATTTGCCAGTTCTGACAGAAACGGCACCAGATGTTGCAGCCGGCGGTGGCGGTCGAAAAAGCGGTCGTGCCGGGGAGGAAGTGAAACATCGGTTTCTTTTCGATCGGGTCCACGGCCAGAGAACAGGGGCGGTTATAGACCAGCGTGAAGTATTCGCCGCCGCGGTTTTCGCGCACGCCACAGCTGCCGCGCTCGAGGTCGGCCACCTCGCACTGGCGCGGGCAGAGCAGGCACACCACGCGCTTGTTGTCCCGCTTCTCCCAATGGCGCGCCGGAGCGACGTACTTGTCGGTTTCGGCCGCAACGCCCTCGACTCCGGTCGTGGGCATGGCGTCCTCGGCGGCGGCCCGTTCGGGCGCGAGGAGGGCCGACCCCCCCGCCAGCGCGCACGCGGCGCAGGCGCCACCGAGCGCGGCGCGGAGGAAGTCGCGGCGATCCAAAGATAAACGATTTTGGATTTTAGATTTTGGATTTTGGATTGAAACGCAAGGCACCGGTTTTCCCCGAAAACGAATCTTCATATAGGAGATACCTCGATTCTCGAAGAACCTGGGACGCCCTTCAAAACGCCGGAACTTGGGTGAGAAGGCGCCAAGCGAAGCAGCGGTGCATCGCTCAGGCGGCTGAGAGTATTTCCGCTCGTTCCCCCTGGGCTCTTCGTATTTCGTCCTTCGCTCTTCGTACTTCGTACTTTTCCTTTCGTTGTTTTGGGGCACCGGCGGGGCCGCCGGCGTTCCGTCACAGATCCACCAGCTCGATCTTGGTGGGGTCGTTCTGGCCCAGGCCGCGTGAAGCCGCCGTTTTCAGCCAGCGCGGCTCGCGGCCCACTTCGGCCAGCGGTTTCAGCGTCACCTGGCGGCGCTTGGCCTCGATCATCTGCCAGCCGATCGTGTCGAGCGCCACCGGGTCGGTCGCCGCCAGAATCGTATCGGCCTCCCAGCGAAACGTCGGATGAAAGGCGGGCCCGGCCTCGAACTGTCCGTTGAGCGCATCGCAGACGATCAAGCGCATCTTCTGCCGCACGACCGGCAGACTGAGCATGTCGGCAAGATAGGGATCGCAGTTGTTGTCGTGATAGCGGTTGGGGTTGTCAATCATGCCATAGAGGTTCTTCATGCTGATGGCCACACCCGCAAGGTTGTGGTCTTTGACGATCGGCACGTTGATCAGCGCGGTGGGAAAGTCGGTCAGGAGCGGCGAGAGGAAACCGCCGATCTTGCCCTCGACGGTCATCCGCGTCTCATAGTCGCCTTCAGTCCCAAAGCAGCGATAGCCCTTGCCGCTGCGATTGATCTGGAATCCCGCGCGGATGAGTTCGCGATTGAAGCGATCCCAGACGAGAATGCCGCTCTCGGGAACGCCCGCGCTGATGAGGCCGCGAACAATCGCCTCGGCGACCGCCGGCTTGGTCGAAAGCCCCAGACCGCCCAGCGTGTTCACCTTGAGGGCGACGCGATCCTTGGGCGAGAAGAGCGCTTTCCAGGCTGCCGTCCCATCTGTCGTATTGGTCAGACGCCCAAGGCAGCCGCCGAGCATTTTGTCCAGAACGGCGGGGTCGAACCGGTCGGGGCCGGTGCGGACCGACGTGACGCCCGCCTGGCCAGGCGGGCGGCGGGATCGAACGACCAGCGAACGGCCCGAGAAACCACCGCCTCCGGCCGCGCCCGCTGCGGCTGTCGAGGATTTCGCAGACGGCGAAGATTCGGCCGAGCAAGAAAGTGCGGCGGCGCTTGCCGCCAACGCCAGCGACTCGCACAAAAACTGACGACGGGACGTGTTCATGGTATTTTCCGCCCTAACGACTTTCCTTCTCGCCAAACACCTGGGCGGTGAAGACCAGCAATTCAGCGCCCTCTTTCCAGGCGCCGCGGGGCAGTCCCGCTTTGCGGCAGATGCCCTCGAGATACTGCTCCAGATTCCACCCTTGCTCGACGGGCACTTGGGGAAGGAATACACCCTGGTTGGAGCTTTTCTTGATGATCAGGCCATGTTTGCCGATGACAATATCGTCCACCGACTTGATCTTGCGCAGCGGCGACATGACCGAGATTTCGATGTCAATGACGCCGAGTTCTCCCGCCTTGACTGGAGGAAAACGATAGTCTTCGGTCGCGGCGTTGCGGGCGTTCTCCATCACGGTTTCGTGGAGCGGCTTGATCGGTTCGATGTAGCCGATGCAGCCGCGCAGATCGCCTCGCTCATGGAGTGTGACAAAAGCGCCGGCGTTGCGCTTGAGCGTCGGGGTCAACGTGAACTGCGCCAGGTCCACTTTCTGGGAACCCTTCTCGACCCACTCCTTGAGTGTCGCCCGCGCCAGGCGAAGGAGGGTTTGCTCCTCGTCGGCGGTCAGGAACTTCTCGGACTGGAGAGCCGCCGTGGCCGAGCTCGCTTCGGCTTTTGGACTGGTCGCGGCGGCCGCTTTGCCGGGCGAAGGCTTTTTGGTCGGCGTCGCATAGACGATGGCGCAATAGCCGACCGAATAGGAGAAGTCGCCCGTGAGCTCGCCCGAAATGCGATGCTGGAGCAAGTGTCCGGTGCAATCCTGGTCGAGCAGCTTGAGCAACAGCGCCAAAGGCATGCGGCCGCAAATCGTCCCCTGAGGCCCGTGGAGATACTTGATGAACCCCGGAAGATCTTTGGCCACGAGCAGCTGGGCGGCGCCCAGGTCCATTTTGTTCTGCTCGGCGGCGACGGCGTTGTCCAGATGCGTGAAGTCGCTGCTCACGGCGATCAGTGTATCGCCGAAGATGTAGGGGCGCAGCGCCTTGGCTTCGGCTTCGAGCTCGGCCTCACCGACCTGGCCGACCAGGATCGGGACCAGTTTCCAGCCCGGCTTGAGCGCGACCTGGAGAAAGGGCAGTTGGTTCTCATCCGAATGCTCCGACCCGTGGGCTTCGGGCACGCTTTGGAACGCGCCGCTCTTGAGCAGCTCTTTGACGCAGTCGCGATCCACCGGGATCGAGCCGAGCGGCGTTTCGTAAGCATCCACGTCGAGCACGGACGCCCCCATCAGCGGATAGCGGTGGCTGAGCGCCAGCACGATCACGCGCTTGTAGGATTTCCCGCGCACGGTCGCATAGCTATAAGCCGCCACGGGACCGGAATAATCGTAACCGGCGTGGGGCGCGACCGTCGCCACGATTTCGCCTTCGGGCATCTCGAATTTGGCGGTGTCCATGAAGCGTTCGACGCTTTTGCGTAGTTCGCCGGCGGTGGCCGGAAACCAGCGTCCCGCCCCCGCGCACCGGTGGACTTGCCGGCCCGAGGCCCCGCCTCCACACGCCGCAAAAAGTCCCGCCATTGTGATCACCACCCTGGCCGTTTGTCGCAAAACCTCAAAACCGTTCACTCTGTCTTTACTCCTTGCCTTTTCTTGACCCAACTTCTATCCTTTTCTCCCGATCGTTGTCAACAAAGAGAAGTCGAGTCGTTCCACTAATTTGCCCGGGAGGACGATCCATGCAACCGCTGCGGGTGGTGCAGCTGGGAGTGGGTGCCATCGGCCGCGAGGTCTGCCGGCTGGTGCTCGAGCGGTTGAACCTGCACTTGGTCGGCGCGATTGACACCAATCCCGATTTGGTCGGCCGCGCGCTGAGTGAAGTGTTGGGACTGAAAGAAGACTGCGGGGTGGTGATCTCCAACGACACCGAGGCGGT
>Ga0315282_10016947_pt1 | contig 10586 bp, 8 predicted proteins | sample YL17G07_20_MG_FD_203693 | JGI IMG/M metagenome (GOLD analysis project Ga0315282, IMG submission 203693) | Sediment microbial communities from Yellowstone Lake, YNP, Wyoming, USA - YL17G07_20 | ecosystem: Environmental > Aquatic > Freshwater > Lake > Sediment | place: USA: Wyoming | collected... | reverse complement strand
TTCTTGGCGAGGGAAAAGGTTCGCTACAGTGGTGAAGGTGTTGCGGCTGTCGCAGCTGTGGACGAAGAAACGGCAGAAAGAGCCCTGAGCCTTATTAAAGTGGATTACGAAGAGTTACCCGTGCTTTTCGACCCCGTTGAAGCAGCAAAACCTGGAGCTCCTCTGATCCATGACCCAGCAGATAAGTATCCGCATGCCTCCTCCGTCAATCCGGTCAAAGGGACGAACATCTGCAACCACTTCGAACTTCGGAAGGGGGACGTAGAGAAAGGGTTTTCAGAATCGGACTTCATCTTCGAAGATACGTTTACGACCCAGATGGTGCAGCACAGCAGCATTGAACCCCACGGCGCCATCGGTCTCATTGACGACGAGTCCAACATCACGGTATGGGCCAATAACGACTCTCCCTACCGTGCCCGCAAAGAGATCGCGAGTGCCTTTAAGATCCCTCTCACCAAGGTCCGGATCATCGGTGCCCCCTACATCGGAGGCAATTTTGGAGGCAAGGGCGGTCTGAAGGCAGAGGCTTGTGCGATCGCCCTCGCGTGGAAGGTACGAAACAGACCGATCAAGGTCATGTACAGCCGTGAAGAGGAGTTCTGCTCTTCCCTCGTGCGACATCCCTCTGTTGTCAAGATGAAGACCGGGGTTAAGAAGGATGGAACAATCCTTGCTCGAGAAGTGAAGCTCTATTGGGCCACCGGAGCTTATGCCGAGAAGGGTCCGACGGTCTCTCGATTTGGGTCGGTCTCTGCCGCAGGACCTTACAGGATCCCTAATGTGAGCATTGAAGGCTTCTGTGTCTATACTAACCGGCAAATCGCCGGAGCGATGCGAGGATACGGAGGACCGCAGGGATGTTGGGCCTATGAGTCCCAAATGGATATCATCGCCGATAAACTGGGACTTGATCCCTTGGCGCTTCGGCTCAGGCATGTGTACGAAGACGGAGACTTCCACACCAATGGGCAGCAGCTTTCTTCTGAGGGGCTCAAGGACTGCTTAAAGGCAGTGGCCGAAAAGATGGAATGGGGTAAGAAACCCCTCGGGAAGAATCAAGGCAAGGGTATTGCCTGTATGGAAAGAGCAGTGAAGACCCCCTTTGGATCGGCTGCCTTTGTCAAGGTCAATGAAGACGGATCTGTGGATGTTCTCAGTAGCACTACGGAAGTCGGACAAGGTTCTTCGACGGTTCTGTGCCAGATTGCTGCTGATGAACTCGGCATTCCGATGGCATGGGTGCGGAAGGCAGTTCCAGATACCTCGCTTACCCCGTTCGATGCTTCTACCACCTCCAGCCGTTCAACTTTCCATATGGGTAACGCAGTGAAGATGGCCGCTGCAGACGCGAGAGAACAGATCTTGAAGCTGGCGGCAGAATACCTCGAGGCCAAACCTGAAGATGTTGAGATCCGGGAAGGAAACATCTATTTGCGATGGGCTCCAGAAAAGAAGATCTCCATTTCTCAGGTCCTTGCAGAGCACTATGGTTCGAGCGGCACGGTGCTTGGACGAGGATTTTATTTCCCCCAGTCAGAAGGGCCTGTGGAGTATTTTTCACTGAACATGATCTTCTGGCTCCTGGGAGCCCATGGCGTTGAAGTGGAAGTGGACCGCCAGACGGGCCAAGTGAAGATTCTAAAACTCTACGCAGCACACGATGTGGGTAAAGCGATTCATCCTCAGAATTGTGTCGGGCAGATTCAGGGAGGAATCTCCATGGGGCTGGGTTATGCTCTTCTTGAAGAGATTCTCTTCAAAGGCGGATTGACGCTCAATCCGTCGTTTCTGAACTACAAGATCCCATCTGCTCTCGACATGCCTGAGATGGTTCCTCTGGTCGTTGAATATAATCATCCAGAGGGGCCTTACGGTGCCAAAGGTATGGGAGAAACGAACAACGTGCCAACCCCTCCTGCGATTGCCAACGCCATTTATAACGCTGTGGGTGTGAGGATTAAGAACCTTCCGATCACACCGGACAAGGTGCTGGAAGCCTTGAAGAGAAAGAAGGAGGAACAGAAATAACCAGATTTCAAGCATTGAATCACCAACAGGGTGATGAAAAACTCAATTTGTTGCCCTGAAGCGCGAATTCAGATTTTTTCGGAAACAATTCTTGGCGAAGCGGAATGCCCGCAAGTTCAATGTCTGAGCCTGAAAGGCGAGTTTTGAATTTGCAATGAAGCAAGCCTTAGAATTGTCGAAAAAATGTGTTGAGCAGCAAAGGGCAACTTTTTCATGTTAACTGCTAATAAAGCATAGAGGGCTCAGCGATGAAATTACCACCCTTTGAATATGTCGCGCCGAATTCTCTCACTAAAGCATGCGAGCTTTTGAGAGACAAGAAGAACAAGGCGATCCCCATTGCCGGCGGAACAGTCCTGCTGATGGCATTAAAGAACAGACTCAAAACCCCCAACCTACTGGTCGATCTCCACAACCTTCCTAAGTCGCTTCATCATATTGCCTACTCACCCAAACAAGGATTGACATTAGGAGGGCTGGTCTCTCTTCGCCAAGCTGCCAATCACACCGTGGTGAGAGACAAATATCCCATTTTCGTCCAGGCACTCCTGTCCGTGGGATCACCTCAGCTTCAGGCCATGGGCACGCTGGGTGGCAACCTCTGCCAGGATAACCTCTGCGTCTACTACAATCGTTCTCCCATGTTGAGGCAAGCGCTCGAGCCTTGCCACAAGCTTGGAGGAAAGATCTGCCATACAATCTCCGGCAGTAAGACCTGTTGGGCAACCTATTGCGGGGACGTAGCCCCTGCCTTGTTAGCACTGCAAGCCAAAGTCAAAATCATCGGCCCAGGTTCAGAGAAGGTCATCCCTTTGCAGAAATTCTATACGGCCGATGGAAAGAAACCTAACATTCTGAAGCCCGGAGAGATTCTCACGGAAATCCAGGTTCCTCCTCCCAGACCTCGCTCTGGAGGGGCTTACCTCAAGCTGAGAATCCGAAAGGCGATCGATTATCCTTTGCTTGGAGCTGCATTTTGGCACTCTCTCAGGAATGGAGAAGCCGTATGCGAGGAGGCTACATTAGTCCTGACAGGAGTCGAAAGGGCTCCGCTGTTCATCCAAGAGACTGAAACCCTTAAAGGAAGACGACTTGAAGGCAAAATCATCGAGGACCTGGCAGAGGCTGCTTATCGTAGAGCCCATCCCCTGCATACTGTCTGCGAGCTCACGCCTAAGTATCGCAAGGACATGGTCAGGGTTTATGTGAGAGAGGCGGTTCGGCTGGCACTCCAACAAGTTTTAAAAGGAGGAACCCTTTGAAAAAAGTCGTCACCCTGCGCGTCAACGGCGAACAGGTCGAACTGGAAGTCAGACCGAACCAGACGCTCCTGGACGTTCTGAGAGACGATTTGGAGTTGACGGGTACCAAGAGAGGTTGTGACTCGGCGGTCTGTGGAGCCTGCACGGTCATCATGGATGGAGAGCCGGTACTCAGTTGCATGACCCTCGCTGTCAGATGCCACGGGAAAAACATTCTCACCATTGAAGGATTGGCCGAGGACGGAAAGCTCCATCCCTTGCAGAAATCGGCCATAGAGCATGGAGCTGTCCAGTGTGGGTTCTGTACACCGGGATGGCTCCTCTCGGCAAAGGCTCTTCTGGAGAACAATCCCAGCCCTACCCCTGAAGAGGTGCAAACCTCTGTTTCAGGAAATCTGTGCCGTTGTACAGGATATCAAAAGATCGTGGATTCGATTCTCGCAGTGGCCGAGGGGAAGGTGCATAAGCCCTCAAAACCATCCGAAGAGCCAGCCTGTTGGAAAAGGGACGTGTAGGATACGATCAAACAGGCCGTAGATGAAGATCCAGGTAAATCCAGTCAGTATCAAGGTGATGGGCCACTTCTCTCTGTAACTAAACTTCAGCTGGATGAAGGTACACAGGGGCCCCCCGATTGAAAAACCGAGGAGCCAGATGCCAACAAGAAAACCCACGATCCAACTAAAGATCTCTGCTGTTCGCCGTCTGACGACAGTGCGGGGAATCTCCGGTTCCATCTCAACTGCGTGGTCTACAGGAGCCCCCGACCCCCTTCTGAGTCTGAAGTCTGCGACAAACTGGGCGTTGGCTAAAACGAAAACAGGAATGCCGACGGTCCAAGGAAAGAGGCCTGCCCTGAAACTGAAATTTCTACTCACGAACAATGCACAGCCAAATATGATCACGACGGCAAAATCGAAGATTGCGGCCCCATTCACTCTTCTTATCCACCCTATTCCTTTGCCGTGGGGAACGAGTCGATCCCCGTGATCTACCCGGACGTGTCTCTCTCTTTTTCTCTTCCTTTTGACCATAGGGAAAAAGGCACCGAACAGAGTAATGGCGAGGAGGATCAATACCGCTGGCCTTAAGAGCCATGCCAGCCCATAGTTGTCAGTGGCAAGGAAAAGTCTGTTTTCTGCCAAAGGGCCAAGAACAAGTCCGAGAATCAAAGGCGGCCTTGGCCACTCAAGTTGCTGCATCACCCAGCCGAGGGTTCCAAAAATCAGCACCAAGATAAGGTCCTCAAAAACATTCTTTTCCGCAAAGGCTCCGAGGTAAATCAGAAGGAGGATAAAGGGGATCAGAAGACTCCCACGAATATAGGTAATCTTCACGAGCTGCTTTAAAAAGAGAAAACAAGCGCCCACCGTGATGAGGTTGGAAACAACATTGATCCAGACGAAAGAGAAAGTCAATGAAAGGTGTCCTTTGGGTTCTGGAATGAGCATGTCAGGTCCAGGGACCACGCCATGGATGAGGAAGGCCCCCAAGAGGATGGCCATGGTAACACTGGCAGGAACTCCGAAGGCGATCGTCGTGATGAGACTCCCTCCCAGAGTTGAATTATTGGAGGCGCCTGGTCCTAGCACTCCCTCAACAGCTCCTTTACCGAATCGTTCTTTGTTGGGAGAACTTTGTACGGCATGGGCATAAGCCAACCATTGCGTGGTGGCTCCACCCATGCCGGGAATGATCGCCGTGAACGTTCCGATGGCACTGCAGCGGATCACTAACCACCAGTGATGCAGAGTATCTTTCACCCCTTCCATCACACCACCCAACTTGCCTACTCGTTCCGCAGCAATGCTCGATCCTTGCACCGCTAAATCAACGATCTCAGGGATGGCAAAAAATCCGATGGTAATGGGGACCAGACCTATCCCGTCCCACAAAAAGAGTTGACCGAGGGTATAGCGCTGGATCCCAGACATCGGGTCTAGTCCGACAGTAGCCAGAAACAGACCTATCCCACCCGAGATGAGGCCTCTCAACAAAGAGGGACCGCTCAGTGAGGCGACGAAGGTAAGGCCGAGGATCGCCAGCATGAAAAACTCAGGAGATCCGAAGGTGAGGACCAAGGGACGCACGACAGGGATGGCGAGGGCCAAGGCAAAGGCGCCAAAGATCGCACCGATGAGGGAGCTCAGGAGAGCCGCTCCGAGCGCGCGCCCTGCCTCTCCCTTCTTGGCCATGGGGTGACCATCGACAATGGTCGCTGCAGTAGTTGGCTCTCCGGGAACGCCGAACAGGATAGAGGTGATGTCACCCGTCGTATTAACCACAGCCGACATTCCCAGAAGAAAGGCAAAGGCTTGAACCGGCGTCATCTTGACAACAAAAGGCAGCATCAGCGCCAGGGTTGTCGGCCCTCCAAGCCCTGGCAGGATTCCCACAGCAAATCCAATCAGGATTCCCAACATCATCAAGCCGAAGGTGGTCCCCTGAAAGATTTGCGAAAAACCCGCGTAGAAGCTATTCGCCATTTCCATCATGGAAAACTCTGTTCCTCAAGCCTTTCCAAATTCAGGAAGACGGCATCACTTAAACAGGATATCCTTCAATTTTGCTGCCATGGCCGGTTCAATTTTGAAGATGGCTCCGACCGCTTTCTCAAGATCCTCTCCACTGACAGGGCCTAAATCGAGCTTGGCCTTTTCCGTCTCAGCAAGGAACTCCTTATCTTCGAGAGTCTTCTGAAGAGCCTCCCGAAGGATCTGCATCCGATCTTTGGGTGTTCCTGGAGGAAGCACAAAAGGTCGGGCAAACACACTGGGGCTATGGATCCCGACTTCGATCAACTGTCGTGCCTCGTCCGTTTTGGCAAGGTTGATCGCCAGAGGGACATTCGGCAGATCTGCAAAGGGCTTCGGAACTCCCTGCAACACGACGACAACATCCCCCGACTCAAGGGACTTTCGCCAGGTCGCCCTCATTGAATCCCATCCCCAGGAAGTACCTGCCAGTTCCCCACCTTCAGCCGCCAGACGAATGTCTGCCGTCCCTTTGTAGCCCGAAATGAGCTGTATCGGCAGACCCAAAGCCGCTTTCACGACCCGGATGACGTTGTCGGGAGCAAATGCGCCGGGAGCAACACCTCCCATCTTCACCGGGGTTTTTGAAGCCATCCATTTCTCAATGCTCGTAATGCCGCTTGCCTTGGTGAAGGCGTAGGCCACTTCTTCCTTGACGGCAGCACCCATAAACTCAAACTTTCTAGCGTCGAATTCGATTCCTGGTTGTTCCAGGACTTGATTAAAAAAGAGTCCCCCGTTGAAATGCCCAATGGCCAGGCCATCGGGTTTGGCAATCTTGTAAAGGTGATTGGCCGATATTAAACTCCCAGCCCCGGTCATGTTTTCAACGATGAGGGTTGGATTCCCAGGGATGTATTTGCCGATGTGCCGGGAAATCACCCTGGCGTAGGTATCATACCCTCCACCCGCCGAATAGCCCACGATGATACGGATCGTCTTGCCTTCGTAAAATGGGGCTGCACCCAAAGCCATGTTTGAAATGAAGAAAAGTCCAACAACCACTACTCCAAAGGAAAAGATTTTCCTAACCATAATCATCCTCCTTTCAGTGAACCTCTCGACTCCCCAGCCCAAAGGCCGAGGGGCTCGAGGTTCACCCTGAGCCGTGTCTTGCCACCCCGCCTTGAAAGGCGAGGCTTCAACACGGCCGAACGGGTGAAGTTCTTTGCTGCACGCGTGAAACCGCACTGTCATTTTGCCTACGCATGCATCGGCAGATAAATTTGCCGGGTTCAATGGCAGGGAGTTAATGTGACTTAGAATACTTATCTGCCCAACCGACTTTCCGCTACTCTATTAATTTAAAGAAGCTTTGTCAACTTTCTTTAAGAACCCAGGTTGGGTCCAAATCGGAAAAAGAAAGCATCTCATTCATTTTGTAAGAGACAAGAGGATGATCCCCCCAACGACAAGAACCGTGGCTGCCATAATCCTCCGATTGATTCACTCCACCTTTCGAAGCAGCACATAGCTGTAGAAGAGAGTCACAACAGAGTAGCTTGTGGCGATGGGGGTCACGATGCTGACCTTGCCGATGTGGAGGGCGTTGAAGAGCGAATACCATGCGACACAGGTTGCCCCACCTTCCAGCAAGAAGTAGATGAAGCTTTGTCGCGTCACTTTAGATAACGGGTTCACGTGCCCACCTGCCACCAAAGATACCGTTAGGATGAGCCACGACGTTCCGGACGTAAATGCAGCACCGAGGATCGGAGACCCCAACACATTGAGGCCGAGCTTTCGAACAAAAACCGAAATCCCGTAAAAGAAAGACCCTTTAACGCCTGAGGATTTTAAAATGGAATCGACTAAACTGAATGGAGACAATCCTATTCCATTTTCAGGAAAAAAATGGGTTGGCTCGTTTCAAGCCAACCCATGAGTTACATTTGGTGAGCCGTGCAGGAATCGAACCTGCGACCTACTGATTAAGAGTCATGTGTTTACAATCAACCTAACTATTTGAAATCATAAAACAATATCTTGAACGGTAAGTGTTACTTTGGGTGATTTTACGTTTCTTTGCGTTACTGAAATCGTTTGGGAATTTGGAGCGAATCTCAAAGAATAGTGCAACTGCCCCCCGAAGCGGCTCCCTTTCGGTGTCCAGGTTTCAAATCCTGCTTTGCCACCAACGTCCTCCGGGTGTTTTTTTGACAGGATACTTTTCCATGCTTTGCGCTATCCTCGATTTTCCGTTTTGACTTTGAGCAGCAGCCCGTCTACTTCTACTATCTCTACAGTTTCTCCGGCATTGATATTACCATCAACGGCTTTTGCCTTCCAGTACTCATCTTTAATCTTGATGACACCTTCCGGCGCCAGCGCCTCAATCACCCTGCCCTTTAAGCCAATCAAGCCCTCGGCGCCAGTGATTATCTTTCTACGGTAAGCAGGTGCCAGGAATTTATAGGTGATAAATATCAGAGCCACAAAGACCAGGCCGAGGAAAATAGCTACAGGCAGCAGGATTTTTACGTGGAAAATACGGAGTATCAGGATAACCAGCCCGATTATGATTACGTCATCCAGTAGCGAGGCAAAAATTATCAGATAATCCTTAATGTTTCTCTTCATAGTTGTAGACTGAAACTGGCTCGGTAAATCAATAATACCACACCGGCTTTGTGCACGTGTATATGCTACGAAGAGTTCAGGAAGTACTCTACCCCCGTGCTAATTCCCTGTCAATCCACATTACCATCCCAACCCCCCATCAATCCCATCTCCCCATCCGAAAAGTCTCTCCTACTCCTCTGATTTCGGGTGGCTCCTCTCGGCGGTCATCTCTTCCAACAACCGGAGCGGTCCCTTTAGGTGTTACGGGGTTAAAATCATGCACCGTCACTAATAAAATCAACAAGTTAGCTCAAAAACTACTGTCACCAGACTGTCACCGGAGATATTGGAGAGGGGAGAACGGGTTGAAGTCAGAGGATTTGGAAGCTTTGGGGTGAGGAGTTACAAAAGCTACAAGGGCAGAAATCCCAAGACGGGGGAGATTGTTGACGTTCCTCCGAAGAGGCTTCCATTTTTCAAGGTGGGTAAAGAATTAAAGGAGATGGTGAACAGGGAGCAGCCTAATTCTCCTAAGGTAGAGTTATGACATGGATGAGAATGGGCCAGAACCCTCTCCAGAAACTTACCTTTTCCCACGTCGAACAAGTTGCTTTTTCAGAAAAAGTGCTTATTATTTTGGCTGAGAAAGCTTTTTGCAGGAAGGAATCTCCTTAAAGGAGGTGACCACCCATGAAGTGCACAACGTGCGGCTGTCTCATGAATTACGAAAGGTTTTATGGCGAAGGCAATGATTTTGATGGCTGGAGATGTATCTGCTGCGGCGATATTGTGGACGACGTAATCCTGAGTAACCGGTCGAAAAAGAAGTGACAACCTGCGGGAACCCCTGAAAGGGGAACGATTTCGGCTCAAGGGTTCATCACTAATTCGATATACCCTGTTGTCTCCTTCCCCGTCCCGTAATGAGTAAATGAACATTACAGCCGAGAATCCATAATCTTAGCCTGGCAAGAAAAGCGTTTGTTTCAAATGTTTATGTCTTCGAGCTTCTCAGAAGTCCGTTTCAGAACTTCTACACTGGTTAATCTCCTCCCAAGTCCCTCTTCCCCTTCGAGGGCAACTTCTTCCTTGTCTACCAACTTGACAACATATATTTTTCCGGTTGTTTTATCTTTGAACCTGTCCCCTATTTTTGGCATGGCATCATCTCCTGTCCTATTTGCCTCTATGACGTTTCCATAAGACACTTGAAAACTGACCAAGGATTCCACCCACTATATCTATCCCAACATCTACAATAGAAGCCGTTCGGGTTGAGACAAAGGATTGGTGAAACTCATCGCTGGAGGCCCAGAGGAGAACAACAATTGATGCAAGAAAGAACCATCGCCAACTCCACCAGGCACTGGAGTGGCTACGGAAAGCACGAAACAATAAAAATCCCAGGATAAGATATTCAACGACATGGGCGAGCTTCCTGATGATGGCATGGATGAGATCCACTTCTTCGCCTGAAAGTCTAGGGACCAGAAACGTTATGATGGCTCTTACCACTGAAAAGGTATGCTCAGAGGAGAACGTCTCGGTGGACATCCAAAAGATGAAACAGGCGAAAAGAATTACTGGGAGCCAATACTTGACGAAATCTCGGCTGGAACTCATTTGTCCTGAAACTTCCTGCAACTTTCAATTTAACCTACCACGACAGAACAAAAAAGGCACACCCATTTCCAGGTGTGCCTCTCCTATCTCCATCCATACTAAGAATCTTCCTCTTACTTCCCCTTAGGCGGCACAATCGCATCCTTGCACGCTTTAGCTATCCTCATCTTCACGACTGTCTTTGCCGGAATATTGATTGATTCCCCAGTTGCGGGGTTCCTCCCTTTTCTCGCCTTCCTTTTCCGAAGAACCAGTTTTCCGACTCCAGGGATGGTAAAGGAGCCAGCCTTCTTGGTTTCTGACAAGGATAGGGATGCCATCTCATCAACGATTTCCGATGCAGTCCTTTTAGGTAACTCAAATTTCTCAGCAAAATGGGTCACGATCTGAGCCTTGGTCATGGGTTTTTTTGCCATTTTTCCCTCCTCTTTTCGAAATGGGTTTCATTTCAGATGGTTGTGGTAAAAAGTGAGGGCATATCTCAGCACAGGTATCTTCACTGACACATGCCTTTTAGTCATACTGCTCCTCGTTGTTTTTCTCCTCCCTAATTTTTTGAAATCCGCTTATTCAT
>Ga0315282_10016946_pt1 | contig 10587 bp, 7 predicted proteins | sample YL17G07_20_MG_FD_203693 | JGI IMG/M metagenome (GOLD analysis project Ga0315282, IMG submission 203693) | Sediment microbial communities from Yellowstone Lake, YNP, Wyoming, USA - YL17G07_20 | ecosystem: Environmental > Aquatic > Freshwater > Lake > Sediment | place: USA: Wyoming | collected... | reverse complement strand
TCGGTTCTCGAGAGCCCAGGACAAGGAGGCATTATGGCATTGCTTCAATGTGGCCACGTCATTTCAGACGTGGATCGTTCAGTACTCTCATGGTACATACACTCGAAGAATTGCTTCAATGTGGCCACGTCATTTCAGACGTGGATCGTTTCTGTGGGCGCGATGGATTCCTTCACGACCTTAGCGGCTTCAATGTGGCCACGTCATTTCAGACGTGGATCGCTGTTTTCTCAATATTAGCTTCTAATTTACTATTTCGCTTCAATGTGGCCACGTCATTTCAGACGTGGATCGTACGATTCTCTCAACGATTTTCATTGGTAAGTATATGGCTTCAATGTGGCCACGTCATTTCAGACGTGGATCGTTCCTTCCATCCCTTTCGACCTTTTCATCAAGAGTCAGGCTTCAATGTGGCCACGTCATTTCAGACGTGGATCGTTAATAGATTATCTGTTATTATTTCCAATCAATTTGCTTCAATGTGGCCACGTCATTTCAGACGTGGATCGGGCGGCCAAAATGGCCGCTTGACTGGCTTGTCGTCAGGTGCCCACGTGCGCGAGAGGTTGTTCCTTAACTTCAACTCTCATGACTCAAGAGAGTGATAATCCTGCCGATTTGATGCCGCCCAGGATCCCGTTTCGAGAGCCTTCAAGGGATAATCGCGTCACACAACCTCTCGAAATCAAACAATCAACTCTTGCCTGGTATCCTCTTCGGGTTCGCTCCCGAGGAATGTTATCCTATCTTCCGTGTATCCGCCGGTCGGACCCAGGTCGACAATCATCACGCGATCTTCTGAATGATTGATCGATTCCGAGATTGCTGCGATGAGTTCGAACTTCCCTTGTCGGTTCAAATCGCAGCGGAAAACGGAATAGTGCAGCCTAGTTCCGAACTCCTTCATCGTCTGGTACACCTTCCTCAGCCTCTTCTGGTCCCGTATGTCATAGCTGACGATAAACAGATTGAGTCCAGTCATCTGAATTCACCTCGTGCAGAATGGCGGATATTCCGGGATTTCGCCCATCAGTTTCCTCGCGAGCAGACGCGCTTGGACCTCGAAGATTCTCCTGTAGCTGATGGAATAGCCGAATAGGGGGTGAGCGATCTCTGTGTTCATTCGTCGCTCGAAGCCCCGCACGACTGTTCGTTTCCCTTCTGGGGCCAAGTTCGTCCCCTGCTTGGTAATGACAAAATCATTTAGCGAAAGCTCTTCGTTGTTGAACAGAGTGATGGCTACCGAGTCGGCGACCAGGGGACGGAACTCCTCCATCATGTCCAGAGCCAAAGCCGGTTTCCCGTGCCGTGGCTGATGATAGAAGCCACGATAGGGATCGAAGCCGACGGCAAGCAAGGTGACGAACCATTCCTTCGTCAAGATGCCGTAGAGATAAGAAAGGACCGCATTCACCGGATCTCTGGGGGGTCTTCGATTTCGGTCTTCAAATGAAGGGGCGTCCGCACCTTTCAGCAAGGAACCTAGCCTCGAGAAGTACAGCTGCGCCGCGGCCCCTTCGATGCCCAGAAGTTCGCCTAGAGAACGCGCTGTCCCCGTCAGCTTGGCTAGATTTCCTAGTTGGCTAAGCAACGCGTCTTCGACTTCCTTGTCGTTTCGCCTCAGTAGCGTCCTGCAGTTCTTGACCTTCCCTTGGACAAAGGAGCGGGCTAGTACTAGTGACTCTTCCTTATCAGCTGCCGCTTCGAACTGCCTGATTCGCAAGAACACGTTCTTGTTGAAAGTGCCAGTTGTTTGGCCGATAAACCAGCCGCCGTGGGAGAAATACTGCACCGGGATGCCCCTCTGCATCAGTTCCGAAAGGGCGGGTGTAGTGATCGAGGCGCTACCGTGCAGGGCGACCTGGGAAACGTCATGCAGCGGCACGTCTGCGATCTTCTGTCCCTCCTTTCTCACCTCCAGCCGTCCTTCGCGCTTCGCCACGACCGCTCCCTCGGTGAGCACATAAACAGGCATGAAGTCATCACGAGCTGGATTCATCCTTCTGACTTCTTCATCTTCGCCTCGAAGCAGGTTCGTTTCATCAGGGAGACATATGGAAACCAAGGAACATCCACGGCACTTGGGGCTGTCTAGAAGCGGGAGGGGCGGAGAACTCATCATTTGAAGCGATCGCACGCCTACTATAGCCTCCTTCGTACGCTGCACCAGCTCTTCTGAAATTTTGATCTCGACCCTCTTCTTTGAACCGACGAAGTAGATGATTGCCCTGTCGCATTCCAGTCCATTATCCCTAAGGATGAGGGCCAAAGCGCAGACCTGCACCCTCTCCGGCTCATATGCGCCCTCTGGAACGTCCGGTGCCCTCCCTTTCTTGTAGTCGATCGGGACCGCCCTACCGCCCTCGAACTCCACCAGATCGATTCTGCCGACGATTCCCAGCTTCGTTGAGCTCAGCAGCATCGAGGTAGTGTGCTGCTTTCCCTCTTCTTCCCTCTCCGGCGCAGACCCACTCGCTCGGTCCACACGACGATGCTGGAAGCGACCTTCCACCGTGTCGGCAGAGTCCTTAAACTCCCCCTCCACCCATTCGATGTAACAGAGTCTGGGACAATAACAATATTCGTTGATCATTCTGGCAGGCACAAGTCCATCTTCTTCCATGACTGTCTTCCTCTGGATTGGCAATTGAGGGCATTCGTCCGGGTTCCTCATCATTCCTGTCCTCCCCCTCTTCTGGCTAGAGGGTCCGCGCCATATGCGGTGGTTATGACCAGACCAAGTAGACGGTTATAGATTCCCTCAATCATTTACCTTCTCTTCATCTGTGCCCGGTCATGCCATTTCCGTCGCTGAAGTTGGCCCTGTCTCATATCTGGGGCGTCCTGGCCTCTCGATCCACGAAGGCAAACACCGCAATCAAGTCGCCTTTGTACTCTGATGGCGCCATGACATAACGTTTCGCGCTCTACCTTATGTTTTCCTAAGACGGTATCACGAATAATCTCATTGTTATCGATTGGCAGACCTCGAACCTTTCTTGGTTTGCCCTTTTGAAAACGGTCTTAGAAAGGCTTTTTGTACGACTAGGGGTTACTATCATTTAGCTTGAAGCGTCGGAGCCGGACGTTTGATATCGATGTTTCCGGCAAGGTGGCCTCAGGCCGAAATGGGGAAATGAAAATGGCCAACTCATCAGAGCTGACTCTTAAGGACGTCCAGGCTGCTGTTTCGGGAAGGGCTGCTGCTTTTCGCTCGATAACCGAATTCGAACCAGCAGGCGGCAAGGGCGATAAGATCTTTCCCCCCACCTATGAAGGGGGGAAATACGCAATGGAGAAGAGAGTTCTGCCGAAAGAACCGGAGCCGGTGGATTGTGTGCTCCTCGATTCCGTTCAATCTCAAGCGAACCGCATGGAGCTCGCACTGCTTCAGTCTTGGCGGGAGAGACTCCTACCGCTGCCAGTCATTACCGTCAACTTCGACGGCAGCGGTCTATCCAAAAGTCTCAAGATCACGAGTCTGGAGGCGCCGCATCGCATCGCGGACGCCCTGCTGCGTGACAGTCTGCTGGGCAATGTGCAATTCAGAAAGTCGGACCTGGGCAAGCGCCTGGACGCCATGGATACGAGCAATGCGACCGCCCTTTTCGAACTGTGTCCTACTGCGCTCATCTTTGGCATGTGGGATTCCACCGGACCCAAGGGAGGTGCAGGATCAAAGTTCGCTCGCGCGATGGTCTCTGAGATTGTGGGGACCCGTGCAGTAGTCGGGGTAAAGACCTCCAGTCGCATCGATCCGGCTCAGATTCTCAAAGAGGCGGGTCCGTTGTACGAAACGAAGGATGGCGAATGGACCCTGGACGCGAAGGAGGCCAAGAAGGGGAAGGTCGCTCCTAAGAAGGTCGGCAAGGACGGCAAACCCTCTGAAGTGATGCATGGCAACGTAACCCCGACTATCACCGAAGGAGGAGTCACTGTCGCCAAGATCACGCAGACCACGGTCATTTCGCTCCCATCCTTCCGCAGGCTGAGCTTTCCCGTCAACGGCATCGCAGACGCTGAGGTCAATCAGAAAGCGAGAGTTCTCCTCGCGAGCCTCGCGCTCTGTGCCGCGACTCTAACTGAGGAGCAAGGCTGTGACCTTCGTTCCCGCTGTCTGCTGCGCCCGGTCACTTCCCCCGTTTGGGAGATCATCGACAGTCCGAAAGAGGAACCCCAGAGATACAACCTTTCCTCAAAGATGGCCATCTCGATCTACAAAGAAGCCGTGAGCCAGGCAAAAGGTGCAGGGCTACCGTTCATGGAGGAGGAACTGGTACTCAAACCCATGCCCCAACTCGTCGAACTGGTGCGCAAGAGCCAGGAGCTGGCGGCATCAAGCGGCGCTACGGTCGAGGAAGGCGAATGACGTTTGCCATCGGCATCAGGTATCTCACTGGTGTCGCGGCCGCGGCTCACCCGACGAATAGAGGCATCCCGGAATGGCCTCCCCATCCAGGCAGGGTATTCATGGCTCTTGTCTCCGCCCATTTCGAGACCGGTGGCGACAAGAAGGAACATGATGCCCTTCTGTGGCTTGAGAGACAACCTCCACCATCAATCAGAGCGACATCGTGCCAGACGCGGGAAGCCCCAGGGTGCTTCGTTCCCGTGAACGATGTGACTAGCGGCCTCCGGCTCTTGCCTGAATCAAGACCTAGACAATCTCGGCAATTCCCGGCCGCCATTCCGAACGGGGATACCGTCTATCTCATATGGGATGAAGCTCCTGAATCAGAGACTGGGACGGCAATTGCGTCGCTCTGCGGCAAGGTCACCTATGTCGGTCATTCATCTACACTGGTCCAAATCTGGCTTGAAGACGAGCCAATTGAGCCGACCCTAGTTCCGCTGAACGGTGTTCCCTCCCGCTTCCGTTTGCGAATACCCGGGTCAGGGTCTTTGTCGGTCATGGAGGCGAGATATAAGGCTGGACAGAGACCGGCTGGGTTGAGATGGGTCGGCTATGGTGATCCTCCAACAAGGCCCAAACCCGAGGCACCAGGAACAGTCTTCACCTCGGAACTTGTGGTCCTACGCAAGGTAGAAGGGCCGCCAATCAACCTAGTGACAACAGACAGAGTCTGCCAAGTCCTCAGGGACACTCTGATGTCCAGATGTTCCGTCCAACCACCACCGGAATGGATCAGCGGGCACTCAAAGAACGGCGGAAGGAGCGACAAGAATCATATGGCGGTCTTCCCGTTGGCTGATGTCGGACAGCCCTACGCCGATGGTCACATCATGGGCCTGGCCATCGCCATTCCCAGGGAGTTCGGTCCTGAAGCCCAGGCTATGTGCTGGACCGGGGTGCTGTACGACGAGTCAGGGATGGCAAGGGAGTTTGAGCTCCGCCTTGGCAAATTGGGCCTCTGGACGGTGCGCATAGAAGAATCCTCGGATTCAGAAAGGCCATTGGCGCTTCGGGACGGAACGTGGGTGGGCAATGAGCCAGCCATGTGCTGGTCAACCGTAACCCCCATCGCCTTGGACCATCATCCGAAGGGAGCGGACCGGTTCGAGAAAATGGAGAAGGAGATCAGTGAAGCGTGCGTCAGAATTGGTCTGCCGCGCCCGGATTCGGTGGAGGTATCCCAAGTCTCACCTTTTGCCGGAGTTCCCGTATCCAGGGACTTCCCCGCTCTGCATCGGAAATCAGACAACGGAAGCATTGTTCACACGCACGCCTCCATGATCTTCCATGAGCCGGTTCGAGGCCCAGTTCTTGTGGGCGCAGGCAGATACCGTGGGTATGGCCTTTGCCGTCCATTGTTGGGAATGGGGACACAGGAATGAGTGGACTTGGCATCGAGCGTTTCGATGAGTTTTTCAGAGAGCTGAATGGCAAAGGAATCGACCCATTTCCCTGGCAGAAGAGACTTGCGAAGAGAGTCGTTGGCACAGCGAGCGAGGCGGGGTCATGGCCACAAGTCCTCGCCCTGCCGACGGCGAGTGGAAAGACGGCTTGCATAGACATCGCTGTCTTCGCCCTTGCTTGTCAAGCCCACCTTCCCCCGGAAGAACGCTCTGCTCCAAGGAGAATCTTCTTCGTAGTGGACCGAAGGGTCATAGTTGATGAGGCGATGAAACGTGCCGAGGCCATCAGAGCAAAGCTCAGCGAGGCACGCTCAGGCATCCTGTATGAGGTCGCCGAAGCGCTGAGATCGTTTCGGGTCGATGCCAAGAATGCCTCGCCTCTGGAATGCTACCGGATGAGAGGAGGATTGCGAAGGGAGAATGAATGGACCCGCGACCCGCTGCAGCCAGCCATTATCACGAGCACGGTGGACCAATTCGGCTCTCGCTTGCTCTTCAGGGGATACGGGGTCAGTAGGTACATGCGCCCGATCCATGCGGCACTTGCGGGAAATGATTGCCTTGTCATTCTTGATGAAGCGCACTGCGCCCGACCATTCTCCGAAACGATGGCTGCTATTAGGCGCTATAGGACCTGGGCTGACAACGCCATTCAGACTCCATTCCAATTGACATTGATGACGGCTACCCCCCAACATACAACCAAGGACGTATTCACCGTAGACAACGAGGATATGGCCAATCCTGCCCTTTCACCAAGACTCTCGACACCCAAGCCAACAAAGCTCGTGGAGGCGACGACTGCAAAAGGAGCTGGAGCACTGCGAGCTCTGTCAGATGAATTGGCGATTCAGGCGCTTGAGATGAGAGCTCCCCAACCGAAGGCTATTGCCATCATGGTCAACCGGGTGCCCACCGCAAGACTCGTTTATAGCTGTCTTAAGTCGAGGACGAAAGACGACGTAGTGCTCGTCACTGGAAGAATGAGACCCATCGACCGCGATGATGTCGCCATCGAATGGTTGAGCAAACTGGATGCGGCAACAAGTACAGCGAGACGCCTTGAACGGAATGTCTTCGTTGTCTCGACCCAGTGTCTGGAGGTTGGCGCCAATTTGGACTTCGACGGAATGGTGAGCGAGTGCGCAAGTCTTGATTCGCTGCGTCAAAGGTTCGGAAGACTCAATCGCATGGGCAGATCGACAGGGTCACTGGGGACAATTGTCATCCGAAGCGACCAGACAATTGAATGGAGGAATCCTGATGACGAGGATCCCATCTATGGAAATGCTCTGCCCCGCACCTGGAAGTGGCTAAGCTCTGTAGCGAAGTCTGGGGTTGTCGACATGGGATTCCTGCTCCTGAACGAGGAGTTAGAAGCCTCAGGGATGGGGATGGGAGGAGTCGACCAGCTGGGTGCGCCATCGCCAAATGCTCCAGTCATTGTCCCTGCTTACATCGACTGTTGGATCCAAACCAGCCCTGAACCTTCCCCTGAGCCTGAAATCTCGGATTTCCTCCATGGACCGAAAAGGGGGTTGGCCGACATTGAGGTATCTTGGCGGGCCGATCTCGATGCCAATCTTCCTGAGGAGGATGTCTGGATAGACACAGTAGCGTTGCGACCACCCTCCTCATCCGAATTCATGCCGGTACCGCCTCATGTTTTCAGACAATGGTTCGCCGGAGCCAAGTCGCCAGACAATGAGCTCACGGATGTTGAGGGTGCATCCAATAGAGAGTCGGAGTCCCAATCGATGGACAAAGCCCCGAATGCATTGGTGTGGAGGGGGTCCGAAGACAGCTTCTTGACTCACGACTCCCGACAGATCATGCCGGGTGATACCGTGGTTTTGCCAGCCTCGATCAGGGGCTGGGAGATCATGGGGCACGTCCCCATAGAATGCAGTAATCCGGCAGAGATCGACCGCGCAGACGAGGCTAGGCTGGCTTCCGGAGCACCTCCGACACTGGGGTTGCACCCGGCTCTGCTGTCCTGCTGGCCGAATTCAGTAGCCAAACTGAGGCTATTGAAGATAATCAGCCGCCCGGACCTCCAGGAAAGAATTGATGAGCCAGAGTTCACGAGTGAACTAAGGGAAGCCCTCGACCAATTGGCACAGGACACCTCCACACCCAATTGGCTCAGGGAAGCCGCCAGTCTTCTTAGCGAGAGGGAACATGGATTCAGGATCACTCTCTATCCGGGGGGGAATGGATTCGTACTGCGTAGCATTCTTCCCTTTCGTGGGGCCAACGGAAGCGGACGGTTTTCTCATGTTGAGAAGGGTCCTCCAAATGTCCGTCCGTCCTCAGTCACCTTATGGGAGCACTCGGAACACGTGCGAAGAGTTGCCGAGAAATACGCTACTGGATGCCTCGCCGCTGAGTTGCGCGATCCGATTGTGCATGCTGCCCATCTTCACGATCTTGGCAAGGCCGACAGAAGGTTCCAAGCATTGCTTCATGGTGGAGATGTCCGTGCGGCAGCTGCGCAGAAATGCCCACTCGCCAAATCAGACTGGATACCTCTCGGGAAGATAGCTCTTGAAAGAGCAAGGATCAGGGCAGGCTATCCATCCAAAGGTAGGCATGAGTTCCTCTCAGTCAGACTCGCCGAGCAACTGAAGAACATGCCGGTTGAACAAGATCTCGTTTTGCATCTGATAGCCAGCCATCATGGAAGATGCCGACCTTTCGCACCGAGCTCGGAAGACAAGAGCCCTTGTGACGTGTCTCTGGATTGGATGGGCTCAAGTCTGCGCTCTTCCAGCGAGACGAATCTCGAAAGGCTCGAGAGCGGGGTTCCGGATAGGTTCTGGGAGCAGGTCAGACGCTTTGGTTGGTGGGGCGAGGCCTATCTCGAGGCTTTGGTAAGGTTGGCCGATCACAGGGCCAGCGAGCTAGAGTCAACGACTGGATCAGAGTATAATGATGAAAACGAGGTGAATGCATGATGGCCTCGGAAGGAAGGGATTTGGTACTGAGAGGCCTAGATGGCTCAAACCCTCTTGGTTTCCTTGCCGCCATAGGAGTGCTGGCAATAGCCTCGGATGAAGAGTCAATCCGCGTTAGGATGGGATGGACTGAGGAGGAAGCCTGGCATCCGTTCCTGCATATCAATCCTGATTCATGCACCGATCGCCTGCCAGAGATTCTGCTCACGGGATTGAAGGCAACTAAGCGGACCTCGCGGGGAAACCCTGATGAAGTCAAGTTGAGAGATGAGCTGCAGGAGGCGAGACGCAGACTGAGATCAGTTCCGAAAGCTGCAAGGAAGAACGAGTCGACACCAGAAAAGAAGGAACTCCTTGCTTCGCTACAGACAGAGGTTGAGAGCAAGCGGGAGGCATGGCTCTCCATTAGGAGGAATCTGGTCAACTCTCCTGAATTGGCCCTGGGGAATACAGCCGCTGTTCCCAGTGAAGAATTCCGAGAGCTCGTCATGGAACTTGCAGGCGACGCCTCTCCCCGGAAGAGGTCATTCATTGATACGATCACCAACTTCGGTTGCGATGCTTGCACGGAGAAGACGGGAGGAATGATCCGGACCACCCCTTTCTGTTTCATCACAGGATCAGGGCATCAATACTTCCTGAAAACGGCAAATGATCTGATGGAAAAGGTCGACGTGGGGCAGATCAGGAGATGTTTGTACGAGGCTTGGACGTATGAAGATGAACAACTCTCGATGCGATGGGACCCAACCGAGGACCGCCGCTATGCGCTCATGTGGAAGAATCCCAGCACAGAGAAGGGGAAAACAGTTTGGGCGGCCAATCTTCTGGCCTACCGTGGCCTAAGGTTACTTGCCAGTGTCCCTATGGAAGGGCGCCTAGAGACAACCGGTTTTGTACTCATTGAAGGAAGGCAGTTCTTCACTTGGCCTATTTGGAACGCAGCCCTCACCTCAGATACCGTGAGGAGCGTTCTGTCTATCAGAGAGCTGAGAGACAGGAATCCAGATCGGGAAAGACTGAGCAAGATGGGGATCGCTGAGGTCTTCCGCAGCGAAAGAATGAAGGTTGGACTTGGGAGTCAGTATAAAGTAAATTTCAGCCAAGCTGGTCCAGTTTGAGAATTCGGTCTGCAGCCTGTTGTTTCGTGGGATGCCGCACGACTCCATCATACCGAATCGACTCCCGATCATCACGCAGGCCGCCCACTGCAAACTTTCTTCCGATGGGGAAAGGGGAATCATCACTAGGGAGAAAGTATTGTTCTAGAAGGAGAGGCCGGCTTAGACTGCAACCCACGAATCACACTGTCGCCCCGCAGGTCAAGCACACCCACTTGCTCATCTTTTCCGAGAACATCATGCCCTCTTCGTTCGCCGCTCCGCTGCAGGGACAGAACGTCGTGACGGTCGTGTAGAAGTACTCGTCATCACTTTCACCACATCCCAACTTAACCCTACGGCATTCGGTTGCCGCATTGAGCCCCGCCCGTCGTTCTTCGCTTATCCTTCTTGGCTTCATGTCAGCCCTAGCTTGGGCATGTGAGCGAGATACGATTTCCTCACGTCTTCCGGATCGATGTGGCCTTGACGCTAAACCCCAGCAATCCTTCCTATGGAAAATAAATATGAAACGACTGGCTAACCATTATTTCCGATGGAATTGCTAGTTTAGCGTCAGAGCCATTCTTGATTTCTGTGGGAGATTGGCGAAAGTGGTCAGGCGGGCCTGTCATGGTTGCGGCGGGTTCCATGAGGAGCTTCTCTGCATTGATCATATTCATGGTGGCGGGACTGAATATCAAGAAATT
>Ga0315282_10016945_pt1 | contig 10588 bp, 9 predicted proteins | sample YL17G07_20_MG_FD_203693 | JGI IMG/M metagenome (GOLD analysis project Ga0315282, IMG submission 203693) | Sediment microbial communities from Yellowstone Lake, YNP, Wyoming, USA - YL17G07_20 | ecosystem: Environmental > Aquatic > Freshwater > Lake > Sediment | place: USA: Wyoming | collected... | reverse complement strand
ACGAACCCGTCCCTGACGGCCCTGGCGACAGCGCGGACGACGAGCTCGTCCCTGTCCTCGGTCCACGGGACGTCGAGGGGTTCGACCCCCCAGTACATTCTTATCATCCTCCCGACCCTCGCGTCCCTGGTCACGGCAAGGACCCTCGCCGCCGGTCGATACTTGCTCGCCATGAGGCTCGTGAATCCGCTCCGGGTTACGGCGATGACGGCGGCGGGGTGGAGGGCGTCGACAGCGGAGGCTGCGAGGCTACCGAGGACGTCCGCTATCTGCGCCCCCTCCCTAGGCTGCTCCCTCCTAGGGCGCGGAGCCCCCGCTTTTACCACCCTACCTATGCTCTCCATCACCCTTACTGCCTCGACCGGGTAGGAGCCGGTCGCGGTCTCCTCGCTGAGCATCACAGCGTCGGCACCGTCGAGGAGAGCGTTGGCGACGTCGCTCGCCTCGGCTCTGGTTGGGTGGGGGCTTGCCACCATCGACTCGAGCATCTGAGTGGCGACGATGACGGGGCGACCAGCCTCGTTGCAACCAGCGATGATCCTTTTCTGGAGAAGGGGCACCTCCCAGGGCGGGACCTCTATCCCGAGGTCGCCGCGAGCTACCATGACACCGTCACTTGCACGGATGATCTCGCCTATGTTCTTGATCGCGTCCCCGTGCTCTATCTTACTGACGAGAGGCTGGCTACCACCCGCCTCCACGATCGCCGACTTGACCGCCTCGACGTCGCCTTTGCCCCTCACGAAGCTGGCTGCAAACCAGTCGACCCCAGCCTCGACACCGAACCTGATCCCCCTCAGGTCCTGTTCGGTGGGGGGCCTCATGCTGAGGGAGGCGCCCGGGGCGTTGACCCCCTTGTGGCTCTCGACTGTGCCACCAGCTGTAACCCTCCCCTCGAAACCGAGTAAGTCGGTTTCGATCTTGGTGACCTCGACGTCGATCCTCCCGTCGTCGATGTAGACGTGGCCTCCGGGGCGGACCTCAGCCGGGAGGAGCTGATAACTGACGGGGATCGTTGGTGGTTCAGCGCTTTCCTTGACCGTGAACCTAGCTAGGTCACCGTTCTGGAGGACGATAGGCACCTTCAGTTCGCCGACCCTGATCTTGGGCCCTGGAAGGTCGATGAGGACCGCCACAGACCTGAGGCTCCTTACGGCGCGGATAGTGTTCCTGTGCTCGTCCAGCGTCCCGTGGCTCAGGTTGAGCCTCGCCACATCCATCCCCGCCGTGGCCATGTCCCTCAGCACGTCGGGTCGGCGAGAGGCGGGTCCAATGGTGCATACTATCTTGCTCCGGGCGGCGCCGTCCATCTCACTCACTGGCGTAAATGTATGATGAAGGGCACTTATCCCCTCCGCCCGTTGACTACGCTCTGTAGGTTCTAAATACCCCGTCCTATTCTACTACAGGTTGCGGTTAGCTCCCATGGAGTACGATAATCTGCTTCACGACCTCCTCCACAGGGACGACTACATCGTCGTGGGGAAGAAGACGGTGCGCACAGATGCCTTAGACAAGCTGCTGGGCAAAGCGCGTTTCACTGCCGACTACATCCCCCGAGGGACGATGGTGGTCAAGGTGCTGAGGAGCGACAAGGCCCACGCCCTCATCAGGGGCGTCGACACGTCCGAGGCGCTAAGGCTGCCGGGGATTGAGGCAGTGCTCACTGCTGCCGACGTACCCGAAAACGAGATAGGGTACGCCCTCCCCGAACAGCCCCTTCTCAACGGCGTCAAGGTCCACTACGCGGGCGACCCGATAGCGATTGTCTGCGCGTCGGACGACACATCCGCCCAGGACGCCCTTGACGCGATAAAGGTCGACTACGATCCTCTTCCAACAGTCCTCGACACAGATGATGCCCTCACTGAGGGGGCGCCTAAGGTCCATGACGGCGGCAACATCGCTCTCACGACGAGGATCAGGAAGGGCGACATCGAGAAGGGCTGGAAGCAGGCCAAGGTCGTTATCGAGGGCAGCTACCGTACTCCCTTCCAAGAGCACATGTGCATGGAGCCGGAAGCAGCCTACGCGGTCCCCGAGGGGGCGAGCAAGGTCACGGTCGTGGCCTGCATGCAGAGCCCCCACCTAGTCCGCGAGAAGGTCGCCCACGTGCTCGGCTGGAAGCTCAACCAGGTCAGGATCATACAGGCACTCACTGGGGGTGCCTTCGGAAAGAAGGACGACACCGGCCCACTCATCAGTGCTTATGTTGCCCTAGCCGCTGTGAAGACGGGGAAGCCAGCTGCCTACGTCATGGACCGGACCGAAGTGCTCGTCTCCACGCCCAAGCGCTTCCCGGCAAAGTTCAAGTACAAGAGCGGTGCGGACGCGGACGGGAATATGGTCGCCGCCGAGGTCGACATCACACTCGAGGTCGGAGCCTACGCGAACCGCGCACCATTTTGGCTCTGGAGGCAGACCGCCCACGCCTGCGGACCCTACGACGTCCCCAACGTCGCCGTCGACGGGCGTGCCGTCTATACGAACAAGGTCTATGGGGGAAGCTACCGTGGCTTCGGGAACCTAGCCCTCCACTTCGCCGCCGAACAGCAGGTCGACAAGCTAGCCATCGAGCTCGGGATAGATCCCGTCGATTTTAGGCTAAAGAACTGCCTACGGGTAGGCGGGAGGACGACCTGCGACCAGCTCCTTGACAACAGTGTCGGAATAGAGAAGTGTATTCGTGGGGTTGCGGAAGCGTCGGAGTGGGCGAAGCACAGACAACCCGTGCGGATAGGTAGCAAGCTCAGGGGCTGGGGCGTCGGGTGCGCCTACCATGGTAACAGTACGAGCCGGAGCACCCCCGACTTCAGTGCCGCTAGCCTAATGCTCAACTTCGACGGCAGTCTCATGTACAGAACAGCCATCTGTGAGATAGGGCAGGGGAGCCCCTTCGGCCACGCGAAGATAGTCGCCGAGATCATAGGGGCGAACCTCGACGCCATCAGGATCGAGCAGCCCGACACTGACTCTACTCCCGACTCGAAGCCCACCCATGGCAGTAGGGGGCTGATGATGGGAGGTACCGCCGCAGCGGACGCGGCGATTAAGCTCAGGGAGAGGATGGTTAGGGTCGCCGCGGGTATGCTCGAGTGTCCCGAGGTGCAGGTCGAGCTGAGGGACAGCACTGCCTACAACAAACGGAAACCCTCGATGAAGATCAGCTTCGCGGAGCTTTCCGAAGAGCTACACAACCGTGGCGAGAACCCTGGCAGCTACGGCTTCTATGCCTCCCCGAAGAGGTTCTTCGACCCGGAGACGGGCCTCGGCGTCAACTATTCCGTCTACACCTTCGCAGCCTCAGTCGCGGAGGTTGAGGTCGACACCGAGACGGGGATCGTTGAGGTCACGAAGATATGGCCCGCAATGGACGTGGGAAAGGCTATCGACCCACTCATCATCGACGGGCAGATACACGGAGCCATCAGCCACGGTGTCGGCTTCGCCGTGATGGAGAACCTTCAGCTGAAGGATGGCATAGTGATGACCCCCGGCTTCAAGGACTACGTGATACCCACCGCCATGGACACACCTGAGATCAGCGACACGATCGTCGTCGAGGAGGCTTACAAGTACTCGGCATTTGGCGCTAAGGGTGTTGGTGAGCCAAGCATCATAAGCATCGTGCCGGCTGTTGTCAACGCCATCAGCCACGCGACAGGCATCAGGTTCGACACGATACCCGTGACCGCGGATAGGATGCATAAGGCGCTCAAGGAGGCAGGTAAAGCTTGAGGCCGCTCAGCGGGTTCGACCTGATAAGGCCCAGGACCCTCGTCGGGGCACTGGAGGCACTCGCGACACTCGAAGAGGCCGTCCCCATCGCTGGAGGCACCGACCTCATCGCTCTCTACAGGGACGTCGGGGGCAAGGCAAGCCACCTCGTCGACCTGAGCCAGATACCTGAGCTCGGCGGCATAGTTGAGGAAGGCAACAATGTCATCATCGGCCCCACGACGACCCACGCTCAGCTCCTCGCTTCCGAGGTGGTCGCGAAGAGGGTGCCAGCCCTCCATGATGCGGTTAAGGTGATCGGTAGCGTCCAGGTCAGGAACATGGCCACAGTCGGGGGTAACCTCTGCAACGCCTCCCCTGCCGCTGATACGGCGCCGCCGCTCCTCGTTCACGGAGCTGAGGCTCAGGTGAGCAGCCTTGAGGACACCCGCTGGGTGCCCCTCGTCGACTTCTTTAAAGGGCCAAAGATGACGATACTAGAACCTGACGAGCTTCTGACCGGGCTGAGGGTCCAGGTGACCGCTGGGTGCAGCAGCTTCCAGAGATTAGGTAGGCGGAGGGGCTTCACACTCAGCGTCGTCAACTCCGCCACGTACCTAGAGAGGTACGGGGACAAGGTCAGGGAGGCGAGGATTGCCTTCGGCTCGGTCGCCCCAACGCCGATCCGCGTCCCCAAGGCAGAGGTGGAGCTTAAGGGAAAGGCCCTCACCGAGTCCCTCATCGAGAAAGTGGCGAAGGAGTGCACAGGATTAGTCTCCCCAATCAATGACGTTAGGGGGACAGCCGAGTACAGGAGGGACATGACCGCGGTACTGGCGAGGAGGGCTCTTCGTGAGGCTTGGACACGCTCAGGAGGCGTACTAAAATGATCTTCGAGCTTAACGGGAAGGACGTGGCGTTTGACGCGCCCGCGACGATGACGCTGCTGGACATGCTCCGCACCGAGCTGGGTATGACGAGCGTCAAGAAGGGATGTGAGCAGGGGGAATGCGGGGCGTGCACGGTGCTCCTCGACGGGGCGCCAGTGACCTCGTGTCTCATCCTCGCTCCCCAAGTCGAGGGGAGGAGGGTAACCACTATCGAGGGGGTCGAGGAGAACCCCCTCGTCAAGGAGCTTCGTGATGCTTTCATGGAGAACGGGGCAGTCCAGTGCGGTTATTGCACACCTGGGATGCTGCTCAGCTCCTACGCCCTACTGAGGGACAACAGGAGCCCCACCGAGGACGAGGTAAAGACCGCCATCGAGGGGAACATCTGCCGCTGCACCGGCTACGTCGCTATCATCGAGGCGATCATGGACGCGGCGGAGCGGATAGCCCCTGAGTGACCCCGAGATCCTAGAGAGGATATGCCAGTTTCTTTCTAAGGGGCAGAGTATCGTGCTCTGCACCCTCACTGAGAAGGTTGGGTCGGGCCCACGCAACCCGGGGGCCAAGATGCTCGTGACCCCCGACGGGGAGTCTCTCGGGACAATTGGTGGGGGTGGGATGGAGCGCATCATAGTCAAGGAGGCCCTCGGGGCACTCGCTGAGGGAAAGCCGAGGACGATGCACTTCGCACTCGGGATACCCCCCCGCGAGGCGATGATAGCAATCGACAGCAAGTGCGGTGGAGAGGTGAAGGTATTCATGGACGTTATTAAGCCGGAGCCCCGGCTCTTCGTGTTCGGGTCGGGATGGATAGCGCAAGCCGCGTCTCGGTACGCGAAGGACTGCGGCTTCGAGGTGACAGTGATCGACGACGCTGAGACCGCTACAAGGAAGAACTTCCCGCGGATGACCGTGATGAACGGCAAGTACCCCGACACCCTCGCGGGCGTCGAGATTCGGCCCTCAGACTTCGTCGCCGTTCTCCACGGCGAGACCCCCTTCGAGCTCTCAGCTCTCCGCCATGCAGCAAAAGCACGCGCTGCCTACATCGGCCTACTGGGGAGCGCAAACAAGGCGAGGAAGCATAAGGAGCAGCTCAAATCGGAGGGTTTCGACGCGAAGCTCCTAGACTCGATGCACGTCCCCATCGGGCTCAGTATCGGGGCCGAGACCCCTGAGGAGATAGGGATAAGCATCGTCGCTGAGATGATCGCAGCGAAGCGATGCTGAGCCAAGTATAAAATAATATTCCCCGTCGCCGTGTCTTTCATTGGTGATAATATGAGCGTGAATGACAAGGTTCTGAAGGCCATCAAGGACGCGGGGAAGCCGGTGAGGCCTGGGGACGTCGCTAAGACCCTCGGGATGGACAGCAAGGCCGTCTCCAAGGCAATCGACCAGCTCAAGAAGGAGGGCAAAGTCAACTGCCCCAAGCGCTGCTTCTACGCTGCGACCTGATATAGCTCCGCAGTTTTTTCAGGGCATCCTTGTAGTCAGCTGGGGTGTCCATGTCGGTCGTGCACCACTCGTCCCCCTCGACGGTTCGGTGGGCCGATTCGTGGCTTCTCACGACGTCCCTCATTATTCCGTCGTCCCCAAGAGCGAGGAACTCCCCGAAGAGGGCGCGGCGAATAAGAGTTGGGTGACCCCGTTTCCCCTTATAGGCGGGACTGACGATGAGAACCGAAAGATCGCCCTCCATCGTGGCCATCATCTTCCTCAGCGTATCCTGGTTCAGGCATAGCTGGTCGCCGAGAACGAGGAAGGCTGCGTCCGCGTCGAGGGTGCGGAGACCAGCCTGGAAGCTGGTTGTCATACCCCTATCGTAGATAGGGTTGTGGATGACCCTGCACCCGTAGCGGGCCGCAATCATAGTTATGGGCTCCGGGTCGTGGCCCGTGACGACGACGACATCGTCGATGACCTCTCTAAGAGATGAAAGGAGGGAGTCGAGGACCGTGGCGCCGCCGACGGGGAGGAGGAGCTTGTTCCGCCCCATGCGGCGGCTCTGCCCCGCGGCTAGGACGACGGCCCCCGCTCTCAACCTTGACCCTTCATCCTCGCCGCCGCCGATTGCACCGCCTTCACGATGTTAACATAACCGGTGCAGCGGCACATGTTGCCCTTTAGGTATTCCCTGATCTCCGTCTCCGTCGGCTGGGGCTTCTCAGAGAGGAGGGCTTTTGTGGACATTATGAAGCCGGGTGTGCAGAAGCCGCACTGGATGGCTCCCTCATCGATGTACGCCTCCTGGATCGGATGGAGCTTCCTCCCGTCGCTCAGCCCCTCAATAGTCTCCACGGTCCTACCGTCTACATCGACGGCCAGCGTCATGCAGGCGAGGACAGACTCCCCGTCCAGCAGCACGGTGCACGCCCCGCACTCGCCGATGCCGCAGCCGTATTTCGTCCCTGTCAGCATCATCGTGTCTCGGATTAGGCTAAGCAGAAGTGTGTTGGGCTCGACGTCGAAGCCTCTCCTCTTACCATCGACGTTGATAGTGATCCTCATCACTTATCCCTCCTCGACTCATCGAGAACCCGGGTCAGAGCCTCCATCATGATCCCCTTCGCCGCGTCCCTGCGGTACTCGGCTGTCCCCCTAATGTCCGTGATCGGCTTGATCGACTCGGAGGCTATCCTACCCGCCTCCTCGATGGCGTCGACGCTGAGCTTCCTCTTGGTCAGGTGCTGCTCTACTACCCTCAATCGTAGCGGGGTCGGGGCGACGGCACCCATAACAACACGGGCGGTCTCGACTGATTCCTTCCTCATCTGGGCGCTAAGGGCGACGCTGACGGTTGCTAGGTCGAGGCTGGTCCGCCCGACCTTGATGAAGGCGCACCTGTTACCCTTCTCGGGGTACGGGACGGTGAGGTATGCAAGTACCTCGCCCCTGCCCAGAACGGTCTTACCCGGCCCCGTGAAGAACGACTCGAGCTCGACGGCCCTCTCCCCGCCTGGCTCGGCGATATTGGCGACGGCTCCGAGTGCGATGAGCGCCTGGGCACTGTCGGCGGCAGGGGAGGCGTTGCAGAGGTTGCCCCCGACTGTGGCCATGTTCCTGATCTGAACGCTCCCTATATGTCTCACCGCCTCGTATAGGAGGGGTAGCTTCTCGGTGACGATGATGCTCCTCTCGAGGTCGCGGAGGCGGGTGAGAGCGCCGATCCTGATCACCTCGGCCTCCTCCCTGACGCCTGCGAGCTCCGGTATCCTCTTCAGGTTGACGACGTGGGCCGGGCGGAGGAGGGCCTGCTTTATCTTGGGGACAAGGTCGGTCCCACCTGCTAGGACTGCCGTGGCCTCGTGAGCGTTGAGAAGATTTACCGCCTCCGCAATCGTCGTGGGCGCGTGGTACTCGAACGGGTGAAGTATCCGGCTATTTTGCTGGTTGATGCTCATGCCTTACCCTCCCTCTGTCTGAGTGCTGCTAGAATCCTGTCCCTGGTGATAGGCAGCTCGTAGAAGCGGGCGCCGATGGCGTTCTGAATCGCGTTGGCTACAGCTCCCGCGACAGGGTTGAGGGCGCCCTCCCCTATCCCCTTCGCCCCGAATGGGCCTGTGGGCTCGTAGGTGTCCACGAAGAAGACCTTGAAGTCCTCGAGGTGGGGCATGTCCATCGCTGAGGGTATCTTGTAGTCGGTGAGGAAGCCCCTGTTGGCGAGTTCCCCTGTCCTCGGATCGTGGGGAACGTCCTCGAGGGTCGCCATGCTCCACCCCTGGGCGAATCCCCCATGTATCTGCCCCGCGGCGAGTGTCGGGTTGATGACGGTGCCTATGTCTGCCCCAGCTACGACCCTCAGAGGGCGGACCTTCCCGGTCCAGGTGTCGACTTCAACCTCGACGAAGTAGCCTGTAAAGTGGGGTGGGCAGGCGGGCTGCCTGTAGCTGTCCACCGCCGCGATCGTACCCCAGTTCTTGTGGCGCATCGTGTAGGCGATCTCCTTAAATGTCACCTCCCTACCGGCGATGCCCTCCGCGTAGACGATGCCTTGGCCCCTTGTTTTGTCGACCCTGAACTTGAGCGCGTGGGGGTAGGCGTCGAGTATCTTCCCCGCGTTATCTCTGATCTTGTCTTTGACCTGGCGGGCAACCTTGAGGGCGGCCCCCCCGCCCGAGTAGATGCCCCTGCTAGCATGGGTGCAAACGTCATAAACCGTTGTGCTCGTGTCCGCTTGTATGATGTTCACGTTCTCCAGCGGGACGCAGAGCTCCTCGGCTATGATCTTCGCGTGGGCTTCGACTGTGCCCCCGCCGTGGTCCATTAGGGCCGTGACGTAGTCGAGGGTCCCGTCCTCGTTGAGCTTCAGGATCGCTCCACCGAAATCCACCACCGTCCCCGGAATGGGTGAGCCGGCGCTGCTGGTATGGAAGCCCCTCCCAACCCCTAGCCCCCGGCGATAGCGCCCCTCCTGGCTCCCGGCCTTCGGCCTGTTGTACCAGTCGACGGCTTCGGCGCCCCTCTTGAGGATCTCCTCGACCCCGCAGCTCTGTATGATGCTCTTGACCGTCGGGCCCTGACCCCAGAAGAGATCCCCCTCCCCTATGTAGTTCGCGAGGCGGAAGTCGACGGGATCCATCCCTATCGCCTCCGCGAGCTCATCTATCATGCATTCGGTAGCCCAGCTCATCTGGGGGTTGCCGTAGCCGCGGAAGGCGCAGCTCGGCACCTTGTTAGTGTAAATGGCCCAGCCCCTGTAGCTCTTCGCGGGCATCTTGTAGAGGCTCACCCACCAGCCAACGACGCAGCCGAGGAGGGGGTAGGCCTGTACCTGGTGACCCCCTATGTCGAGCCATGCGTCGAGGTGTCCGGCGATCAGCTTCCCGTTCTTCTTCACACCCATCTTGAGCTTGAAGATCATACTGTAGCTGCCATGGTCGTGGAGGTCCTCCTCGCGGGTGAGGGTGAGCTTGATGGGTCTATTCGACTTAAGAGCGAGGGCGACAGCGATGGGGACGACGGTGTTGACCTGGATGCTGGAGCCAAAGCTCCCGCCGAGGCTCACCTTCATCACCCTGATTTTCCCCATGGGTAGGCCGAAGATCTCGTGGAGGAGCAACCTAGTATTGTGGAGTGTCTGTGTAGTGCTCCAGATCGTGACCCCGCCGTCGACCTCGGGCCGGACAAGGACGCTCTTCGTCTCGAGCTGGGTGTGGTAACGCCTGCTGGTGCGGTACGTGCGCTCAAGCACGACGTCAGCCTCCCTGAAGCCCGCCTCGACGTCCCCCTCGCGGGTGTCGAGGCTGCACGCGATGTTCTCCTCGATCTTCAGCTTCAGGCCCCTCAGCTCTATTTCGTCGTGGAGCATCGTGCTGAGCTTCATCGACTCGAGGGCGTCGTAGGTCGCCGGGAGGGGATCATACTCGATCTTGATCTGCTCAAGAGCTGCCTGCGCCGCCTCCTCGGTCTCGGCAGCGACTGCAGCGATAGCCTCGCCAACGTAGACAGGCTTCCGGGCGAGCACGTGCCAATCTTTGTAGGTTGCCTCGGGAGTACTGACAAGTCGGGGGCAGAAGAGGAGACCGGGCACATCGTCTGGGGTGATAACACAGGCGCCCGCCGTCTCGGTCGTGCCTTTGTCTATCTTTGTGATCCTTGCGTGGGGGTATGGGCTCTTGAGGATGCGGGCGTGCAGCATCCCTGGAAGGGCGAGATCGGAGGCGAACATCTCCCTACCGGCAACCTTGGCGATTCCGTCCTTGCGGGGAGTATCGTGCCCGACAACGGAGTAGAGGCTCTGCCCGGACATGTCGTATGAACCTCCCCGCGTCTCGATAAAAGCCTTGGTGGGAGATAGCGGCGACGACTTATGAATTAATCCACATAAGATTAATAATAATTAATAAGGTTGTGCCCTAAATTAGCATTAGATTAATAAAAGATGAGCGTACCTCAACGCTGATTAAGGGTCTTCAACTTGGGTCACGGTCAGGGCGCCCACGAGGTCGAGCACCCCAACGACGCCGTCCATGGCAGGG
>Ga0315282_10016944_pt1 | contig 10589 bp, 7 predicted proteins | sample YL17G07_20_MG_FD_203693 | JGI IMG/M metagenome (GOLD analysis project Ga0315282, IMG submission 203693) | Sediment microbial communities from Yellowstone Lake, YNP, Wyoming, USA - YL17G07_20 | ecosystem: Environmental > Aquatic > Freshwater > Lake > Sediment | place: USA: Wyoming | collected... | reverse complement strand
GATCGTTGCAGCCATTCCCTGTTTTATTTTGCCAAGCCAAGGTTCGGGAACATAAACCGTCACATAAGGCTTTTTTAAATCAGCCAAGGTCAATAAAGGTGTTCCCGGCAAAACAGTTTCGCCGTTTTCAACAGCTTTTTTCAGAACGGTCCCGTCAATTGGCGAAACGACTGTGACTTTTGAGGATCTTATGTCAGCCAACTCTTTTACAGCTCTGGCTTGAGCGATTGAATCTGAAGCGGTTGATTCCTGGGCTTGCAAAGCCTTGAGTTGCGCCTGGGCCTGATCCAGTTGAGCCTTTGTCGCGCTTCCATTTGCGTAAAGTTCCTGAACTCTCTCAAGATTGGTCTTAGCCAAGTCGAGATTGGCAGCTACAAATTTCTTCTGACTCCCTGCGGCTTGAGTTGCTGCATGTGCCTGCTTGACAGTCGCATTCATTTCTGCGCTGTCCAATTTGACCAATATTTGGCCCGCTTTTACCTGATCTCCTTCATCTACAGTGATTTCAAGAACTGATGAAGGTATTTGAGCGGATAAGACCACTTCTGTGGCATCTATCTCCCCTTGGGCGATCAACCGATTATCGGATCTGTTTTGGAGGATTTTCCAAGCCCCAAAGGCCCCAACAAGTATTGCTAGGATAAAAATCGGTATCAATCTTTTCATCGAGTTTACCTCCTATTCATAACTCGCCCGTTGCGGCCATTAATCGAATTCGGGCGATCGAGTAATCGTACTTAGCGGCCAATACAGCCAATCTGACCTGGGTGACTGCAAGCTGTGCATCTATGACATCCAAATTTGTCACAGCCCCCGATCGATAGCTGGCTTCAGCTATTTTCACTACTTCATTAGCTTTTAAAAGATTTTCGGATGTGCTTTTAATGCGTCTGGCCGCTTCATCCATATCAAGAAATGCTTTGCGAATATCGAAATCAATTTGGTCGACCGTATCGAGGTATTGAACCCTGGCCTTTTTTTGATCGGCCCGAGATTCTTTCATGCTCGAAAGACTTGCGAGTCCATCGAATATCGGGATACTCAATCCTGCGCCAAACGATAAGAAATCCATTCCTTCCAAATCAGTAAAATAAGGTTTCTGATAAGTATACGAGCCAAAGGCGACTACTTTCGGCAGCCAATCTGCACGATTTGACAATTCCAATTGCCCTGCTGCCTTTTCCGAAAATCTGAAGATGTTAAGTCGCGGATTATTTTTTACTGCGCGAGATTCCGCATCTTCTAAGTTTATTTTTACCGAGGGAGTATCCAAATCGCCTGTAATGTCCGTCTGTGCATCCAAATTAAGGCCTAAAATACGCTTAAAAGCAGTATGTGCGATCGAAAGCGATTCTTGTGCCTTGGTTACTTCCGGCTCCAAATTGTTGACATCAATCATAGCCCTCAATAAATCAAGCCTACTGGCTGCTCCCGAATTAAATTTAGTTTGGACATCCTTTAAATGCTCTTGCGATCTGTTTAACGCATCTTGTTTTGCAATGAGAATTTCCCGGGCTAAAATGACTGTGTAAAATGATTCGCCGGCAGCTTGAGCCGAAGCTTGCTTTGCGGATTCGACGCCTGCCTCTGTGGCTTTTATTCGTGTACGCGCCGCTTTATATCCGTAAGAGACTTTTCCTGAAGCAAAAAGCAACTGTTGAATCTCTATCTTAGCCGCCCAATTGTCATAATCCCCCACTTTTATATTCTTCGGCGGAATCGGAGGAATATTTTGAAGCAAGGGAATCTGGTTGACAAACGAACCGATATCCATCGTCATAACCGGAACCTCAGTGTTATGAAAATAGTTGCCGGAAGCTGTGATTTGCGGAAAGTACTTGGAACGCACAACTTCAGACGTCGCCCTGGCCCTTTCCAGATCTTCCTTGTAAAGACCCACGGTTTTATTGTTTGCCTTTGCAGCTTCAATTGCTTTTTGCAACGTATAAACTTCCTGTGCATAAATCGGACTCGCTAAAAGTGACAACATGACAACCAATAAAATCTTGATTCTCATAGTCGCTCCTCCATATTGTCTCGTCGAAGAAGTCCTTCGAAAAACATTTTAAAAAGGTAGTCGGCCAAAATTGACGGCTGAAGACCCAAACTGACCAATCCACGGGGAGTTCCGACTTGATTTATGATTGAGATAATCAACCCGGTAACTACGCCGGCATCAACGTCAGTCCTTAGCTGTCCACTTTTTTGGCCTTCCTCAATAACAGAACGCATTTTTTGCAATAGGATCATTCGGGTCTGGTAAATTTCTTTCCACAAAAAAGGAGCTTCCACCTCCAAATCAGCGATGAATTCTAAAGAAACCTGACGAAATAGTTCTTCCACTAAAAAATTGTGGTATCTCTTAAGCTTGACCGTCGCTTGCTCATCATTTGAAAAAATTGAAAACAACTTTGGAAAAAGCATACTGAAAATTTCTGCGACTACCGCTTCCAAAAGATCTGTTTTGTTTTTAAAAAACCTGTAAAAAGTCCGTTTACTCATTCCCAGGTCATAAACAATCTCTTCAATCTTCGTCCGCTGAATGCCTTGTTCCATGAACCTGCGCTTGGAAGCCGCAATAATCCGATCTCTCGTTCTTTTATCCCGCTCTTTATCCGGGACCATTGAAAGTTGAATTGCGATAAACTTAGGAATGGGAAAGAACGGTTCGGGCTCAACCATCCGGCCCTTTTGCTTAATTCTTTTTTTGCTCCCGCTCTTCATCAGAAATCTCCTAATAAAACGATATTCGTATATTTCGTTTATTATGTATCATATCGTTTTACAACTTGTCAACTTTTTTTTCATGAATTTTTCATGGCATTAAAAAATGAATCGTTTTATCACGTAAATTCCAGTTGAACCGCGCAAGCTTGAATGTATATGATTCAGTCCATGAAAAATGCAATCCATCTAATGCTCGGCGTTCTGGTTTTTATCTCTTTATCCTGCATTTCTCCCGAAATGAAACCATTTGTAAGTCAAGCGAGGTTTGCCGGGGCGGATCCTTCCATTGTCCTCACATGGGCTCCGTCATTTATTGTAATGAGTTATCCAAATCCGGGCCCAGGTGAAACTTTGATGGAATCCAAGCAAATATCATGCAACCTTCCTTCAATGTTGGAAGGTTGGGATATCCAGGTAGCACAATATTTCTCCAAAATTGCATCGTTAAAAATCACACCAGGGGGTTCTGCTGACGCGATAATTGCAGAACACATGATTGATCCAAGAGTCGCAGGGCTTAAAGGCTACAAATTGGTGACTCCTCCTCCCTCTCTTTTGGATGTCCTTCAAATGCAACCCGAGCCGGGAAAACCTGCCGCGATAAAACCCACCCCGATAATCGACAGCGCCTCGGATTTGGATTCGCCTGATCCTAAATTTCTTATTTGGAAAAGCCATATGCCTTTCGGAAACATATCCAAAACATTATGGCGATCCATTGACATCAAAAAATGTCTTTCACAGTATAATCGACGGTTCATGCTTTTAATTGAGTTGGAATACATCCACGCCATACCTGGGCCGACCAGAACCGATGTTTTTTATGGTTTTAATATTCATCTTTTCGATTTGAAAGAAAAATTACTGGCAAACATGTTTTCAATTGAAGAAAAGGCCGGCGCACCAGGCGCTATTTTAAAATCAGAATTAGCTCGTATTCCTTCGATTGATCATCTAATGGCCGCCGGCGGTTGGATGGTCGCTCGCGGTTTTGAATCGCCCTCGTCCGAACGATTTGCCATTACTGCCGCCGCAAAATTCGGCTTTTTGACAGACAAACAATATCAGGAAGAAAAGCAGAATTGGATTAACGATATATCAAAGCAATAATCTTTCCTTTATCTATGGAAAATAAAATCGATATTTTGGGGAATAAGAAAATCCGGCCAATTATCCGACTGTTTCAACAGCAGCTTGCAAAGCCTTTTGTAATCCCGATGGATCCGTTCCGCCGGCTTGAGCCATATCGGGCTTTCCACCGCCTCCGCCCCCAATAAATTTTGCGGCTGCGGAAATAATATTGCCAGCATGAATCTTAGCGGTCAAGTCGTCGCTGACCATCGCAATTAAAAGAGCCTTGCCTTCTGATTGGGCTCCAAGGACAACAACTCCTGATTTTAACCTGGCCAGTAAATCAGAGGCCATTGTACGAAGAGTTTTCGCGTTCGCGATCTCGACCACAACCGCCAAAACATTGATGCCGTTTTTCTTGATGACTTTATCTATGAGATCCCCGGCTTTGTCGGATGATAATTTAGCCTGCATTCTTTCTATTTCTTTCGACAATGCTTTATGCTCAGCTAATAATTTTTCTATCCGATCGGTTAATTTTCCCGGAGTTGCTTTGAGCAATTCAGAAACTTTTCGATTTTCTTGCTCAAAGCTTCGGAACATATCGATCGCCGCCTGGCCGGTTACTGCTTCAAGTCTGCGAACTCCGGCAGCGACCGAGCCTTCAGCAACGACTTTGATCAATCCGATGTCTCCGGTTCTATGAACATGAGTTCCTCCGCATAACTCCTTGCTTAATCCCATTGAGACAACTCGCACATTATCGCTGTATTTTTCTCCAAATAATGCGATGGCGCCCTCTCTCACGGCCTCATCATAATATTGCACATTCTCAGAAACCGGATAGTTCTCGCGAACCATGGCATTGGCTTGGTTTTCAATGGCTTCCATTTCAACAGGTTTGACCGCTTCAAAATGAGTGAAGTCAAATCTAAGCCTGTCGGGAGCGACCAAAGATCCTGCTTGCTTTGCATCTTGCCCCAACACTTTTCGCAAAGCATGGTGCAGCAAGTGCGTGGCCGAATGTGCGCGAGCAATTGAAGCCCTTCGCTGATCATCGACAACAAGGGTCACCTGATCGCTGATGGACACGGTTCCTTTGACAACCCTTGCCCGCATGATAATCAAGTTCGGATGAGGGATTTTCGTATCAGTGACATCCAAAATTGCATTGCGGCTGATGATTTTTCCTGCGTCGCCGATTTGCCCGCCCATTTCTCCATAAAACGGAGTTCTTTTGGTTATCACATCGACCTCGACCCCTTCTGAAGCCAAACTTATAGGCTCATTATTCACTATGAGCCCAATAACCGCGCTCTCGGTTTTCAATTCCTGATATCCGGTAAACTCGGAAGATAATCCGTCAGCGATAAAATCCTTCACAGCTTGTCCTAGCCTTTCCTCTCCAAATCCTTTCCAAGCAGCTTGACTTTGCTTCCTCTGACGATCCATAGATTTTCTGAAACCGTCTTCATCCACTGAAATTGATTTGTCGCGTAAAATATCCTGGGTCAGATCCAATGGAAAACCGAAAGTGTCATAAAGCAGAAAAGCAAACTCGCCGTCAAAAATATCGCCGGATTTCATTTTTTCTATTTGATTTTGCAGAATGCGAAGTCCGTTTTCCAAGGTTCTGATAAAACGCTCTTCCTCGCTTTTTACAACGCTCGCGATATAAGTCGAGCGATCAATCAGTTCAGGATAAGCCGTTTTCATGGTATCCACTACGGTTCCGCATATTTTAAAAAGGAAAGGATCATGGATGCCCAGAAACACTCCGTGCCTGGCTGCGCGACGCATAATTCGGCGAAGCACATAACCCCGGCCTTCATTGGACGGAAGAATACCGTCTCCAATCAAAAAACTGATTGCACGCGCATGATCTGCTATTACTCTCAATGAAACCGCGGCGTCAGGATCGTCTCCATAAGCTCTTCCACAAATCTGGACAGCGTGATCGATGATCTCAATGAACAACCCTGTATCGTAATTATTATGCTTGCCCTGAACCACAGCCGTGACCCTTTCGAGACCCATACCGGTATCGATGGAAGGTTTAGGCAAGGGCGTCAATCGGCCGGATTCATCACGATTAAATTGCATGAACACCAAGTTCCATAATTCGAGAAAACGATCGCACTCGCAACCGACTGTACAATCCGGTTTGCCACAGCCGATTTCTTCTCCCTGATCGATAATAATTTCAGAGCAAGGACCGCAAGGACCGGTTTCTCCCATCGCCCAGAAATTACTGGATTCATCCATGCGATAGATGCGATCAGGAGATACACCCATTTCTTTTTCCCAAATTTGCGCCGCTTCGTTGTCATCGCGATAAACCGTCACATAGAGTTTTTCTTTGGGTAAATGAATCTCTTCGGTTAAAAACTCCCAACCAAAGCGGATGGCTTCATTTTTGAAATAATCTCCAAAGCTGAAGTTGCCGAGCATTTCAAAAAAAGTATGATGCCTGGCGGTTCGACCGACATTCTCAAAATCATTATGTTTTCCCGAAACACGCAGGCATTTCTGGCTGCTTGTCGCACGAGTAAAACCTAGGATTTCTTCGCCTAAAAAAACATTTTTGAATTGCACCATTCCCGCGTTGGTAAAAAGCAGGGAAGGATCTTTTGCCGGTATCAAGGAGCTTGAACGAACAATGCGATGTCCGTTGCGCTCAAAATAGCGCAAAAAGCGCTCTCGCACTTCGTTACCAGTCATTCAAAAACCTCATTTGTGGAATCGTTCTATGAGCATTTCAAGATCATCTGACTTTGGTTCTGCTTTTTTTGCTTTTTGGCCGGTCGGCGTTTCTTCAAAATCAGACCACCCGGAGTCTTTGGTGGCGGAAATTCCCTTTAGCTTTAGAGCCATATCTCCAGGATTTGACGCGGATTCCATGGCTATATCACGAGTTATCAAATTCTTTTTTACGAGATCGAGAAGCGACATATCAAAGGTCATCATTCCATCGGTTACTGCTCCTTGTATCATTGCGTCGTTCAGTTCTATTGTTTTTTCCGGATCAATAATACAATCCCTAACGCGTGCATTCGTGACAAGAATTTCACAAGCCGGCACCCTGCCTTTTCCGTCTTTTTTAGACACAAGCCTTTGACTAATAATTGCTTTCATGCACCCGGATATCTGATGCCGAATTTGTTGATGCATCGGACCTTCCCAGAACGCCAAGACACGATTTACGGTTTCTTTGACATCCGTCGTATGAAGGGTTGAAAGCACCAGGTGTCCGGTTTCAGCAGCCATAAGAGCTGTTTGTATTGTTTCTTTGTCTCTCATTTCACCGACGAGAATTACATCGGGATCTTGGCGCAAAGCGGCTCTAAGGGCGCCGGCAAAGGAGTACGTATCGAATCCGATCTCGCGCTGACTGATTACCGATAACTTGTCCTTAAATAAAAATTCGATCGGGTCTTCGATAGTAATAATGTGGCTGGATCGGCTAGAATTAATGTATTCGATCATAGCTGCAAGAGTCGTGGATTTGCCGGAACCCGTCGATCCGGTGACAACAACCAATCCTCTTCTTTCTTCAGAAATCCGCATCAGAACTTCCGGCAGGTTAAGATCTTTGAATGTCGCAATGTTATAGCCAATTAGCCTGAGTGAGATGGCAATGGTTCCGCGCTGTTGGTAAATGCTTGTCCTATAGCGGCCTGATCCGGAAATCGAATAAGCAAGATCCAACTCATGCTTTTCTTTATATTGCGCGAGCTGGCGTTCGTTCATCATGCTCTTTGCAGTTTCGGCAATTTCTTGCGGAGTCAGGCGCTCGAACTCCTGAAGCTCGGTCAACTGTCCGTCGACACGCAAGATCGGTTTTCGGGAAGGCTTCAGGTGAATATCCGAAGCGTGGCGATCTGATGCAATTTTACAAATTCTTGCAAGGTCCATGTCTGTATTTCTATTCTGTCTCTTGATAACCCGTAAGCTTGATTCCATCCCCGACTGAATTCGCATCAAGAATTTTTATGCGCAGTTTTTCAGTCAGATCCGCATTATCGCGAAGGAAGATTCTTGCGTTTTCCCTGCCTTGTCCGATGCGTATTCCTTCAAACGAATACCACGTGCCGCTTTTTTCAAGAATCCCTGCCGCCAAGCCGAGATCAATCAACTCTCCTGTTCGACTAATGCCTTCGCCATATAAAAGATCGAATTCGGCTTCCTTGAATGGCGGCGCTAACTTGTTTTTTACAACCTTGACTTTGATTCGGCTGCCGATGATATCTCCGCCTTGTTTGATCGAGCCTATCCGTCTGATATCCAAACGGATCGACGAATAAAACTTTAAAGCATTACCGCCGGTAGTGGTCTCAGGGTTGCCAAATGAAATGCCGATTTTCTGCCGAATTTGGTTGATGAAAACCAAAGTGGTCTGGCTTTTATTAATAACACCGGTTAGTTTCCGCAGGGCTTGGCTCATCAATCTGGCCTGAAGCGCCATATGGCTGTCACCCATTTCGCCTTCTATTTCGGCCTTGGGGGTCAAAGCGGCGACCGAGTCGATTACAACGATATCGACCGCGCTGGAACGAATAAGCACTTCGGCAATTTCCAACGCTTGCTCGCCGTTATCAGGCTGAGATAACAAAAGATCTTCTGTGCGAACGCCGAGTTTTCTGGCATACGAAACATCCAAGGCATGCTCTGCATCGATGAATGCTGCAATACCGCCCAGGTACTGAGCCTGTGCGATGGCTGAAAGTCCCATGGTGGTTTTGCCGGAGCTTTCATGACCGAAAATTTCTACAACCCGTCCTCTGGGCAGCCCCCCAATAGCCAAGGCAAAATCAAGACCAATGCTTCCCGTAGGGATAATATCCACTTTGAATTTTACATCTTGATCGCCTAAGCGCATGATCGCACCTTTTCCGAATTGCCTTTCAATCTGAACCAGAGCAGCGCTCAATGCCTTTCCCTTTTTTTCTGATGATTCCGTTTTCGAACCTTTTTCGATCATAATTTTGCTCCTTTAAGGAGTGGATAATATATTGCGAAATAAATTAAAAAAACAAGTATATCATGAATGGTGACTAAACCAAGTCAAGCAAATTTCTTTGGATACCCTGGTTAGTATTTCGATTGCCACCTATATAGCTTTCTCAATCTGTCGCGTGTGAACCACTCCATAACGGCTCGTTTTCGACTCCATTTACGGTTTATAGGGGGTTCGAAAGCTGAGGTAGTCAAAATTACTTCAAAAAATGACTCTGACTCTTTAGGTGGTCTTCTCTCTAATAATCTTTGATCCGAATAAAGAACGCCTTCAAGGCAATAGAGCCATATAGTATTGACGCCGGCGGCCTTTGCAGCGGCGATATCAGGCGCAAGTTGATGAGCGCTGGAAAATACCTTCCCTTCATTTCCAGGAATTACCCCCTCCCACGTGCTTCCAAGAGTAACCCATGCTCTTTGTTGAAAATGTTTGGTCATTTCATTCATATATTCAAAAAGAGCCCGCTTTGCTCCATCGGGAGGCAGAAAAATCGGCACAGTTTGAGGTAAGTACGAATTATAAAACATCACATTATATGCATCGAACGGCACAGGAAAAACGGGCATTTCGAGATAATCCTGCAATACGCTTCCGCCATTTACCAGATCAACTATCAAAAAAGGGAAAACAGCGGCAAAGACCGATGAATTCTCTGCCCGTAATTTGGCTACAATCTGTGTCAGTTTACGTACCGCCCATGCGAACCTTCCGGGATTTCTATTTTCCAAAAAAAGACGAATCCCTGTTAAAATTTTTTTCAACCTGGATGATTCTTGCTGAAAAAAGACCGACTCCATCTGGCTCCAAGGCGGCTCCACATCCATCACAAAAAGATCAGGATATTCCCCGAAACGTCGGCAGCCTTCCAGAATGGCATCCGTCATCATATCCGCTGCATCGAGATTTCTCTCATTGATCCAATATCCAATCGACTTAGGTAAAAGCGGCCAAAAACATAATTTTGCTCCCGCCTCTCTTAGCTTTGATCCAAGTTCCAAATCTTGGGCAACAAGATCCGGATTGAATCGGCCATCTTTTTCGGGAAAGCGAATAGCATGCGCAAGAGTCACCCCATAGCTTCCAAGCAAATGAATAATGCCCGGGTCCGTCAGATCCTTGCAATCCAATGTTTCACAATATATACCGAGGTTCATAAATTTCTTCCTGATCTTGTTTACACAGAATACGCAATGGACGGTCTGTGGGTCAATAGTCATGAAAAAATCTTGACTCTCAGAATCTTTCCTGGCAGTTTCCTCGCCATGCTTTGGTTTTGGTTAACGCTTTTTTGTGCTCTGTCTGTAGCTTTGAGCGATTTATTTTTAAAAATCAGCCGAATGTCTTCGTCTCCTCTTATCATGGCTGCTGTTCGTGGCTTGCTCACTTTTCCATTTCTTGTTGTTTTGATTCCCTGGTTTCATTTGCCGCATTTTTCTCCCCAACTTATATTGACTCTTGCCATTGCTTTGCCGATTGAAATAACCGCGACAGTCTTGTATTTCCATTCTATTCGTTCGTCGCCTCTTTCCTTAAGCGTTCCGCATTTGGCTTTTACGCCCGTATTGGTTTTGCTGACAGGGTGGATTCTTATGGGCGAACGTGGTTCCGGCTTGGGAATATTTGGTGTTTGTATCGTTGTATTAGGCGGCTATATCCTTCATTTGGGAAACGGCGAGGGATTTTTGGCCCCAATCAAATCTCTGGCCTACGAACCGGGCGCTCGGTCTATGCTCCTCGTAGCTTTGCTTTATTCTTTAACGTCGGTATTCTCAAA
>Ga0315282_10016943_pt1 | contig 10589 bp, 8 predicted proteins | sample YL17G07_20_MG_FD_203693 | JGI IMG/M metagenome (GOLD analysis project Ga0315282, IMG submission 203693) | Sediment microbial communities from Yellowstone Lake, YNP, Wyoming, USA - YL17G07_20 | ecosystem: Environmental > Aquatic > Freshwater > Lake > Sediment | place: USA: Wyoming | collected... | reverse complement strand
TCTCAAATCGTTGGGTGGAACATACTCCTTCTCCCTGAGCACGATCGGTTTCACAGATGGAAGTCACTCGATACATGCTGAGGCATCCTACAGCCGCAACAAGGAGACATCGACCGTTTCCATCTCGGTCATCATAGACAATACGGCGCCCACAGTGACCGAAGTGACAGTAACATACCTCACAGGCCTCACAGCTGTCAGGGCATCGGGCGACAAGGTCTCTATATCCGCGAAGGTTTCCGACGCGACCTCCGGCCTTAACACGATCACCCTCGACGCCACCAACATCGGGGGCGCGAGCAGCCTCACGATGTTCGACGATGGCAGCCACAACGATGGTGGCGGCGGGGACGGGATCTACGGAAGCGGCCCGATCGATGCGTCGGGCAAGATGGGCCACATGAGGGTCTTCGTGACGGCCACCGACAAGGCAACGAACAGCTACACCGGGTCCGCAAGCGTGGCCATCGATGACCATACGCCCATAATCACCAACACCTACGTCGTGTATCCTGGCGCGCAGACGGCCGCCAAGACCGGCGACGATGTCCGCGTCATCGCGAAGATTGTCGATACGACCGTGTTCGTCGACGTCGTGATGGTGCTCGATAACTCGAACTCCATCAAGGCCAACTGGGGGACCGTGAAGGACGATGCAAAGAAATTCGTGGATTCCCTCGGCGCGAACGACAGGACCGCGGTCTACTCGTTCGACGGCGAGAATGGCCAGAACAGCCTGAAACCGAAACAGGAGATCGGATTCACACAGGACAAGAACACGGTCAAGAACACGATAGACAATATCGTTGCCGATGACGGGACGCCGCTCTATGACACGATCTACGCGGCCATTCAGTACGCAAAGACCTCGAACAACATGCCTGTCGTCGTAGTCCTGACTGACGGGAACGATTGCGGCTGGTGGGGATGCTACAGCACGCATCCGTATAGTGACGTAAAGTTCGCGTCCGTGCCCATCTTCACCATCGGTCTCGATCCCGGGCAAGGTTTCGACAAGATAAACGAGACTGCCCTGAAAGGCATCGCGGACACATCGAACGGAGGCGCGTACTTCTATTCGCCTACCACGGCCCAGCTGCAGCAGATCTACCAGACCATAGCCGGCAAGATAAAGGAGTTCGAGGTCGGGGGCATATCCTCGGCTTATGTGGACCTGTTGAACATCGGCGCTGGCAGCAACAACCCGATCTACGACGACGGTAGCCATGGCGATGGAGCGGCCAAGGACAATGTTTTCGGCTCGAACATCATAATCATCACATCCGCGGCAACCGACCAGTTCAATTACACGGTGCATGCCACCGATGTCGGCGGCAATACCGCCCAATTGGTCGGGCAGATCAAGATCGATAACACCCCGCCCACTGTGACCTTTGTTAAGCCGCTGTTCCAGACACTGAACTGGTGGGCCTCGGACGGCGATACGGTCCTGTTCACCGCGACAGTCACGGATCTCGGCAACGTTGGCGGAGTGGCCACCGTGAGGCTCGACGCCACATCGATAGGCGGCGGTCCCAATGTGGTCATGAGGGACGATGGTACCAACGGCGATGTGGTCGCTGGAGATGGCGTCTACACCTCGGATTCGGTCCAGATATCCACGGGCCTCTCAACAGGCCTCAAAGTCGTCACCGTCTATGCTATTGATATTGCTGCGAACGCTGGCAGCGGCGCTGGCAGCATCTACATCGACAACCACAGGCCGATGGTCCTTGAGATCATCAGCCCGGCCTCGAACCAGTACATCGAGGGCAAATTCACCTTCCAGGTCCAGTCGAACGATATCACGGGCATCGATAAGGTCGAGATAAAGATCGACACCAAATGGTACACCATGGCATACAACGCCCAGAGCGGTTACTATGAGTATATCATGAACACATCGACCATGCAGGATGGCGCCTACAAGACCTCCGTCCAGGCCACTGACATCGCCGGCAAGGTGAACGCTGGCCCGACGGACCAGATATTCTTCGTGGACAACACCCCGCCGACGCTCGTGCTCAACTACCCGAAGGACGGGGATGTGGTCTCCGGCCTCGTGAGGATCAACACCACCGGGACCGCGGACAGGTTCCTGTCGGCCATAGAGTACCGGGCCGATGACCTGGCCTGGGCCCCTGTGACCACCCTCTGGAACACGACCAAGCTTGTCGACGGCCAGCACACGCTGACGGTAATGGCCAAGGACAGCATTGGCCACGAGACCACGAGGACCATCAAGGTCATCGTGGACAACGGTAACCCCGAGGCCTACTTCGTGACACCGATCACGGGCCAGGCCCTTAGCGGCAAGGTCACCTTCCAGATCTGGGCCACGGACAGCGTCCAGGTCATGGGAGTAGCCTTGACCGGCAGCATCACGGGCCTCATGGAGCACAACTCCGTGACAGGCTATTACGAGCTCGTCGTTGACACGACCTTGATGGTCGATGGGACCTACACCGTTGGCGGGCTGGTCACAGACCCAGGCGGGCACATCTTGACACTGGCCCCAGTGACCTTCTACGTCGACAACGGCTTCCCGGTCATCAAGGTCATCAAGCCGGCCAACAACGCAATCCTGAAGGGCAACGTGTCCGTCCAGCTGAACGTGACGGATGGCCCGTTCTCGCCGGTAAGCATCCAGTGGCGCGTAGACCAGGGGGCATGGAAGAACGTGACGGTCCAGACCTTCTGGTGGAACACCACGACCTACTCCGACGCCAAGCACACATTCTATGTCCAGGCATCGGACAAGGCCGGCCACCTCGTGTCGACCTCCGTGCCGGTAACCATCGATAACAACCCACCTCTCATCGACATGGCATCACCGGTCAACGGGCAGTACATCGAAGGGCTGTTCGTCTTCAAGATACACGCCAATGACACGGTGGGCGTCGACAAGGTCATCCTGCAGATTGAAGGCGTCAACAACTGGACCATCATAAACAACATCGGAACGATTTACTTCGAGCAGGCCATCGACACGACGAAGATAAAGGATGGTAGCTACTACGTCTCTGCCACGGTCTACGATGTATCGGGATACACCACGAAAGGGAAGCGGATAAAGGTCAATATCGACAACAACCCACCCCAGTTGCAGGTCTATTCGCCTGCCGATGGCGAATACCTCGCAGGTGAGAACTACACGATTAGCGGCGTGGCGACGGACACCTTCATGTCCACCATCGTATACGATGTCGACGGCTTCGGTGAGAGGCTTATAAACAAGACCCTCGACACGACACTCCTGGCGGACGGCGAGCATTCGATCGAGGTCATCGCGAAGGACCTGGCCGGTCACGCGACGACCAAGAAGATACGCGTCTTCATCGACAACACCAGACCGACCGTGAGCGCAGTATCGCCTCAGCCTCAAGAGGCCGTCTCTGGCAAGTACACCTTCAGGGTCAGCGCCCAGGACGTCAATGGCATCGGGAACGTGACCCTGGTCTACGGCAATGTGACCATACCCATGTTCCTCAACTCGGTGAACGGCTACTTCGAGGCCGTGCGCGACACGACCAAGGACCAGGACGGACAGAAGACATTCGTGTTCAAGGCCACGGACAAGAGCGGAAAGGTGACGAACCTGACCTTGACCACTCAGCTCGACAACAACGCACCGACGGTCACGGTACTGTCTCCGACAGACTCCGCCAGGGGAACGGTAAGGTTCCGCGTCCAGGCCACGGACCCATCGGGCGTCGCGCAGGTCTATGTGAGGATCGGCGGCAGCGACTGGAGGGACATGCGCGAGGACAACGGTTCCTACGTCTATTCCTGGAAGACCGCCTATTCCGACAACGGCGACCAGGCCTACGACATCAAGGCGGTCGACAAGCTTGGCAACTCCGAGGTGTATTCGTTCGGATTGACGGTATCCAATCCGTCCGGCAAGCAGAACTTCGACTGGCTCTGGCTCCTCCTGTTCATCCTGCTGGTCGTCTGTCTGCTGGCCGTCGTCCTGACCTCGAGGACACAACGGTCATCGAATTACCCGAGGGATTACAGGGCCGCCCCGCGCGGCTACGACACACGCATGGTCGCCGAGGAAGAGGATTACTCCGGCGCCCCGCGGCCGCTGCCAGGCAGGATGGCCGGCCCAGGCGGGCGCCAGCCCGAGACCGGCCAGCCCAAGGAACTGGGCACGCCGGCCCACAAGGTGGCCATGAGGCAGCTCCAGCAGGATGTCGTGGTCTCACAACCATCCGAGGACGAGGTCCAGTTCATGACCGAAGACGACATGGCCCAGGCCCCGGTGGCCGTCGGCGCCCTAAATCAGGGCGATGAGGACGTCGAGTTCCTTGCCGACGAGGCTGATGCACCCGCCGGTGAGGATGAGGTATCCTTCGAGGAGGACGGTGCCGACGAGGTCTCGTTCTCCGACGACCCTGGCGACGAGGTCGCGTTCATGGACGAAAGCGCCCCGGCCCCGGGAGGGGACGAGGTCTCGTTCTCAGACGACTCCGGCGACGAGGTCTCCTTCAGCGACGATGGCATCTCGGCATCTGACGAAGCTGTAGAATTCCTGGCTGACGAGGCACCCCCGGCACCGACGCCGAAGCCAACGGAGCGGAAGGTGCCCGTCGCCCTGACGCCCAGGAGGGCCACAGCGACCCCAGCCGTGACGCCGAAGAGGCCACCGCCGTCGGTATCCAAGGGGGCCATCTCGGGCATAGATGATCTCCTGGCTGGCGGGGGAGGGACCCCAAGGCCGGCATCCAGGACCGCGAGGCCACCGGCCCCGAAGCCCAAGCCTGCCCCGTCAAAAGACCACGACCCCCTCGGCGACGTCATCGGTGACCTCTAAGGACAATCGGTCCGGTGAACAGGACAACGTGTCCACCCTGAGGGCGACCCAGGCCTAGAACTTCAGCTTGAAGCCGCACTTGCAGTTGACGTTCCAGTCCGAGACCTTTAGCGGCCTTCCGCAGTCCGGGCAACGGGACTTCTCGAGAAGCTCCTCTATCCAGGCCCGCTTGACATCGGGCTCGTCCTCCTTCTCGATCTTGGCGAGCATTTCCTTCTGCTTCGCGGTCACGGCCACGCGCCGGAGGGTCTTGAGGTCAACCTCGACCTTCCTCTTGGTCTTACCGGGCTCGTTGAACTGCAATTTCATTATCCAAGGGGCCACGACGAGCCCGAAGATGAAGCCGCCGATGTGCGCCGTGTGGGCCACGATACCGCTCTCGCCCGTGAGAAGCCCCACGAGGTTGAACCCGCCGAGCGCCGCGAAGATGGTCTCGAGGCCAAGGAACAGGATGGCTATCATGTACATCGGCAGCGGCGGCAGGAGGAAGAAGAACATGAAAAGCCGGATCTTCTCCCTCGGGTAGAGCCTCGTGAAGGCCCCGAGCACGCCGCAGAATGCCCCCGATGCGCCCATGAGCAGCCCGGTCGAGCCGGGCGTGAAAATGGAGAAGAAGAATGTCGCGAAGATGCCGGTCGTGAAATATATTATGCCCATGCGGGGGGCGCCGATCCTGTCCTCCAGCACCGTCCCGATCATCAACAATGATAGCAGGTTGAATATCAGGTGGCCTATGCCCGAGTGCACGAACATCGATGTGATGAGCGTGTACATCATCGCCGGCTTCGTCGTTATATATGATGTCTGATAGCTCAGCAGTTCGGCCGTCCGCGACACCCACGGGTTCCCGGCCGCGTAGGCGTTCGGCAGCGAGGCCAGCTCCAGCATGAAGACGAATACGCACGCGAACATTATCCCGAAGGTCATGAACCTGCGCTTCGCTGCGGAATAACCAACGCAAGCGATGATCGCGATGACCCCGAGGACGGGCGGAACGAGCGACCAGTCCACCATACGGCCTTCAAATGTTCTAGCCACTATCTAACTGTTTTGCAGGGACGGCCATCATTCCTCGCTGTCGTCATCGCCGAACGGAGGGAGGTCGTCACCCTCCTCCTCGCCGGCCCCGGCCGAGACGATGCTGTCGAGCGTGGCCAGCTTTGCCTCGCGCCTCTTCCTCTCAAGGTACTTGTAGACGGTCGAGTGCTCGCTGCCGTTCAGTATCATGTCGACCGCGGTCTTGGACACCTCGACGGCATTGAAGTCCCCCAGGATGGAGACGGTGCCACCGTAAATGGACAGGAACGCCCCGGTCATGCCCTCGATGATCCTCCGGGTCTTTCCGTTCTTGCCAATTATCCTCGCCTTGATGCGCCGGAGGTGCTTCGGGCTCTTGCCGACATAGTCGTGGATGTCGATTATATGGAGGTACATCTCCTCCTCCATGAGCTTGTAGGCCTTCTCGGGCGAGAAGCCCCGGCCTATGGCCTTGATGACATCCTCGACCTTCATGACGAGGACCGGGTCCTTGGCCTTGGTGTCGTCGATGATGATCTCCCCCGTCTCGGAGTCTATCTGGAGTACGATGCCGGCCTTCTCCTCGATGGCCTTGCGGACCTCGCCCTTCTTGCCGATCATCGCGCCGACCCTGTCCTGGGGGACCCTGATCAGTTTCATCGCAGCCCGCCTCCTTTCTCCAGCGGTACCAGCAGGTCCTCCATGACCTGCCTCTGGGGGACGTTGTAGCCCTTGCGCCTGAAGACCGTGCTCAGGTTCTTGGTGTCGCGTTCGAGGAACTCCCTTGCCATGGGGTGCCTCCTCAGAACGGCCTGGCCCATATCGATGAGGTACGGCAGATCGTCATGCATAAGGACATTGTACTCGCTCAGGTCGCTGTGGACCAGGTCCGCCAGATGGTAGAGCCTGCGGACCTGCAACATGAGGTCCTTGTAAACGGCCGCCGGGTCCTCGATCTCGACATCCTTTATCATCGGCGCTGGCGACCGCTTATCGCCGAGGTATTGCATCACGAGGATGTTGTTCCTGCAAACGTAGGCCTCAGGGGCCCTGGCCCCGACGGCCTTGGCCTTCTGCAGGTTCGCGTACTCCTTCTGGGCCCATTGGAAAAGTATCCTCCGCCGGTCCTTGCCCAGGGACTTGAACCGCGGGTCCCCGACGATGTACTTGCTGATGGTCTTGAAGGTGGAGTTCGAGACCCTGTAAATCTTGAGCACCTTGGGCCCATCCTTGCTCTTGGCGAAGAAGACGTTGGCCTCCTTGCCGGTGGATATGGAGAACTCGACCGTCTCAATTATCTCGTCGGTGAAGAGCTTGTATATCGTCAGGAGCGTCGAATGGTCGAAGACCTCGTCCAGTATCTTGCGCGACTCGCCCTTGTCCGTGTCCTTGTGCTTGAGCGCGTCTATCCTAGTCTCGAGCTCGTTGAGGACCCTGTCATCTATCATGCGGCATTCCTCGTCCAGAGGGTCGTGTATCTGTGGCTCAATAGAAGTGGTGACATGTCATCGAGGGCCGTCCCGCCCCATCAATAGACGTCGACGGAGGGGGGCAGCAGCTTCTTCCGGCTAAGGTAGGATGCCTGGGTCTTCGTGTACCTCCAGACGACATCGGCCTTCTCGTTCTGGAAATCCCAGGGCCGGACGATGACCAGGTCCCCTTCCCTGATCCACATGCGCTTCCGCAGCTTCCCGGGTATCCGGGCCAGCCGCGATTTCCCGTCGGCGCAGTTGACCTTGATGTGCGAAGCACCCAGGAGAGCGTCCGCGATGCCGAATATCTCCCCGGTCTTCTTGTTGGGGAGCTTGACCCGGAAGTTGCCCTCGTCGCCGTCCCCCCCGAACCCTTCGTCATCGTCCTGGAACTTCCTTGGCAAGTGAATCCCTTCCTTCGCTGTGGGCCGGCTCTCCGTCTCGGTTTCACTGGATCTCGGAGACCTTGTCCCTGAACTCAGCGAACTTCGTCTCGAGCAAGCCTATGGCCACGCTCAGGGCCTTGATGGCGGTGAGCGAACCGTCCGTCTCGAATGTGAATATGAACTTGGTGCTGTCGGCGCTGACCTTCATGCCCTCCGGCTCGAGGTCCGTGCACGAGTTGCACAACAGGCATTTCTCCGGGTCTGTGACCTTCAATTTGTTGTCCTCGACCTGCAGTATGTTGACGGGACAGATGGCCACGAGTTCCTGGGGTTTCTTGATCTTCCTGTTGTTGATCTCAATCATCGGGTAATACTTGAACCCCACGCCCGAGCACAGCTGCCACTTGGCATGTTCCGTGCCCCTGCCGAGGATTGCCGTGGCATAGATGAGCGGAGCCTGGCCCTCGGTCAGTTTCATGATCGGTATCAGCTGGTCCTTGATGGCGTACTGGTTCCCGCTGAGGGGCTCCAGGTCGCCCGAATAGACGGTGCACGGGCCCTTCTTGTTGAGCGCGTACATGATCGTGCAGCTCGGGCAGCCTTCCCCGCCGCACTTGCACTTGTCCCTGAACGTGAACAGGTCCAGGTCCGTCGGTATGGGTACCATGCCGAGCCTGTGGGCAACGATCTCGTCGAAAAGCGGCGATATGCTCTCGTACTCCTTCCCCGAGATGTCCCTGATGGGCCCGAGGTGGAACTCCACATCGTCGATGGCCATCTTCGGGACGTCCACCATTAGCGTCCTTCGTAGCGAGTTCACGAAGTACGGGTGCGTTCCTTCGATGATGAAGGTGCAGCTCTCGTCGGTGACCTCTTTGAATGTGATCTTCATGTCGACCACTCCGCACACACGAACGGGGCCCTGTTAGAGGGCCCGATAAATCTCTAGACCCTCCGGCCCCTTCTCCCGCCGGGCTCCTTGGTCCCGTCGTGGGGGATGGGTGTCACGTCCTCGATCCGTCCAATCTTCAGGCCGGCCCTTGCCAGGGCCCTGATCGCAGATTGCGCGCCCGGGCCTGGGGACTTCGACCGGTTGCCGCCCGGGGCCCTGACGTAGACATGGATGCTGTCAATGCCCTTGTCGCGGGCCGCGTCGGCTATCTTCTCGGCGGCCTTCATGGCCGCGTAGGGAGACGCCTCGTCCTTGGCGGCCTTGACGACCATGCCGCCCGAGCACCGGGCCAAAGTCTCGGCTCCGGTGACGTCTGTCAATGTGATTATGATGTTGTTGTAGCTCGCGTAGATGTGAGCTATGCCCCACTTGACCATCACTTCTCACCTCCGGGTGCTACGTTCAGGTCCGCCGGGGCCTTCTCTTCTTCCTTGGCCGGCTTGGCGGGCTGCGGCGCTGCCGGGGGCGGTGTGCCCTCGACGGGCTTCGGGGCCGTGTCGGCCGTCGCGATCTCGAGCTCGCGGGCCATGGCCGGCTTGGGCCTCATGGGGTGCATCTCGGATGTGTATGGCGAGGTCGCCCTGTAGGCGATCTGCTCGTCCTCGCCGCGCATGACAAGGTAACCGGGTATGGTCATCTTCTTACCCTTCAACGAGATGTGACCGTGGATTATGAGCTGCCTGGCCTGGCCAGGCGTGTAGGACAGTCCCTTCAGGTGGACCAGGGTCTGGAGCCTTCTCGCGAGCACGGCCTCGAGCCCAAGTGCGAGCACATCGTTCAGGTCCGACTTCTCGCCCAGCAGGCCCATCCTGAAGAGGCTCTTGAGGAGCTGCTCCTTCTCCTTCTCGGCCTGGGCCTCCTTGTTGAGCATCCTGGCCTGCAGGTTCCTCGCGATCCTCCTGTATCGCCTGAGGAAGTCCTTGACCTTCCAGAGCTCCCTCTTGTTCTTCATGCCGTACTTCTTGATGATCTCCTTCTCTTCCTGTATCCTCGGGCCATCCCACGGGTGCGACGGGCGGGTGTACTTCCTTCTGCTGAACTTCGGGTCTCCCATTTCAACTCCTCCTCAGACCTATTTCTTCTCCTTGTCCTTGCCGCCCTTATTGTCGCCAGCCTCTGCTGGCTGGACCTTGGCCCTTATGACACCGAGGGTCAGTCCCTTCCTGCCGTTGGACCTCGTCCTCTGGCCCCGGACCTTCTTACCCCTCTCGTGGCGCACGCCCCGGTAGCTCCGGATCTTCTTCATCCGGTTGATGTCGTCCCTGAGATAGGTGACCAGGTCCGTGCTGATAACATGGAGGTTCTCGCCAGTGTCGTAGTCCCCTTGCCTGTTTACCATCCATTGCGGGACATAGGTGGCCATATCTGTCAGTGCCTGTGCGATGGTGTTGATCTGGTCATCGGACAGGTTGCCGATCTTCTCGTTCCTCGGTATCCCGGTCCTGTCGGTGAGGATTATGGCGGTCCTGCGACCGATGCCCTTGATCTTCGTGAGCGCGATCTCGACGGACTGGTATCCATCGAGGTCCGTGTCCGCGATGCGGATCATGTATTTGAAGTCCTCTTTCACAGGTCCCTTCGGCGCTCTGATGGTGGGCTTGGCCTCCTTCTCCTCCTTCTTGCCCTTCTTGCCCTTGCCTTCCTTGGGCTCCTTGCCTTCCTTGCCCTTGTCCGCCTCGTCCTCTTCCTTGTCCTTAGGCACTAGATTGCCCCCATATCGTCGTCAAATAACGGTCTTTACCGTGAAGTGCTTGTCCCCATAGTTATTACTTGTATATAACAATTATTATGGGACTTATATGTACAATAAAGAGGAAAAAATGTTGTCTGCCGCCACTTTGGACGGCGGCGGCCTTACCCGAAAATCTGAATTTCTATCTTTGCGTCTGGGTCATTCCCGAACATCGAGACCCTTGCTTCGAGGTACCATTTATTGCTCGCAT
>Ga0315282_10016942_pt1 | contig 10590 bp, 5 predicted proteins | sample YL17G07_20_MG_FD_203693 | JGI IMG/M metagenome (GOLD analysis project Ga0315282, IMG submission 203693) | Sediment microbial communities from Yellowstone Lake, YNP, Wyoming, USA - YL17G07_20 | ecosystem: Environmental > Aquatic > Freshwater > Lake > Sediment | place: USA: Wyoming | collected... | reverse complement strand
TGGAGACATGATTTTGAGGCTGGATCGGGGAGCTATTTATAGTATTGAGGATTTGCTTAGTGAGATTCATAACAGAAAAATCGGAGACAAAGTAAGAATCACAGTTTATCGCAGAGGAAGAGAACAAACATTCGAAGCCACATTGAGCCAAATGCCCTAAATAAAATTCCAAAGTGATATCTCCCGCAAACCCGATTTCTTTTCGGGTATCTGACATCTCCATTATCACAGTATGTATTACTTCACCGTCTTAAATAAACATTAAGTCAACGTTCTGGCGGCGGGCAACGGATGATAATAGCGCACGCGGGCGAATTAAATAACTCAAGACTGATGTTGGAAGAACTCGGTTTCATCTTGTTGAAACAATTGGGGACGTGAGGAAGCAAACCATAAAATGTGGTCTGCTGCAAGTCTGGGACGCGCGCGCTTATCTCAAAGGGTGCACTGCGCCCTAAGTTCCTTGGGCGGAATTCAAAGGACATAAGAATCGGAAACAATACCACTACCATAATCGATAGCCGCCGGCCGGCCTTTACTCCTACAATCACTCAAAAGTTTTGCCCAACTAACCCGCACGCCGTGCTATTAACGCGATTGCTGTAAGACTTAGGTTTGATGGTCTGTGCGTCAAAAAGGCTCATCCTTCTTCAAATCTATTTTTCTAGTCATTTCTTCGGTCACTTAGAATAAAGGTGCTCCTTTCTGATTTCTTTTCCTTGTTTTTGCCCTATCTCAGGGCCTGGACACATGCGCAATAATGCATTCTGATGATGATTTCAGATGAATTCTTTCTTTGCCTGACACATGTGCAGGCTTGACTAGCCCGAATGCAGAAACCTCCAGCGGGCTTACAAACTTTTTAAAGCCTTGTGCCTCAGAATATTGGTGTCAAGGCGTGGCACGATGTTCGGAGCTGTCAGAATGGCTGAACAAAGTAATCCAAGGCGATTGTTTAGCCCTTCTGCCGCAGCTTCCGAACGCGTGCATCGATCTCATGGTTACAGACCCGCCGTACGGGCTTAGTATCTTCAAGAACGGATGGGACAAAGCGGTACCTGCTATTAGGGTTTGGAATGAATGTTTGCGGGTTCTAAAGCCTGGAGCTATTGCTTTTGTTATGTGTAGTCCTCGTCAAGATCGTTTAAGTGAAATGATCGCAAATTTGCAAGGGGCTGGTTTTTACACAAAATTCACGAGTCTCTTTTGGGAGTATCACACAGGGTTTCCAAAGATAACGGACATCAGCAAAATAATTGACAAAAAGTTGGGCGTAAAGCCCGAGGTAATAGGCACAAAGAAGCAAAATGGCCAAAAATTCAGGCCCAATAATGGAGGCTTCAACGATACAACACGAACCAATTACAATATAACTAGACCTACAAGCGAGCAGGCAAAGGCAATGTCCGGGGGTTTCGCTGGCTTCCATCCGCGTCCAGCGGTAGAAATAATTCTTGCAGTTATGAAACCACTGAGCAAGAAATCGTTCACCGATCAAGCACTTGAAAACGGCAAGGGCCTAACTTGGCTCTACGACGGAAGCATACCTTATCAGGGGCATATGCGCTTTCCGGCAAATCTTCTGATTTCTAACGACATTCTTGATCGTGGCGAGTATCCACAGGTTAGAATATCGTCCTCGCAGTACTATAGTCTTGACCAATGGTTCCACACGAGACTCAAAACGCTCCCCTACAATGTTGAAAGAAGTTTCCCATTTCTAATAGTGCCAAAGCCAAGCACGGCCGAGAAGAGCCTTGGCTTGGAAAAATGGGAGAAAAAGGTCACCCACCCAACCGTAAAACCGATATCGTTGTTTTCCTACTTGATAACACTCGGCAGCAGACCGGGTGATACTGTGCTCGACCCCTACCTTGGGTCAGGTACGGCAGCCATAGCTGCCAAGATGTTGGGAAGGAATTACGTCGGTATCGAGATAGAAAGCGCATATTGCCGTATCGCAAAGAGAAGACTGAGAATGACTCCCGAACCCTAGTTTTCATGATTCAAGTGCCCTCTCCTCCGCGGCCTCTTGAACAACAAAATTCCATTCTTGGGTGTCCAAACTTTAAAAGACGATGCGACCTTCTTATTATGGTGAGTGTGGCATGGCGGTTGAAGCGACATCAGCCGTTCTGACGATAGAACTGTTACAGGACTGTAGATTTCTTATCGGACCACTGCTGCTATTCGTTGCCTATGTGGCTTTGGACGTCAACAGGTTGTTTTCTCTTTCCGTGCGGCGTTTAGTCGGGAGAGAAGCGGCCTCTGCAGTCTTTTATTTTGGGTCGGTTATCTTCTTACATTTCATTCTGCTCAATGTTAATGATGCGATTTTTCCCCAAGGCATCCTTTCCAACATCGTGTGGTATTTTGGAGTTTTAGGACTGATTATACTCACTGCAATCGTGTTCAGAAAAGCTGCCCAAGCTATGCTGCAATTCAATTCTCTCGTCGCAAGGATGAATGGCTTGGAAAGCAATTCTCAGAAACTTGGTGAGAAACTTGACAGGTGGTACAACCTGAAGATGGAGTTTGACCATCCAATTCAATTAGCAAACAACAGACTCACAATAGTCGAAAACCGTCTGGGAGGGCTGGAAAACAGCTACCAAAACGTAGTCGCGAAGTACGAAACACTCATCGAGAAATACCATAACGACGTCGCTCTCACGAATGAAAGGGAAGAACAATACGAATCCTTGATTCAAAAGCTACGCGAACAAGGTCAGTCGTTGTTGGCGCAGATAGAGGAAACAACTAGACTGCAGAAAGAGTACAAACAGAAAATTGAGCACGTTCCAGGATACAAAGCAGATAACTTGGCTTCAACCGGAGACAAAGAAAGACAAGCCGTCAAGTTGACGCGGGAAGACGGTATCACCAACCGGAAGAAAGGGAACAACGCCCAGGTCAAGACCGCCGAATACCTGAAGGGACTGGGGTTCATCCTTGAAAACGATTGCGACAAGAGCGCCCCTGATTTTCTTTTTTTCAACGATGGAATAATGGTAGGCATCGGAGCGCACAAGGGGTTCACGTTGACAAAGGGGGGCACAAGACAGCGTTCGATAAGCCGCAAAACTGTCGTGATAGAATACGAGACTGCCAAAGAGCTTCACCTCCCCCTGATCCTCTTCGTCACAAACCTCGACAACGGACAACGTTGGGCGAAATTGATACCCTATGCAGAGCTGGGGAAATTTGAGTCGGCATCAACGCCGGTGATTCTCTCCGAGAACAGCCCAGAAGCCTATCAGACGTTGCAGAACACGATAGACGAAGTCAGAAAGTCACTAGGTTATCAGATGTCGGGCTGATCGGTCAAGAACTGCACAGATTGCACCAGCAAAGGCGTTCTCTGCATGCATGCACCCTTACTATACGACCACGCGTAAGAAAGACGTTGAGAAGATACACCAGTGCAGGGTTCTGTGCAGCTTGGGTTCCGACAGATAAAAACGAAGCACCTAAAATAACGCGTTATCTTGGCAATGCCAACTAATGGATCAGCTGACACTCCGCTTTCAAAGATGCTCTCCCATTAGGATTAAGATGCTGCTGGACAGGCTTACTTTAGGCGTTGAGATGTATGGTTTTCGGAGCACATCCACAAATACCCCCGATACACCTGAACGGTTTATCACAAGCTGTGCATACAGTTGCTTGCCTCTTTTCTTCAGTCCCACTTTTCCCAACACGACGGTAACCTGCAAGGCGTTTGGGTTCTGACGGAAGAATCTTTTTACTCTGTTACGAATCAGATTGGCATATTTGCGGTTGTGCTTTGGGTTTCGGTCGTAATTGCTCAAAATTGCTAGAAGCTTCTGTATTATGATCGCTAGTTGCTCAGCAGTTTGCACGTTTTTGCTTTTCAACTCGTGCTCATGCCAGTTTCGATAGGGTTCTAGCACGCTTCGCGCTGCTTCTTGAATTTTTTTGACGGACACTCGCGGACTTGTTGTCAACACGCTCTGTCACACGCTGTTTGAACGAAGCTGCTTTCCTTCTTTTGGGCTTTGTGAAACCCAAATACTAATCCAGAATTTTACGTTGCAATTCACCAAAACTCAAAGAACCGATAAACCAACGACTTTAAGGAGGAACTGCGTCTTGGGATTTTGCAAAACAAGGGTGCAGAACGCAAAATTTCACTTCAAACTCCACCGAACAAAAAAAATCTTTTAGGATCGAATACTCTCATCTAACAGATGAGAGCGTGTGCCAAGAGAAAACAAAAATGAAGAGAAAGACAGGAAGAACCTGTATGATTGTAACATTACTTTTGGTGGGCATGACTTTGAGAGCCAACATTCCAAACGGCAAGACGAGTGGAACCGTTCACACGCTGAATCCTCTTTCAACATCTATCTTAGACCTATTTACGGAGTGGAGCAAAACATACGGGGGAGAGCTAGCTAGCTTGGCATGTTGATAAGTCATTTGCAGGTGAGTGTAGCGTGGAAAAGAAAGAAGTTTGCGGAATAATTCTGGCATTGCTTGTTTTCAGCGTGACTTTGTCGTTTGTTGAAGAAAACAGAGAGTGTTTAGCGTATAGCTCTCCATATGGCGGACTTTCGATTCATGTTATCGATAAGATTTCTTTTAATTCCATCAGCGGTGCGACTGTTGTGTCAACATCAGTTCCTTATGGTCAATCCGCTTTGAATGGCACAACAGATGACGAGGGATATGCTACATGGGACGACATTTTGCCTGGTTCATACGCTTTTGAAGTAAACAAAGACGGTTATCAATCTGCCGGAACAACAGTCACCGTCGAAGAGAATGCACACAAAATAGTTCCCTTCTTACTAACACCACTGAAAACAGGCTCCATAGCAATTAATAACGGTGCAGCATACACAAACACAACCTCCGTATTATTGGCGCTTTTAGCAACAGACCTCACGTATGGCATAGCTGAAATGCGCTTTTCCAGCGACAACTTAACATGGTCAGAATGGGAAACGTATGCCACGTCTAAAACCTGGATTCTAACAACAGGAGACGGCACAAAAGAAGTAACCGTTCAGTACAGAAACAAGGCTGGTGTGATCTCATCTTATAGCGACTCCATTATTCTGGATGCAACAAAACCAACAGCCGAGGCTGGACAGGATCAGAAGGTGAATGTCGGGACAACTGTGTCTTTTGATGCTGGCGCCTCCAGCGACAACTTTGGCATCGTCAGCTACGAATGGGACTTTGGCGACGGAACAGGGGGAATAGGCAACACAACAACCCACGCTTACGCAAAGGCCGACACCTATACTGTTACCTTAACAGTTAAAGATGCGGCAGGCAACACTGCGACTGACACTATGACGGTAACAGCGGTCTCAGTCGAAATCCCATTCGTGCTGATAGTAGGCGGAGCCATCGTAACAGTAACCATAGCGATAGCAATAGTAGCTATACTCTTTTGGAAGAAACGAAAATAGGTTCATACCGCGTGGTTCTAAATGGAGTGCAGGGAAATCGCGAGCTAAGTGCAAGACACCTCCAACTGATTAAGACAATGTTCAGCATCGATAATCTGGTATAGAAGTTTGTCTCAAAAGTCTTATTTTCTAATTAAGCGTTGTCTATCTTAGGGAAGGCAGCACAATTGAGGAGAATACTTCAAGCCGTGATAGTGGCATCGTTGCTTTCGAGTTTGTTTGTATTTGCGTTTGACATTCAACCAGCAAAAACAGAACAGGGGACAATTTACATTAGGGCTGATGGAAAAGTTGAGGGGACAGCATACATTCGGACCTCTGATAACATCACTTACGTTTTCTATGCAGACATCATCAACGATTCCATCATCGTACAGAGGGACAACATAGTAATAGACGGAAATGGGCATGTGCTTCAAGGACCAGGGAACGGAAGAGCAATAGACCTGTCCCAAAGAACAAACGTTACAATCAAGCATATACAAGTCAATGGCTTCTGGTTTGGCATATATTTCAATTCCTCTTCTAGCAACAGCATAGGCGGAAACAACATAGCAAACAACGTTCATGGCGTCTATCTCAATTCCTCTTCTAACAATAACGCGCGCGGAAACAACATGACAAACAACGATGAGTGCATCGATCTCTATGCTTCTTCCAGCAATAACATTAGCGGAAACAACATAAGCGGAAATAGCATGGATGGCATCTATCTGTATTCTTCTTCTAGCAATAGCATAAGCGGAAACAACATAGCAAACAATGCCTATGGCATGTTTCTCTATGCTTCTTCCAGCAATAGCATAAGCGGAAACAACATGACAAACAACAGTTGGGGCGTCGATCTCTATGCTTCTTCCAGCAATAGCATAAGCGGAAACAACATGACAAACAACAGTTGGGGCGTCGATCTCTATGCTTCTTCCAGCAATAGCATAAGCGGAAACAGGTTCACTGATTGTGGTCTTTCTGTTTGGGACTCCTACGAGAACTCTGTGGAGAACAACATTGTGAACGGCAGGCCACTTGTCTATCTTGAAGGCATAGAAGACTACGCTGTAGGCGATGCGGGACAGGTGATATTGGTCGGATGCGACACGATACGCGTTGAAAACCTCGACCTGTCCAGAGCAAGTTATGGTGTGCAATTATGGGAAACGACAGACAGCGTCGTTTCATACAACAACATAACAGCAAACAACTTTGAAGGCATCATGCTCGATTATTCTTCCCACAACAGCATAAACGAAAATAACGTAACAACGAATGATGCTGGCATCTATCTCTGTTCTTCTTCCAATAATAGCATAAGCGGGAACAATATAGAAAACAATGCTCATGGTATCTTCCTCACTCGCTCTTCCAAGTATAACATTATAGGCGGAAACAACATAACAGCGAACAACGATGTTGGCATCGATCTTTGTATTTCTTCCAGCAACAGCATTTACCACAACAACTTCATAGGCAATAAACGTCAAGTCTATGATTTCTCATGGGATTACCCAGAGGATTCTCCATCAATAAACGTTTGGGATGATGGTTATCCTTCTGGCGGAAATTATTGGAGTGATTACGCTGGTGTTGATTTAAAGAGCGGTCCATACCAGAATGTGACGGGAAGCGATGGAATAGGCGACACACAATATGTTATAGACTCAGGCAATAAGGATAGATATCCTCTCATGACTCCTTGGACACCGCTAGATTTCTCTATTTCGGTGTCTTCTTCCGTGTTTTGGATCAATCGCGGTGAATCGGCCACCTGTACAATCACACTGACCTCGCTGGGTGATTTCTCTTCGCTAATTTCTCTGAACGCTTTGGTTAACCCAAGCACCAATAACGTAACGTTGAAGCTTGAGCCAACCTCAATCAGTCTTACAGCCGGAGCCTCAGCGCAATCAACGATGACGATAAGCACTTCTTCAACCGCCCCACTCGAAACCTTCACGATAACAGTATCAGCCGAAGGAGGAGCAAAAGTTCATAGTACAACAGTCACAATCTACGTCATAACAATCCTGAACGTGCCATATCAATACCAGTATGGCACAGGATGGTGTGGACCGACCTCATTAGCGATGGTATTAAGGTACTATGGGGTTGCCACTCACTGCTGGAACGTCGCAGAATACCTAAATCTCGGCCGAAGCGATCCCGCGCCTCTGTCAGACAATAGGGGTTCAGGATTAAATCTCGCTCCCAAGCTAAGCTATTACCTTGACAGGTACTATCCGCAATATATGGTGCAATACTACCTTCACGATCTAACATCTCAAGTCTTTACAGATATCGAATCCAATGTTTCCCAAGGTCGCCCAGTGATTCTCTGTATCAAAAATCCTAGCAATGCACAGGATCAGCACTGTATCGTGATCACAGGATACAACGAAACCGGATTCTTCTTCAATGACCCGAGTGGTCTCGCATCCATCTATGCCCCTTCTTACGTTACGCCATTTAAGTACGGTGCGGGAATACATGGTTATGTGACGAAAGAAGGCATAGCGTCGCACGATTTTGACCTTATCTGTGCTAATTTCACTGATCGGTTTGGACTCACAGAAAATACCGGGACCCTGTTAATTCTGAAGGGTGTCCCATCGCCGACGCTTGGCAGCCTCGAACTCGTAACCTATCCTTCCGATCATTCAATTAATTCTGCACTCTCTTCAGTCTACTTTGACAGGCCATGGCCTAACCTGAGAATCTTCCTCGACTTGGATAGGGGTCTCATGTGGAAGGAAGATCTGTTAGGAAACGGGGTACCAACAGGTTGTCCGATACTAGGTCCAGAGGACACGATGAAATGCCACATAGAAATCTACAACCACGAAGCACAGTCCCAAGCTCTCACAATAGCCTTTACCGTGACAGGCGAAGATGGCTTAACCTACAATTCAATTCTCGAAGTCAAAAACGTGGAGTCACTCGGGCAAGAAAGCTTTCTTCAGACGATTCCGTTGGGAAACTATCTTACCAAAACACAGTATTATCACATTAAAGCAACGCTGTTTGACTCGAATGGAAACGAAATCGACACAATCTCAATCCCTGACATCTACTACTTCGCCTCTGGAACTTCCATCAAACTCCAAGAGTCGCAGCATCATCTCTTTTTGCAAGTTTACGATTCTCAAAGCCGTCATGTCGGACTTAACTACACGAGTAACGAAACCGAGATCGAAGTGCCCTACGCTTACTATTTTGACAACTCTAACGGCACCATAACAGTAATTCTGTCCATGTACAATTCGAGCTGCCGAGTCATCGTCGACGCCACATTTGCCCAACAAACCACGGAAAGCTACAACCTAACAATCATAACGGTAAACACCGCGCAAACTATAGATCAGAACATCACACAAGCAACCATCCAAGAAGGTACTCAAAACCAGTACAATATCGAAATCTCACAGGACGGAAAAATAATTTCAGTAACGCCAGTTCCAGAATTCCAGCCACTCATGCTACTGCCACTATTTATGATGATAACGCTGCTCTGGACCATGATCTTCAAGAAGAAACGAACTGTTAGGAGCAAACAATTAGCGTGAGACCTTGTGATAAATCTGTGTGGTAAGGCCGACTACCGTTCCGAAAGTACGTTGAGATTCATCATTTCACTCGATTTCAGTCTATCCTTCGGTAAAGTATCATGAATTCATAAAAAGAATGAAGCAGACGTGGAAAAGCTGGCGCGTTAATTTTAGATTCGGGATTTGAGATGTCGAACTATCGTTGAGAAGATAGGTGGGAAAATAAGAACTTCTCCGCTTTTTCATGAATCTCGGATTCTAAGGTCACACTACCATGTGCTCAAGCGCACGAAAAGAACAAATAAGTCCAGCACTCATCAAGACTATGAGGACAATGTCGACCCTACAAAAAACGACGTTTCTTTCCTTGACGTTTCTCATCATTTTAGGTTTCATTCTTCAAACCAGCCTTATTGGTTACGCAGGTAACGCCTCGGTTGTTTTCATCTATTCAACAGATCTTGCTTCATCAGAAAGCTATAGGTCTCTCTTGGAAGCACATGGTATAAGCGTTGATTTGGTGTCGGTCTCAGCCTCTTCGGCGATAAATTATAGTGGATGCGGACTAATAATTGTTGGAAATGACGTGCAGACGCAGAAGACTACAGCCTCAGCAGTTGATCGAAGTGGCAAGCCCATTCTAGGCCTTGGCAGAGGTGGTGGCACTTTCTTTGATCTGCTTGGGTTAGGAATAGGCTGGTCGAAGGGAGCTTTTGGGTCTGAAACTGAAATATACGTTGTCGATACTGCACATCCCATCTTCAATCAGCCAACAAGCATCAATGTACCTTCAAATCGAATCATAGAACTTTATACTTCCACACAGCAACTAAGCATATACATGCCGTCTCCTCAGTACGGCATAACACCATTGGGCCGTGGAGTGCTTAGATCAGAATATTGTACTCTGATTCAAGAGAGCAGTCGTTATTTCTTGTGGGGATTCACTAACTCACCTGACTATATGACACAGGCAGGAAAGAATCTCTTCGTCAACGTAGTGCAATATTGCCTGCAGGGCACCATTTCCCGTGGGGGCTTTCAGATTGGTGTCAAAGGAGGCGACTGGATCATGTATGATCATCCTCCTGAGAAATACGAGTTTCTCAAGGTGAACGGGACAAACTTGACCATACGCACTGCAGTCTGGTACTCTGATGGTACAGAGCGCGAAGAAGATGTGGTTAGTGCAGACATTGCGACTCGAGTCGATGATGAGAGTTTACTGTCGTTCGACGCGCGCTGGTTTTTCAGATTGATTATACCTGCCAACTCCAAAGTTGGAGACCTGGTTAGAACAGGCAGCCTAGACGAAAAGAACGTTGGGATCAACGCCAGAATCACTAGCGAAACCCAGAGAGAATATGCAGGCGCAGTCAGAACGGTTCTCTACCTGAGTTTCTCAGAGCTCGGTACGACTTATAGCAGATACTATGACAAGCAAACTGGAGTTTTGCTCGAAGAACAGTATCCCTCGGCATATATTGAAGGACCTGTAATTACTAAAGCTGTGAAGACCAGCATATGGCAAGCCGCTAGCTCCTGGCCGTCGTTTGATCCGACCATGATTGGTGCTTTCGGTATCGCAATAATAGTAATCATTG
>Ga0315282_10016940_pt1 | contig 10591 bp, 9 predicted proteins | sample YL17G07_20_MG_FD_203693 | JGI IMG/M metagenome (GOLD analysis project Ga0315282, IMG submission 203693) | Sediment microbial communities from Yellowstone Lake, YNP, Wyoming, USA - YL17G07_20 | ecosystem: Environmental > Aquatic > Freshwater > Lake > Sediment | place: USA: Wyoming | collected... | reverse complement strand
GTGCCGAGCCGCGTGGTAGCCGGAGTGCATGGTGGTACCTCGGTTGTAACCACCTCCTCGGCCAGCCTCAATACAGACAAAACTACACTCTGACGATTTAAAAATCATGAATTATTCGACAAACTCGGTTTGGGTTTGGCTTTGCCTGCTTAGGAAAAAATTTAATTTTCAGATCTTTTGGTCTTGAGTAAACGGCCCAACCCAAGTCAGTCTTAACAACCTTCACCTAGTTTCCATCTTTCTTCAGTTCGTCCTTGATGAAACTTGCTCGGTCTTCTAGTAGACACTCCTCGACAAATTTGTATTCAAGGTCGCCACAGAGTTTAGCCCTGCGCGGACACCTTTTTAGCCGCATCGAATGACCATCCCCCCTACATTTTCGAATAACGGGCGATGGGCGGACGCAAATCGGCTTGTTCATCTGAGGTGACTAGGAGCGGCAACTTCGATAGCGAGTTCCTCCTGCCACATCTAAGACAAATCCTTGTTTGCTGACCTCGCGCGACGATAAAAAGCTGCCTGCTTCTGCGCCGAACGAGCCCGTACTTTCGAGAAATTCGAATGTCCTTTCTTCGAGATCTGGCGCTGGCCATCCTTTCCCCCGATCACGAAGGTCTTGCCAGCTGGACTTTCAGATTCAACAACAAGCATGACTCTCGCATGAGTAATTTCGGTCGTGACTCGAATATCTCGACCGTATACTTTCTCGTTCACTAAAGGCCTCGCATCGGGAACTACGCAACACATAAATCCAATAGCGGCTTACGGATTTTGAATCGAGACGAAGTGATAACGTGATCCGTAACCCATAGAGGCGAAAAAGGATCCGGGAATTCCGCGATCACGATCATCCCGCGATGAGCGAGTATTACGACTTGCTCAATCGAAAGCTACCCCCTCGACGTTTGAAAAGTGAAATGGAAAAATTAATCGCGGTCGACCCCCGTTTCTAGACCCGTATCTGGTTATCGCTGATATCCTCATGGCTGAAGGGAAGGAGAAGGAAGCCAAGGCCTTGTTGAAGGACGCGTACGAGAAAGCGATGCGGGGGATCATCGATAAGAACGGAAACTGGCCCAAGGTGATGGAATGGGACTGGTTTGTGAACCGTCACCTAATCCGAGCCATCGAACGTTGGGCAAGGGAGCTTTGGTTCGACGGCAAAACTGCCGAGGCGCTTGAGATCTTCCGCAATTTGCTCAAAACAAATTACAATGACAACATCGGCGCCCGTTACTGTATTTTGGCCATTAGGATGGGACTCGGTCCCGGCTACGAGGAGCAATTTGCTGTGGAGCCGGGATTCATCGATGCAGAGAAAATTTACAAGTGGTTCAGAAAGCATTCGAAGAAGTTTCCCGAAGAATTCGATTGGTGGTGGAAAGAGGTGAGGCAGGCGGACAGAGTTTGGTCATGATTTTAAACGCTTATAAGCAAATTATTCCCGAATCGCTTGGCCTCCAACAAATCCACGAGCCCTTTATAACTGTTCGAGGAGAAGTTACGAAAAGCGGCAGTTTTATATTCTCTGATTCGAAAACCGATCCCTTTGTCTTTTCTTTTCCCCCAGACCCGAATAATCCTCAGCTTTTGAAGAGTTTTTCGAATTCCTTGAGGAAGCGCTTTTGTTCAGAGGTCAAATCAGTGGGTACTTTTATCACGGCTTTAACGTATTGGTCACCGCAACCATTACCGCCCAATTCAGGAATACCCATACCCCTCAAACGGAATGAGGCCCCGCCCTGGGTTCCGGGCGGTATCTTCAGCTTCGCTTTTCCTTTTAGGGTCGGCACCTCGATTTCAGCACCGAGCGCGGCTTGGACGAAGCTTATCGGTACTTCGCAAAAAATGTCATTTCCGCTCCGTTCGAAAACCTTATGCTTCTTCACATGGATGCTCACGTACAGATCACCGCGAGGGCCCCCGTCCCTCGATTCACCTTCTCCAGCAATCCTCAACATGAATCCATCCCTCACCCCGCGCGGGATATTTACGGAGATTCTACGAGATTTAGTTATCCTCCCTTTGCCATGGCAATGTGGACATGGAATTTCGATGACTTTTCCTTGCCCATGACATCTATCGCATGTCGTCCGAACGCTCGCGAACCCGAGAGCCATCCGTTGGGTGTATTCCCTCCATCCAGAGCCATTACAAATCGGACAAGTTTTCAAACCCTTGCCCGGCTTACCCCCACTTCCATGACACGTCCCGCAGAGTTCGCTTCTTTGAAAGGCCGCTTCTCTCTTCGAACCGAAGGCCGCTTCTTCTAACTCTATCTCTAGTTCGTGGTGGATGTCTGCCCCACGCGCCTCTTCATAGGGATACGCCCACCTTCTCCATATTTCAGGTTCGTATCGTGAACGATCCCGTCCAAAGAACATATCGAAAATCCGATCTATACCACCAAAGCCGAAGCCAAAATCCTTGAAGATGTCGAAGTCGAAATCCCGAAAGATATCAGATACAGTGTATCTCTCCGCGAATCCCGCGTGACCCCATTGATCGTATTGCGCCCTCTTCTCGTCATCCGATAAAACGGCGTAGGCCTCCGAGATCTCCTTGAATCTTTCTTCGGCATCAGGGGATTTGTTGCGATCGGGATGGTATCGCATCGCAAGATTTCGATAGGCGTTTTTTATCTCATCTTTTGAAGCATCCCGACTAACACCCAAGACTTCGTAGTAATCTCTTTTCACGAGAAGCCCCCGAAAAAGCTATTTGATAAAACGAATTTATTTTTTCTCTTCGTCCACAACTTTGTACTCTGCGTCGACCACTTTTTCTCCTTTTTTCTCTTCCGATGTTTTCTCTTTAGGTCGTTCTCTTTCGTCTCGAACGCGTTTTTCCCCTACCTTTTGGTAAACCGCCGCGCTTACCTCTCCCAAAACTTTTTTCAGACTTTCCATGCCATTTTTGATCCTTTGGATCTCTTTGCCGGCTAGGGCCTCTCTCACGACTTTGATTTCCTTTTCGATCTCGTCCCGCTGCTCTTTGGTAATTTTATCGCCCAAATCTTTGATTGTTTTTTCTGCCGTGTAAGCCAGGGAATCCGCTTGATTACGTAACTCTGCCTCCTCCCTCCTCCGCGTATCTTGCTCCGCGAATTTTTCCGCCTCCTTAACCATTCTGTCTATCTCTTCCTTGGAAAGTTTCGTCGGGGCGGTGATCTTCATGGCCTGCTCCTTTCCCGTACCGAGATCCTCAGCTGAAACACTCAAAATGCCGTTGACATCGATATCGAATGTCACCTCGATCTGGGGAATGCCCCTCGGAGCCGGAGGAATCCCTACCAAGTCGAACCGTCCCAACGACGTGTTATCGGCTGCCATCGGTCTCTCCCCTTGTAGAACATGGATGGTGACGGCGGTCTGGAAATCGGCTGCTGTGGAGAAAATCTGGCTTTTCTTAGTAGGGATGGTTGTGTTCCTGGGGATTAACTGCGTGAAAATCCCGCCAAGGGTTTCGACCCCAAGGGTGAGCGGTGTTACGTCCAACAGAAGCATTTCTTTGACCTCCCCCGCGATCACCCCTGCCTGAATAGCAGCTCCAAGGGCAACGCATTCCATGGGATCTACACCCCTCTCCGCCTTCTTGCCCATGAGATTTTCGACGAATTTCTGGACGGACGGCATCCGCGTGGGGCCGCCAACCAGGATGATCTTATCTATATCCTCGGGGGTGGATTTGGCATCCTCCAGCACCCTTTCAATCGAAGGCCTGCATCTTTCGATGATTGGTGAGACAAGTTCTTCAAGCTTCGATCTGGTCAGCGGGCGCATCAAATGCTTCGGGCCTTTCGAGTCCGCCGAAATGAACGGGAGATTTATACCGGTGGTGAAAGTGGTGGAGAGTTCTATCTTCGCCTTTTCCGCCGCTTCGACCACCCTGGCCATAGCCGTCTTGTCCGATTTCAAATTGATGCCAGTTTCTTTCTCGAATTCATCGCACAGATAGTCTACTATTGCCCTATCCATGTCGGTCCCACCCAGTTGGGTGTCTCCGCTTGTGGACTTGACTTCGAAAACCCCCTTTCCGAATTCCAAAAGCGTCACATCGAGAGTTCCGCCTCCGAAATCGAAAACCATGATCGTCTGCTCCTTCTCGAGTTTATCTATCCCATAGGCGAGCGAAGCGGCTGTCGGTTCGTTGATGATCCTCACGACTTCCAAACCCGCTATTGTACCTGCGTCCTTTGTCGCCTGCCTCTGATTGTCGTCGAAATACGCCGGACAAGTAATCACGGCTTTTTTTACCTCCTCCCCAAGAAATGCTTCTGCATCTTGCTTTATTTTCTGAAGCAGGTAAGCTGAGAGTTCCTGTGGGGTATATTCCTTGCTTAAGATCCTGTACTTATGCTCCGTACCCATCTTCCTCTTAAAGGCCGTTACCGTAAGTTCGGGGTTGGTGACAGCCTGCCTCCTAGCTGGCTCACCCACCAATCTCTGGCCATCTTTGGTAAAGGCCACGTACGAAGGAAACATCTTGCCGTATGGGGTGATGCCCTCGGCGCTCGGTATTATGACGGGTCTCCCGGCCTGCATCACCGCGGCAGCTGAATTGGATGTCCCAAGATCGATTCCGATTATTTTTTCTGCCAACTCATCCACCCATGGAACTTATTTTTTTGGATTTTTAACTACTACCACTTTCGATGGTCTGATGACTTTCGATTTAAATAAATAACCCCTTTGAACTTCCTCGAGGACCGTCCCGTCTTTATGATCTGTGGATGGGGCCTGCGAAACGGCCTCGTGCCTGAAAGGGTCGAAGACTTCGCCGACCGCCTTAATCGGGACCAAACCCTCTTTGTTTAAAGTATCTCGAAATTGTTCATAAATCATTTCCAACCCTCGAATCAGTGATTCTTTATCTCCCGGTCGCTTCGCGCTTTCAACAGCCCTTTCGAGGTTATCCATGACGCCCAACAGCTTGGAAACCAGGCCCTCGTTTGCAAATTCGATGAACTCTTCTCTTTCTTTCGAATTTCTCTTTTTATAATTTTCGAACTCGGCCTGCAGCCACTGCAAACGTGAGAGATATTCCTTCGCTAACTCCTCCTTCTCATTCAACTGTTTTTTTATAAGGGACATTCGCTTCCTCGCCATTCCCCCAGCCCCGCAAAAGCGGCAGATACTTGGTTCATCTAGACCTAAATCGACTTTATTCTCCGATTTTTCCACGTTTTTTGACATTGTAAAACCTTCCAAATTTCTAATATTTTTTTAGTCAATAGCGAATTTTAACTTTTCCTAGATAAGGGTGCGGAACAAAATAAACTCACACCCCTCAACTCCTTTAAACCAATAAATACCTGTCCGATAATAAAGTCAGCTATGCAACTAGAACTAATTGAGAAACTGAAAAGTCTTGAAGCATCATCTGAAAATAAGCCCTGGAGCGAATTCGAAAGGATACAGCATGAGCTGATTTCGGAGTTCCTGAGTCACATGGACGACGCCGTGGAACCCCTCTCACAGGTACTCGTCGATCCCTCCTCCTCTTTCTCCACCCTTGAATTGACCCTCAAAATAATAGAGATATCAAAAGATGAAAGGTTCATCCCCGGTCTGATTCGGTTCCTGGCAAAAAGCGATGATGACGATTTTTGTGAGCAGGCTTCGGATATCCTTTTTGATTACGGAGACCCCGCTACTTCCCTCGTAATTAAAGCACTCGAGGATGATTTTGGGAAAAAGGTTTACAACCGTTGGTTGGTCCAGACGCTCAACGGTAGCGGGGGCAGGGAGTTCGTCGAAAAAGTCCTCAACGATTTCTTGGCCAATCCAGGGCACTACGAGGGCTGGTTCGGCCTGAGCCATTTTATATGGCTGCTGGCGAATGTCGGGGATAAGGAGAGTTCGCTCAGACCGGTGGATCAGCTTCTGGGGCTGAAGTTTCTGTCCAGAGCAAGCAAGTTGGAGCTGAGGCGCCTGCGCAAATTCATAACTGACAAGGAGAGCTATCAAAAGGAAATGGAGGAAGATGACAAAAAGAAAGTTGACCTTTTTTCCACGCTTGTGCTCAAGGGGCTACTCAATTCCAGCCTCAGGGAGCTCGTTCCCGATGGCCCGAGGCCCATAATAGATGATAACAGCAGGGAAGAATATTTACCCCTCCTGTTCTCGATTGAACGTCTGGTATTCGCCGAGTACGAGGAAAATCCGGCGCTCAAAGACAGCGATGTGATGGAGCTCCTGAAAAACGTGAGGGACGGGATATGGAGAGACTACGAGGGGAGAAACGCGCTTGAGCGAAGCTTCATCACCGGGCTGAAACTGGAGATATCCGGGATGGCGGATCTAGCATACACAAAAGGCGAGGTCTCGGCATGCATAAGCCATATCCTGAATTCGGTGAAAAGGCACAGAGAATCCGGCTACGAGAGAGATTATCTGGAATTCATCAAGGATTTCTTCAAGGGGGGAGAAAGGGTCAGGCACGAGCCGCCCCTTGATCCCTCTAATATAGATGGTGGCAACGATTGAAAGGGGAGAGAACGATACCTAAGCGCTTGACGAAAGAACCCGGTTTGAGAAAATCGGAAAACGTCTTGTGAGAAAGTTACAAACGCTAAGGAAAAGAAAAAAGAACCTGCAGAAAGACCGAGCTAGCTAAATTTTTTTTTGAATGGCGAAAAATGCTTTTTTGAATCAGACGACTAGATTGGGGGGAAATCCATGCCCGTGCTTAGAATGAGTTTAGGCCCCAAACAAGGGGCGCTCGAAGTCGCATCGAAGTTCAGCAGGGTTTTACTGGAAGATGAGCGCGTTCGGCACAGGATCACGTCGATAGTTGCCTTTGGCTCGGCCAATAAGCCCTCCGACTTTTTGAAAGGATTGAGCGACATCGATGTGCTTGTGATGGTCGACCGCCGGTCAAGGAGCTTGGAAAGCCAAATCAGGCGCCTGGCCTCCTCCGTCGACTATTCCCTCTCCCCAGTCTTGCTCTCCCGCAGAAAGTTCGTTTCGATGCTTAAGGCAGGGGACCCAGGTGCCCTCCTGATGCTGGAAGGAACCGTCTTTTACGACAAGGGAGCCTTTTCAAGGGCGAGGAAGGCCGGGTTCAGACCCACCGAGCAAACGGTTAAGACGTCGATCGACCACGCATTCCGCGCACTTTCGATATCCATCAACGATTATTTCTCCGGCTTGGACTTATGCGAATCCATTAACTGCGCATACCATTGCGCGAGGCATGCCCTTAGGGCGCTCACAGTCAAAGAGATCGGTGCGATGCCGGTGTCCGACAGGGAAGTCATTCGGGGCGCATCGAAGTATCTTAAGCTACAAAAGCTTTATCGCGAGATTCTCCGTGCTAGGAGGGACTTCAAAACGTTGGTGAAAGGATGCCACGAAGCCGGAACCCGTATCCCTACGAGGGCCCTACTAGATGAGATTGGAAAATTGCTGTTGAAGGCAGAGCGGGTAGCTGTCGACTCATCCGAACTTTGCTTCGGGAACAGGCCCCCTAGCATGCTTGAGCTCTTGAACTCGGCCAAGAGGAAGTTTGGGTCGTTCAAAGTCGTGGGTGTATTTTGGCAGGGCGCTAGTTGGTCGCTTGTGGCTGAACACAGGGGCAAGATTAAGCAGCTTAGCGCTTGATGGAAATTCGATTTCATAGGCTAGGAGTAAATATTCTCTCATCGATCTCGTAATAATCCTGCACGCTCATCACCTGTGCTCATCTCGAGCCTCTTGGGCTCAGCGCCTCCAACAGCTGAGACAGGTTCCGCCTCACCAAGCCAGATTTAAGCTTGTCGCCGAAGAGTACACCCGCGATAAACTCCATGGTTTCATCCTCGAGCATCGCTCCAAGTCCGCGACTCGCAATTTCTGATTTCCACGTGTCCTCTTTTACGAGTTCCAAAATTTTTGTAGGTGAGTAAAAAAGCAAGCCGTAAATGTCGCAGGCATCCTTCATCCGCTTTTCCTTCGTCTCCCTTTTCAGGAAGGAGTCTACCTTCAGCAAAAAGAGAAAATCTTCTTTAGGCACGAACACTTTCTGCCCGTCTATTGCCAGAATCTTCATCGCTTTTCTGTCGATCACCTTGGCGACGATTTCATTCGGCCAGACCCCAACCGCGTCACTCTCCCCATTACCCAACACGTCGAGAAACACGTAAATCAGCTCAAAGGCCTGTTTTCTCCTCGCTTCGTCCTCGCTCAATTTTTTCATCGAGTCCCGGTCCAGGATCAAAGTGTACCTGAACCTGTACTCGCCAGGTGCGAAGCCAATTTTTTTTATTGTACGCGCAAACTGGCGAGGGAAACTGCTCTTGCAGTCGATGAAGACATCTATGTCGCGGGATCTCAGAAACTCCCGTCCGGTGGCCTGGAGGAAATTTTCGTTTATCAGGGAGTGCACCGCCCACCCGCCGACGAGGCCGAAGTTCTCGCCGGGTTTGAGCTCGTCGAGAAGTTCGAGCAGGACCTTTCTCGAAGCCTCTGTTTCCAAAGGATCGTAGATCAAACTCTCAGCCCCACCCTCTCCGCCAAGAATTTCGCCGCCTCACGCTCCCTACCGCCACAGCTGTAGAGATCCGCGAAGAGCAGGAAGTTCGAAACCACCTTGGCCCCCCTTACCTCCCGTGCACCGTAAAACGGATTCAGATCGGATACCGCCAAATGAATTGAACCTCCCTCGCCCGGATAAATCTGGTTCTTCTCGAAGATCTCGGTCCACCCCCGCAGTTGCTCCTCCTCAACATATGCATAGACCTCGTTTGGCACGACATAGGGGGCAACGAGTTCTGCCCCCGCGAGGTGAGTGTAGGCATAGGCGAGTCTCCCCCCCGCCAGTTGGGCTATTTTTTTGATCAGGTACTGGGGTCTCTCGAGGCTCTCGAAGTTGGTCGTCTTTAACGATTTCAGCGGGCGACCGTATGCTATGAGGTAGACCAGTTCTTCGTTTATCACTTTTATCCTTGGCCTTTTTCGCGCGTAGCCCAGCCTTTCCAATTCGTTGACATAGCGGGAGCACCTCGATAAGGGAACCTGTGCTTCCTTGGAGAGCTCGCGCAGGGAGAGAGGCTTCCCGCTGGTGAGAACGACATTTACTATCCTGAGAGCGGATCCCGGTATCATTGTTTACCTTGCCTTTAATTGTTCTACCTTATTTAAATATGTTCTTCTTACCTTAAAACGAAAAACTTCGTTTTCCGGTTATTCTGAGAGGGAGGTTTCACCGCCAGAGTTCAAGAAGTTGTTACGATGTTTTAGAAGGGTTTAGGTAACACAAATATCCCGGGTTTGAATCCTGATCGTTTTCGGACCCCCGCAAGCCTTCTATCTTGGCGGGAGAGAGCTGCAAATCCGGGGTTCGAATCCCCGCCGGCCCGCCATTGATAGGCAGTTTTATTCCGGAATATGCCGAAATATACCAGAATGCTATTAGAAAATTCCCCTACTGATTCTTCCCGATCCTAAGCGATTTTCCTCACCATGTTAAGGACTTCTCCCTTGACTTTTTCGAATGGAGGTACTTCGGGCATGAATGATTGGAGATCGTTTTTCCATGCTTCTTCGAACAACCCCATTTCCGAAGAGAATAATTTGAAGTTGAATTTTTCATTGTAAAATGCAAACTTCGACGCGACCAGCTTTGCGTTTAGCTTGATTCCGTTGGTGCTCAAGTACCACAGGTCATAGAGATCACGTGGCACCTTTCTTGTCATCGCTGCTCGCACTTTCTCTGCAAGGATTTCTTCGATAGGCATAGTTTGAACTTTGAACGACAAGCTGAAATATTCATCAGATATTTTGAGTGCTTTGGGCTGCACGACCAAGTCATCCCTGAAACTGAAGTCGAAGCGTACTCGTTGCGTATAGTTTAATGGGCCAGTATAGCGGAGCACAAGTCTCAGCCCAGCACTGGTCATCTCCTTCTCGACATCACCAAATGAAAACCCCTCCTGCGAGAAAGCGCGCAGGGAAGTCACTGCTGGAAGAACCTGCCCCTCTGTAGCGTTTGGTACCGTGAAGTCCAAATCCCCAGAAAGGCGGGCTTGGGAAAAGTACACCTTCTTTATGGCTGTGCCTCCCTTGAATACCGCTGATTTTTGCAACGGCGTTCCCGACAATGCATAAAGAATCAGCGTGAGCGCAGCATCCTTCTCCACGATCCCCTTCGGCACGCCTCTCTTTGCCGCAATACTGGTGATTTCCCGATCATTCAAGCTGGTCCTCTCCACTCAAACAAGGCCTTTTCCGTCACGTTAATTTTTAACCCCCATCTTGAGTTGTGGACAAGGGCAGTTTTTTTCCTTGAAGGGTCGAGCCAGACGTAACCCTTAAAGCTGGGTTCTATCTCTAAAGCAATGCCTAGCTTCTCACAAAGGTATCCGAGACGACGCAATACAGCCGAATTTCCAACTCCCCTTGCGTATTCCACAAGCCGCCCGAAGTCCAGCTCATTTTTTGCGGCATCAAGTGCCTTGGCGATCTCCGTAACGCCACCGCAAATGTCTGGGCGATCCAAGCAGTCCACTATCGCTTTTTCCCTGGATGCCACAAACGCCTTAGCGCCTCCGAAATCTACTTCAACTTGACCAAAAAACTTCTTTTTTGAGACAGTCACAAAACGCACGCGT
>Ga0315282_10016939_pt1 | contig 10591 bp, 11 predicted proteins | sample YL17G07_20_MG_FD_203693 | JGI IMG/M metagenome (GOLD analysis project Ga0315282, IMG submission 203693) | Sediment microbial communities from Yellowstone Lake, YNP, Wyoming, USA - YL17G07_20 | ecosystem: Environmental > Aquatic > Freshwater > Lake > Sediment | place: USA: Wyoming | collected... | reverse complement strand
GACCCCGTTAGTAATTATTGTCAAAAATTTTCGCAAAGTATTAGTCGCGATGGAGTGGCGATCTCCCCGACTTGGAGTCGGGGCGTGTTAACCAGGCTACACCACGACCCCGTGTAAGAATTGCGAATATTTTCAAGCACTAATTGGTTTTGGCGCCCGGTTCCTTGACTTGCTCTTGAGCGCTTTTGCTCTTTCCCAAGCCGAGCATAATCGAAATCGGCACCATTATCGAAAATCCAATGACAAGCAAGAATGGCGCCACCGTCATCGAGCCTGCAGCCAAAAGAATAAAGCCGACAATGATTACCAGAATGCTTGCGCCAAGTGCGACAAAGTTCGCAGTTCCAAATGGCAACGGCTGTTGCTGCTTTGGTTTTGGCTTTTTAGCCGCTATTTCGGCTGCTTTTTTGGGCATTTCCTTTGCCATTTGAACTCTCCTTTTGAACAAGCAATGATATAGACATGCCTTATTTGCGCAAGCAATTTTTGGCGATTTAGGATTTCCTATTTAAGACTTTGGGCAATAGCGTTTGCCATATCTATGGTGCTTGCGGCTCCGCCCATGTCATATGTTCGAACCTTGCCTTGCGCTATCACTGACGCAGTCGCGTTTTCAATTGCCATCGCCTTGTCATCTTCGCCAAGCCAATCGAGCATCATTTTCGCGGCGAGAATTGTGGCAATTGGATTGACTTTATATTGTCCGGCGTATTTCGGCGCCGAACCATGTGTAGGCTCGAATACCGCAATCTTTTCGCCAATATTGCCGGAGCAACCGAAGCCCAGTCCGCCAACCATTTGCGCACAAAGGTCGGAAATAATATCGCCATAAAGATTGGGCGCAACAAGCACATCGTAGTTGAACGGATTTTTTAAAAGCCACATCGTCATCGCGTCAATGTTGGCATCATCCATTTTTATTTCAGGATAGCTCTTTGCAATTTCTTTTGCGGTTTCGAGGAATAACCCATCTGTTGCGCGAACGACATTTGCTTTATGCACTACCGTTACTTTTTTGCGCCCAAATTTTCGCGTAAAATCGAATGCCGCGCGGATTATCCGCTCCGAACCCTTTTTGGTATTGATTTTGCACGATATCGCATATTCGTCGAGGGGAACATCCTTGAAAGCGGCAAAAGGCTTGGAGAGCTTCAATAGCACATCCGCAAGCTCTTTCGGCACGGTATTGAATTCCACGCCGGAATATAAGTCTTCGGTGTTTTCGCGGAAGACGACAAGGTTTAGGCCTTCCCTAAAATTGAGTGGATTGCCGGGATACGCTTTGCACGGGCGCAGACAGATATAGAGGTCGAAGAGCTGTCTCATGCGCACAATCGGCGAACGATACACAAGCCCTTTACCTTTTAATTCCGGCACAAGTTCCGCCTCGGCAGCCTTTACCGGTTTAGATGTAATTGCGCCAAAAAGCGTAGCATCCATGCGCTTAATCAGGTCAATGGCGCGTTGGGGAAGAGCATCGCCCTCTTTGCACCAGAATTCCCAGCCGATATCGCCATAGACATATTCCGCATCCAAGCCGACCTTTTTCAGGACAATCATTGTGGCTTCTACAACATCTACGCCTACGCCGTCACCGGGCAAAACGCCGATTCGATACTTTGCCATAAAAGCTCCTCCATAGGGCATTCAGGTTATGGGAATTTCAATTATTTCTTGTCGTCTTTTCGCTTGCCTGAAAGCTGAATAACCGCTCCGACCAAAGCAACCGCAAATATCGCAATCATCGGCATGGAATCCATTTGTCCGGTTTTGAAAGGCTCCATCAGGCTTGTGCCATTCATAATTTGCATTACACCGCCAACAACCAATCCTGCGCCTATCAATGATGTGGTGGCAATCACGGCTATTCTGCGCAAGACAAGCCCTAACACTGCGCCGATTGCCGCAAAGACTATAACAACAAGCCAATAGATAAAACCGGAATATGCGTTCGGGAATAGCATTTGGGCAATCATTACGCCAACAATCCCGCCGAGAATGGGGAATGCGATGAAGCTTGCGAGATGAAAGAGAAAGGCTCCAATAATCGCGCCGACCACAATTCCCACAATCGTGAGAACAAATGAAGGCGAGAAGATTGCCATTGCTGCTGCGCCGCAAATGCCGCCGATAATAATGCCAAATAGCGTCACCAGCCCTTTGAATGTCCGCCATCCGGCGAAGAGCAAGATGCAGCCGGCGATGATGGTTAGTATTGCTGATAAATATAACATGGCGAAATTAATAGCATTGACCACAAAAAAAAGGAGATATCATAGACCTTTAGGGTCGAACATTTTTAGTTCCCATTCAATATGGCTGTCTTCAATAGTAAGAATACCCCATGAACCGAATGAGGAATCTTTATTGCCCGAGAATGCGCCCGGGTTGAGAACAAGCGTTTCGCCAATGGCGTCCTTGAATGGTTCATGCGCATGACCGAAAAGCATTATATTAAATTTGCTATCGGGATAGACATCCTCGATTGCAGACACAATTTTGTGGGCAAGCCCATCGGAATTGCCCCAGCCATGAATCGCACCGATGCGCAATCCGCCAATTTCAAGATTTATGGTTTCGGGCAAAAACGACTGGACCTCGGCGTCATCCATGTTTCCACGAACACCCGAAAATCCCGGCAAATCCTGAAATAGTTCGGCAGCCTCGATATTTGCATAATCGCCGCAGTGAATTATTGCATCGAATGGACGAAGCTCTTGCAGAAAATTGCGCGGGAACGCGGCAATCCTTTGCCCGACATGGGTATCAGATAATACTGCGATTTTCACAGCTTATTTCTTCTTTTTGTGACGGTCGCGTTTCCGACGCTTTTTTAGCTTGTGCTTCTTCACTTTTTGTAGCTTCCGTTTTCTTCCACAGGGCATAATTCGACTCCTTTGAGATTATTAAATTGGAATGAATAAAATGGCATATTCTTTTAATGCAAGCAAATTTTAAAGAATAAATCTTTTATCTTGACTTTTACTTTCGCTTTCATTCTATTAGCATATAAAATGATTGAACGCAACGGTCAATTGGGAAAATGTAAAAAAATGAATATGAATGGGGGAAAAGATGGTAGCGTGGATTTTAATCATTATCGCTTTGGCAATCTTCCAGATAGTGTCTGTTTCCTATTCTTTTCCAGAAGATTACATATATATTTCTACAATACTTATGATTGTTGCTGCACTGGGGATGCTTTATAGGGTTTATCTAAAGAAAAAGAAAGGCTTGCGCGAAAAGGAAGAGAAAGAAATAGAAGAGCTTAAGGAAAGGCTTACTGAAAAGGAGCGAGAATAGATGGATAGCAGCGAGAGCATAGTTGTCAGCAACAAGCGAACGGTGGATAGCAACGAATGAATGGTTCTTAAGAACGCGCCAGTGGTGCTTAAGAACGAGATAATAGCACTTCAAAACGAGAGAACGGTTCTTGAGCGCGGATGATTGGTTTTTGAAGACGCGGCAATGGTTCTTAAGGACGCGGCAATGGTTTTTAAGAACAAATGAATAAATGATATAAACAAACAAGAGGAGGCATTATGCAAACGGATTATATTCCCCGAACCGATGCTGGCTTCGACATCTTTCAGTCAAATTTCATGGGGCTCGTCCAGCCAAAGCTTGCAACATGGAGTATTCCAACCACGGAATTCAGCGCTTTAACGACATTGCAGACCGCGTGGAATACCGCATGGAACAAGGCGAAAAACAAAGACACGCGCAGCCGCGCCGATGTGCAGGCAAAGCGTGAGACGCGCAAGACATATCAAGCCGCATTGCGACAGTTCGTTAAGCAGTGGGTTGCGTTCAACAACAAAGTCACGGATGCCGACAGGGAAGCGCTCGGATTGAAGGTCAAGGATGTCCAGCCGACGCCAATGCCTGTGCCTGACCGCGCGCCGGACATCACTATTGATGCAATCAAACATCTATCGCACAAACTGCGCATGACAGATCCTGCGAACCCGCACACGCAAAGCAAACCAAAGGGCGTCAAGTTTATTTATCTGCTTCGCTATATCGGCACACAAGCACCGGCGGACATTAGCCAGTATGAATTTCTCGGCGATGCCACGCGCTTCTTGTTCGAGAGCAAATTCACAATGCAGGATGTCGGTAAGACCGCGTGGTATATTGCCCGGTATGTGAACTCACGCGGAATACCGGGACCTTGGAGCAACGCGGTCAGCGCAGCGGTGGCATAAAGAACTGGAGCAAAAGCTCAAAGGAGTCGAGCCATGCCCGACTCCTTATTGACTTTTGTCCTGACCGGTCGGGATAGTTTTGACTTTCTAATTTTTAAGCTTGACTTTTTCCACCGCGTCTATATCATTGTAGCATGGTAAGCAAAGGAAGAAAATTTTCATGGAAATCTCCGTTAAGGTTGGACATCGCCACTTCCCCGCCAAATTTTTCGGGGGGGGTAACTCGTTATAACACAATAACTTACAGCAATCACTTAAAGTATGGCAATTCTGCTTTATTTTCTAACTCATATCTACATATTTCCCTAGCTTTTATTATCTTTCTCGTTTCACTATCTTTTGCTGCCGATGTGCCTCGCACTATGAGCTATCAGGGCAAAGTAACCGATATGTCCGGTGTAGCCATAAATGGCGTTCACTCATTTAGGTTCAGCATATACGATGCCGAAACCGGCGGCACATCGCTATGGAGCGAGACTCATGCAACCGTTTCGGTGAGCAAGGGACTTTTTAGCGTCATTCTTGGCGAAACCGCACCGATAAATCTCCGCTTTGATAGGCAATATTGGCTGCAAATTCAAGTTGACGCCATCGTTCTTAACCCACGCCTGCCTTTTAGCAATTCATCCTATGCGTTTCGGGCGATTTGGGCAGATAGCGTTATCGGCATGGTTTCAAGTCAGGATTCTTTTATTGCATACTGGGATAGCATTCGCGGCATCCCGGCGGATATTATTGATGGTGATAGCATAGGTCTTAGGCAAATTCGCGCGGACGATAATGTCTGGCTTACCGATAGCGTTTCGCTAATATCCGGCACCGGCATTACTATGATGCAGACCGGAAGTTCGATTATGATTACCTCTTCGGCTACCGGCACTTCGCGCGGAGACACAATGATAGCATATTGGGATAGCATTAGAGGGATTCCGCCCGGACTTGCCGATGGCATAGACAACGCCGGTGATGCAGATAGCATCGTCGGCAACGAATACAACACTGCACTCGCTTTCAACGAAACTACCGATTCACTTTATCTGACCGATGGCGGCGGAATTTTACGCACAGCGATAAATATTCACGCCGATAATCTTGGCGATAATTCAATTAATGACCTCTCCGATGTGAATACTGCCGGTGCTCTAAATGGACAGGTATTGAAGTGGAATACCCTTTCCGGCGCATGGCTTCCCGCAAATGACTCTTCGATTGGCGATAATTGGGGAACTCAAGCTGTCCAACACGATGCTTCGCTTTTGGGAGATGGCACCGCTGCAAATCCTCTCACTGTCAGTGGAAGCGGTGTCATATCGGCACAATATATATGGAATCAGGATTCGATGGCGCAAACTGCGAAATTTAGGATTTCCGGCACGGCGCGCGCGGAAACGCTCGCAAGCAATAATATCCGCCCTGCAACAGGCGACACTGTGAAAATTTTGGGCAATGCTCGCATAATCCAATCGCTGTTCATCGGCAATGTTCCAACGGATGCCCTGCACGATTCGGTTCTCACAATAGATAATGGGCAGGTCAAAAAGGTGGCGGCAAGAGATTTGCGCGTTGGCTATGCCGATTCGGCATATATCGCCCATTTTGCAGATTCGTCGCGGAAAGCATGGTTTGCCGATACAGCGCGCACAGCAAAATTTGCAGATAGTTCACGAGTCACCAAATATGCCGATAGCACAAGAATTGCGCGATACGCCGACAGCACGAGAATTGCAGCAACAGCGAGGTATGCCGACAGCACTCGTGTCGCTGCTCGTGCCGATAGCGCAAGAGTGGCGGCGAGAGCGGATTCGGCGCGGGTTGCTGCATACGCAGATAGCGCACGCATTGCAGGCTACTCCTATCACGCGCAAAATGCCGATACCGCCGATTATGTCCGGCACGGCGTCATGCCGACAGGATATATATGGAATCAGGACTCGGTGGCGCAACCGGCGAAAATCAGGATTTCCGGCAATGTATCCGCCGATACATTGATTGTTAATAATATCAAGGGGCAAGGATATGTCGCAATGAGCTATTCGGGCAGCCCGATTGCCATATCGAGCGGCGGATTCATTATCCTCTTTTCAAGCGCATACACGGCTGCCGGTTCAGGGAGCGGCATAACCGTCTCGTTCACGGGAACATTCGACGATAGGGCAAATCTTAAGGGTGCAGGCATGGAAATTCAATTGGTTCGCGACCCCGGTGCCGGCGAAGTGGTCCTGACATCGCAGAATGAAATTTTAGCTAATAGGGATGTATTCACTGACAAGATTGTAACATTGAACGCCATGGATTTTCCGGCTGCGGGAACTCATACTTATGCCACGCGAGCCCGCATGGCATATGCTCCCCTCGATGCCGGAAGATTTGTCCAAGGGAATATTCAAATAATTGAGATAAAACATTAACAATAAAGAGGAGGTTAGCAGGGGATGAATTGACTTATGAAAATGTGCAGTTCATTAAGACGAAAACCAACCAAAAAAGGAGGAGAGATGAGAAAGGTCATGTTTGTTGCTGTTGCCATTTTGTTGCTGGCAGGCTTTGCCATGGCGCAGAATGTCATCAAGTACGAGATGCAGGGTCTCGATGGAATCGCAATCGGGACAGCCGTGCAAACAAGTATTGCCGGCGTGATTTCGCCTGCAGTTACCGCCGATGCTGTCATCGGCTTTGTTGCAGCGGTCGAAGCGCTTGTCGGTCCTAATGATTATTATTTAATAGTCAATGCGGGAAGGCTTGGCGCAATTGCCGATGGTGTGGGTTCTGCTGCATGGAATGCCGGCGTTGGACTGACTCTCGACCCGGCCAACGCGGGCTTAGTTCAGGAAGCTGTTGCCGGCGATAGGGTTATTGCGTATGCAACTGCTGCACACGCGGCGCTTGCTACTTCTGCCGACATTATTATTCAGCTTGGACCAATCACCGGCGCCAACGGCTCGAAGATTTGGCAGGCTGCCACCGCTGCAGCGAATCTCACCGCCGTTGCGACAGACCTTGTTGTTAATACGGGCGCAAATTGCAATGTCCAAACAATTGCTGCCTACTATTCCGCAACTGTTGATGATAGAGATGGCAGCGGAACCGGCGACCCCAATGGCGGCGCAGTTATCACCGCAACGATGGGTCAAGCCGGCGGAAATGGCATTACACCCGCGGCGCCTACCGCTACAGTCTATCTTGTTGATAGAGATTTCTATCAGCAAACAACAGTATCGCTCAATGCGGTCGTTGATGTTGACCCGACAGACAATGTTACCGTTACAGTTTCTCTTGTTGATGCTGCCGATTTCAAGGCAGGCAGAGTTCAAGTGGGTGGCGTTCTGACGCTTGTTGGAACGGAAAGATAACCATGACAATGGGGGGCATTTTCTTTTGCCCCCCTCTTTTTAGATATCTGCAAAATTATGGAGTCTGGACGGACTCGAAAAACAATGCAAAATTAGCAATGGACAATTAGCAATTCAAAATGACCACGCACAGCACATAAGGTTGGGTGGATGGGCACTTTTGCATTGATAATTGTTTCCCGCCCGGGCGAGATTGAATTTGAATTGGAGCAATATAAAAATTTGCCTTTGCTTTTGAGTTTTTTTTCATATTTTTTCATTGAATAAACTCGTCTTATCAAAGGCAAGAATGCAAAGCCCGATTACCACACATGAAGAACTATGGGAAGGTTTGAATCACTTAGCCTTCTTTGAGTTGAACAAAGGCAGGAATAGTTTAGCCATTCAGGCTGCCGAAGAAGCCCTAAAAATTGCAGAGGCAATTTTTCCACAAAGACATGCGAATATTACAAGGTCAATGCACACTTTGGCAAAGGTCTATGCCGCCACTAATCATGCAGATGCAGCCGAGGTATTCTTTGACAAAGCGCTTGAGACCACAAGGGATTCTTTTGGAATGGAATCGGTAGAAGCGGCGCGAATAGCGGTTGATTTTGCAAAACTTCATGTAAAGGCTCAAAGATACTCCGATGCGGAATTGCTTCTCAAACAAGCGGAAGGGATATTGTCGCAAATAGGTGAGGTTGCCGACCCCGACAGGGCGGAAACATTGCGTGTCTTGGCAAAAATGTATGAGGCTTCACACAAGGATAATGATGCAGATTCTTGCTTTAATCAAGCGGCGATACTCGCAGCAAAAGCCTATGGCAATGAACACCCAAATGTGATAGGCATATTGGAGGAACTCGCAAATTTCTACAAGACAAATCGAAGATATACTAAAGCGCAACCTGTTTTTGAGCACCTTTTAAAGGTCGGCGAGAAAAAGTTCGGTATCGAGCATCTCAATATAATCCCTGTTCTTGATAATCTCTCGGCAGTATATATGTTTCAAGGGAAATATGACGCGGCGGAAAGAATAAATACACGCGCGCTGAGAATTGTCGAGAAAAATCATGGAGAAGGGCATATAAATGTAGCGACCAATTTAGAAAAGCTTGTGACTATTTTAAGAATTCAGGGGCGACACCATGAAGCCGAACCATTTTGTCGCCGCGCACTTGAAATATTCGAAGCCTCTCTCCGACCCGACCATCCCAAATTAGTTCAATTAGCAGATACATTGGCTAACATACTCGAACAGAAAAGGCAATCGGCGCTCAAAGTTTAGCCCGACCGGGAATATCCATGAAAACCGCATATCAAAAGCTGCTTCGAACACTTGCCGTCTTCGCGTTCATAAGTGTCGTTTTCTCTCAAAACTCCATCAAATACCCAATCATTGATGATGGCTCAGCTATCACACTTGGTATGGCTGTGGAAATTAATGCTGCCGGGCAAATCAATCCCTGCGAAGATAATGACCCCAATGTAATAGGCATCGTTACGGCGATAGAGACCTCGACAGGAACGGATTATTATTTGGTGAGTTCCTCCGATGTTGCGATTGCATCGTTGCCTGCCGATGTTCTTGCAAGCGATGATTTGACAACCGCCGCAGGCGGGGGATTGCGTCTTGCCGGAGCAGGGGAAACTATTGTTGCCACTGCATTGGAAGACGGCGATGGAAATCCGGCGACTCTTGAGCGAATTATGATTGCAGTGGATTTTCCGCGTGGCACCTCGATGATGAAGGTCTATGACGATTTTTTGACGGCATCGAATGTAGCGAATACCAATACGGAGTCCTGGGTAGATATAACAGCGGGAGGGGGCGCCACCACTGTTGTTCCAACAAATGCCGCAAATCACCCGGGAATTATAAGCTGGAGTGCATCCGCTATCGGCGATAGAAGAGGTCTCTATCAGGGTGTGTCCGGCATCCGCCTTGGAGGGGGAACATTTCGCTGGACTGCAATAGTGTTCCTGCCGACTTTGTCCGCTGCAGGCAACAGATATGTATTTCGCATCGGTTTGGGAGACAACATCGCCGGTGCAGAGCATACCGATGGCGTATATTTTGAGTATAGCGATAATTTAAGTGCCGGCGACTGGCGCGGTGTTACAGCTAATAATAATGTAAGAACATACACCGACCTTGGCTTGGCTGTTGCTGCAAACACATGGTATAAGCTTCAATTTGATGTAAATTCCAACGGCTCGAGTGTGAGATTTTACATCGATGGCGTATATCGTGCCACCGTGAATGCAAACATACCTACCGCCGCCGGCAGAGAATGTGGCGCAAATGGATACATAGTCAAATCTACCGGTGGAGGTGCAAGAATCGTATATATCGACTTGATTGATTTCACTTATGGAATTAGTAGGTAGCTCTATTCAGAATTTTGCCTCCCATCGAATTGGCTGCTTCCTTTGCCTCGAAAAAGTCTCGAAATCTATATATAAAACTTGAAATTTGACTTATGACCAATATAATGTGCCGATGCGATTCCATATATACACAATAACTATCCTGCTGGCATTATGTGCCGGGCTGATATTTGCCCAGAATACTATCAAATACCAGATTACCGACGATGGCACATCATTGGCGATTGGCACTGCAGTGAAGCTTAATGCACTCGGGCAAATCCTTGCTTGCGGCGATAACGACCCCGCTGTCATTGGCATAATTACTGCGAAAGAAATTATTGGCGCAAATCGCTATTATCTCGTTAGTTCTTCCGACATCGCATTGACGCCACTGCCCGCAGGCGTCCTCGCCGGAGATAGGCTGACTACCGCCGCTGCGGGCGGACTGAGAGTTGCAGTCGCAGGCGAAAACTATATTGGGTTTGCTCTCGAGGACGGTGATGGCGTTGCCGGAACACTTGAAAAAGTAATGATAATAATAGAACACCCCGCAACCGGCAGCGGCAGCGGAACTGTAACATCCATTTCTCAAGGTAATGGCATAATCTGCAATCCCAATCCAATAACTATTACCGGCTCGATAATTTTGGACACGACCGGCGCAAACACATGGACAGG
>Ga0315282_10016938_pt1 | contig 10591 bp, 7 predicted proteins | sample YL17G07_20_MG_FD_203693 | JGI IMG/M metagenome (GOLD analysis project Ga0315282, IMG submission 203693) | Sediment microbial communities from Yellowstone Lake, YNP, Wyoming, USA - YL17G07_20 | ecosystem: Environmental > Aquatic > Freshwater > Lake > Sediment | place: USA: Wyoming | collected... | reverse complement strand
CCCGGTGGACTGCCCAAGTTGGGCAACGACAGCGTAGCCCGACCAAGCTGCAGCGTGTCCGACCCCCGGGGCCACCAAGGTAATTAAAACGAATGCCGCCACCAACAATCCCAAAACCTTTTTCATCTTCCACCTCCGATTTTCTTCTCGGTTACGGGTAACCGAGGATTAGCGGCGCCCATGCCGCGCCATTCTCAAGATGATGGTTTAAACCCCTTCTTCCGATCTAGCCTTTACTAGCCTTCTTTTTAAAAGGAATTCCTATACTTTTTTGTTCCACCCTACCATAGATAAATCAAAACAGCAAATTTAATTATTATTTAATTAGCGATTTTTTTAGAATATATTTCCTTATTAATTGTAATTAGTTAAGTCCCATATGGGATTATTTGGCTGAAGTCGGTGGCAATTCGTTTACCTTACGGCCCGGCTGTTCCTCTAGCTGTGCCTGTTTGGCATTCCATTCCTCCTGCGTCATCCCCGGATACATCATAATGTTCTTGGGGTCCACCTGTTTTGGGACTGCCGCCTGTTTGGCATTCCATTGCTCCTGGGTCATCCCAGGATACACCATAATGTTCTTGGGGTCCACCTGTTTTGGGACTGCCGCCTGTTTGGCATTCCATTGCTCCTGTGTCATCCCCGGAAACACCATAATATCTTTGGGGTTAACCTTGCTGGGCTCGCCTGTTAAGGCGTTTAATTCCTCCTGAGTCTTTCCGGGAATCACTTCAATGCGCTGAGAAGTACTCTCTTCTTGAGCTTTTCTCAATTTTTCCAGGTCTAATTTTCTGCCGCCTTCTTTGTCAGTTATAAGAGGCAGGGCAATTGCTTGCTTTGCTGCCCCGGGGGTCTTGGCCGTCGGCTTCGGCTTTTCCGGGACAACTCCCTTGGAAGTGCTCTCCGAGCCACAGCCGAGACAAAAAATCGCCAAACTCACCCCAATTGCCAAAATCTTTAACAAGACAACTCCCGAGCGCTTCCAACCTCCGCTTTCCTGGGAAGACGCATGGTTTGCCGTAAATCTCTTGCGATAAATTAATAATGCTCCCTGCATATGTCAACCTCTCATAGGAAAAACTCGTGAATTTCTCCCGCCTTGATTACAAGCCATTTCACATCCTCAATGCCCTTTCCCTTGACACCAAGTCTTAAAAGGGCTCTCGGAGATTGCGTGGCCGCGCCCTCTCACTATTCCAGCTAACCGTATTGTAAGTTTTTTTATACCACAAATTATTTAAAAAGCAATTCTTAACCCGGATCATTTACGAAAAATGATGAAAAAAATAAAAGGTATCTGCTAACATACTGTATTCTCAAGATAAACAGCTTCTTAGGTGGGATTCCCTTTGGGAACAGTCTGCCATAAACAACTCCGCTTTGAAAGTCTATTCTCCAAGTCGCCGATCTTGAGGGTGGCCGGATAACCTCGAATGCTGCCGGTGTTGCAAAACCTGCGGGCCAGACCCATTTAATCTCAGCCCGCTCACTCTGCTTTACCAACATCGGGGGAGGGGTGCGCCCAAAATCGGCCCTAACCTATCATCCATCGGGGCTTTTGCGGAATAACCCTACCTTGAGGGTCCTTTCTCCCTTCTCCCAGCTCCCCTCGCGTGGCGTCCCATTCTCGCTCGTCGTAACCCGGGCAAATAGGCATGATGTCCCTCAACTGGAAATTGGTTTGGAGCCCATTGTCATTGAACGGCCGGAACCTACACCAGATCAACCGCATCATCTCTGCGCCGACAAAGGGTATGATAGCAAAGCCGCCGTCCAGATCATAGTCGACCGGGGTTATACTCCTCATGTCAGGCGCCGTGGCGAAGAAATCGAAGCGAAAAAGACTAATCCCGGCTACCTGGCGCGCCGATAAATTGTAGAAGTTGACCATTCATGGTTTAACCGCTTTCGCAAGATTCTGGTTCGCTATGAAAAAACTTGGTCCAGCTATGTCGCCTTGCACCATCTGGCAGCAGCCATAATCTGGTGACGTAAAGTTGGAGGTATTTACGGTTAAGCTCTCAAACAATGAAACGGCAGACCTATGGTTTCCGTGACCAGGAACTTTTCAAACTTAAAATCCTGGCCCTTCACGAAGCCAGGTACGCTTTAGTCGGATGAACCATATTTCGCAACAGTATAATAATTTTCTTGAAAAAGGCTTCGGTTATGTGTAAGATTGTTTATCCCGAATTATTCATGAAGGGAATAAAGCAGCCATATTTAGAGGGCTGATGTGGAGAAACTGACGACGGAGGAGACTGATAAAAAGCAGTCACCACCGCGGCAAAGGGTATCCCACCTAAGAAGCTGTTTATCTGGCGATTATAGCATCTTAGCAGGTACCCTTTCCCTTTTTAAGCACTTTTCGTGAATAATCCGGGTTATATTAATTCATAAACCACTATCTGCGAAAGCAGGTAGTTTTCTTAAACGACCGAAAGTCGGTTATTCGTCTGAAGCCAGTTGCTCATCCGAAATGGTGAAAACATCTTTGGGCAGCGCTTTTTTTTGCTGTTCTATATACGCGGCGATCATCTTTTCGGTAATCGGCCTATCGAGGCGCAAAAGTAGCCGCGCGCCTAAAGATGTTTTCACCAGTGTCTCTTCCGGAGATGGGGGAACTCCTGCTGGAGCAGCCCGGAACTGAGTTTCTTCAAATAGTGAGCAATCTTGCTCGGATTGACTTGAAACATGCAGATGCACATGATCCTTGCTGATAGGTCAAAACTACATAGCAATGAATGCTTGGTATGCCACTTGTTAAATCGATGCCGTAAGCAAATTTCCCATTGTCCTCTGATAATTTTTTGGGGGAGTTTTGCCAATGAAGCCCACTGAGAATCAGCAATCATATGACGTATACCTGGACAATGATTTTCCTTTGACGCGGGAGTACGTAACTGAGATTTTAACGGGAGAATCGAGGGTCGCTGGAAAGAAAAGTCCCCCTGCCATCTTAACCAGAATTGCTTGGATTTTCCGAAATCGCTGGAGGACGGCATTTCTTCTTTTCATTTTGGATGTTCTTGGAGCAGCCGGGGGGGTAATCTTGAGTTGTATCGTAGGGAAAACCCTTATTCACGCTTCAGGGACAACCTTCAATAATTACTTTACCCCCATAATTATCTATGTATTATTTATTTTAGTAGTTTTTTATTTCAATAACAGTTATGGCCGATTAAGAGATCGGCGTTCCGAGCAGGAACTCCGCTCAATAGTAATTGGATGCAGTTGGGGCATGTTCTTGGTCATAACCTTAAACTTTATTTTGTTTAAGAATATAGTATTTTCCAGGTATATTATTATCCTGGGCTTTCTTTTTTCTTTATCTATGATCATTTTCTTCCGCTTCGGATTACGGGAGCTATTAAAGCATTTATGGAGTTTCGGGCTAGTGCAGGAAAATGTGGTAATTGTGGGGGATGCCGCCAAAGATATTCGCTGGTTATTGGAGCACTTGCACATTCAAAATCATTGTGGCTTCAATATATTAGGTTATTTTTCACAAAAACCTTCCCGGGATCTATATAACGGTCTGAAATATCTCGGGAAGTATGAGACGTTGGCTGAAATTTCCCGCAAACAGCGCATAGACAAAGTCTTTTTTGCTATGCTCGGATATAGCGATCATCGGCATACTACTTTATTATCTCGCCTGGAAGAGTGCGCCGGCTTAAAAATCTCAGCCATGGTAATTTCTCATATATTCAATGATTTTAATTTTTCTTTAACCCTGGATGGCTATTCTAATATTTTTATCCTAGATCGGAAGAAGCCTGCCTATTGCCGACCCTTTTATAGTTTTGTAAAGCGTTCCATGGATATTATCGGAAGCTTACTTATATTGTTATGTTCTTTGCCAATCTGGCTAATCGCGATAATCTGCATTAAAATTCAAGATGGGGGACCGATCTTCTTCAAGCATGAACTGGTTGGAAAGGACGGAAAATTCTTCCATGCTCTTAAATTCCGCACAATGGTGCTGAATGCCCAAGAAGTCCTTAAAAATACCCCGGAATTATGGAAGGAATTTAGTGAGAATTACAAGCTGGTAAATGATCCACGAGTTACCTGGATCGGTAAGTGGCTACGGAGGAGCAGTATGGATGAATTACCGCAGGTCATTAATATTATTAAAGGTGATATGAGTCTAGTCGGCCCCCGCCCGGTTAAGGTAAAGGAGTTGGAGCGGTACGGGGAATTCAAGCATGAGCGCGTTAAGGTCCGCCCGGGGTTGACCGGATTTTGGCAAGTCAGTGGCCGCTGCAATACCTCCTACGAAGAACGAATTCAAATGGATAAATTTTACATTAATAAATCCAGTATCTGGATGGACCTTGTCATTATTCTAAAAACCCCATTGAAGGTGCTTAAAGGTGAAGGAGCTGTCTAGCTCTGCATCCCTCTTCCTTTTCTTATCTGAGTTTTGCCTCAATTCCTTCGATCAAGGATAAAGATATTAGAATAACCGCTGCAAGAAAGGCTTTTAAGCAAAAATATCTGAGGGTTATTCTGAGAGGCTACCTTTTTGCGCCAAATTATACCATGTTTGCTGATATCTTTCTTTCGCCCTTTTCTGGATTTGATATCTTTTTTGTGAGAGAACTATAATGAGTTTTACTATCGATGACTCATATCTAAAAGGCATTAAGGTTGTTTCTTTCGATTTATTTGATACGGTGTTCCTGCGCTCTGTATCGCATCCTAGAGATATTTTTTACTTTCTGGGAATTGAAACACAGCATTTGCACAAACTTAGCCCCGAGAAATTTCAAAGGATAAGGGTACAATGTGAAGGATTGTCAAAAATCTACCTAAGACTGTTTCGAGCCAAAGAAGAAACAAATATTTATGAGATTTATAATCTTATTCAAAAAAGAATCAATCTTTCTGATGAAACGAAATTTAAATTAATCTCTATGGAGCTAAGATTAGAAGGAGAATCAATTTTCTTAAATGATGATATTTCTGATTTGCTTAATAGATTGAAAGGCATAGGATTTAAGATCATCTTCACAAGTGATATGTATTTGCCAAATTCTTTCATTTTGGGATTACTTAATAAATATGGGCTTACTGCAAATTCAGAAACTTTATATCTATCTTCTAATTTAGTTAAAACTAAACGACGTAAAGGTTCGCTATTCGATTTAGTCATAAATAAAGAAGGCATTGATTATCACAATCTATTGCATGTAGGGGATGACCCGGTATGTGATTATGCAATCCCTCTCTTAAAGGGCATTAAAGTAATTCGTTATGAAAAGAAATCCCCACAAGTAATAAATAATTCAAAATGGCATAAATTGCCCCAAAAAGCCTTACATAGCTATTGCTTATCTTTATCATATAAAACGTATATTTCAAATACTCATTCCTATTCCGATATAAATCTTAACGCATTAAGCTCTTATATTTCAGGTCCGGTTCTTTTCGCTTATGTATACTGGCTAATCAACAAAGCCATAAATCTTAAGCTCAAAAGATTATATTTTCTTTCCAGGGATGGCGAAATTCTTCTTAAAATTGCTCAACAGATTAAAACTCATTACAATTTGGATATCGAATTACGTTATTTGTATGCCTCAAGGCTTTCATGGATATTGCCATCAATTATTGATTTTGACAACATAGAACAAGAGAGCGCTTTTTTTAATTTTGCCAAAGAATTTACAGTTAGGAGTCTTTTGCACCGTTTTAAGCTTGACGTTTTATGCTCTGACTTAGACCCGATATTAGTTCGTTACAACTTAACGATTGATGAAAGGATAAATGTTATTAATCTGAATAATGTTAAGAAATTTATTAAAAATAAGGCTTTATTGACTTTAATAAAGAGAAAATCGGAGGAAGAATATAATCTGCTAGATAATTACTTTTCCCATGAAGGATTATACGATTCTGTTGATTATGGCTTGGTTGATGTCGGTTGGAGAGGCACATTATCAAATTCATTGAGAAGATTCTTAATAAAAAAGGGGATCAGTCATGATATTAATATAGTAACTTTTTATTTTGATATTTTGAGGCAGCCATTGTTAAAGGAGCGGGACATTTTTCTCTCGTTCTTGAAAGATAATAATATTGAATATTCTAATCCCATGAGAGGTGAATTGGAAGTTTTAATGGAATTATTCACCTATGGGACACATCAAAGTGTTTATGGTTTTACAAAATCCAATAATACAATAAAACCCATTTTTATGGAGGAAAACCTGGATGAGAAAATAGATTGGGGAATACTAGATCAACATAATATGATTTTAAATTATGTTGCTCAGGTTCTTAAATGTCAATACTTTGAAGATATTGATAAGAATGAATATTATAGGCAAATCATGGCATATTTATATTATTTCTTGCATGAGCCGGAAATTAATATGGTCATTAAACTTGCTCAATTCCCTTACAATACCGAAATGGTAAGAAAAGCAGATGAATATAATTATAGTATCTCTTCACCTTTTTACCTGAAGGATCTCGTGGAAATGGTCAGGAGGGTCCATATTGTTAGGAAAAATGATTCCTGGATACAGGGAAGCTTGGCATTAACTGAAAATCTTCTCACAAAACGCTTTTTTAAAACATTTTATGGAATCTTATCGAGTCGGCCCATTAGAAAAATTGAGGCTAGAGTTAGAAACAGAATGAGATTTTGAAATTATTGGGGAATTTGATGATGAATGAGCATATTAAAAAAATGCAAAGAATTGACTTTTTTGAACCAAGAATTGGTTTTCCGGTTCTTTTTATTGTTTTAGTAGTTGTTGGTGCGAACAAATATTTTCCTTCATTAGAAGATTATGAAGTAACCACAAAACAATGGATTTATTATTGCTTGGGCTTAGCCATATATTATAATGGAGTATTTCTTGCCGAATATTTATTTAAAGGGAGGAAAAATATAAAAGCAGATATTACCTATTATTTTATTGATAGGAATAGATCATGTTTGGGGGAAAGCGATAATGTCCTACTGGTATTATGTATAATTGCATTAATCTGCTTCGGGTTGAATTATGTTTCTACAGCCTCGAAAGTAGCTTTTGATTTATCTGACATCGAGGAATTTCGGGTAGCATTCGTAGATAATTCAAATGCTCTTAATACTTTATATAATTTGGCCGCTAAATTAGTTATTATTTTCGCCGGAATGAAATTGTTAATTAATTACCGCACCAGTTATCTTACAATCATAACCCTCGTAATATCAATAATATTATTGAATATTCTTCTTGTTAGGGGAAATATATTTATGACATTATTATTGCTGATGATTATATATAATTATGTCCATAAACGAGTATCCTTAAAGATTATTTTGGTTAGCTTATTAGTTGCCTTGATAATTTTTGCTGTTATTGGAACTTTTCGAATTCAAGCAATCGCAGAAAGTCCTCTGGTAGCTGAATTGGGAGGAACGGATAGTCTATATTCACTTTATGCTGCTCATTTGCTTGATTACGTGCAATGGGGGCCAAAAGCGCTGGCATTTCTTATGGAGATTATCCCTAATAAGATTGATTATTATTATGGATTTGACACACTAAGCCCTTTATATAATGTTTTCAGTCATTTGATATTTAATGGTTCTGGAGGAAAATATCTTCCACAGTTCATTGTAATGGATTTATTAGGATATGAACAAGAGATGGGTCAGGGGCTTGCAGTGGGTATGACCACTCATTTTTATATTGATGGTGGTCTGACAGGGATTTTGATCGGATATTTCCTAATTGGATTTATTCTGGAAACTTTATACGGGCGAATGAATAAAAATAGAAATAAGATAAATGTTTTCTTTTATGCCTATTTTTTACAAGCTGCTTTTTGGGGCCTTTATGCTCACATCTTTAATGGGATATCTGATTTGTTATTACCTCTTTTAGCCTATATTTTATTTAAAATGGGTAGACTGAACGTTACTGAGGTTAGAACTGCTGAAGCCGCTTAATCAAAATCGGTAAAAAACAGAAATATACTTGACAGTATACGATACAATATAGTGATGAAAAAGGTCTGGGGCCGGGACATGTTCAATAACCAGATTTTTGATGATATGCCTTTTACATCGTTTTTATGGTTCATGCTTGTGGATTGAGCCGCCCCACAGAGGTTAACCATCTTGCAGCTATTTAAAAAATGTTAAATTAGTGAGACTTTGATTTATGACATCCAGACCGAGTCTAATATTTTCGAGAAAGTCAAGCGCGGCCCAGAACCGGAGTTTCTGTGATTTTGAGGCATAGCCACCTTGCGCCTTCTTAAGAACCTTGGTTGTCAGGTTCTGTGCCACTTCAGAGCTTGAGAGCTCATGCTGGGTCTCTACCTAACCCGGTATAGTAATGACGCGACAACGGAAGGAGTTCTGTTCTTTGACCCGCAGAGGTACGGCTATTGCGTCCTGTACATGGAAATTTGCCCTATGGGAATTTTAGCGGTTAGTCCTGTGGAAATCAGAGTTCTCATTGCTATTGCTATTGTCATTGGGTATGCTTCCGCAAGGCTGCAGGGTGCTGGTTCTTAACGGAGAAACGGAAAGCGCAAAAAACAGTCGCCAGGGGAGCGATGCCATCTTAAAGAAAGTGCGCCAGATTTTCAGCCACAAATCCTATTTATCCCGGCGCTTCAAGCGATGCCAACATGTGGAAGGACTTAGGATATCGCTGGATTAGGTCTTACCAATGGGTCCCGGTGCGCGGTCCCCAGAGGAAGCCTTCCAAAACTTCACAAACTGCTAATGAAAACATATAAGCTTCTTTACAATACTACTTTTCTTTTCCTATCCAAGGCTATCTATGTCTCATCCTTGTTTATTATTTTTGCCATTGTGGTCCGCTGCTACAGCCGTGCTGATGCCAATCTCTACGCCTTGGCCCTCGCCTTCAATAACTTTTTTATTTTTATGGCAGATTTCGGTACGGTGGATATAGTAATCAGGAGAAGCTCGATTGCCGAGAAAGACGATCTTTTTGCGATATTTCTAAGCGGCTTACTAGTAAAATTGGTATACGCCCTGGGAGCCTCTCTGGTTATCTTTTTTGCTATTCGAATAATGTACGACGATGCCTTAACAAGATACGCTATTTTAATATTTTGTTTCAATGCGGTGATCTACAGTTTCTCGGAGTATATTGATGGAATTGCCACAGGGGTCGGACGCACTGAAATAATCTCATTTTTTAATTTTATCCAATATGCCGCTCTCCTAGGCATGTATTGGCGATTTTCGGTAATAGCGCCACAACCCATTATCTCCCTGATGTGGTGGCATACAGTGGTTGTGGCAATATTTCTTTTGGTCCGTATCCGGTGGGTCCATCAGCTTTGCGAATGGCGCTATAAAAAAGAATATTTGGTTAAGTGCCTGAAAGGAATGCTAAAGGACAATCCGGCCTTTGGCGTTTCGTCCATTGTTGAATATGTCGCTGGAACCCACTTATATATTATCGCAATTTCTCTATTTCAAGTGGCGAGAAACGACCTGGCAGTTTTTCAAGGAGCTTTTAAAATATTCGGGTTCAGTTATTTGGTGGGCGCCATTATTTGCCGATCACTTTTTGCCGCGACATCTTTATCAATAATTAAACAGGACGAAGCTGAACTGCGCCTGCATGTCAACCGCGCTTTTCATATGATGGGCGTTGTATTTATCTTTATATTCAGCATGTTATTCAATATGGGCGATAAGGTCATGAAGTTGCTTTATGGTGGACAGCTTCCGGGAAGTGAGACCATTTTGTCTTATCTGATCATCGCCTTACCAGTGGGTTACTTCGGGTTCGTGGCGGATGCCTTACTGCCCGCTGCCAATCTACAAAGAGTAAAGACCTTGATTAATGTTGCAACTCTTGTGGTCGCAGTTCCCATCGTCTATCTCTTCACTAAAAATTATGGAATAAAAGGTACGGCGATATCCTGGGTGGTCATTTCTTTTGGAAAGATAAGTTGCCTGCTTGTGGCACAATATGTCTATTTCAAGTTTGTCCCCAATTGGAAAGAATTATGGAAAATCGTGCTGAGCGCGGGCATAATAGGTTGTGGCTTTTGGTTTCTTAAAAATGAACTTTCTCTTATTCCCTTATTATTGATAGGGGGAGTGTCTTACATCTTGTTGTTGCTGGTCTTTAAAGAAGATGAGGCCATTTTTCCATCCTTAAGAAATAAACTGCGCTTGATATTCCTTAAACCGGAGGCCAAAGAGTCTTGAGAGTCACATGGCAGATGACTGGAGGCAAAGGCTCACACCTAGAGTTATTGAAAAACCGCCTGAAAATGGCGCTTGTAATATTACTCAGCATTATCTGCCTGGTTTTCTCCTTCAGTGGCAATGTCAGCGCGGAAAACATGGTAGTCCGTCCAGTTGATACCGGGGAAGCCTTGGTAAATCCAGGCATGGGTTGGGTGTTCCACTATTTTGATGATGAGCCTTATGTGTACGGGAGCAAATTGTCAGCTTCCGATGGGCTCGAGGATTTTCCAGGACTTGCAGTCATTTATTTACGGATACCATGGGCCTTTATTGAGCCCCGGGAAGGAGAGTTCCATTGGGCGGTTATTGATACTCAGATGCAGCGCTGGGGAGTCT
>Ga0315282_10016937_pt1 | contig 10592 bp, 11 predicted proteins | sample YL17G07_20_MG_FD_203693 | JGI IMG/M metagenome (GOLD analysis project Ga0315282, IMG submission 203693) | Sediment microbial communities from Yellowstone Lake, YNP, Wyoming, USA - YL17G07_20 | ecosystem: Environmental > Aquatic > Freshwater > Lake > Sediment | place: USA: Wyoming | collected... | reverse complement strand
TATCTTTTACGATCATGCAGGGGCACTACGTGTACGCGCAAGGCGAGTTATTCGACTACAAAAGCCTGGAGGTAGAGCTTCTGGCGCTTGCCACGGACCTGGAACCGATGCTCCTTCGTGATACTTGTGCGAAACACCTCCAGAAGACTGCATTGCAGTGGTCTTGGCTTTCGTATCCAGGAGAGGCAATCGTACGTCCGGCATCGGATACATGGTGTGATGCCACCATCGCCAGGTATCTTCAGCTCTTCCAGAGGGTGAAGCACGTACCACCGACGGATCAGGCGTCTCCGGAAGCGAAGAAGCAGTATCAGGAGATGGAGCGGTGGTTGCAGGAAGCGCAGCAGGAAGTCCGGGCGTCCGCCATGAAGGCTTTCCGGTGTCCGGCGGCGGGGGAAGGGAAATGCCACTATGCCATGAATCCGAACTGCACGGCGAAGTCGCCGCCAGACATCGTGTTCCTTTTTGAGGCGAAAGCAGGTTGGAATCAACAGGGCGGCCCCGAGCGGTTCACGTTTGACCATCACAACCCGAAAGGCGGACTGGTCTGCTTGAACAATTTCACCGTGAAGTTCATCCGCACCGAAGAAGAGTTGAAGCAGCTTCGCTGGAAGTAGCATCGAGAATACCGAGGCTGATGGCTCTGTCCCCGTCAAGAAGACACGAGGGTCAGGGTATGAAGATCTCCGGTCTCACGCAAAGCCGCGGAGCCACAAGGTCGCAGAGGCAAGACTCTCCTGCGAACCAGGGGCAGTTCCTGAAGTCCCCCAGAGTCAATCGATGCGGATGCGGGCGAAGCTGATCGTTGTGTTGGAGCCTTGGCGCGTGCCGAGGAGCTCCAGTGTCTTTGACGGTGGGGAGCCGGCGCGGATGGTGGCGATGAAGAAGTCGGTGAAGGGCTTCTTGAGCGGAACGGGGACCGAATTGCTCACCGCGCCATCCGGTAGGATTTCCAGCAGGCGGTTCTCTGAGATGGACTTGCCGGTCGCATTCGAGCCGCTGACGTAGAAGAACACGAACAGGCGGTTGTCCCGCGTGACCTGGAAGCGGCTCCGGCCCGGGCGCTCATTCGGTTTGCCTTCCTTGGCAAGCTTATATCTTACCGGCCGCCGCAAGGTGTGCCGCCACCGTTTTTACGAAACGATCCGCCTGATCCAAAACCTGCGTCGCTTGCTCTTGGGCCGGCTCCATGCGTTCGCGGTAATCCACGCGTTGCCGCAATTCGAAAGCCTTGCCCAACCAAAGGCCGAGGGACTTGTCGAAGATTCCGCCCTTGATGAAACGACGGTTGAAATAGCTCAGGACACCGCTATGCTTGGAAGACGAGAACTCCTCGTAGACGAGCAATGCCAGTACCGAGTAGAACATGGCATAGTACGCTCGGTTGATCACGGAGCGGGCGCTTTTACCGCCCGCCAAGAGAAAACGGGCCTCATCCAGGCTTTCCTCGGCCTGTTGCACCCGATACTGCGCCAACTCCTTCTGCTTCTCCCAGTCCGTCAAACCGGCACCCCTTCCGCCAGAATCCGCTTGTAGAGCGGCGATTCCCCGAGCGGCCCTTCTTCCAACTCCCGGCGGCCGAAGATCACAACCGAGATCAAACAGTCGTGAGCCAGGTTGATCTCGTACACCGCTTCGTCCACGGCCGCTTCGATCTGGGGCGTGTAGTCTTCCAGCACGACCATGACGTCGATGTCCGAGTCCGGTGAATCGTCTCCTCGGGCCTTGGAGCCATAAACGACCACAGAAGTCACACCGCACCGCTCCCGCAAGACCCGCTTCAACTCGTCCAGAGCCGTCTTCTCTTCCAACCTCATGAGCCATCCTGTTCTCGCTTGGAACACCGCACAACGTGCGGAGCGTTCGTCTGTCCGACGATTCTTTCGTCTATACCGGGATGATACCGGTTTGATGCCCATCCGTCAACGGCTTGGACAGGTGGCTTCAGGGCAAACGCAAAGTCGCTTGGCAGATCACATTGATGTCGTTGCGAGGAGCGCAGCAAAGCCTGCCCCCGCGCAGGCGGGGGAAGCAATCTCAATCCTTGGGATGGGAGATTGCTTCGCTGCGCTCGCAATGACATAGACAGCGGCCCTACCGAACGACTTTGCGTTTGCCCTGCAGGTGGCTTGGCTGTGCCCGCTTTCGGAGAAACCCGGGACTGTCCCTCTGTGTCCCTTGCCCACCGGGGCGGGTCAAGAAAGTCCCGCAAGGACGATCGACAATAGCCCACCGTTTCAACGGTGGGTACCGAGGGCCCATAGATCCCAAGCCCCGTCGGGGCGAAAGAAAAGGGGCAAGTCAAGTGCGTTCTTTCGTCCCTGACGGGACTCATTGCGTTCTTGTGCCCATATGTCCCAGCGATCAATCGCTGGGCTATTCTCTTTCGCCCTGCGGGCTTGCCCCTCGCACATTGTTAGTCGATGCGGATGCGGGCGAAGCTGATGGTCGGGTTGGAACCTTGGCGTGTGCCGAGCAGTTCCAGGGTCTTTGACGGTGGGGAGCCGGCGCGGATGGTCGTGGTGAAGAAGTCGGTGAAGGGCTTCTTCAGCGGGACAGGGACTGAATTGGTCGCCGGGCTGTCCGCAGTGTCGCGCTTGCCCCGTTCTGGCTTTCTCCCAGCAGGTCAGCCGGATTCTTGAGACTGCAACGACTCCCGCACCCGGAGGAGGGGGCAGGCGGTGATCCGCTCACCGACCGGCCAGACCTGATCTCCCGGATAAACGATGAGAAGCTTGTCGAGCCGGAGGGACTCGAGGGCCGCGATCATGGACTTGGTGGCCTGCGGCGCTTCCGCGAACTTGCACTCCACGCCATACCGCAAGCCATTGGCGATGAAGAACAGGTCCAGTTCCGCCCCACTGTAAGTGGCCCAGAAGTAGGCCTCCGCCGGCCGGACGATCCGCAGGACCTGTTCCAGGGCAAAGCCTTCCCAGGAGGCTCCGACTTGAGGATGGCCGATGACGGCTTGGAAGTCCAGCAAACCCAGGAGGCTGTGCAACAAGCCGGTGTCGCGGAAGTAGACCTTGGGCGACTTGACCTGCCGCTTGCTGAGGTTCTCGTGCCAAGGCTGGAGTTGTCGCAGCATGTAGGTCTCGGTGAGCAGATCCAGATAGGAACGAACCGTCTTATCACTGAGACCCAAGGCGCCCGCGATGCGGGAGGCATTCCAGATCTGCCCATGGTAATGGGACAGCATGGTCCAGAACCGCCGCATAGCGGCGGCGGCGATCTGGATTCCCAGTTGGGGAATATCCCGCTCCAGGAAGGTCCGGATGAAGTTCTCCCTCCAGGCCGCACTATCTTCGTCGCTTCCGGCCAGATACGAACGCGGAAAGCCGCCGCGCACCCAGAGGGATCGCCACGCATCGCCTCCCAATTCCGTTAGGTCAAAACCGGCCATCGCCACGAACTCCACGCGTCCGGCGAGACTCTCGGATACGTGGCGGATGACTTGGGGAGAGGCACTGCCCAGGATGAGAAAGCGGCAAGGATTATCGGGTCTGTCGGCCAGCACTCGCAGGGCAGGGAAGAGGCCAGGCAGCGTCTGGATTTCGTCGATGACCACCAGTCCCGAGAACGCCCCCAACACCATCTCCGGATTCGCGAGCCGCCGGAGATCGATTTGGCTCTCGAGATCGAAATAGGCCCCGGCTTGCCGGTTGGGAGCGCTATCGAAGATCATACGTGCCAAAGTAGTTTTGCCACACTGACGCGGCCCCATGAGCGCCACCACCGCAGACCGGGTCAGCGCCCTTCGAACTTGAGCCACATAGTCTTTTCGCTCTATCAGATGCGTCGTCATGCCTTGAATATTCGGATGTTTCCTCCGAAAGGTAAAGGATAAATTCGCGATAAATCTTCTGGCGTCTGTCGGTTGTGGGATCGTTGCGGTTAGCGTTGGATGTCCTAAGGACAAATCGCACAGCCCCCGGCCCCAATTGGCCCCAAGGAAATGTGCAGAACCGGCGCCGTGGAGGGGGCTTGCCCCGCCGATTCTTCGCCCGACACGCGTGCCGGTGGGGCAAGCCCCACCTTACCAACCACTCGCCCCTGTCGAGCGGATCGTCAGTCGATGCGGATGCGGGCGAAGCTGATGGTCGCGAGCGCAGTGGCAACGAACGGCTTAGCGTTCGTAGATCCTCGCGGCACCGCTGAAGCCCCTGACCTCCACGCCGGACTTGCCGGCGAGGACCTCCATTCTCAGTTGGCGGTTATCGAGCAGTTGTGCCAGCAATACGCCGTAAGAACGCTCCGCGAAACCCACCATGGGCCGGCCCGTGCGGCCGTCCACGCTGGGGGTGATTAGGTCGTATTTCACGAGGCCATCGGCGGGCCCGACCTGGGCCGGGTCGGGTGCGTTGCCGCGGACGGCGAACTGACGCGGGCGACCCTCCACGTCACCGATGGAAATGATGATTTGTGACGGCGCGAGATGGTGATACGCGAACGTCAGGTGGCCGACCCAATAGTCCCAGCGCCGGTCGAGGCCCGCGTAGCCGCCGCTGCCTTCGCGATACCAGTTGCCCGCGAGGCGACCGTCCACGTCGTAATCCATCCTGCCGCCGAACGGCGCGACCTTGCGCGGGTTCAACGCCAGCAACTTGCCGCGCAGCGGCTCGTCCACATAATCGAAAGGGTCCACCGTGTGCGGCTTCCATGGATCGCGTTTCAGGAACTGCTCCGGGCGGACGAAGCCTTTGCGCGAGACGGTCGTGTCAATCAAGGCGAAGTCGAAGGTGAAGCCGCCGCGCACGTAGCCGAGAACCTGACCGGCTTTCACGGGAATTCGTGCGGGAATGGGCTGACCCGGCTGCAACTCGCGCCCGAGCTGTTTCCGGATTGCCGCGTGCAACTCGACGAGATGGTCCACGGAACTCCAGACATGGGCGCAGTGCTCGACGACGACCTTCAGGTCCACCGCGCGGTCGAACACCGTTGGATCGGGCTGGCCACCGGGCGGGTTGGGGCGCCACTGAATTACGACGACGCGCCCGTCAACCACAGCAAGCACGTCATAGAGCTGGCGTTTGTCCGGCGACTCCTTCGCCACCAGGTAGAGATGGTCGGTCGGCGTGGTGTGGCCGCTGGCCATCATGCCCATCGGGTTGATGTGGCTGATGTCCTCCACGCGCAGCGGGAAGGTCTTCAGCCGCACCGGCCCCGCACCCTCGGCTTGGCCGCCGCTCCACATGCGGCTGACCGCGTCGGCCGTCGAAGCGGGCAGCGCGGTCGTCTGGGCCAAGGCAGGAGAGACAGACAACGCGACACTCAGTGTCGCGAGCACGATGGCCGGAGATGGCTTAACGTTCATAGATTCTCGCCCCAGTGGTGAAGCCGCTGACTTCCGCGTCGGTCTTGCCGGGGAACGCCTCAAACTTCAACTTTCGGTTCGGGAGCACCTGTGCCAGCACGACGCCTTGGACCGCGTCGGCGTCATGGCGCACCTGCACGCGTCCGTCGGTGCCGAGCTGGCCCCAGATCAACTCGTATTTCACACTGCCGTCGCGCTCGGTGACCTGCGCCGGGTCGGGCCCATTACCTTTCACCCAGAACTGTGCGGGCCGGCCGCCGTAGTCGCCGATTGAGACGACGATCTTCGTCGGGTCAAGGTGATGATACACCAAGGCGAGATGGCCCATCCAGTAACCGCGCGGGTCGCGGCGGTCGCCGGAGTAGCCGCCGCTGCCTTCGCGGAACCAGTTGCCAGCGAGCCGGCCGTCCACGTCATAGTCAATCCGGCCGCCAAACGGCGTTACCTTCCGCACGTTGAACGCGAGCAGCTTCGACTTGAGCGGCTCGTCGAAGTAATCGAACGGATCCACAACGTGAAGGCGCCACGCATAGGGGCCGTAGAGCGCCGGGGTCAGGAAACCCGGCAGGCGCGTCTCCGTATTCACGACGGCGAAGTCCAGCGAGCGCCCGCCGACCTTGCCAACCACCTGGCCCGCCTTCACAGCAATGCGTACGTTCACCGGAGGTCCCCTTTCCTTCCGCGCGAACCGGGCGCGCACCGACGAGTCAAGTTGGTCGAGAATGGCCGGCGCGAGAGCCGTGAGCAGGTCGTACTGGGTGTAAAACGTTCCTGAGTGTTCGATGATCAACGCGTAGTCGTCGTATGCGCGGGCGCGCTCCGTCGAACCGGCGAGCTGTGTGCGATGGCCGATCCTGACGAGGAAGCCGGGGGCCGGCGCCACTACGTCAAAGTGCTCCTGGCCGGGTTGCAATTCCTTCGGAAAGAAGTACGCATGGTCCACCGGGCAGACGTGCGCGCCGACCGTCAAGCCGTAGGGCACAAACCGCTCGATGTCTTCGGCACGCATGGGCGAATGCGTGAACCGCACCGGGCCGCGGCCTGCCGCGCGTCCATCGCTCCACATCGCCGCAAAATCAAACCACCCGCTCTCTCCAGCGCCCGCCGCCGCCCAGGCCGCCGAGAAAAGAACCACCAACCCGCGACTTGTGTACATGATCCTGTTCCTTTGTGTCTCCATGTGTGCCCGTCAGCAAGCAACGACCTCGACTAGGGTGAATAACGATAGCATGGCTTGCTTCCAACGCCAAGGTAAACCTTCGCCAACCCGGGTCGTCTATTCATTCACTTTTTATCTCCCAGGGCGTACGTCTGTCTCTCTCGTGGGTATTCGAGGGACTATCTCCGGTAGCCCCCATCCGAGCGCCGGGTACCATGTCCATACCAGCGTAGACATGTGGACAGCAACCTGACGGCAAGGCGTCAGTCGATGAGGATGCGGGCGTAGCTGATGGTCGCGTTGAAACCTTGGCGTGTGCCAAGCAGTTCCAGCATCTTGGAGGGCGGCGAGCCCGCTCGAACCGTGGTGGTGAAGAAGTCGGTGAAGGGTCTCTTGCGGGGGGCGGGGACCGCGTTGCTCGCCGACCAGCCTGTGGAGATCCTCTCGCTCAAGGAGGCGTTGGAGGGAGTATAAGGGGGTAGCCAGGTAGAGGTGGACTCGCGCGGTCGCCGGCTATTCGATATTGCATTGCCCCTCAGAGCGCGTTATCATCTACACCGGGGGGTGAAGGAGATCCGAATGATATTTGATCGCATAACAATTGATCCTGCCCGTATGAACGGCCAACCGTGCGTGCGTCACATGCGTCTGACCGTTCGTCGGGTGGTGGAATTGGCGGCTTTCTGCCAGGACCGAGAGCAGTTGCGCCAGGAATATCCTGAACTCGAAGATGAGGATATCCGGCAAGCCCTTCTCTATGCTGCGGCATACCTTGATGACCGTGTTCTTGACCTCCCACTGAGCCATGAAACTGCTGCTTGATCAGGGGTTACCACGATCGGCAGCCAGATTGCTGCGTGAAGCCGGAATCGACACAGTCCATGTCGGTGAAATTGGCTATTCCACCGCCGATGACGCTATGGTTCTTCAGAAAGGTCGAGACGAAGAGCGCCTTGTAGTCACATTGGATGCGGATTTTCATGCGCTTCTCGCGCTGTCACGGGCCACCGCCCCTTCGGTCACTCGCATTCGCGTGGAGGGATTGTATGGGCAAAAAGCGGCGGACCTGATACAGGCAGTTCTCCTACGCTGTACCGAAGACGTGAAGCAAGGAGCAGTAGTCACGGTACAGCCCAGGCGTATAAGGATTCGCCGCCTGCCATTACTTGCGGGGGATTCGGCGCGGGACAGACGTTAGTATCGCTCAATGCAAACGGTTTCGCTCGCAGACGGCGGGCCGTCAATCGATCCGAATGCGGGCGAAACCGATGGTGACGCTGGACCCTTGCTGGGTACCGAGCAGTTCCAGGGTCTTCGAGGGCGGCGAGCCGGCGCGGACTGTAGTGGTGAAGAAGTCGGTGAATGGCCTCTTCAGCGAGACTCGAATCGCGCTGCTGGCGGAGCCGTCCGGCAGGATTTCGAGCAGGCGGTTCTCCGAGATGGACTTGCCGGCTGCATTCGAGCCGCTGACGTAGAAGAACACGAACAGGCGATTGTCCGGCGTGATTTGGAAGCGGCCCCGGCCCGGGCGCTCGTTCGATTTACCTTCCTCCGCTACGAGCAGCGTGCGACGGGAGACGACAGCGCCTTTGCGGAGCACGGCGTAGTTCAGGGCGTAGTTCTGCTTTTCGCCCGGGAAGAACTTCTGCCGCAGGCGCTCGTCCAAGGCCCTTTCCGTCCAGAGGATGTGCACGTCGCCATTCGGGGCGACCCAGAGATCGCCCGGGTTGATCCAGCCGCAGGTCTTCTCCCGGCTGGCGATCTCGACCCACGGCTCGAACTTGCCGGTCGTAATGTCGGGTGACCACGTGTAGAAGAGCCGGCGAAAGTCATAGTCCCACTCGCGGCCGGTAAGCTGCTTTTTGAAGGCCCGCCACTCAGGGTTCGGCTCGACGATGTCGCTGACGCCGCAGAAGTGGACCTCGCGGTTCTTGAGAGCCACGTTCGGGTAGCAGGTGCGGATCGGCTCTGGCTTTACATAGTCCGCGCCCCAGGGCCATTTGAGCTGACCCTGGGCACTCCATCGGCCGTCTCGGTCGAGGAACGACCATTCCGCATGCGTGTACCCGATGTTCTGCAGCAGGATCAACTCGCGGCTCGGGCCGTCGGCGGCGAAGCTGCGATAGGAGTGCTCCGTGAACTTAGGGTTCCCCGACCAGACAGGCAACAGCGTTCGCGCGCGTATCTGGGCGCCGCGGGCGGCGAATTGAAGGATCTGGGGCCGGGCGGGTCCCGAGTACGTGTTGGGATCAGTGTTCAGCGTGGGATTGACGGACAGCAACAGCCGGCCGTCGGGAAAACCGACCATCGGGCAAGGCTCGCGCGTTCGCCCGGAAGAAGGATCGGAGAGCGTCTTGTGCCAACCCTGGTCGCTCCGGCAGAACAGCATCCAGCGGCAGTTGTTCAGCGGTTTGGCCCCTTTGATCGTCTCCAGCCCGCTGGCGAAAAGCTCGTCACCGGCGTGGACCAGGCACGTGGACCCCTGGCACCACAGGGGCCCGGCCCCGTTGTCCGCCGGCTCGTAGCGGTAGACGTCTTCTTCGACCTCCACCACCGGCCGGAGGGAAGACCCCGTAGCGGCCGGGGCGGTCGAAACCAGCATCAGGAAAAGACACGTGTTCGCGACGGGCGATGCTCTCATAGCCGGGCCACTCCTCTTGTCTTCGTACGATCCAGGGACTTGTTTCAACTGTCTGGTTTGGAGTCATTGTAGCCCGGTTTCTCGGCCCCGCAAGAGGCGAGCACGGAGGATGGTCGAGGCCGTGCGCGCAGGGGGGAGTCGCTCGAACCCGGTCCGGCGTCCCGAGGGAGGAAGACGACTCCCACCCGCCAGGAGGGACCGCCGATGACACAGGGGCGTCTCAAGGCTCCCCGGTCGTCGCAGGAGATGATCATACAGCCGCTCAGGAGGGACGCCGCCGCTACCAGTCCGCCGATCAGAAGCATCTTTCTCATGGTTCCACCTCCTACATCTGTTGTCTGCACTCTTGGTCTTCTCAACAGATAAAGGCGGCGAATGGGCGGGCGGTAACAGCGACTCGCGGAGCCTCTGGCAGGCGCGGGCGCGTCGGGAGTCGGACAAACCTTCGGCGCCGGCTCTCTACGTCACCAGGGCAGGATGCCCGTGCTACTTTTCAAACACCTTCTAACAGAATGAAACACGCTCCAGGCTGGTTCTGCGTCCTTGTCATTCCCGCGCAGGCGGGAATCCAGGAACGCCCCGACTTTCCTGGACCCCTGCCTGCGCAGGGGTGACAGCGGGGACCCCAGCGTTCATTCTGATAGAGGCTCTAAATCAAAAGAGCCCTTTGACCTTCCCGGTATTGACATCGACGTCGATGCGGCGAAACGCCGGATCGGAGCCGGTGCCCGGCATCAGCTTGATCTCCCCAGCTACGGGGACGACAAAGCCCGCCCCTTTATACACGAGAATGTCGTTGACAGGGAGTGTCCAGCCGCGCGGGCGGCCCTTGAGTTCCGGATCGTGCGAGAGACTCTGCTGCGTCTTGGCCATGCAGGTGCCCAGTCGCGTGCCCAGAGATTCGGCCTCCAACGCCTTGGCTTTGGCCAGGGCGTTGTCCGAGTAGGTCACTCCCTCAGCGCCGTAGACCTCGCGCGCGATCAACTCGATGCGCTGCCGCAGCGGCATCTTCAGGTCGTAGAGGAAATGGAAATCATTCTTCTCGCGGCAGGTCTCGACCACGGCTTCCGCCAACTCGATGGCCCCGGCACCGCCTTTGAGCCAGTGTGCTGATGTGACAGCCCTCGCGCCTTTCGCCTCGGCCACCCGGCGGACGGCCTGAATCTCCGCCTCCGTGTCAGTCTTGAACTCGTTCACGCAGACGATCGGTCGGACGCCGCTCTTTCGCACGATCTCGACGTGAGCGGCGAGATTCTCGCAGCCTTTCTCGACCAGAGCGACGCTCTCGCTGGTATACGCCGGATCCAGAGGCATACCGGGCTTGACGGCAGGCCCGCCGCCGTGCATCTTCAGAGCCCGGATCGTGGCGACGATCACCACCGCATCGGGCTTCAGTCCCGACATGCGACACTTCAGATTCCAGAACTTCTCGTATCCGATGTCGGAGGCGAAGCCGCTCTCCGTGACGTGATAGTCGG
>Ga0315282_10016936_pt1 | contig 10592 bp, 4 predicted proteins | sample YL17G07_20_MG_FD_203693 | JGI IMG/M metagenome (GOLD analysis project Ga0315282, IMG submission 203693) | Sediment microbial communities from Yellowstone Lake, YNP, Wyoming, USA - YL17G07_20 | ecosystem: Environmental > Aquatic > Freshwater > Lake > Sediment | place: USA: Wyoming | collected... | reverse complement strand
CCCCTCACCCGTCCCGACATGCGGGACACCCTCTCCCCAAGGGAGAGGGATGGAAATCAAAACCACCGCCCGCGATGTTCAGTGCGCGGAGTGTCCGTGCCTCAGCGGGTTTTTACTTTTGCCTTCTGACTTTTGCGATTTGCCTTTTGACTTGCTTTTGCCGTGGGCAGGGCAAGCCCAGCCCCTACAAAACTTGCCGACGGCTGGTTTGTTATCGAAGGTGTGTTTCGCCCATAAGGAACTTATCGACGCCGCGGGCGGCTTTGCGGCCCTCGGTAATCGCCCAGACCACCAGCGACTGGCCGCGGCGCATATCGCCCGCGGCGAAGACTCCGGGGATTGAGGACATATAATCCGCATCCGTCTCCACATTACTGCGCGCATCGAGCTTCACGCCGAGGGTTTCGATCATGCCATTCTTGACGGGACCCAGAAAGCCCATGGCAATCAACACGAGGTCAACATCAATGGTGAATTCGGTTCCGGGAATCGACTCAAACTTCGGCGGCGGGCCCACGCGGATGGCGTGCAACTGTTTCACGTTGCCGTTTTCGTCGCCGGTGAAACGCACGGTGGCAACCGCCCAATCGCGAATGCCGCCTTCCTCGTGCGCGCTCTCGATGCGCAACTGGAGCGGCCAGAGCGGCCAGGGAGTAATGGGCGAGCGTTCCAGGGGCGGCTGGGGCATGATCTCGAATTGATGGACGGAAGCTGCCTTCTGCCGATGCGCGGTGCCCAGGCAATCCGCTCCGGTATCACCCCCGCCGATGATTACGACGCGTTTGCCCGTAGCAAGAATCTGCCCGTCCACAACATCGCCGGCGATGCGGCGGTTCTGCTGGGGGAGATACTCCATGGCGAAGTGAATTCCCTTCAACTCTCGGCCCGGCACGGGGAGGTTGCGGGGACTTTCCGCGCCGCCCGTCAGCAGCAGAGCGTCGAACTCGCGGCGCAAATCTTCCACCGGCACGTTCTTGCCGACGTGCGCGCCCGTTTGGAAAACCACGCCCTCCTGAAGCATCTGGTCGAGGCGCCGGTCCAGTACGGATTTCTCCATCTTGAAATCCGGAATGCCATACCGCAGCAAGCCCCCGATGCGGTCGGCTTTTTCGAATAAGGTCACCGCATGTCCCGCGCGGTTCAGTTGTTGCGCGGCGGCGAGCCCTGAAGGCCCTGAGCCGACCACGGCCACGCGTTTGCTGGTGCGGCGCAGAGGTGGTTCCGGCCGTATCCAACCTTCCTTGAAGGCGTGCTCGATGATGGTCTTTTCGATGGTCTTGATGGTGACGGGCGGTTCATTGATGCCCAGCACGCACGCGGCCTCGCAGGGAGCGGGGCAGATGCGGCCCGTGAACTCCGGAAAGTTGTTCGTCGAGTGCAGCGTGCGGATGGCTTCTTTCCATCGGTCGCGATAAACCAGGTCGTTCCAATCGGGGATGATGTTGTTGAGCGGGCAGCCCGTGTGGCAGAAGGGAACGCTGCAATCCATGCAGCGCGCTGCCTGCGTGCGCAGCTTTGGCTCGGGGAAGTCCTGATAAACTTCCTGGTAATCATTCACGCGCTCTTCCACGGGCCGGCGCGCCGGGGTTTCGCGAGTGGCTTCCATGAATCCGGTAACTTTACCCAAAGAGCACCCCATTGCCGATTTTCGATTGCCGATTGCCGATTGACGAGCGTCGACTACTGGTAAACGCTGAACCCGCAAACCCCCTCACCCCCACTACCTGCAAAACGTGGGGCCCCCTCCGCCTTGCGGTCCCCCCTCTCCCCCAAGGGGGCGAGGGAAGAAGAAGCTTTAGTTTTACAGTTTTATTTATACCCCCAAGCGGCAAAGGAACCCTTCGGACTCCTGACTTCGGACCTCGGACCTCGGACTTCGGACTGGCTTTATCCACGCAGCACCTCCCGTGGGGAAGGCTTTGCACTTTGACCTTCGGACTCCGGACCTCGGACCTCGGACTTCGGACTCTGCCTTTTAATTCCCAGCACGCGCTTGTATTCATGCGGGAAAACCTTGATGAACTTCGGCAGCATGGTCTCCCAGTTGTCGAGAATCCATTTGGCGCGTGGGCTTTCCGTCAGTTCCGCGTGACGCGCAATCAGGAGTTGGATGAGGTCGATATCCTGGGGATCGATGACGGGGCCCAGGTCCACGCTCGCGCGGTTACAGCGCACGCGCACGAACTCTCCGGTCTCATCCAGAACGTAGGCAATGCCGCCGGTCATGCCCGCGGCAAAATTCCGGCCGGTCTTGCCCAGCACCACCACTGTTCCCTTGGTCATATACTCGCAGCCGTGGTCGCCCACCGTTTCCACCACAGCGGTGGCGCCGGAATTCCGCACGGCAAAGCGTTCGCCGGCCATGCCGTTGAAGAAGGCCTCGCCGCTGGTGGCGCCGTACAGAACCACGTTGCCCACCAGGATGTTTTCTTCCGGCTGAAATGAGGAATTCCGCGGCGGGTAGATGATGAGCCGACCGCCGGAGAGTCCTTTGCCCACGTAGTCGTTGGCCTCGCCTTCGAGAATCAGGGTGACGCCTTTGGCTAGGAACGCGCCGAAGCTCTGCCCCGCCGAACCCGTGAACTGGAACCGGATGGTGTCCTCGGGCAAGCCCTCGGTCCCATAACGGCGGGCAATCTCGCCGCTCAACATCGCCCCCACGGTGCGGTGCGTGTTGCGGATAGGAAGGCTGATGGATACTTTTTTGCCGCGCTCCAAGGCCTCGCGCGAATGGTCAATCAACTGGTAGTCAAGCGATTTTTCCAGCCCGTGCTCCTGTTTGATGGTGCAGTGGCGCCCCACGCGCGTGGGCACGTGAGGATTGTAGAGCACGGCGGAAAGATCCAAGCTACTGGCTTTCCAATGGTCAACGTCGTGGCGTTGGGCAAGGCAATCCACGCGGCCCACCATTTCATCCATCTTGCGGAAGCCGAGTTGCGCCATGATCTGCCGCAGGTCTTCGGCGACATAGAAAAAGAAATTGATGAGGTGCTCGGGCTGGCCCTGGAATTTCTTGCGCAGTAAAGGGTCCTGCGTCGCCACGCCCACGGGACATGTGTTCAGGTGGCACTTGCGCATCATGATGCAGCCCATGGAAATAAGAGGCAAGGTGGCGAAACCAAATTCCTCCGCGCCCAGCAAGGCGGCAATGGCGATATCGCGGCCGGTCTGAAGCTTCCCATCCACCTGAAGGCGGACGCGGCTGCGCAGGTCGTTCATCACCAGCGTCTGCTGCGTTTCGGAAAGGCCGAGCTCCCAGGGGATGCCGGCGTGGCGAATCGAGGAGATCGGTGAGGCGCCGGTGCCGCCATCGTAACCGCTGATGAGGATGACGTCGGCATGAGCCTTGGCCACGCCCGCCGCCACGGTCCCCACGCCCGATTCGGCCACCAGCTTGACGGAGATTCTTGCCTGCGGATTCACATTCTTGAGGTCGTAGATGAGCTGCGCCAGGTCCTCGATGGAATAAATATCATGGTGCGGCGGGGGAGAGATCAACTGCACGCCGGGGATGGAGTGCCGCACGCGAGCGATGATCTCATCCACCTTGTGGCCGGGAAGTTGGCCTCCCTCGCCGGGCTTGGCGCCCTGGGCGATTTTGATCTGGAGATCGTCGGCGTTGACCAGATAGTTGGTGGTGACGCCGAAGCGGGCGGAGGCCACCTGCTTGATGGCGCTGCGCCGCCAGTCACCGTTGGCGTCGGGCTTGAAGCGCGCCTCATCTTCGCCGCCCTCGCCGGTGTTGGAGCGCCCGCCGATGCGATTCATGGCGATGGCCAGCGTTTCGTGCGCTTCCTTGCTGATGGACCCGAAGGACATGGCGCCGGTAGCAAAGCGCTTCACAATCTCCGCGGCCGGTTCCACTTCCTCGAGGGGCACAGGCGGACCCGCAGGATGGAGGTCCAGCAGGCCGCGAAGCGTATAGAGGTTGCGGCTCTGCTCGTTGGCAATGCGGGCGTATTCCTGGTAAGTCGGGAAGCTCGATTGCCTCACCGCGTGCTGAAGTTTACTGATGGTGAGCGGGTTCAGCAGGTGGCGTTCGCCGCGCTCGCGGTATTGATAGCTGCCTCCGATTTCCAGCTCGGTATCGGATTCCGCCGGAGGCTGCATGGCGAACTTGTGCCGCATCAGGGCTTCGCGAGCCAAAACTTCCAGCCCCACCCCTTCAATCCGTGACGATGTACCCGTGAAGTAATGCTCCACCAGCGATTTGTTCAACCCGATAGCCTCGAAAATCTGCGCGCCGCAGTAACTCTGGAGAGTTGATATCCCCATCTTCGAAAGGACTTTCAGCAAGCCCTTGTCCACGGCCTTGATGTAGTTCTTCAGCACCTTTTCGAAAGTGTATTCCCGAGGGAAATAACCCTTGGCGTGGAGGTCCTCCAGCGTCTCGATGGCGAGATAGGGATTGATGGCGCTGGCGCCATAACCCACCAGCAAAGCAAAGTGCATCACTTCGCGGGGCTCGCCCGTCTCCACGATCAGCGCCACCTGATTCCGGGTTTTTTCCCGGACCAGATGATTGTGTACGGCGGAAAGCGCCAGGAGCGTCGGAATCGGCGCATATTCTTCATCCACGCCGCGGTCCGAGAGAATCAGCAGGGTGTAGCCGGACTTAATCGCCAGGGAGGCGCGGCGGCAAAGGCTGTCCACCGCCTCCTGCAAGCGTTTCTCGCCTCCGTCCACGCGGAAGAGCATGGGCAGCGTGGTGGCCAGGAAATCCCCCCAGCTCACGCGGCGGAGTTTCTCCAGGTTCCAGTTGGTCACAATGGGATGCCGCTTCTTGAGCGTGTGGCAGAGTTGGGGCGTCTCGTCCAGGATGTTCCCTTCGCGCCCGATGTAATCGTAGAGCGACATCACCAGGTCTTCGCGAATGGGATCGATGGCCGGGTTGGTGACCTGCGCGAACATCTGCTTGAAATAGCTGAAGAGCAGTTGCGGCTTGTCGGAAAGACAGGCGAGGGGCGTGTCCGTCCCCATCGAGCCTACCGGTTCCTCGCCGTTGGTGGCCATGGGGAGCATGATGGTCTTCAGGTCTTCGTCCGTGTACCCGAAGGCGCGCTGGCGCATCAGGATGGTGGAGTGGTCGGTGGCCTGGACGCGCGGCGGATCAGCCAAATGCTTCAGCGTGACTTGATTTTCCTTCAGCCACTGGGCATAGGGCTGGCGCGCCGCCAATTGCCTTTTGATCTCCTCGTCGGGTATGATGCGCCCTTTTTCCGTATCCACCAGCAGCATGCGCCCGGGTTCGAGGCGGCCCTTGAAGCGAACTTCTTCCGGATCAATCGGCAATACCCCGGCCTCCGAAGCCATGATGACCAGGCCGCGATTCGTCACCACAAATCGGCCGGGCCGCAATCCATTGCGGTCCAGCTTGGCGCCGATCATGCGGCCATCGGTAAAGGCTACCGCGGCCGGACCGTCCCAAGGCTCCATCAACGAGGCGTGATATTCGTAGAACGCTTTGACCTCGTCCGGCATGGTGGCGTCGTTCAGCCAAGCCTGCGGAATGAGCATCTCCATGACGTGGGGAAGGCTGCGTCCCGCCAGGAACAACAGCTCGACGGCATTATCCAGATTCGCCGAATCGCTTCCGCCCGGCGCAATGATGGGTTCAAGCTTCTTGATGTCGTCGCCGAAGAGCGGGGAGGCCAGCACGGAAGTGCGCGCTTGCATCCAGTTCACATTTCCGCGCAGGGTGTTGATTTCGCCGTTGTGGCAAATGTAGCGGTACGGATGCGCGAGATGCCAGGTGGGGAAAGTGTTGGTGGAGAAGCGCTGGTGGACGAGACAAAGGCCACTCCGCACTTCGGAATTCGACAGCTCCAGGTAAAAGTTGGCAATCTGGGGCGCAAGCAGCAAACCCTTGTAAACGATTGTACGGCAGGAAAGCGAGGGAATGTAGAAGAAACTCTTCTCCCGCAAATCGGTGCGGCTCACTTCTTTTTCCGCGCGTTTGCGAATGACGTACAGTTTGCGCTCCAGCGCATCGGCGTCCATGCCGTACGCGCGCCTGATGAAAACCTGCTCGATGTACGGCTGCGTGCTGCGGGCCAGGCGTCCAATGGTGTTGGCATTCACCGGCGTGTCGCGCCAACCCAGCACGGTCAGGCCTTCGTCGCGCACGATCTCCTCCAGGATGGCCTCGCACGACATGCGCTCGTGGGGCTCCACGGGAAGGAAGACCATGCCCACGCCGTATTCACCGGGCGAGGGGAGCGGAAAACCTAAGCGGGAACATTCGCCCTCAAAGAAGGCATGGGGAATTTGGATCAGCACGCCTGCGCCATCGCCGGTTTGGGGATCGCACCCGCAGGCCCCCCGGTGCGTCAGGTTGATCAGGATTTCGATCCCCTTCAGGATGATGTCATGAGATTTTTCGCCGGAGATGTTGGCCACAAAGCCGATCCCACAGGCGTCATGTTCGTTGCGCGGATCATAGAGACCCTGCGGCTTCGGCAAACCTCGAAAAGTGAACTCGTCACTCATGTCAATTCCATATTTGCACAGCTAAAGCTAGCCGTTGCTGATCAAAAGAAAGCTCAGCCCCGGCCCTTTCGCTTGTCAGTGTGCCCTGGGTTCCATCTTACCCCAGAAAAGGCAGGAGATTCATACATTACTTCTCAACACCATTTTCACCCCCAAGAGACACGTTCCCCCCTGACGAACCACCCCTGATTATCCTCGACCCAACACATGGCTGTTAAATGAATTGTTTTTATAGGCGGGATAAGTTTTACAGCTATATCGGATTTCTCACGCGCAGGGGGAGGGCGCACCGGGTTGCTGAAGACCGCCTCCCTCTCGTCACTCTGAGCTTCGCGGCCGCGGCTTCCGTCCTGCGCCAAACGACATTGGACTTACAAGTCGCCCTTGCACTTCTGATCGAGATTGCCTGCCATTTACATGCCTTAATAATGCCACTGCGGATGACTGGATACCGGCAGATGACGATATTTCGGCGCATCAAGCTTCGAAATTCTGCGGCTGTCTCCTATTCTGACATATAAGTTCATGAAGAATAAAGCTTTATGATGGATTATGAAGCTTCAATGTTCGGCCCCCCGTTTGCCTTTCACACTCCCTGACCATTGAGGAGATCTGCCATTATGCTTCGCATCACGACAACCGTCATGGGTGAAAAGGTCACGCTAAAGCTGGAGGGCAAACTCTCCGGCCCCTGGGTGGAGGAGTTCGAGCGTTGCTGGCACATGTCGACAGACATCTATAAGAAAAAGGGGTTGGTAGTGGATTTGTCCGGTGTGATATTCGTTGACGCTGCGGGAAAGAAACTGCTCTGCTCGATCTCCAGCGAGGGGGCGCAACTGGTTGGTTCGGGTCTCATGCCAAAGTCGCTGATTGACGAAATCTGTACGGAAAAGCCTCCGGTGAAACCCGGCAAAGCGCCCCATAAGTTGAAGCAAGAAGCCGCTCACCTGCTCTTGATCCTCTTACTTCCGTTGCTTGCGGCCCTGCCGACGCGGGCACAGGATTCCGCGCCGGTGCGACTGACTTTGCACGATGCGGTGGCCACCGCGCTAAAGGAAAATCCGCAGGTGCAGATTGCCACACTGAGTTTTGCGGAGAGCCAACAGGACAAATCCATTGCGCGCTCTGCACTGCTTCCGCAAGTCGGCCTGGAAGTTCTTGACCGGGCAATGCGGTCCAACATCTATGCGCAGTTTGGCAGCAAGTTTCCGGGAATTCCTCAGCACGCGGGCCCGTTCCAGTTTTTTCAGGCAGGCCCGGGTGTGACCATGCCCTTGCTCGACCTGACACTGTGGCGGCGTTGGCAGGCAGCTCACCAGGGAGTGAGCGCCAGTCAGGCGGAGGAGACCACCGTGCGTGAGCAAGTTGTGTTGTTGGTGGTTTCGCAATACCTGGCGGGGATGCGCGCCGATGCGGCGGTGAAAGCGGCCCAGTCGCGCGTGGATTTGGCGCAGGCGCTTTATAACCAGGCCAGCGACTTACAGAAACACGGGGTGGGTACGGGGATTGACACCTTGCGTGCCAACGTTGAGCTTCAAAACGAGAAGCAGCGCCTTCTGGAAGCCGAGACCCAACAAAAGGTTGCGCTCTATGGTTTGGCGCGGCTGCTCAATTTGGAACCCCAGCGGGAAATCAAGCTGGAGGATACGCCGCGTTTTTATGAGACGCCGGAGATTGACGCCAGCCGGAGTCTTGAACAGGCTTACGAGACTCGTCCTGAAATGAAGGCGCTCGCGGCGCGGACGCACATGGCAGAACTTGCCAAGCGCGGAGCGAGTGAGTCGCGGCTGCCCACGGTTAATTTCCTCGGCACGTGGGGCGAGCAAGGGTTGTCGGCCCCCAGCGCTATCCCCTCTTATGTCTACCAAGTCACCGTGGACGTCCCGCTCTTTACCGGGGGGCGGATTCGCGCCGAGATTGCCAAGGCCGATCTGGAACTCAAAAAGGTGGAGCAGGATCGTACAGACCTGCGCAACCGGATTGCGCTGGAGGTGAAAACTTCGCAAGCGCAACTTGACGCGGCGCAGCATGAGGTGGATGTGGCCAACCTGGGCGTGAAACTGGCCCAAGAGGAAGTCTCACAGGCACGCGACCGGTTCCAGGCCGGCGTGGCCAACAATATTGAAGTCGTCAGCGCGCAGGATGCTCTGGCGCGCGCCAACGATAACCAGATTGACGCGCTCTATCGTTACAACCAGTCAAGGGCCGACTTATCGCACGCCATCGGCCAAATCGAAGGGCTTTATTCCAAGTAAAGGTGTTCAACTATGCCGAGTACAGATCCCAACGTTGTTGAGCTGGAAAAAGAGTTAGGTAGCGCAGAACCGCTCGGCCCGGAAGCTGCTGACAAAGACTCGTCCGGCTGGGCTGAGCCCTGGGTCCGCCGTGCCGCCATAGGGGCGGCGGCCGCGCTGGCCATCGCCGTGGTGGCATTGCTGGTTTACTACTACAACCGGGTCTCCACAGACGACGCGCAGGTGGATGGGCACGTCGTGCCGATCGCCAGCAAGGTTTACGGGACCGTCGCCGCGGTGATGATTGACGACAACCAGGCGGTGAAGGAGGGCCAGGTTCTGGTCCGCATTGATCCGCGCGACTACCAAGCCCGCGTGGACCAAGCCAAGGCGGCGCTGGCGCTCGCCGAGGCCCGTGCGCGGGGGGCGGTCGTGGGTGTCCCGCTGACGCGGGAAACCACCGCCAGCACCACTTCCGGCGCCGATGCGCAACTGGCCGCCGCCCAGGCGAATTACGACAAAGCCAAGTTTACTTACGAGAAGGATTCTACATCGGAGCTGGCTTATGCGCGCGCCAATGTGGCAGCGCAGCAAGCCAACAACGATCGTGCCCAGGCGGATCTGGCCCGCATGAAACCCCTGATGGAAAAGGGTGAGATCTCCCAGCAGCAGTACGACGCTTATTTAGCCGCCGCGCGCGTGGCCGACAGCCAACTGAAAGCCGCCGACGAAAAACTTACTTCCGCCGATAAGGGAGCGGAAATTTCCCGCGAATCCATGCTGGCCTCCAAAGCGCAGGTGGAGCAGGCGCGCGCCATGGTTGCGCAGGCAGTGGCGAATCATAAGCAAGTTTCCATTCGCGAGGCCGACCAAGCTTCCGCGGAAGCGGCCGTGGCCACGGCCCAGGCTGATTTGGAATCGGCAGAGTTGCAGTTAAGTTACACCACCATCGTTGCTCCCAGCGACGGTGTGGTCACAAGGAAATCGGTCGAGGCTGGCCAAATCATACAGCCAAGCCAGGGGCTCTTCACCCTGATCCCCCTGAATGACGTCTGGGTCACAGCGAATTTCAAAGAAACACAGCTTGCCAAGGTGCGTCCCGGCCAGAAGGCAGAGATCGACGTTGACATGTACGGCCGGACCGTCACCGGCTATGTGGATTCCATCGCCGGCGCTACTGGCGCACGCCTGAGCCTGCTGCCTCCCGAAAACGCCACGGGCAATTATGTGAAGGTGGTGCAGCGGATTCCGGTCAAGATTTTGTTGGACCCGACCCCCTCCGATAAGGCAATTTTGCGCCCCGGCATGAACGTTGAGGCGACAATCATCACGAAGTGAGGGAAAAACCATGTTCCGGGTCGTGACCGTAGCGCGAGAGTACGGAAGCGGGGGTGGACGGATCGCCCAGTTGTTGGCCGGCCGCCTGGGATGGAAACTGCTCGACCGCTGCCTGGTGAAAAAAATCGCGGAAACCGCCCGGATTAAGCCCGAAGTAGCGGAAAAATTCGACGAGCGCCCCGACCCTTGGTTCGATCGGCTGGCGGAGGTCTTCTGGCAGTCTCCGGGTCTGAGGGGATACATCGGAGGCCCCGTGCCCGGCCGGTTTGATGGCGAAGTGGCGGCCCATTTGACCCGCCGGATCATTGAAGAGGCGGCGGAGATTGGCGACTGTGTGATTGTGGGGCGGGGAAGCCAGTGCATTCTCCAGCAGCGCGATGATGCTTTCCATGTTTTCATTTACGCCCCACGGGGCGAACGGCTGGCGCGTTTGCTCAGCCGCGACGCTCGACTGTCGAGGGCCGAGGCGGAGAAGAAACTGGTTGGGGAAGACGAAACCCGCGCCGCTTACGTCCGCGATCACTACGGCCA
>Ga0315282_10016934_pt1 | contig 10593 bp, 8 predicted proteins | sample YL17G07_20_MG_FD_203693 | JGI IMG/M metagenome (GOLD analysis project Ga0315282, IMG submission 203693) | Sediment microbial communities from Yellowstone Lake, YNP, Wyoming, USA - YL17G07_20 | ecosystem: Environmental > Aquatic > Freshwater > Lake > Sediment | place: USA: Wyoming | collected... | reverse complement strand
GGTCGCGACGCTCGGGACAGGTGGCGGCGCGCTCGTAGAAGAACACCGGCACGCCCAGCTGGCCGATGCCCCGCCCCAACTCATGGGCGTAGACCACCGCCTCCTCCATGCCGAACTCCCTGATGGGCACCAGCGGCACCACGTCGACGGCGCCGATGCGCGGGTGAGCGCCGTGGTGGACGCCCATGTCGATGGCGGCGAAGGCCTCCCGGCAGAGAGCCAGCGTGGCGGAGACGATCGCCTCCGGCGGCCCAAGGTAGGTCAGCACCGAGCGGTTGTGGTCGGCGTCGGAGGAGTAGTCGAGCAGCTTCACGCCGGCGGCGGCGCGCACCGTCTGCACGAGGCGCTCTACGACTCTCCGATCGCGGCCCTCGCTGATGTTGGGGACGCATTCAAGCAGGGGACCGCTCATGGCTCGCTAGGCCCTCCCTTCGCCGGCTATGCCGGCGGCCGCCTCGATGACGACCACGCCGGCCTTCATCACCGTCTCTACTCGGGCGCCGCCGAAACGGTAGGGGAGCTCCTCGTGGCCGGGCAGGTCGAGCAGCAGCAGGTCGGCCTGGTAGCCGGGCATGAGGCTGCCCACCTGATCCTCGAGCGCCAGCGCGCGCGCCGCCTCGCAGGTCAGCCCGCGGATCACCTCGACGGCCGTCATCTTCAGGTAACTGGAGGCCAGGGTGGCGATGAGCATGGGGGCCTCGCAGGGGCAGGTGCCGGGGTTGAAGTCGGTGGAGATGGCGACATGCGCGCCGGCCTCCAGGAGGCGGCGGGCCGGCGCGAACTCGCTCAAGCCCAGGAAGACGACGGCGCCGGGCAGCAGCACCGCCGTCACACCGAAGGCCGCCAGCGCCGCGATGCCGGCCGCATCGACCGCATCGAGGTGGTCGGCCGAGACGGCGCCGAGCTCGGCGGCCAGCGCCGCGCCGCCGCGCGCCGCGAACTGTTCGGCGTGCAGCTTGGGGCGCAGGCCGTGCTCGAGACCGGCAGCGAGGATGCGGCGGCTCTGCGCGAGACTGAAGGCGCCCTCCTCGCAGAAGACGTCGCAGAAGCGCGCCAGCTTGCCCCGGGCCACCTCGGGGATCATCTCCTCGATGAGCAGCTCGACGTAGCGCTCCGGTGCGTCGCGGTACTCGGGGCCGACCACGTGGGCGCCCAGAAAGGTCGGCACGATGCTGACCGGCTGCTGGCCGTCGAGCTGGGCGTAGAGGCCCAGCAGGCGCAGCTCCTGCTCGGTCGAGAGGCCATAGCCGCTCTTGGCCTCCAGGGTGGTGACGCCGTGGCGCAGGAAACGGCGCAGCCGCTCGCGGCCGCGGGCGCGCAGCTCCTCGTCGCTGGCGGCGCGGGTGGCGCGCACGCTGCTCATGATGCCGCCCCCCGCGGCGGCGATCTCGGCGTAGCTTGCCCCGGCGATGCGCAGCTGGTACTCGTGCGCCCGCGAGCCGCCGAAGATGAGGTGGGTGTGGCACTCCACCAGGCCGGGCATCACCAGCTTGTCGCGTGCATCGAGCACCGTGGTCTGCCGGTCGCGGGCGGCATGCTCGTCGAGCTCGGCGGAGGGCCCCACCCAGAGGATGCGGCCGCTGCGGGCGGCCAGGGCAGCGTCGCCGATCAGGCCCAACCCGTCGCCCTGCGGCGGGCAGACGAGTAGTTCGGCGGCGTGCTCGACGATGAGGTCGGCGGTGGGACGCTCGATTCTAGGATCGACGGCAACCATGACTCTTCAGTAGAGGGTGACTCTTCACCGTCTTTTCCTGCTCACCGCCCTGCTCATCGCAGCCGCTCACACCTACTTCGACAGCACGTAGAAGACGCTCGAGCCGTCCACCTCGACCATGTCCAGATCTACTGCTACCGCGTCCACGAGGGCGCGGAACTCCGGCGCACGCACCGTGGTGGCCCTGAACCCGTCCTTGCCCACGATCACCCCGTCGCGGCATTGGTCGAGGTCGAGCTCGCCGACAAGGCCGGCGGCGGCCTGCCGCTGGAACCAGTCCAAGCGGTACGGCCAGAAGGCGTCGCTGTAGGTCGAGAAGTACACGATGCCATCCGACCGGGTCACGCGCAACGCCTCCCGCACCAACAGACCCTGGTCGACGTGGAAAGCGGAGATGCCGTTCTGTATGCAGATGGTGGCGTCGAACGACTCGTCCACGTACGGAAGCCGGGCGGCGTCGGCGAGCATGAGCAGGCAGTTGGGCAAGCCGTGAAGGTACTGCCGCGCGAGGTCGAGGCTCGGTTCGGACGTATCGACGCCCACGACCAGGTGGGCGGCGCGCGCAAACGCGGGCATGGCGCGCCCGTAGCCGCAGCCGAGGTCGACTACCAGGTCGGTCGGTCGCAAGCGCGCCACCACGAAGTCGACCTCGGCGCGCAAGTACTGCTGCACGCGCGGCGGCGCCAGTTCGTAGCAGCGGCGCAGTCCCTCCCCAGCCAGTCTCTGCGTGTAGTAGCCGCCCATCGTCCTCGTCTTCGTGCGACAGCTGCTGCGTGCTGCCTCGGACCGATCACAGTCTACTCGGCGTCCGCCGATAGGCACAGGAGCTCTCTACGAGCACACCCCCGCAGCGGGCGAGCGCGCCTACGCTCCCGGCGATCGCCGTGGGAGGCAGAGACGATGACGGGGCGGGCGACCGCACGTCGCCCGCCCCGCGCATCCGCTCCCGAGGGGCGCGCCCTCAAGCTCTAGCTCTTGGCCTTCATGGTCACGCTGATGCGCCAGGTCGTGTGGCCGGAGAGCACGGCCACATCCGTCGCCGCCTCGATGGCGTCTGCGGCTCTGAAGTAGACGGTGCGATAGGTGCCTTTGGGGTCGGCGATACGCACCCGGTAGGTGCCCGCCGCCAGGCCGACGACGCGGTAGCTGCCGGAAGTCCCAGTGCGCGCCGAGCCGGCCCAGACCCAGTCGCTGCCGGACTTGCGGAAGGCAGTCGCCATGATGCCGGCCAGCGTCTTGCCGCCGGGGTTCTTGACCACGCCGCTGATGCTGCCGGCCAGCGACAGGCGCGCGCTCACGGTCCGGCGCACCGCGCCAGCCTTCAGCACGACGGCGTCCGCCTGATCGGGCAGGAGTTCGTCGTCCCAGTACTCGGTGACGTAGACGCCGGTGGAGTCGGCGAACTTGACCCGGTACGTGCCCGCCCGGAGGCTGCCGATGGTGTACTCCCCGCCCAGGTCGCTGACGGCACTGCCGGCCGTGCGCCAGCCGCTGCCCGCCTTGCGCAGGGCAGAGACGTGGATGCCGGACAGGCCGCTGCCGTTCGGCCGCATCACCTTGCCGCCGATCCTGGCGGCGGCGACCAGGCGGACGTCGACGCCCGCCGAGGACTTGCCGGCCGTGACCACCACGTCGGTCGCCCCGGCCACAGTCGCCGCGTTCTGGTAGAACCGCGTCAGGTACCGCCCCTTCGGGTCCGCGAACTTCACCCGGCAGGTGCCGGTCGGGAGGTTCTCGACCAGGTAGCCGCCGCTCCCGTGCGTGACCGTGGAGCCGACGGGCTCCCAATGGCCGTCTCCGTCGCCGAGCAGCACCGTGACGGTGATGCCGGCCACGCCGGCGGAGGCTGCGTCGGTGACGGTGCCGAGGATGCTGCCGGGCAAGTCGAGCCTGGCGTCGACGTTGATGGTGATGCGCCCGGCGAGGACGAGTACGTAGTCGGCCCGCCCGAGTGAGTGCGCGTTGTTGTAATACTCGGCGAGGTACTTCCCGCTTGGATCGGCGAAGGCGACGCGGTAGTCGCCCGGCACGAGGCCCTTCACGGTGTACTTGCCGGCGGCATCGGTAGTGGCGCCGCCGGCCCATTGCCAGCCGTCGAAACCGTCGAAGATCCAGGCATCGACTTTGATGCCCTTCAGGGCCTTGCCGGCGGCGCTCTTGATGACGCCGCTCAGACTGCCCAATGCGGCGAGCTTCGCATCGATGTGAGCCGTGGTAGCACCGTCGGTGACGCCCACCGCGTCGGCCGCGACGATCGTCGGCTTGTTGTTGTAGAACTCAGTGACGAAGCGCCCGGAGGGATCGAAGAAGCGCAAGCGGTAGCCGCCGGACGACAGGCCGGAGACAGTGTAGGTGCCGTCGGCCGCGGTGTGGACCGCGGGCAGTCCGATGCTGGAGCCTTCGGGATACGCCGTTACTTCGACCCCGCCGATGCCGCTGTTGTCGCCGCGCGTGACGGCGCCGCTGATGGCCCCCGTACCGTCACGCGGCGCGGCCGCAGTGGCTGCGGCCGGCATGAGGGCGGCGACGGCCAACGCCGCCGTCAGTGCAAGGAAGGGGATGAGGCGCGCGCCGCCGCCGGGGCGCCGCAGACGACGCGACGCGGACAGGCCTCCACGATGAGCTCTCATTGGACCCCCAGGGCTCGCCGACGGCGTACCGGGCAATACTACACCCCCGTGTCGCGGCGCCCTGGAGCGGCCGACGCCAAGGGAGCTCGGCGGCGCGCGCCCGAGGCGGGCGACGAAGGCCCGCCGCCTGAGCGGCGGGCGCCGCTCAGGCGGCGGGCCAGGAGAAGCCGAGCGGCGCGACGGGCGGCAGCAGCGGGCTGACGGGCAAGCCTGGACGCGGCTCTGGCTCGTTGTAGCCGAAGGGAGCCACGTCGTTCGGCGCCTCGGGGTAGAAGAGGCTCGCCAGCGCCTGGATCTGTCCGCGTCCCGGACCCAGTTCGAACTGGCCGCCGCCGTAGAGCCCGATGCCGGCGGCCGACGCGCGTTCGATGCACTCGAGCAGACGAGCCACCGTGCCGAAGCGCGACGGCTTGATATTGAGGAAGGCCGGCCGCGCCGGCAGGCGGCCGACGTCGTCCCAGCTGCGGACCGGCGCGTCGTAGCTGAGGCGGCCCAGCGCCGGCGCCAGTGCCTCGCGCGTGGCCGGCAAGAGGGCCGCATCCTCCACGATCGCCTCCGGGAACGCCGCGACGATGCGCGCGTACAGCGCCGCATCCGGCGGATTGTCGACTGGGGTGCCCTCGTAGAAGGCTTTGAAATCGACGACGCGGACACGGCCGCCGGCCGCGATGGCGGCCGTCAGCACCGGGTCCCATTCCGGCGTAGGGTCCAGCTTGAACTCGAGCCCGGGATAGAGCGCCAGCCACGGCCGCACGTCGAGCCGCGTGGAGACGACGAAGCGAACCGGCCGGTACGGCCGCCCCAAGGCGGCGCCCAGCGAGACGCCGTGCTGGCGCAGCGCCAGGTCCAGACCGGCGCTCTCGAACGCCCAGCGGCGGTAGTCGTGTGAAGCCGGGAGCTGCGGCGCCCGCGAGAACAGTTCAAAGCCGTCGAGCAGCGCCGAGTAGGAGCCGAAGGTGTGCCGGCCGGCGAGCGGCAGCCCGGCCGGCACACCTTCGTGGTCCTCGGCGAGGTAGGTGACATCCTCGCCGTACCCGGTCAGGCGGCCGCCGTGCAGCGCCACGACGGTGGTCACGCGCGTGAAGCCGCTGGAGACCTCGCGCTCGAGACGCTCGAGCTCGTAGCTCTCGACCTCGAGCTCGAGCGCGACGAGTCGCGCGTCCAGCGCGGCGGGGGCGGGCGGGTTCATGCCCGACTCACTGCCTCATGGCCTCCAAACCGGGGTCGACCTTGACCTCGCTGCTCACAAGTCCCCCCGCCCTCGAGGGCCACGTTCCACTGCAGGCCCCAGTCCTCACGCGCGATCTGAGTCGAGGCCGAGAGGCCGAGACACGGCTCGGTCATGGTCATCCTCGCGGGTCATGCTACCGTCCGTTTGAGGTTGCGTACCGCCCACACAGACTCGACGGCGCCGAGAAGCGCGCACGGCGGATGCGGACTGCGCCGAGGCCCTATTCCCCGCTCGCTCACCGGTCACACCCGACCGCCAGAGGCGCGAGCGATGGTCCGGGAGCCACGGCGGGTATAGTTCGGCCATGACCGCGTCCCGCTTTCTGCGGCACGAGTACTTCATGCACCTCGCCGTGCGCGAGGCGCGCCGCGCCGCGCAGCACGGCGACATCCCCATCGGCGCGGTGATCGTGCGCGACGGTGAGGTGATCGCGGCGGCCGGCAACGAGCGGGAGCTGCGCAAGAGCCCGACCGCGCACGCGGAGATCCTTGCCATCGAGCAGGCGGCGCGCCGGCTGGGCGGCTGGCGCCTGTCCAGAACGGTCATCTACGTCACCATCGAGCCCTGCGTGATGTGCGCCGGCGCCATCGTCCAGGCGCGCATCCCCCACCTGGTCTTCGGCGCCGCCGACGACAAGGCGGGCGGCGCCGGCACCCTCTACAACATCTGCGAGGACCCGCGCCTCAACCACTGCGTGCAGGTCACGCAGGGCGTCCTCGAGGACGAGGCGCTTGCCCTGATGCGCGAGTTCTTCGAGGGCAAGCGCTGACCTGCCAGGCCAGCCGCTCAGAGGCTGCCGAAGGCGGTCGCCACCCCGCCGGCAAGCGGCTCGCAGATAGGCCGGGGGTCGACCGCCAGGCGGTATAATGGCTCTCCGCTTTGGAGCGGGCGCGGAGAGGTGTCCGAGCTGGCCTAAGGAGCGCGACTGGAAATCGCGTAGGCGGGGGTAACCTGTCTCGTGGGTTCGAATCCCACCCTCTCCGCCACTCCCCTGAGTCTGAGCGCGGCGCCTGTGCTCGCGCCTACCCGCCCCAAGCTGCCGCGGAGAGGTGGCAGAGCTGGCTGAATGCGGCGGTCTCGAAAACCGTTAAGCGTCGCGAGGCGCTTCGGGGGTTCGAATCCCCCCCTCTCCGCCAGTACGAGATCGCGGCGCCCGTTGCGGATCACGGGAGCGGGCGCCTGCCCGTCCCGCCACAGCGCCGCCCGGGTGTACCGCGCGCGAGCGGCCCTCGCCACCCGCCGTTCGGGCGCTCGCCGCCGAGCCGGCTAAAGGAGAGGGGGCCGTCCGTCCGAAGGAGACCATATGATCGCCGGGCCGGGCATCGCGAGGCGGCGGGTCTCCTTTCGCAGGCGACTGCCGCTGGACGCCTCCGTCCTCTGTGACGTGCGCGCCCGGCTGCGCGACTACCTCTGTCAGCACGATGTGCCGGAGCGGGCGGCTGCCGACGTCGTGCTCTGCGTCGACGAGGCCATCACCAACGCGATCCGCTACAGCCGCGGGCGAGGAGTCGACGTGACCGTGAGGGCGGGCAGCCGCAGTGTGCGAGCCCGGGTGCGCGACAAGGGCACGGGGTTTCTGCACACCGGACTCAGGGCCCGCCCGAGCCCGTGGACGACGGGCGGACGGGGTCTGTACATCATGCAGTCCTTGATGGACGACGTCTCCGTCTACTGCTCGCGTGGCGCCGCGGTCTCGATGTGGAAGCGACTCGACGGGAACGCGGACTCCGCCGGCTCTGGGCAGGTCGATCAGTACCGCCAGTGATCGCGGTCGACGATGCGCTCCAGGTACCGCGACTTGAGCTGACGGCTGGCCAGCGCTCGCTGCAGCGGCGGCAGCCGCAGGATCACCCCGAGCACGGCGGCCGCGGCGCGGTGCGCGGCCAGGCCCTGCTGGTCGAAGACGAGGTAGGGCAACGTGCCGCGCTCGATAGCCTGCATGACCACGCGCTGCGCGGTCGATACGGGGGTGACCACGCGTTCCCCACTCCGTCTGAGGCGTAGCGCCGCCGTCGAACAGGCGCGCACGCAGAGCCCGCAGCCGAAGCACACGTTCTCATCGATACACGCGACCTGAGGCTTGGGCGGCCGTCCGTCGCCGCTTGGATCGAGGCTGCCGACGGAGATCGCTTCGATCGGGCAGGCGGCGGCGCAGCTACCACAGCCGTTGCAGCGAGCCGCGTCGACTTCCGGCACGAAGCCCGACGTCGTGACCGGATGCAGGATGGCGAAGCGTCGCGCCGCGATCAGCGCGTCGCAGCAGCAGCTGCAGCAGTTGCAGATGAACTTGGGGTGCCGGCGAACATTCTCGGCGAACTGTACCAGCCCAAGGTCCCACGCCTGCTCGATGACGGCCACCGCCTCGGCCGCGTCGATGCGCCGCGCGTGGCCGTGGCGGGCGAGCGAGTCGGCGGCGAAGTCGAGCGAGAGGCACATCTCGAGCGGCGCCTCACAGGCACGGCCGAGATGAGTCATCTTGTGACGGCAGTAGCAGAGCCCCACGGCGCGATGCTCGGCCTGCCGCACGATCTCGGTGGCCAGTTCGTGGTCGAGCACCTGCAGGCTGCCGGCATCGGCCGGGCCGGCGCCGTCGCCCTCCTCGTGGGGCCGATCGCGGAGCAGCCTTCCGGCGCCATCCCCTGCGCGTCCCGGCAGCGCCGGTTCGTGTACCAGAGCGCGCCCAACCTGCGTCTCCGTGCCGAACAGCTCGGCGACGAACTCGTCCTCCACGTTGAGATACTGGTAGAAGAGGTCGGCCAGCGCACGCTGGTCGGTGGCGCTGCGCACGCGCATCATGCTGAACTCGAAGAAGCCGATCACCGGCGGCGGCAGCACGTACATCCGCTTCCCGTCCTGCTCGCCGTCCAGGAGCAGAGCCCGGTCGGCGAGGCCGTCGAGCAGCCGCTCGGCCTCGCCGTGACTCACCTTCCAGGCGCGCGCCGCGGCAGACGCCGTGAAGGGCCTCAAGGGGAGCTGCGCGAGCAGTGCCGCGTCCTGCTCGCTGAGAAGTAGCGCGAAGATGCGGTACAGCAGCTCGGAAGGCAGCGCCCCCTGGGGGAACTTGTTCAGCCGTTCGACGAACCGCCGGTACCCTGCCGCGACGACGTGGTGCGCCACCGCCTCGTCAGCCTCCCGCTCTCATCACCACCATGCATGCGGGCATGAGAATACCAGAGGGTCCTGAGCTCCGCCGGCGAATGGGTCCGTGGCCCGGACGACCGGCCCCGGAGAATGCGAGACCGGAGCATGCGAGACGGGTGAGCCAGGGCGGAACGTCACGCCCTTGGCCGGCCCATTCCCGCCCGTCTTTGTCGCCCAGGTCAGGCGAGGGCCGCTCGAGCTTGACCCTCTCGGGGAGCCGTTTATCCTGAGGTGGTCGCCCTTACGCCGTCACCAGCGGCGAAGGTGTTGTCTTGTGCTACTCGACCCGGGAAAGGAGCGCCATGAGCAGCGAAGCACCCGGACCGGGCGCGGCCGTGGCCGCCGCGCCTCCAGCGACGGACAGAGGCAGCGCCAAGGGCCTCGCATCGGGAGCGCTGAGCCTGTTCGCCAGCATCGTCATCGGCGTGGCCTCGGTGGCGCCGGCCTACAGCCTGGCCGCGACCGTCGGCCTCATCGCCGCCACCGTCGGCCTGCAAGGGCCGTTCATCATGATCCTCGCCTTCATCCCCATGCTGCTGGTCTCATCGGGCTTCTACTACATGAACCGCGCCGACCCCGACTGCGGCGAGACCTTCATCTGGACGGCCCGCGCCTTCGGGCCCGCTGTGGGCTGGATCCTCGGCTTCGTAGCCGCAGCCTCGTCGGTCATCGTCATGGCCAACCTCGTGCAGATCGCCTCGCTGTACGCCTTCCTGCTGTTCGGCGCCGACGGGCTCGCGAACTCCACGTTCTGGGTCACGCTCGGCGGCGTCGCCTGGATCCTGTTCGTCTCCACCTTCGTGGCCATCGGCATCCGCATCGCAGCCAGGGTGCAGTACGTACTTATGGCCCTGCAGATCGTGCCCCTGGCCCTCTTCACCGTGTGGGCGATCGTCAAGGCCGTGGCAACGCACCCGGAGGGCTACGCCCCGTTCCACTTCTCCTGGCTGTTCAGCACGCACGTCAGCGGCAACCAGCTGGCGGCCGGCGTGACGCTCGCCGTGTTCCTCTACTGGGGCTGGGACACGGTGACCGCGGTCAACGAGGAGAGCGAGAACTCGAGCCACCTGCCCGGCGTCTCGGCGGTGCTGAACACGATCATCCTGGTGATCGTCTACGTCGTCGTCACTGTCGCCATGCAGATGTATCACGGCGCGACGTTCCTGGCGGACAACCCGGACGACGTGTTCGGGCCGCTCGCCACCGACGTGATGGGCAGCGGCTGGGACAAGCTGGTACTGATCTGCGTCATGACCTCCGGAGCCGCCTCGGCCCTGACCACGATGCTGCCGCTGACGCGGCAGACTCTGTCGATGGCCGCCCACAAGGCGCTGCCGCGTCTCTTCGGCGAAGTCCATCCGAAGTTCATGACGCCGTTCAAGGGCACCGTCGCCCTCACCGTACTGTCGATCATCTGGTACGTGCTGCTCACCTGGGTGAACGAGAACCTGCTGTTCGACGCAATCGCGGCCCTGGGCATCATGGTGTGCCTGACATACGGCGGCACCGGGCTCGCCGCGACCATCTACTACCGCAAAGAGCTCCGTAGGAGCTGGAAGAACTTCTTGCTCATCGGCGTAGGGCCGTGCGTCGGAGCGATCATGTTCGCCGGAGTTCTCGCCAAGGTGATCTACGACGACTGGAACCCCGACAACAGCTACGCGACCGTCGGCGGCCTGGGCGGCACCTTCGTGATGGGCGTCGGCGTGATCGTCGTCGGCATCGTCCTCATGATCGCCATGTGGATGTGGCGGCCGGAGTTCTTCCGCCGCAAGCCGGAAACCTGGCCGGGCGAAGGTCAGCCGATCCCCTATCAGGAGGAACGCGTCGAGCTGGACTGATCGGCGCAGAGCGCGTACGCCACGGAGCGGGATCGC
>Ga0315282_10016932_pt1 | contig 10593 bp, 8 predicted proteins | sample YL17G07_20_MG_FD_203693 | JGI IMG/M metagenome (GOLD analysis project Ga0315282, IMG submission 203693) | Sediment microbial communities from Yellowstone Lake, YNP, Wyoming, USA - YL17G07_20 | ecosystem: Environmental > Aquatic > Freshwater > Lake > Sediment | place: USA: Wyoming | collected... | reverse complement strand
CGCACCGGGGTAGTTCGCCCCGATCCCATAGCGCTGCTTGATCCCGTCGCTCGGCACGAACCAGATCGGCTGGCCGCTGAAGGACCAGATGTACCGCTTCGTGATTGCCCGCAGGATTTTCATCTGCTCGTCGAGGTCGCGCAGTTCCTCCCCCCACGGACGTTCTGGATAGCCCTCGCCGCCGGTCTCCACCATGTGTGACGGCCAGACTCCGGGGGCCATGGTGCACTTGTCTTTCCAGTAGCGGAGCGTCGCCGGTGAGAGAAACCCGGCCATCGCGGGATCGTCATGGCGCGGGATCGCGGCTTGCGTCACGGGATCGTGCAGGCAGTACGAGTACTCGGTTGCCACATGGAAGCCACCGGGCGCGTTCCGCTGCGCCATCTCGTCGAGCAAACCCACCAGGTACTCCCGCTCGATGGTCTTCGCGTGGACGAACCCCGGCAGCACGAAGATCACCGCCTCGGGGAACTCGTCCAGGATCGCCGCCATCGAGGCGCGTCCCTGTCGGTACGCCGCCGCGAGGAGGTCGCCCGGCGTGTATCCGTCGTACGTATAGATCGGGTGTTGGAGGATGTACCGGGGATAGGGGTATTCCACGTCGATGCTCACGCCGCGGAAGCCGAGTTCTCTCGCCGTGTGACCGATTGCGCGGAAATGCCTGCGCATCTTCTCGGTGAACTCCTCCGACAGGAGCGTCTCCGGCGACGGCCACGGTTCGTCGGAGCCGAACGAGACCGCAAGAAGGTTCTCCGTGATCCCCTGCGCCCGGAGGGCCTCGATGTTCTGTCGGGCGAGCGGAAGCCACCCGGCGTTGCTCGGTGGCGTGCCGTCCGCGCCGATGAACGAGGTCACACCGCCATCCCAACTGCCGCACTGGATGTAGAAGCCGTCGTAAAGCCCCTTGATCTCCGCAGCATGGTCGTTGATGTACTGATTCGGGCTGATCGAGTAGCAGATCATCGCCGGAACTGCCACTGCCGCTGCCGCCAACATGTGTCACGTCCTTTGCCGTGAGTGCTGCGAGCACCTACCCCGGATGAGAAACACGGTCTGATCGGCTTGCCGAAGAGCACTCGCCTCAAAGCCTGCACGAAAGCGAAGGGAACAACCGGAGAACGAGCGAACCCGAAGGCACGCGCCGGCTACCTCAGCCACTCGTCGAGATGAGCGGCGACGAACTCGTCGTCCGTAAGATGCTGATACTCCCGGTAGATGCGGTCGATCTCGTCCGACTGGCCCGGCGAGAGTCTCTCGTCGGCATCAAGACACCACGTGCCCTGCATGAGGCCCTGTCGCCTGAGGACCTCGTGCACCCCGGCGATGACTCCCGCGTAGTTGTTTGCCGCGTCGAAGACCGCGGCGTTGGCATCGGTGATCTGAGCCGCAAGCGTGAGCATCTCCGCCGGTATCACATCGCCAGTGGCATCGAGCGCATGGATCCGTTCGAGAAGCTCGACCGCCCGCTTCGTCCAGACCGCCCAATGACCCAGCAGACCGCCCCGGAATCGCACCGCCACCGGTTTGCCATCCGGGCCCGCAACCCGGTACCGGGCGAGCAGATCCAGGACGATGCTGTCATCGTTCCCCGTGTAGAGCGCGATGGCCTCAGCACGTCCCGAGGTCGCAACACCGCGCACCACGTCGAGCGTCTGATAGCGGTTGAACGGGGCGACCTTGATCGCCACAACACTCTCGATCTCGGCGAGCCGTGCCCAGAATCGGTAGCTGAGAGACCTCCCGCCCACCGCAGGCTGGAGGTAGAACCCCATGATCGGGAGGATCTCCGCCACCGCAAGGCAATGATCGATGAGTGCGTCATCGTCCGCGTCCGGCAGCGCAGCGAGGCTGAGAAGCCCGATGTGGTAGCCGAGGTCGCATACGAGCTTCGCCTCGGCCACGGCTTGGGTCGTTCTGCCGACGATCCCGGCGACCCGAACGGCGCGTTCCCGCCGCCCGGCGTCAGCACGATCAAGCTCCTCCGCCGCCAGTTCGAGGACCGGGCGGAACAAGCCGACTCCCGGCTTCCTGATGGCAAACTGCGTCGTATGGACGCCGACCGCAAGGCCGCGCGCCCCGGCGGCGAGGTAGTAGCGACTGAGCGCCCGCTGCCGTCGTTCGTCGAGCTTTCGCTCCGCGGTGAGCGCAAGCGGGTGCGCCGGGATGACGACGCCGCGCTTCAGCACCGCGGAGATGTCGGCTGGAAGCTGTGGGTACATCAGAACTTCCCGTCCCGCGTCTGGAAGTGCGTCGGTTTGCTCAGGGTCGCCCCGCCGATCTTCACCCAGTGCGCCGTCCAGGCGATGAGCCGATCCACGCTCACCGTCGGACAGCCGAAGCGCTCGACGCAACGACCTGCGTTGGAGAGGAGCGCCGTCGGCGCTTCTTCGCCGGTGAACTGCGGTTCGACGCCGAAAATCTCCCCGAACTGGCGGGCGACACGCCTGACGGAGAGCGTCTCCGCGCCGGTGAGGTTGAGGACGCACGCCGGACAATCGGCGTATTCGAGGGATCGAATGATCGTCGAATTGGCGTCGCCCTGCCAGACGCAGTTGAAATACCCCGTGGTCAGATCAACCGGCTGGCGATGATACACGTTCTGCGCGATGTCCATGAGCACGCCGTACCGCAGTTCGACTGCGTAGTTGAGGCGGATGAGCGTGAGCGGGTTGCCGGTCCTCTCCGTCCAATACGTGAAGATGCGCTCCCGACCGAGGCAGGACTGCGCATACTCCCCCACCGGACCGACCGGATCGCCTTCCCGGCTACCGCCGCTCATCACCGGTGCGAGCGGGTACACGTTTCCCGTCGAGAGCGCGACGATGCGCGATCCGGCGAAGTGCTGGGCAACCATGCCGGGAAGACAGGCGTTGATCGCCCACGTGAGCGGTTCGTTGCCGACGGACCCGAACTTCATGCCGACGAGATAGATCACGTTCGGGGCAACGGGGACGCTGGCTAACTGCCGGGAGTCCAGGAGATCGCACGAGATCGTCTCGACGCCTTCCCTCTCAAGCTGTTCCCGCACCTTCTCCGACGAGAAGAGCGAGGCGCCGATCACCCGCGCCTTTACCCCGGCTTCGGCCATTGCACGCCTGAGCATGAGCGCGAGCGTGGGCCCCATCTTTCCGCCGACGCCGAGGAGCATCACGTCCCCGTCGATCCGCCGCACACTCTCCACGAGCGCGGGCGTCGGACGCGTCAGCAGCTCGTCGAGCTCTTCTTCCGTGCTGATCACTCCGGGAAGGTCAGGCAATCCAGCATCCTCCGTCACCGCACGGCCCAAGCGCATGACACGTCGTGCGCCTACGCAGCGAACCCCGACGCCACCGAGACCGTTCAGCCGATATACCCCTTCTGCAGAAGGAACTCCGCCACGAGCGTTGCGCCTTTTGCCGCGCCCATCTTCGTGTTGTGGCTGAGCAGCACGTACTTGATGCCGTTCGGCAGGAGCCTGTCCTCTCGGATGCGCCCGACGACGGTGGTCATCCCCCCGTCGAGATCGCGGTCGGCGCGGGGCTGCGGATGATACGGGTCATTCGTCACGGTGATGAGCCGCTTCGGCGAGGACGGCAGGCTCAGCGCCACGAAATCGCGCCCGAAACGTTCCATCGCCGACGCTACCTCAGCAACCGAAGCCTTCTTCCTGAGGCCGACGTACGCGGCTTCCGTGTGTCCATCTCGAACGTTGACGCGGATGCACGTGGCTGAGACCGGGAAGTCCGCAGGCGCGATCGTCTCTCCGCTGAACGTACCGAGGATCTTCTGGGTCTCGCGCTCTACCTTGTCCTCTTCCTTCGGGATGAACGGGATCACGTTGTCGAGGATGTCGAGTCCGAGCACCCCGGGGCTTCGGCCCGCCCCGGAGATCGCCTGAAGGGACGTCATCACGACGCCGGAAATGCCGAACTGGCGATGAAGCGGCGCGAGCGTCACCGCGAGGCCGGTCGTCGTGCAGTTCGGGATCGGCGTGATGAAGCCCTTCCAGCCGCGCCGCTTCTTCTGGACGGGTATGAGCTTCGCATGGTCGAGGTTGACGCCGGGGATCAAGATGGGCACGTCCGATTCGTACCGGAACGCGCTCGTCGTACTCACAACCGGCGTCGTTTCCGCGTACTTCGGCTCGAGAGTCTTGGCGGTATCGCTGTCCGTCGCGTTGAAGATCAGGTCGATCCCGTCCGTGGAGAGCTTCGACGCTTCCTGCACCACCATCTCTTTCGACCACGCGGGAATGGGTTCCTGGCAGGCCCACTTCACCTGACCGGTGCCGGGAGTGGTGATGGCGTCGATGTATCGCTTCCCGGCGCTGCGCTCGGATGCAGCAAGCGCCACCACCTGGAACCACGGATGTGCGTCAAGCGACACGAGCGCCTGCTGGCCCGCTACCCCGGTAGCACCGACCACTGCCACGCGCAGTGACCTACTCATCGCTGTCCTCTCCTGTTGCAAGGTGGGGTAGATCGCGTGCGAAATCGACCTGTTCAGACCAAGTCCAGAGCTGTGACGAGAGGATATCCCGCACCGAAATACCGGGTTCATAGTGTACCGTGAAGCTCGCTCCGACGTCAAGCAGGGGTGTTCGGCACGGTGGGCGTTCTTGGCCGGACGCGGCGACGACGCCTTTGACGGGGAGCGCCGCGCCGTTAGGTTCATTGCTTCGGGTACCGTCCGTGCGGGATCCGATCTGCTCACCCGGCAACGTCATGCCAGCGAACCATTCAACGCGCACCCGACGTGCTCGGCTTTCCGTCTCATCTGATCTCATCGAAAGGACGTCACTCTCCATGCAACTCACCGATGTCTTCCCCGCGATCCCGAAGGTCAAGCGCCTGCTCGTCACGAAGCCCGACGTGCCGAACGAGGGCATCGACTTCTGGGTGTGGTTCCGCTCACTTCAGGGGCTTGTCAACCGGCAGGAGCCTCATCTCTACATCACGCGCGCGCGCCGCATTGCCAAAGGAGGCAAGCCGCGCGGCCTGTACGAGGAGCACTGGCTCGATTACTACAAGAAGAGGTTCAACATCCCGACGGAAGACGAAGATGACGTGGATCTGCTCCTCGAGCGGTACAAAGACCTCGTCGGCGGCTACATCGTCTACGACAACGAGCAGAACATCCAGACCCAGAACCTCGCGATCACCCGATGTGGGCTCGAAAGCCTCCTGCCGATCTCCCCGGACCAGGAGAAGTGGATGACCCGGCACGGCATCAGGAAGCGCGATGACCTGCGCGGGAGGTTCACAGACGAATGGGACGCCGCCGAGTGGGCGATTGACAACCTCTGGCCGCACACGTACCGGAAGATCCACGGGAACTTCTGCATCCATCGCCCAAACTGGTATGCCCTCGGCCACGACCTCGAAGACTTCATCGTCTATCACAAGGGAATGGCGGTCGATCTCCCCGCGTGTCGAACCCATCGTCGCTCGCTTTACCTCTATCGGAGGATGATGGAGCAAGCCGACCCGCCGGGAGTGAAGATGAACTGGCATTGCGCGTGGGAACAGGAGAAGGAGTACGTCATCGAAGCGGCGCGGTACGGCTACTTCGTGCTGTGCAGCACCAGCACGCCGAACCTGACGATTCACGGCGGCGTCGGCGATACGAGCAAGTCCCATGCACAGCCGCTCCCACCGAGGGAGAAGTGCCTCGCCAAGCGCGACAAGGTGTACGTCTGTTTCTACAACAGCGACGGCGACGCGACGTGGGCGATGAACAACCTGCATTCCGGCAACTGGCTCGTGCCGCAGCGCGGTAAGTTCAAGTTCGGCTGGGGCTTCCTCCCGCTCATGGTGAAGCTCATGCCGGGGATGCTCCAGTACTACCACGAGACGAAGACGCCGAACGACTGCTTCTGGGGACCTTCCTCCGGCGCGGCGTACACCTACAGCCATGCGTGGCCGAAGCACCTCGTCGATATGTACCTCCGGGAGACGCGCCAGCTCCTCGACCAATCGGGGCAGAACGGCTGCAACATGGTCAACTGGAACCTTCAGGACTGGTGGCGTGAGGTGGAAAATGAGGAGGCGGTCCTCCGCGAGCAGAAGACGCTCGGTCCGAACGCGCCGGGCCTCGTGTCTGGGTTGGGCGGCTCGCCGTACGCCAGAAGCTATCCGCTCGGGCCGATTCCGAAGCTCCACTCGGTCCACATCGCCAACGTCGGACGCGACAACGCGGGAGACATCGCGAGGTTCGCAAAGGAATGCCCGACGCGCCCGTTGTTCATGTTCCTGTTCGCCCAGATCAGCGTCGGAATCTGGGAACAGATCGAATCGGAACTTGACGAGTACGCCAAGCATCCGGAAATCGAAATCCGGAGCATGGACGAGTTCTTCCTCACCCTTCAGGACGCCGTCAGGAAGGGCTGGGTGAAGGACGAACTCTACGAGAAGACCGACGCGCTCTCCGAGACGTGGTTGAGAGCACCTGGTCGCCATCGGCTTCCGCTCTCCGAGCGGCTCTGCGAAGAACTTGTGGACACGCTGAAGGCCGACCCGACCGAACGTCGCCGTCGCATTGCCGATGCGGCATGGACGCAACTGGTATCCGGCGAAGTCGAGGGGGACGCGGGAGATCAGGAACGCTTCCTCACCTACTTCAAGGGGCGCAAGCCGCCCAGCGACGACGAGGAAGCCGACACGATGTTCTACGTGGCGTTCACCCTCGCGTGGCACGTGACGCGGAACGCCATTGAGGCGAACGGCGTCTACGGCAATCACCGCACGCAGACGCTCAACGACTTCCGACGCACGTGCGGCCACCTCGTTGACGTGAGGCCGTTCGAGAAGCTCTTCGCCGCATGGGAAGTCTGGGAGGAACTCGGCTCGCCGACGGTTGAGACAACGACAACGTGGATGGAAGGTGTGCTCGAAGCCACTCACGTCCTGCGGAAGGAACTTGGCCCGAAGGAAGGCGAGACGTTCCAGAACTGGCCTCCGAAATCCATATGAGACCGAGTTCGCCCAGCGAACTCGTAAACGAGCACGAGCAGCGCGAGTGCTCGCGGGCCGCCCAAGACCATCTGACGGCGAGTTCGCCCTGCGAACTCGTAAACGAGCACGAGCAGCGCGAGCTTTCGGCGGGCACGGACGACGATCCGATGCCGCCACCGTAGGGGCGAGGCATGCCTCGCCCCTACCCGTGTTTGCCGAAACCGAAGGGCCGTCCATGAGACTCACCGACATCTTCCCTTCCATCCCGAAGGTCGCGCGCCTCCTCGTCGTCGAACCGCCGGAAGAGGCGCAGACGAGCCTCGATTTCTGGGTGTGGACGCGCTCGTTTCAGGGCATCGTGAACCGGCGGGAACCGCACCTCTACCTCATCGGGAGCACCGGCGTCCGGGCCAAGCGTACGCACTATGCGTATCACTGGGTGGGCTACTACCGCGACCGGTACGGCATCCCGTCCGAGCAACTCAACGACGTGGACGCGCTCATAGAACGGTACAAGCATCTCTTCAACGGCTATCTCGTCTACGACAACGACACGGTCATCCAGACCGCAAACATCGGTATCACGCGGTGCGGGCTTGAGGGACTCATCCCCGTCTCGCCCGACCAGGAAGCGTGGATGGTGCGGCACGGCATCCCGAAGCGTGACGACCTGCGGGGAAAGTTCCGCGATAACTGGGATGCTGCCGAATGGGCCATCGATAACCTGTGGCCGCACTGCTACCGTCGCCTCTACGGCAACTTCTGCATTCACCGGGCGCATTGGTTCGCCCACTCTCACGAACCGGCGGACTACATCGTCCGAAACAAGGGGCTTGCGCTCGACCTGCCGACAAGCAGGCAGCGACGGGGGGTGCTCGACCTATACCGTCGAATGCTCGACGAGGGCGAGGCGCCCGGCGCGCAGATGAACTGGCACTGTGCGTTCGACCAGGAAAAGGAGTACGTCGCCGAGGCTGCGAAAGAGGGCTTCATGACCCTCCAGACCATGTATATGCCGAACCTCACGGTGCACGGCGGCGTCGGAGATCCGGAGAAGTCACACGTCCAGCCGATGCCGAAGCCAGAGGAGTGCCGGGCGGGGCGGGACAAGGTCTATGTCTGTTTCTACAACAGCGACGGCGACGCCGCGTCGGTCGTCCACAGCCTCCAGAGCGGCAACTAGTCCCATCCGAAGCGCGGCTCGTTCAAGTTCGGGTGGGGGCTGTTGCCGCTCACCATCAAGCTCATGCCCGCCATGGTGGAGTACTACCACGACACGCGCTCGGAGAACGACTGCTTCTTCGGACCATCCTCCGGCGCGGCGTACACGTACAGCTTCCTCTGGCCGAAGCACCTCGTGGACCTCTACCTCGACGAAAGCCGCCGATTGCTCACGCAATCGGGACAGAACGGGTGCAACATGGTGAACTGGCACCTTCAGGACTGGTGGCGCGAGGCGGAAGACGACACGGCGGTGCGGCGCGAGCAGGAGGCCTTGAAGTCAGGTCCCGGCCTCGTGTGCGGCCTCGGCGGATCGCCCTACGCGAAGAGCTACCTCGACGGACCGGTCCCGAAGGTGCACTCGGTGCACATCGCCAGGGTCGGCAGGGACAACGTCGGCGACATCGTCCGGTTCAGCGAGGAGTGTCCGACGCGCCCGCTGTTCATGTTCCTCTTCGCGCAGATATCCGAGGGAATCTGGGCGCAGCTTGAATCGGAACTGCCGGAATTCGCGAAGCACACGGAGATCAGAATCCTGAGCATGGACGAGTTCCTGCTCACCCTTCAAGACGCCACAAAACGCGGTCTTCTGAGGGACCGGCTCTACGAGACGAGCGAGGCGCTCGCGGAACGATGGCTCAAAGCGCCGGGACGCCACCGCCTACCCATCGCCGAGAAGGTGAGCGAGGAACTTGCGAGGGTTGCTCACTCCGAACCGGCGGAGCGGCGTCGTCACCTCTCCGAGGCCGGCTGGACAGACCTCGTTTCCCGCGAGCTCTAGGGGGTCGCACGTGACCGGGAGCGATTCCTTGCATACTTCAGGGGTCGCCTGCCCGCATTCGCGGAGAACGAGGAGGCGGACGCGCTCTTCTACACGGTGTTCACCGTCGCGTGGCACGTCGTCCGGGCGGCGATCACCGCGAAGGGGATCTACGCCAACCATCGAACCCAGTGCATCCGGGACTTCGTGCAGAGGTGCGGCGACATCGTCGATACGAAGCCGTTTGAGGAGGTGTTCGCAGCGTGGGATCGGTGGGAAGAGGAAACCCCGGAGCTCAGAACGGTCATCGGCTGGTGCGACGCGCTTGCACGGCAGACGCGAAACCTGAGGGACGCCCTCGGGCCGAACGAGAGCGAGGCGGCGTTCACCGGCTGGCTGCCCAGGACGGTCTGACGAGACACACGAGCCAGGTCTGAACTGCTCGGACAGAAGCCGCGAGATCGACTTGTGTTGGTGATATGCTCCGTTCGCGGATGGCGGCGCAGTGAGGGAACCCGCGCGGTCCCTCACGTTCCCGACCCGTCTTCTCGGTGCCCCCTCTCCGGCTTCTTCTTTCTCTTCTTCGCTCCGTCGCCGTTATCGCGGTCGATGAGGTCCAGCGCCGCCTGCCGGCTTCGGCTCCACACGCGCAGGTTGCCTCCGAAGAGACTCATCTGGAGATGGTGAGAGCGCAGCGCGTTCTGCCTGCATTCGGTCGAGCAGACACGGAACCGTTCTTCGTCGTCTCCAATGACCCGGTGAACGAGTACGGGAAGCTCCTTCACCACCACGCCGCACACCGGGCAAAGCATGCCGTCGATGCCGGAGACCGGTTCGTGGTGATTCGCATTCCGTTCAAACGCCATCAGGTTCCCGTCCCTCCACCGTCTTCACGCCTCGTCGGGCGTCGGTGAGAACGTCAGCCCTTCGAGCGGCCTCCCGTCACGGTCGGTGAAGCGAAAGTTGAACCCCCACTGGCCGCCTCGGTTGTATACCTTCACAAGAATGCGGGTGTCGCCCATTTTCAGGTGCGCCGGCACGATGTCCGTGTCGAGATGCACGCCGCGGGCGCCCTCGAAGCGGTACACTTGCTGGCCGTCGAACCACACGACCATGTCGTCGTCACTCGATACGCGCATCTGCACATCCTGGTCGACGGGGCTCGTCACCGTGCAGGTCGCATACGCGGTGCAGTTCTCCATCCAACCGTATAGCTCGATGAGCCCGATGGCCCCGGCTTGCGACTCCTGCCTCTCCCAGACGATGGTACGGCCTTTCCCCGGATACGACGCCGCCAGGTCGATCCCGCTTTCCGGTGGGAAGACGGCGCCGAGGAGCTTCCGGTCCGGGTCGTCGAACGGCGCGACGACGTACCACGCCGGGACGATGCCCGGAACGGGGCGCGGTCGCTCCCAGAACCCTTCCGGCTGGATGCGCGCGCGTTTCATGGAATCCGGTTCCGGTTTGATTTTCATCGCACCCGTCTCGCGAATCTCGGTGTTGATCGCCTGGATCTCCCGTTTGAGCGGCTCCTCGACTTGCCAGCCGTAGAACTTCTGCGACGTATCGGCCCCGATGTAGAACGTCAGGATGCCGGAGGCGCCTTCCCGCACGAAGTCTTCGATCTGCTCGCGAATCTGGGCCGGGGTGAGCGGCTCCTGCTGGTTCCAGTAGCCGCCC
>Ga0315282_10016931_pt1 | contig 10594 bp, 6 predicted proteins | sample YL17G07_20_MG_FD_203693 | JGI IMG/M metagenome (GOLD analysis project Ga0315282, IMG submission 203693) | Sediment microbial communities from Yellowstone Lake, YNP, Wyoming, USA - YL17G07_20 | ecosystem: Environmental > Aquatic > Freshwater > Lake > Sediment | place: USA: Wyoming | collected... | reverse complement strand
TTGTTCCAGAATCCGGGCAGGATCCGGAGGCACGCCTTGCGCCTTAGCTCGCTCGCCTGCTGGGCCGCGGCATAGGTGAGCGCGCTCTGTATCAAATTGGTGCTGATCACCTCCGACACCTCGGAAAGGCTCTGGATCAGGGGTTTCCCTGCATCGGTATCGCCTCCGGATCGAAGGACAAACAGGCGCTCCCGATTCTGATTGTAGAACCGCTCTATGTCCTGGGCAGAGGGTTTGGGCGCCCTGGAGGCCAGGTAGTCCCTCTGGCGGATCAGGAATTCCTGGGCGAACATCCGCTCAAGATAAAGTCGGTGGAGATCGGCTTTCGTGAACCCCATGGTCCTGAAGAGATCATTCAGGTTCCGCTTTGCTCCCTCCAGGTCCTTTTCAAGTGCTGCGACCAGGGCCTCGAGCTTCCGACGATCTTTCGTACCGAGGACGGGTCGGATCGCATCGGCCAGAATCCGCTGATCCGCGGCGCTCAGGAGCACCGATTCCAGGGAGTCGCGGATGTATTCGGCAGGGATGTTGGCCTGCCCGCCCTGATTTTCCTTGAGCATGCCGTAGTGCATGGCGAGCGGGAAGAGGGCCTCACGGAGGGTGACGTTCTTTCCTTCCACCGAGAACACGGGCACGTCTCCGATCGGTTTGCCAAGGGAGAGGAGCAGCTCTTCGGTGGAGAGGCCCCAGAGACCCTCGATCGAGGCTGCCTCCATCTGCGCCTTCTTCGACGCCGAAAGAGGCTCCTCACCCATCTTCGGTTTCTCTCTCGATCGGGTGCAGGAACAACAAATGGAAAGCAACGCCACAACCAGAAGGGTCTGTTGGATGAAACCGATCAACGGCAATGCGTTCTTCGTCATTTTCATCGACAAGCTCCTCTTGTAGACCGGTGATAGCAAAATTTCGCGCCTCGGGATACATTCCGCGAATCAACCGAGAGGTCTAGCATGACGAATCGAATCATTCTTGAGCGGATTGAGACCCTGGAGAAACAGGGACAACTGCGACGGCTCCGTGTGGTGAACGGCCCGGGACCTCGTGCCGAGGTCGACGGAAAAACCGCAATCGTCTTCTGCAGCAATGATTACCTCGGCATCCTCGACCACCCTGACGTCAAGAAGCGCATCCGGGAGACCGTGGAGGCGATGGGCGCCGGGAGCGGGGCCTCGCGTCTCATCTCGGGCACCCATCCTCTCCATGTCGAAGCCGAGCGAAGGCTCGCCGGGTTCATCCGGACCGAGGCGTCGCGGCTTTTCTCAACCGGATACCAGGCCAACGTGGGCGCCCTCGAGGCCCTGGCCGAGCCGGGGGATGTCTTTTTCGCAGATGAGCTCAACCACGCAAGCCTCATCGACGGCGCCCGGCTATCCAGGGCCACGTCCGTGATCTACCGGCATGCGGATCTCGACGACCTCGAAAAGCAGCTGCGCTCGACCCCGGCCAAGGGGCTCCGGATGATCATTACCGACGCGCTCTTCAGCATGGACGGCGACCTCTGCCCGCTTTCAGGGATCGCGGATCTCGCGCAGCGTTACCAGGCGCTGATCTACCTGGACGAGGCCCACAGCCTCGGCGTGTTCGGTCCCGAAGGCCGTGGTCTCGCCGTCGGCCTGGGGGTTGAGGATCGGGTCGACATCCGGCTGGGCACGCTCGGCAAGTCCTTTGGGCTCATGGGCGCTTTCCTCGGCTCCTCCGGGCGCATCATCGACCTGGTCACGAGCAGGGCGCGGAGCCTCCTCTACACGACCGCCCCTCCTCCGTTCATGGCCGCCGCCGTTCTCTCGGCCCTCGATATCGTGCAGGGCGCCGACGACCGGAGGGAACGACTGTTCATGCGGGTCGACCGGTTCCGGAAAGCGGCCGCACGGGAAGGGATCCCTCTCTCGGCGCACGAGACGCCGATCCAGCCCGTGATCCTGGGAAGCGAGGACAACGCGCTCCGGGTGAGCGCCGCGCTCCTCGATCGGGGCTATTTCGTCCAGGCCATCCGTCCCCCCACCGTGGCTCCGGGCACGAGCAGACTCCGGATCACCTTGAGCGCGCGCCATACCGAGGACGACGTCGACGGGCTGGTCCGGAACCTCGCTTCAGTCATGTAGGGGTCAGAAGATCAGCTCCACGCCCTCGTCCGTCACCGGAACCGAGACGCTCCTGCCGAGAAGATCCAGGGTCACCACCAGCCTCTTCTGCCTGCCCCGGCGATCGAGGAACCCCACGGCATCCGTGAAGGGTCCGTCGACGATCCGGGCCCGACGGCCGGTCTCCAGGTACGGGTGGGGCCGCACCGAGGTTCCATCCTGGACCAGGATCCGGAGCGACCGGACAATCTCGTCCGGGATCATCGACGGCGGGCCCGACCCGAACCCGACGAGCTTCACGGCGCCCGGGGATTGAAGCACCGCGATTCTCTCCGGAGACCGGAGATCGACGCGCACGAACAGATATCCGGAAAACAAGGGGCGCTCGAGCAGGCCGCCGGGCCGATCCCTCCTGCGGCTCTTCGTTCGGTAGAGGGGCAGGAAATGCTCGACTCCGCGGCCCTGAAGGTACGTTGCGGTGACCCGCTCGTGATTGGCCCTCACATGAAGCGCGTACCACTCCGCCAAGGTCACCCCTCCCCTTTCGGCCCGACGAGATCCTCCAGCTCGACGAGGCCGGTCCGGAAAGCCGCATGAAACCGCCAGCGCATCCCCTGATAAAGGAGGCGCGCTTCCCGGGATCCGTCGGCAAGCGGGGAGGTCTGTCTCCACCGGTCGAGCCCGGCCTCCGGATCTTCGTCCATCACGGACAGGATCCCGGCCTCCAGCGCCGAGAAGCCGTTCAGAGTCAGAGGCCCGTTCTGCAGCCTCTCCGCAGCGCCCGGGCCGAGCTTCAGGGACAAAAGGAAGGAGGCGGCGACCTCGGCCGTATCCCGCACGGATCCGGGAAGCCTCACCGATACCTCGCGGCCCGCCGCGGAAAAGATCGAGAAGAGAAGCAGGATCAAGGACTCACCCGAGACCAGCCCCCGGACCACCGCAGCCGCCGGAACCGCGGTCTCGATGAGCGTCTGGATCAGATCCGAAAGCGGCTGGAAGCGCTCCGGCGCCGCTGCACCGGGAAGCTTGTCCTCGCCGAGGAGAAGCACCCACAGCCCGGGCGGCTGCTCCCTCCGCGTCGACACGGCTTTGATGAGAGCGGTCAGCGCCTCTTTGGAAACCGAGCCGAGGTTCCGGAGGTCGAGAATCGCCTTGCCGTTCCGGTCCAGGATGTTCCTGACTGCGCCGCTCATGGTCATCTCGCCCGCCGGACGCCGACCCGGTCGCACCACGCAGAGATCCCGCACGTCGAGCACCAGGGAGAGACCGGCACACAGACATGCTGGCCGTAGGCCACGAGAAGCTGGTTGATGACCGTCCAGTATCTCTTGGGAAGCTTCTCTCGAAGCGCCTCCTCGGTCCTCTCCGGCGTCGGCGTGCTCACGTATCCCCACCGATTGCATATCCGATGGACATGCGTATCGACGCAGATCGCCGGAACGCCAAACCCCTCAAGGAGCACCAGGTTGGCCGTCTTCCGGCCCACACCCGGAAGCTCGAGGAGCTGCTCCATGGTGTTCGGGACCCGGCTCTCGTATCGTTCCACCAGGATGCGGCAAAGGGCCTGGAGCTGCCCGGCCTTCTGCCGGTAGAACCCCACGGGATAGATGATCGAGGCCAGCTCGTCCCGGTCCATCACCAGGATCTCCCTGGGGATGCGTGCGCGAGAAAAGAGCCTCTCCGCAGCGGCGTGGGTCGTCTCGTCCTTGGTCCGGAGGCTCAGGATCGTGGCCGCCAGCACGCGAAAGGGGTCCCGGTCTCTCCGGGCCATCTCGGTGACCACCGGGCTCCTCCACGCCTCATAGGCGCGGCCGATACGCCTCATTGCCGCGGAGAGCTGGCGATTCGTCATCAGGATTTTCCGAAGATTTTGGAGAAGATCCCCTTCTTTCGGGGGCCATCCTCCAGCGGCGGAAGCTCGGGAATCTCCTCTTTGTCATGAATCGTGCCCCGCTCCGAAGCCGGTTCGGGAGGCTCGGCGGGCTTCGTCTTGGTCGAGGTCTCCCGTCTCGAGAGATCCCTGAGCGAGGGTTCGACGGAATCATCGGCCCTTCGGAAGATATCGTCCAGAGCGGTGCTCACGTCGCCTTTGGCCAGGAGCGGCTCGTGGTCCGGAGGGGGCATGGTCCCCTTCTCGACGTCCGCGATCATCTCATCGATGAGGTCCTGGAACCCGGCCTGCCCCTGCCCGCCCGTCAGATCCTCCTCTTCCACATCGTCATCGGTGAGATCGATCTTCATGATCTCGGCTTCCGTGGATTCCGCGTCTTCATCGGCCGATACCATGTCGGTGCTGAGGGATCGGATCAGGTCCTCCGCCTCCCCCTCGTCCTCGGCGAACGAAAGCTCGGGCTCGTCCGGCTCGTCTGCCGCAACCTCGTCTTCTTCCTGTAACAGGTCCTTTTCCGGATCGAGCGGTTCCGGCTCCTTCTCCTCGCTCAGGGAGGGAAGCGGCGTCTGTTCCTCGAGCCCGAGGCTCTTGAACAGCATCCGACCATCGGCTTCGTCCTTATCGCTCTGGAAAAGGCTGGGCTGAAGGATCTTGAGCCCGGAGCCGGACTCCAGGCCGTCCTTCGCCTCGTCCCCGAAAAGCGATTTCAGGAACTCATCGGCAGGGGCGGTCTCCTCGAACCCGCCGGCCGCAGGGAAAAGCCCCTTGGACGGCTCCTCGATCGGCTCCGGCAACGGTTTCCGCGCCGGTTCCTTGATCGGCTTGGGTTGCTCCGGAGCGCGGACCGCAGGCCGGGGCTTGGGCTCCTCGGCCGGAGCGGTCTCCTTCTTCACTTTCAGGGCTCGTCGTTTCGCGCCGACCGCAACGGGTTCCTTGGCGATATCCTCGATGAGCTTGTCCATGTCGTCGAGGTCGATCGCCTTGGAGGGCTTGGCACGCCTGAGCGGCTTCTTTTCCGCGGAGACCGGGGACAGCGGTTCCGGCGCCTGCGGTTTCGGGAGCGTCCTCGTCGGCCTGGCTCTTGCGGGCTCCGGCTCTGGCTCGACCGGCAAGGACGGCTCCAACGCTTCCGGCTGTCTCTCCGGCTCCTCCTCGGGCGCAGGGGGCGGAGGGAAAAGGGAGACGGTCGGAGCGCCGATCATGCCGGGCTCCTCGCGGTTGTGGAGCTTGTAGTCGAGCGCCATCTCCACGATGCGCTTGCTCTGGGCGTCGAGCCTCTTGAACCGCACCCCCATGCCGAACGCCTGCCCCTCGATGGCTTTATCCGGAGTGATGGCCCACGCCACCTCCCCCTCGCCCCGGAGGACCGGTGTCCCATCGGCCAGCAGCAGCTCGAACCGGATGATCGTGCCGGTCGGTTTGGGGGTCGGGGTTTTGATATACACGCCGGTCTTGGAGATGTTGGGGGCGTATTTCCGAATGAATGCGGCTTCGTCGGGGAACTTGAGTCTGGCCTTGATCTTGCTCACCGTGGTCGGGCCGGTCTTGGGGATCTGGGACACTCCGATTCCTCCGTGCTCGGTTATTATACTCGGGCCACTTCGTCATAGATACGGGAAAGTGCCTCGTCCAGGTTCTCGATGCGGGGCCCGCCGGCCTGCGCCATGTCCGGTCTCCCCCCTCCCCCTCCGCCGATCGCCTCGGCGATGGGACGGATGAGCTTGCCCGCATGATACCGGTCCGTGAGATCCGGTGTGACCGAGACCACCAGCGCGGCCTTGCCCTGATGCTCGCCCCCCACGCAGATGATGCCGCTCCGTATCTTCTCCTTCAGTTTGTCCGCGGTCTCCCGGAGGGTGACCGGGTCCCCGACCGGAAGCCTCGCTCCCAGCACCTTCACCCCGTTCACCTCTCTCACGCGGCTCAGGAGATCCTCCTTGCCTCCGCCCATGGCGAGCTGGCCCTTGAGCTTCTCGATCTCCCTGCCGAGCGACTTCTCGCGCTCGAAGAGCTTGCCGATCCGGTCGACGAGCTCGGCCGGTGCGCACCGAAGGAGCTGACAGGCCTCGTGAAGCAAATCGTCCCGGCCGAGCGTGTAGGCCGTCGCCGCATGGCCGGTCAGGGCCTCGATGCGGCGAACGCCGGCCGCCACGCTCGACTCGGAGACGATGCGGATCATGCCGATGTCGCCGGTTTGGGAGACGTGCGTGCCGCCGCACAGCTCCAGGCTCTTGCCGGCTATCTGCACCAGCCGGACCTTGTCCCCGTATTTCTCCTCGAACAGGGCCACGGCGCCGCGCGCCTTGGCCTCGGAAACCGGGAGCTCCTCTTCGATCATCACCGGATGGTTCTCGATCACGAGCCCCTGGGCCAGTCTCTCGATCTCGCGAAGCTGGTCCCTGGAGATCCCCTCGGCGTGGGCGAAGTCGAACCGGAGCGACTCCGGCGAGACCCGCGACCCCTTCTGCAACGCGTGCGGCCCCAGCACGGATCGGAGCGCCCAGTGCAGGAGATGCGTGGCGGTGTGGTTCCGGCGCAAGGCGGCCCGGCGTTCAGCGTCGACCCGAAGGGTGATGCGGCAGCCGGTCCGGATCGTCCCCTTCTCCACCACGCCGTGGTGGACCCAGAGCCCCTCGAGGGGCTTCTGAACGTCCTCGATGCGGACCACGGCGCCTTCCTTCGTGATCCCCAGACCCGCGTCCCCGACCTGGCCGCCGGACTCGGCGTAGAACGGCGTGACGTCGGTAATGAAGATCACCTTTTCTCCCTCATTGGCCTGGTCGGTGACGCCGCTCCCTGCCCCGAGCGCCAGGATCCCGGCCTCGGCATCGAGCCTCGAGTAGCCCATAAACCTGGTGGGGACGTCGGCCCGCGCCTTGATCTCTCGATAGATCGGCGCCACCTCCTCCTCGCCGATCTTGCCGGCGCCGGAGACCTCGCGGTGGCACTCGGCCGCGGCGCAGAAGCCGGTCTCGTCGATCACGAATCCCATCTCCTCTCCGATCACCTCGATGAGGTCCTTGGGGAATCCGTAGGTCGCCGTGAGATCGAACGCCGTTTCGCCGGAAAGCAGCTTCTTGCCGTCGCAGACCTTCCATTCGGTCTGGGAAGACAGGATCTCGCACCCGCGCTTGAGCGTGACCCGGAACCGCTCCTCCTCCTGGCGGCAGACCTGGTCCACGAGGGCTTGCCGCTCCCTGATCTCCGGGTAGTCGTCACCCATGAGCTCGACCACCCGGAGCGCCACGCGGTGGAAGAAGAGGTCCTCGATGCCCAGCTTGTGCCCGTGCCGGATGGCGCGGCGCATGACGCGGCGGAGCACGTACTCGCGCCCGGTCTTCTCCGGGAAGACCCCTTCGGCGATGAGGAACGCGGCCATGCGGGCGTGGTCCGCGATGACCCGCATGGAGACATCGTCCTCGCCGCCCGATCCGTAGCGCTTGCCCGCGATCTCGGAGGCGAGGTCCACGAGCGGTCTGAGGAGGTCGGTGTCGAAGTTGGTGTCCTTGCCCTGGAGCACGCTCGCGATCCGCTCCAGGCCCGCGCCGGTGTCGATGCACGGCTTGGGCAGCGGAACCATGGGGCCGCCCGGCTCCTTCACCTCGAATTGCATGAAGACGAGGTTCCAGAGCTCGAAGAACCGCTCGCCGTTGTCCGGGTCGGCCGGGCCGAAGCGGTCGCCGCGGTCGTACAGGATCTCGGAGCACGGTCCGCACGGTCCGTTCTCGCCCATAGCCCAGAAGTTGTCTTTGAGCCCCAGCCGGAAGATCCGTTCCCGAGACACGCCCAAGTCGTTCTGCCAGATGCCTGCCGCCTCGTCGTCGGCCGGAATGGTCTCGGTGCCGGCGAAGACCGTGACCCAGAGCCGGTTCGGGTCGAGGCCGTAGCCCCGGGTGAGGAGCTCCCATCCGAACCGGCACGCATCGCGCTTGAAGTAGTCGCCGAACGAGAAGTTGCCGAGCATCTCGAAGAAGGTGTGGTGCCGCGAGGTGCGGCCCACATTCTCGAGGTCGTTGTGCTTGCCCGAGATGCGGATGCATTTCTGCGACGATGCGGCGCGGGCATAAGGACGCCGGTCCTTGCCGGTGAACACATCCTTGAACTGAACCATGCCGGCGTTCGTGAACATGAGGGTCGGGTCGTTGGGCGGCACGAGCGGAAAGCTCGGCACCACCTCGTGCCCGTTTTTCCCGAAGTAGTCGAGAAACTGCCTGCGGATGTCTCTGGTGGAAGGTGCCATGTCGCCTCGTCTCGACCGATTTTTTCGGCCGGCGGGGAATGTAACAGACAATGGGGGACAGGACAAGATGACCGGATGCCGAAACATTGTTGTTTGGGGATTGGCAAAACGTCCGGCTTACATTATATAAGCGTCGATGTTTCCGCGCCCTTCAATTTCACCCACATAAACAGGAGGATCGGAAAATGAGATCGGTATTGTCCTACCTTTCTAAGTTGTGGCTCGTACCGCTGGCCCTGCTCGTCGCCTCGCCGGCCATGGCCAGCGAGGCCGAGCTCAAGCTCCCGAATCTCGATGATACGGCCCTCGCGTCGTTCTTCGGCATTTCGGGGCACAATCTCCTCGTGTGGGGCATCGGCGTCTGCCTGCTCGGGTTCGCCTTCGGCCTCTTCGTCTTCACCAGCATCAAGAAGCTGCCGGTGCACAAGTCGATGCTCGAGATGTCCGAGCTCATCTTCGAAACGTGCAAGACCTATCTGCTCCAGCAGGGGAAGTTCCTGGCCATCCTCGAGATCCTCATCGGCGCGGTCATCGTGGCCTACTTCGGCCTCGTTTCGCACATGGCGGCCTACAAGGTCGCGATCATCCTCGGGTTCAGCGTGGTGGGCATCCTGGGCTCGTACGGAGTCGCGTGGTTCGGCATCCGCATCAATACCTTCGCCAACAGCCGCACCGCCTTCGCTTCGCTCGCCGGGAGCGGTTATCCCTGCTACGCCATCCCGCTCAAGTCGGGCATGTCGATCGGCACGCTCCTCATCTCGACCGAGCTCATCATCATGCTCATCATCATGCTCTTCCTCCCGACCGACCTCGCAGGCCCGTGCTTCATCGGCTTCGCCATCGGCGAGTCGCTCGGCGCGAGCGCTCTCCGTATCGCGGGCGGCATCTTCACCAAGATCGCGGACATCGGCTCCGACCTCATGAAGATTGTCTTCAAGGTCAAGGAGGACGACGCCAGGAACCCGGGCGTGATCGCGGACTGCACGGGCGACAACGCGGGCGACTCGGTCGGTCCCACGGCCGACGGCTTCGAGACCTACGGCGTTACGGGCGTTGCGCTCATCACCTTCATCATGCTCGCGATCACCGACCCGTCGATCCAGGTCCAGCTCCTGGTGTGGATCTTCGCGATGCGCGTCGCGATGATCGTCACCTCGATCAGCAGCTACTTCCTCAACGATCTGCTCATCGCGCGGCCCAGGTACGGCAAGGCCGTGAAGTTCAACTACGAGGTGCCGCTCACGACGCTCGTTTTTCTCACGTCGGTCATCTCCATCGCCGTCACGTTCCTCCTGTCGTACCTGCTCATCGGCCCAGGCAACGCCGCGTTCCCGGCCATCAAGGGCAACGGCGGCTTGTGGTGGCAGCTGTCGCTGATCATCTCTTGCGGCACGGCCGCCGGCGCACTCATCCCCGAGGTGGTCAAGATATTCACCTCCGTGCACTCCAAGCACGTCCAGGAGGTCGTCAACTCCTCCAAGGAGGGGGGCGCGTCGCTCAACATCCTCTCCGGACTCGTGGCCGGTAACTTCTCGGGCTACTGGCTCGGCATCGTGATCGTCGGTTTGATGGCGATCGCCTATCTCGTGAGCGGCATGGGCCTGAACGAGGCGCTGTCCACCAACCCCAACATCGGCGGCACCATGGCCGCGGTGTTCGCCTTCGGGCTCGTGGCGTTCGGCTTCCTGGGAATGGGACCGGTGACCATCGCCGTAGATTCCTACGGCCCGGTGACCGACAACGCCCAGTCGATCTACGAACTCTCGCTCATCGAGACCCTGCCCAACGGCAAGGAGGAGCTCAAGAAGGATTACGGCATCGACGTGAATTTCGAGATCGCGAAGGAGCTGCTCGAGGAGAACGACGGCGCAGGCAACACGTTCAAGGCCACGGCCAAGCCGGTGCTCATCGGCACCGCGGTCGTCGGCGCCACGACCATGATCTTCTCCATCATCATGGCGCTCACCAACGGCCTGCAGAACACGGCCGAGGTGATGAAGCTCTCTCTCACCTACGCACCCTTCGTGCTCGGCTTAGTGACCGGCGGCGCCATGATCTACTGGTTCACCGGCGCCTCGATGCAGGCGGTCGTGGCCGGCGCCTACAAGGCGGTCGAGTTCATCAAGCGCAACATGAAGCTCGAAGGGGCCGAGAAGGCCTCGACCGAGGACAGCAAGAAGGTCGTCGAGATCTGCACCGTCTACGCGCAGAAGGGGATGTGGAACATCTTCCTCGCCGTGTTCTTCGGCACGCTCGCGTTCGCCTGTGTGGAGCCGTTCTATTTCATCGGCTACCTGATCGCGATCGCGGTGTTCGGCCTGTACCAGGCCGTGTTCATGGCCAACGCCGGCGGCGCGTGGGACAACGCCAAGAAGATCGTCG
>Ga0315282_10016930_pt1 | contig 10594 bp, 4 predicted proteins | sample YL17G07_20_MG_FD_203693 | JGI IMG/M metagenome (GOLD analysis project Ga0315282, IMG submission 203693) | Sediment microbial communities from Yellowstone Lake, YNP, Wyoming, USA - YL17G07_20 | ecosystem: Environmental > Aquatic > Freshwater > Lake > Sediment | place: USA: Wyoming | collected... | reverse complement strand
TACGATCAGGGTCTTCTTCAACCCACCCAGGAGGCCTTCTTCACTGCTTATGACGGTGGAGAGGAAGGGCATTCTCCAGTACCGCGTGATCGATCCTTCCCCGGGAAAGAAATTTGTCGACATTCCGATCGATAAGACGTTTGAACCCAATGTCTATATTTCATTTCTCGGGACCCTTGCCCGGGGTGATTTCCCCCTTCATAGCGGGCAATTCGATGAGGGTGCGCCAGGTTTTCTCTTCGGTGCGGTCAACGTTGACATCAAGAGGGAGCCGGAGAAGATCAAGGTGACCATCAATGAGAACGAGCCTCAGATGAAGGCAACCCCGGGCTCCCGGTTTACGCTCCAGCTTTCAGCAAAGGATGAGTCAGGAAAAGGCGTGGAAACGGAGATGGCCGTCTGTGTGGTCGATGAGAGTGTCCTTGCCTTGACCGGATTTCGAACACCTGCCCTCGATGCGCTCCTGAAGTTTATGCTCCCCCTCTCCGTCCTCACGGGCGATCTTCGTTCAGAGCTTTTGAGGCAGACCCCGTTCAAGTATATACGAAACGAGCCTCTGACAGGGGGAGGAGGCCAGGAGGGAGGCAAAGATTTCTCCACGACGAAGCTTCGGAAGGACTTCAGGCCGGTGGCCTACTGCAATATGGCCCTGAGAACCGATAAGGACGGCAGGGCCGGGGCGAGTTTCACCCTTCCTGATGCCATGACCACTTATCGGGTCTACGTTGTCGTCTGCGATCGGGGCAGCCGCTTCGCCTCCTATGAGCGTCCTCTGCTGGTCGTAAAAGACTTCTATCTCGAACCGGGTCATCCAGGCTTCTTCACCCGGGGTGATCGATTTAAGTTCTTTGTGTCGGCATTCAATAAAACCGATCAATCAGGTTCTGTGAGATTCAGCCTCGGAGGCGATCCCCTGATCGATCTGTCAGCCGGAGGGACGTATCCCCTTCCAGGTTTTGACAGGACCCTTCTACCTGTGGAAGGAGAGGCTCTTCGTGCAGGAATCTCGGACCTCATCTTTGCCGGGAGATTCAAAGACAGGGAAGATGCCGTAGAGATCAAGGTGCCGATCAAATCGGGCCATCTCTTATGGAATGATATCGTCTACGGGACGATGAGGCGTTCTGCAAGCATTCAGTACGCCTTTCCGGAGGGGACAGGCGAGATCAAGTGGAAAGAGATCAACCCGGATGAGGTGAAGGCCGTCCTGACCATTTCGAGTTCTCCTTTCCTCAGGCTGTCGAAGGGGCTCCGGTATCTTCTTCAATATCCATACGGTTGTGTTGAACAGACCAGCTCAGGAGTGCTTCCCCTTTCAGCCCTCAGGGGACTGATCAGGGAGGGTCTCATCCTCGATATCAGCCTGACGGAAACTGATAAATTCCTGAAACCGGGTATCGAGAGGCTCCTTTCGATGCAAACCGACAGTGGCGGTTTCGCATACTGGCCGGGACAGATTCATCCCCATCCGTGGGGAACGATCTACGCTGCTTCGGCCCTTACCCATGCAAAGCTTGCCGGGTTTGACGTCCCGGAGGAAAGGATGAATAAAGCCCTGCAGTATCTCAAAGCCACGATTACAGAAGAAGGGAAAGCCGACTCCGCCTTGAAAGGATATGCTTCCTATATCCTGGCCATGAACAAGAGCCTTTCTGAATCCCTTTTCAGAGAGGGCTACAGGGATCTGAAGAATATGTCGAGAGAGGGAGCCCTGCTTGTGCTCCTCGCAGGGGAAAAGGGCAACTTCATCGCCGGCAGGGAACTCGTTGCGCAGACCAGGGCCCTCGTTGAAAGGTCACAGGAAACGAAGAGGGAATACTCATTCTTTGCACGGTACCGTGAACCCGCAATCGCCCTGATCGCCGCATCGGTCATCGTGAAAGATGAACCTATCTCGGGCAGATTGGCAAAGCGGCTCCTGGAAGGGGTCAACAAACAGGGGACCTGGACATCGACGAGCGATACGGGTTGGGCCCTTGTGGCCCTGGGAGAGTACTTCAGCGGCAAATCATTTGGCCGCGAGCCGATCAGAATCACCCTCAGGCAGGAAGGAAGGCCCGAAACCAGAGGTGTCATCGAACCGAATGGATCTTTCACCCTTCTGCTCGAACCGGAGGCTTTTCTGAGGAGGCCACAGATCACCGTCGATGCAGAGGCAGATACGGATCTTCTCTACATGCTATCCCTCACCTTTCCCCGTGTGGATTATGCCTCGAAAGGACATCTGCGGGGATTCAGGATTCATAAAGTCATCGAGAACACCGATGGTTCGAAAGAGCTGAAGGTCGGTGACATCGTCAAGGTGAAAATCGATATCGAAACGGAAGGGGACTACAGCTACATCGCCCTGGATGACCCCCTCCCTGCGGGGCTTGTCGCCATCAACAGTGCCATCAAGACGGAAGAGCGCGTGGGCTCCAAAAGAAAGACCAACGTTGAGTGGGAGGATGATTGGGGTGACTGGGATGCTGAAGGAGGTTTTTTCAAATTCGTCCCCAGTTTTTTCGAGATAAGAGAGGACAGGGTTCTTGCATTCAAGGATCGCGCCTGGAGAGGACGATATCAGTACTCCTACTATGCCCGGGCCGTGTGCGAAGGTGATTTTGTCATGCCTTCCACGAAAATCCAGCTCATGTACGAACCTGATGTGGCATCGTTTACCCCTATGGAGAAGGTTGTGATTAAAGGCAGGGAATGATCAAACAAGAATTTTGAAAAGGGCATAGCGCATGGCGCATAGCGTAAAGAAACAACCCAATATAACACCGGCTGGTATCCCCTCACTTACACGTGGAATCGAGGCTTTAGCCGGTAAAGATAGGGCGACCATCCTGCGCTTCGGGGGAGATCGCCGACAGGAAAATCGCCGATGGAAGATAAAATGTGCAAGTTAACACGAAGGAAAATGCTGTTTGCCTTCTGGATCACCCTCATTTTGATTTCTTTTCCTTTCACCGGCTCCTTCTCCTTTGCCGAAGACACAGAAGCAGGGCGGATTAAGCGAAGCGAATCCACCTTGGAGGCCCCATTCAGGAAAGAATATCTCCTTCTGCCTGACAACTGCGTCTTTCTTGACCGGAACGGAGAGATGCTCCGGTTTCTGCCCGATGAGAAAGGGCTTCGCCACCTGTGGATAGCCGGCAGAGATATCCCCGCGAGGGTGAAAAACGCCTTCATCGCCGCTGAAGATAAAGGGTTTTACAGCCATAGCGGTCTTGACCTGTTCGCAATCCTTCGGGCCTTAAAGGACAATCTCCTGGAGGGGAGGATCGTCTCCGGAGGCTCCACGATTACACAACAACTGGTCCGCCTCCTCCATCCCCGTGAGAGGACCTACAAAGCCAAGATCAAGGAGATTACAAAGAGTTATGAGCTGGAGAGGAGTCTCTCAAAGGAGGAGATCCTGGAGCAGTACCTCAATCGTGTGCCGATGGGCAACAACATCATGGGGATTGGACTTGCCTCCCGGTCCTATTTCGGCAAGGAGGTATCGGAGCTGTCGGTTGCGGAGGCCGCTGTCCTGGCCTCCCTCCCGAAGGCCCCGGAAATGCTTAACCCCTTTGGTGGAAACAGGGAGAAACTCCTTGCGAGAAAGAACTGGGTCCTCAAGAGGATGGCCGCACAAGATTATTTGACCAAGGAAGAATTAAGAAAGGCGATGGATGAGGAAATCGTATTCCGAGAGAGAACCTTTTCCCCCCACGAGGCACCCCATTTTGTGGAGCTTCTCATTGCGCGCGGGAAAGACCTGCCCGGTATTCATCGTACGACACTGGATCTTGCTTTGCAGCGGAAGGTGGAAAAGATATTGCTCTCCCATCAGCCCCGACTTGCATTAAGAGGCGCAAGACAAGCCGCCGTCCTTGTCCTCCATAACCCCACCATGGAAGTGCTCGCCTATGCCGGGTCCCTTTCCTATTCGTCCAGGAACAAGGGTTACAATAATGGCGTTATCGCTTTTCGTTCCGCAGGCTCCACCTTCAAACCTTTTCTCTATGCCCTGGCCCTCGAGCAGGGTTTCACGGTCTCTTCCCTTCTTGAGGATACCCTGAGGAAATACTGGACGCCCAATGGCAACTATTCCCCTGAGAATTATGACAGGAGGGAATATGGCCCGGTGACCGTAAGGGTCGCCCTGGGAAATTCGCTCAATATCTCCGCGATCAAGATGATGGAGGCCCTTGACAAGGAAATGGCCTACCCGCTCTTGAAAAGGGTCAACCTCGTTTCCAATCCGAAGAAGAAGACCGAAGACTACGGCCTTGGGCTTGCCATTGGAAACCCTGAAGTGAGCCTTGAGCGCCTTGCCACGGCCTACGCCATATTCGCAAATGGAGGCGTCTACAGTCCTCTCCGTTACATCGTAGACGAGGAAAGGGAAGCTTCAGAAAGGGTTTTTTCAAAAGAGGCGGCTTTTATTGTTACGGACATCCTTTCAGACCCGTCGGCCCGGATGATCACCTTTGGAAACACCCATCCCATGAACTTTCCCTTTAAAGTATCTTTGAAGACCGGCACAAGTACCCGATACAGGGATGGATGGATCGTCGGCTATACCCCTGAATATACGGTTGGGGTATGGGTTGGAAATTTCGAGGGGTCCCAGACATCCAGAGTAAGTGGCGCTGCAGGCGCTGCTCCGATCTTTAAAGACATCATGTCCCTGCTTCATGATGATGCGCCTCCCTCTGTTTACGCTCAGCCCGAGACCGTGGTCGCCGCAGAGATCTGTGGCATATCGGGTATGAAGCCAGGACCCTCCTGTCGCTACGTGACGCGCGAACTCTATATCAGGGGAACGGAACCCCTTGAGACCTGTACGTTTCACCGAAGAGAGATTTTCTACCACGAACTTCCGTCAACCTATGCGGGTTGGCTCCATGGAAAGGCCCAGAGGGGTTTGGAGGGAGGCTACCGACTGCGGGGGTTTTCGAGAAATCTTGGCGAAGTCTTCGAGGATGATCCGACCCTTCGTTCTTCTCCGGAGGCCTTGCCCGGGATAAGGGTGAAAAACCAGGGGCGTGCGGAGAGGGAATCGGGCGAAATCATCTCCGCGATGAGCGACCCGAAAGTCCGTTATTCCATAGGAAATAAGGTTGACGACGATGGCCCAAGAAGCACGTCCCTTGATGGCACCCTCAGCATTTCATATCCTCTTTCGAAGGATCGTTTTGTTCTCGGGCGAGGAGACGCTTCCCAGCTCATCCGGTTTGAGGCGATCTCTCACAAGCCCCTGGAATATGTCGACTGGTTTGTCGATGGAACCCATTACGTAAGGGCAAGACCGCCTTACCACGCCTACTGGAATCTGGAGAAAGGGAAGCATAACATCTCAGCCGTCGCACCCGATAAAAGAGGAGATTCAATTGACATCGTTGTCGAATAGGGCCACGACGAGGGAATAAATATCTTGACGGATCTATCCCTTTTTGATAAAGTTCAGGCATGGTAGGAGCCAGGGCTAAATGTTCCGGAAGGCAAGCGCAAGATCATTGTGCGGTTTCTCCCCCAACCGGGGAAGGTCCTCAGGGAGGAAGCACAATTAGACAGGATTCAAGCCTGTTACAATAGGCAGAAGTATTATATCACAATATAATTTTTGCGCCTAATATCTGTTGAACGAAACCGCTTCGCGGTAGCTTGAACAATTGATTCTTTGACAATTGAATGGGGTCTGGCGTTGGTCTGGGGTATGGAGACGCATCCTGTCCATTGATTCATCTGTCAATTCCAATGTCCTGATCCTTTCTGTTAAGAAGCAGAGGATACAAAATCTGCTTTTTGAAGAAAGGAGACAGGTCATGGGAAGATTGCACGATCAGATGAAGAGGGATTTGGCCTCCGGCCCAGAGAGCCTCTGGCTCGGAGAGAGTTAAAGAATTACAGTCCAGAGACGCGGTCTTGTTATTTGACCTCTGTGAAAAACGTGACCCGAATGAAGAACACATTGCCGTTTTCAACCATCTTGGGGAAGACTGTTTTTGCCCAGTTCATGATCGATTCCTGATTCACTCTCTCCGGCCTGTTTCTTCTTTCAGGCAAAATCCCGATCAACTTGTCTCCTCTTTTCTCGTCGCGAGAATAGAACTCGTACGCAACCATTCCCCCTCCAGGATCGGCATCCGTGTTGCGATGTGGAATTTATCCGTAAGAAACGTGCAAGGTCCGTACCATTCACCCCCTTTTCCCTTGCAAGGGTTCAAAAGATAAGCTTTTCAGATGGTTATCTCTCGGCTACGAACAGGATTTTGCCACCTTAGAAGAAGAAGGTTTCTCTTTCCTTGGAAAAGAATTACCACTTTAAGAAGAAAATCATTTCCATTTAAAGAACTTTCGTTTTCACCACAGCGCTTCTCCGTTCAATGGCTCGTTGTCTCATCAACTTATTAGTGCCGCGTCTCATAAGTTTTGTCCCCCAAAATGGCAATTTGAAATCCTGGAGGAATGCTTCCTATTTGACCCGTTTCCCAGAGACGCGGAAATCCGAAATGCGAATATCGAAGCTCGAAACAAATTCAAAGCAACCCAATACGAATCACCAAAAAGAAAGAACTACGGGCCGGTCCCGCTTTGATTTGAGTTTTGGACATTTAAATTTGATATTGTTTCGGATTTCGATATTCGAATTTTCGCGCCCTATTGAATTGCCAAAATCAAGGACAGGACTTATGAGACGGCGCATTAGCTTATCAACTTAACGTGTCTCCCATTTTGCATTTTGCATTTTGCATTGAGACTTACTCTGTTCTTACCTGTCCAACAAACGTATACCTGCTGCCTTGCTCTCCCTTCATTCTGAATTTAAACCTTCCTGAAACGGGATCTAATCTTCCCCCGAACGCTCCATGGTCGGATTTCAGCCCCGTCAGTTCCCATATCCCAAAAGCCTTATCCCTTCCAGTCAGAAAGAAAGCCCCATTTATCTCGATGGGTCCGTTACCTTCAATCGTCCCTATCCCTATCATCCTGAACAGATGCGGATACGCCAATCCATCTACCTGATAGGGTTCAATCGTCAGAGTTTCAAGTTTCCCTTTTGCAACTCCCGATATCCTGACCGTCCAATCCTCTGGCATGACAGCGTCTTCAACAGCTTGCTCCCCTTTCATGCTCATAGACAGAGGCTTATTGGCGGCTATGCTTATTCCAATTTTTATTCTGGAGCTCTTGCTCCTGATCTTTCCCGTGAAAGGATTGCCCTCAGAGAAAGTGTCACCCTTCTGAAAACCGTAAAAAGCACAGGTCCCGTCTATTGACCCGTCCGAATCGAGGCTGTAGCTCCCCTCCATTCCGAAAAGCTGCAATTGAGCTGATATTCCATAGCCTCCAAGCACCTTCGTATGCTCTTCAAACCAGAGGACCGCCGCGCCCCTGTCGCCTCCTGAAATATCAACATCCCATTTACCCAACAGAGTGTCAGGGGCAATCCCATTGACCTCGTTTGAATAGTCACTCTCGTTGTTTGCCGTGTCAAAAGCAGTGACAGCAATGTAATACCTCTGCCCAGGGGTAAGATCGGTTATTGTATACGTCGTTTCCATTCCGATCGTGATGGGTTGCCCGTAGGTTCTCGAGGCAGGACCGTAATAAACCCGATACCCCGCGAGATCCTCCTCGGTATTGGGATCCCAGGCAATTTTAATCTGGGCCGCCTCCGAAAACTGAATTAGAGAAAAAAAGATAAGCGAGAGGGTAAAACTGCAAGTCACAAGGGGAAAAAATCCTGAAAGTCTGCGGATTGGCCTAAAACGACGAGTTGGCAAGCGAGGAGGGATTACTTTCTTTCCTGTAAACTTCATGCTATTTCCCCGAGCGTAAAGGGAATTCTTGCCCTTTCCTTCTCCGTATCCTATGTGCCGTGGTGAAACCGATCTTTCGGTTTCCTCTATGCGCTTTGTCTTACGCCTTTCATTTTGAATTTTTCATTTTGCATTTTGAATTTGGCACTTTGCATTGACTGCTCTTGAACTCGTCACTTGTCACTTGTCACTTGTCACTGTTCTTCATTTTGCTCTATGCCCTATTTGATGGCCTGCAGCGTTGCCTTTGCCTCCGTCGCTCCTTCAAACTTTGAATCCAGCTCGAGGGCTTTTCTCAATTCGCGTCTTGCGGCGTCCTTCTCCCCGTTTTTGTAGTAGGCCATCCCCAGGTGGTAACGGACGAAGGCATTATCAGGAAGCTTCTCGTTTGCTTCCTTAAGATAGGTGATGGCCCGCGTGAAAATATTCTTCTTATAGTAGATCCAACCGAGTGTATCGGAGATATTCGGATCATCCGGAACCTGCTCTTTGGCCACCTGGGCCAGGTTCAGGGCCTCGTCGACATTTCCTCCCTGCTCCAAATAAAGATAAGCGAGATTATTCGCAGCCGGGGCGAATTTGGGGTTGATTTTCAATGCCTTCTGATAAGACTCCTTTGCCCTGTCATATTGCTTCTGAGAGTGATAGATGATTCCTAAACCCATGTGAGCAGCAAGGGAATCCGGGGATTTTTGAATAGCTGTGCTGTATTCTTCAATCGCCTTGGCCGCTTTGTTCTGACGGATGTAAAACCTCCCAAGGGAGACATAGAACCCCGAGATGTTTGGGTTGAGCTCAATCGCCTTTTTATAGTTGCTTTCGGCCTTAGCCCGGTCTTTGCCAGCCTCGTAAAGGCGGCCAAGCATATTATAAAAATATGGGTTTTGAGGGGAAACCTTGATCTGCGCTTCAACCCTCTCAATGGCCCTCTTCGTCTCCTTCTGATTGATGTACACTCCCGCAATCAGGGTAAGGGCCTCAACAAAGTTGGGCTCCAGGGAGAGCGCCTTCTCAAACTGAGCTAAGGCATCCTTCTCTTTTCTCTGGATCAGCAGGATCCGTCCTTTCTGTAAGTATCCCATGGGATTATTGGGAGCGATCTGAATCAGGTCTTCAAAGGTCTTCTGGGCCCTGGGAATATCCCTTTTCAGAACCAGGGCAGTGCCAAGGACCAGGTGGGCCTGGATCGATCTGGGATCTCGCTTCAAAACCTCCTGGGCCTGCTCGATAGCGAGGTCTGCGGCCCCTGTCCTCAGGTTGATATCAGCGAGAAGAATTCTCCCCTCATCCCACTGGGGATTCAGGTTTACGGCTTCGCTGAGCTCTGCTTTCCCCTGTTGAACATCCTTGTTGCCAAGATGGGCAAGTCCCAGGAGATAATGTCCCATGAACGATTTGGGATGTTCCTTCAGATGGGACTGGAAAAGGTTGATCGCATCATTAAATTCCTGCTTCGCTAAATGGACCCGGCCTTTCAGGAAAATCCCCTGGTCGCTTTTGGGATTGATCCTGGTAATCTTCTCAATCTCCTTAAGGGCCTCCTCGTATTTCTTTTCATTAACATAAAACTCAGCCATCTTGGCCAGAGGGGGAATGCTTTTCGAGTCCATGTCGGAAGCCTTCTTATAGGCTTCAAGGGCCTTCTCTTTTTTGCCCCATCTCAAATAGAAATCGCCGAGATGAACCTGGAGCGGGACGTTCTTGGGCGAGACCTCGAGTCCCTTCAGAAACTGTTTTTCGGCGTCCTCCATGCGGTTTACCGATACATAAAAATTCCCCAGGGCAATAAACCCACCTGATTCCTTCGGGGTGAGCTTTGTAATCTCCAGAAGCTCGGCCTCAGCCTGAGATGTCTTCCCCGACATCCTGTAAAACTCAGCCAGAGCGTATCGGGCTTTCGTGGACTTCTCATCGACTTTGATGGCCTGTTTGAATGTCTGTTCTGCCAGCCCGGGATCCCTTTTCAGGAGATACAGAGTTGCCAGATGGAGGTAGGCCTCGATCTTTTTTGGGTCGAGCTCGATGGCCTTTTTCGCCTCGGAGATGGCTTTGTCGTGATTTTTCTCAGCCAGGTAGATCGAGCTCATCAGCAGACGGCCCGATGGATTATTGGGCTCGCTGGCAAGCACCTTTTCAACCTGTTCTTTTGCCTTCGGAATGTCTTTCGAGAGGAGAAATAGATTTCCAAGTTGCAGGCGAGCGTCGGTCAACTCTGGATCTAATTCCACAGCCTTTGACAATGCGAAAAATCCCTCCCTGATCTCGCCGGCCTTCAGGTGGGAAAGGCCCAGTTTTTCCTGGGTTTTTGCGTCTTTGGGATCGATCTGGAGCACGTTCTTATACTCAATGATGGCCTCTTTGAACTTGCCCTCCGAAAAATACTTCTCCCCCCGGTTCCAGTGCCGCTCCTTCTTGGCTTCCTTGCTGCATCCCGATAGACCGGACAGGGAGAAGATAAGGCAGAAAAATATAGCGAGATAGGCCAGCCCCAGACATTTTCCCCGACGACGATTCATCAATTCCTCCCGTCAATTAAAAGGTTATGCCCTGTTCTATATCACATTTTCGTCCTAAAGTGAAGAAAATGTTTTGTTGGTCTTCAAAAATGAGGTGCATGACGGATTTTTGTAAAACATCTCCCTAAAGACTATGCAAATATATTTGAAATTTCCCGGACCTGTCATCCTGAACCCTTTTAGGATCTTACCAAATTGGACCAATGGGTGAGATGCTGAATCCGATTCAGCATGACACTCTTTTTTAATGTCCTGAAAATGTTAGAGACAAATTCTCAG
>Ga0315282_10016929_pt1 | contig 10594 bp, 6 predicted proteins | sample YL17G07_20_MG_FD_203693 | JGI IMG/M metagenome (GOLD analysis project Ga0315282, IMG submission 203693) | Sediment microbial communities from Yellowstone Lake, YNP, Wyoming, USA - YL17G07_20 | ecosystem: Environmental > Aquatic > Freshwater > Lake > Sediment | place: USA: Wyoming | collected... | reverse complement strand
CGTGCTTCAGGGCCTGGGCGAAACTGCGCGTGTCCGGCCCGACCTCACGCTGGTTGACCAGGCACTGCTTGTTGCGGTGCACGAACTCGATGGGGTCCTCGATGGTGACAATGTGGTACTGGCCGGTGGTGTTGATGTAGTCAACCATCGCCGCCAGGGTCGTGGACTTGCCGGAACCGGTGGCGCCCGTGACGAGGATCAGGCCCTTGGGTAGGTCGCAGAGCTTCTTGCAGACGTCGGGGGGCACGCCGAGCTTCTCGAAACCCAGGATTTCGTAGGGGATGAGGCGGAGGGCGGTGCCGACCGCGCCGCGCTGGTAGAAGACGTTCACGCGGAAGCGGGCGCCCATCGTGCTGATCCCGAAGCTCATATCGAGCTCCTTCTCCTGCTCGAACCTCGCGATCTGTTCCGAATCGAGGATGGTGTAGATGATCTTCTGCGTCGTCTCCGCATCCATCACGTCGTATTCGGTGGGGATCAACGCACCGTCAACGCGGATGCGCGGCGCCGAGCCCGCCGTGATGTGCAAGTCCGACCCCTTACGCTCCAACATCACGCGCAGCAGTTCTTCGAGGGTGACCACGGTGTCTGTCTCTCCTTGGGGCTGCAGCCTTCAATCCGGGCGCCGGAGACCCAGCCATCGCTCTCCGGCCTGCGGGCAGTGTACGCGGTGTCGGGGCTACGGCAAGTCAACGCCGGCCAAGTGCAGCAAATCGCGGCTGTGACCGCTCTATGGGCCTACGGGCATGCCGTTCCAGAAATCGCGGGCTTTTGTAACGGCAAAGTGATTTACGTTCGGCGCCCTTCGGGATATAGTGTTTCCTGAACCTGCATGAAAGGGGCAACGGCAATGAGCAGACAGTTCGTGACAACCGGTGTGGTGCTGTGCACGCTGGCGTTGGCCGCCGGCTTGGGGCGGGCGACCGCGGGAGAGACTCCCAGTGCGTACACCGACGAGAAAATCCAGGCGCTGGTGAAGGACCTGGGCCACGACGATTTCGACAAGCGGCAGGCCGCGGAGAAAGAGCTGCTGCAGGCGGGCATGAAGGCTCTGGCCGCGCTCAAGGCCGCGCAGAACTCCCCCGACCCGCAGGTGAAGACCACCGCCGGCCGTCTCGAGGCGCGCATCCGCCTGGCCAACATGGGCGCCGTGGATTACCTGGATGTGCTGCCCGCGAACTGCATCGTTGCGGCCCAACTCAAGAACCTCGGCGCCTCCAGGGAGAACGCCAAAGGGTCCGCGATCGGCAAGCTGCTCGCTTCCCCGGAGCTGGCCGCCTTGCGCCAGAGACTGGACGCCGCGCTCAACGAGAAGCCTGATGTCTGGAAGGCGATCCAGCTATGGGCAGGCCGCTTCAACGGCCAGTTCGCCATGGGCTTCTGGGCGATGGACTTCCAGGACCCCACCAAGATGCGCCTGGCCGCGATGGGTGAGATCACCGATCCCGCGCCGCAGGCCGTCCTGGACGATTTCCTCAAGCAGACCGAGTTCCTGCCGGCCGGCGGGAACGTGGAGAACTACAAGGGCGTGGACATCATGCAGTCGGCCCCCGGCGCTCCCGCCCTGGCGCTGGTGGGCAAGCATTTCGTGCTCGCGCCGAACGGTGAGTCGCTGAAACCCATCGTGGACGGCTTCCTCAACCCCGGCGGTCTTGGCGCCACCCCTGCCCTCATCAAGCTCAAACCGGCGCTCGGCCCGAAGCCCGAGTTCATGCTGGTGGTGGATTTCGAGAAGTACATGCAGGAGATCACCAAGATGTTTGCGGCAGCCCCCGGCGGTCAGGCGCAGGGCGACGCGATGCAGAAGCTCATGGCTTCCGCCGGCGTCACCATCAAGGCGTACGCGTGGTCCAGCGCCTGCGTGGGCGACAGCTTTGAAGACCGGATTGTGGCAACGATGGAGGGCGAGCCGAAGGGCCTGATGGCCGCGGGAATGCTGCCGCCCGACGCGCCGGCGCCGCTGAACGCCCTGGGCATCGTGCCGGCCAACGCCGTCGCCGCCAGCGCCGGCTATCTTGACGGCGCAGCCATGCGCGGCGGACTCACCGAGTACCTTTCCGCGCTGAAGAAGATGATGGACGGCATGCCGCGCCCGCCGAACGCGCCGGCTCTGCCGGATTTCGACGCCATTCTCAAAGCCTTCGAAGCCAAGACAGGGCTCGCCATACCGGACCTGGCGGGCAGCCTGAAAGGCCCCTGCGGCTTCTACGTTGTCCTGGCTCCCGGCGTGACGACCCAGCCGCCGGACATCGGCATCTACTTCACGTGCACGGATCCCGAGAAGGCCAAGGCGTTCAGTTCCTCCATCAGCAAGGCCGTGAACGCGTACTTCACGACGTCGCCCGTCAAAGAGGTGCCGCTGGCCAACCGGACGCTGTATCAGCTTGACCTGCCCGCGCTGGGCGTGCCGATGCCGGAGAAGATCTCGTACACGCCATGCTGGGCGGTGGAGGGCCAGAACCTGATCATCGCCTCGTCCGTGCAGGCTCTGCGGAAGGAGCTGACGTACCTGGAGAACAAGACGCCCGGCCTGCTCACGCAACCCGACTTTGTCAAGGCGCTGGGCACGCTGAGCGCCGAGGAGCGCAAGGGGCAAATTCTGTACGTGGACATGAGAGCGCTCATGGCCGCCGGCGCCACGCTGGGCCTGCCGGTGCTGCAGGGCACGCTGACCGACCCGGATCTGAAGCAGGCCTTGGCCGCGCTGCCGCCGCCGTCCCAGCTCTTCAAGGACATCCCGCCGTTGCTGGCCGCGTCGTCACAGCGCGCCGGTCGTGCCGACACCGTCATCCGCAGCCCCGCGCCGCCGATAATCACGATCTTCGGCGTCGCCATGGGCGCAGGTTACTTCGTGGCACGGCGTGGACCAGGGATGCCAGGCGCAGTGAGGCCTCCGGCCCCGCCCGACGAGGCGCCCGGGAAGTTCTAAGTTCCCAAGCCGGCGGTCATTCGTTCCGCTTGTCGCGTTTTTGTTTAACCTTCGCGCGCAGCGCGTCCACCGTGGCATCCGTCGGGTATACCTTCTCAACATCGTCGAGGATCCGGCTCACGGTATCCGCCTCAGCGCCCTTATTGAGGAACTGGCTGGCCCGGATGAGGCTCTCGACCGCCCGCTCCTGTTGCTGGAATCTAGGGTCGCTGATCTTCAGCAGCCGCGCCTCCGCCAACAGGCCGGCCGCGGCCTCCGGCTCGTGCAGGGCCATCTTCCTGGCGTCCTGGAGGAACAGGAAGTGCTTCACCGCCACTTCCGCCGAAGGCGCGCCGCTCCCGCGGACCGCAAAGAACACGGCTGTGGCCGCGAGCGCGATGATGAGCGCCGCCACGGCATAGACCGCCGTCTTGCTGAAACCTGCGACTGTCTTCGGCGCGGACGAGGCGAGCGGCGCGGGCTGCGGGACCTGGACTGGGGCGTGCTTCTTGGTGCCAATCTGGACATCCGGGGCGACGGGCGGCTGCGCAGGGAGGCGTTGGCTTTCTTTCTTTGCGGGCAGCGTGCCGGGACCGGCCGTCTTCTTGGCTTCGGCGGCGGCTCTTGGCGCGTTGGCGATCTCGGCGAGGAAGGGCAGGGAGGAGGGCGTGGCGGAATCGGTGCCGATCACCTTCTGGCCGACCTCGGAGGACTTCTCCAGCACCATCGTGATGCGCTTGATGGCCGAGCGCTGGGTCATCTGCGGTTCCGTCAGGGCCTGGCGGCAGACTGTCAGAGCTTCCAGGAGCGCCGAGGCGTCCACGTAGCGTTCCGTGGGGCGCTTGGCCAGGCAGCGGTCCAGCAGTTCGGATGTCGCCGGCGAGACTTCCTTCCGGATCTTCGTGACCGGTTCATGCGGCGTCTGAATGGTGTGCATGATCGCCGTCATGGGGTTGTCCATGGGGAAGGGCGCCCGGCCGGCCAGCAGCGTGTAGAGCGTTGCGCCCACGCTGAACACGTCGGACTGCTTGCGCGCCGCTTTCGCGTCCACCGCCTGTTCCGGGGCCATGTAGCCGGGCGTGCCCAGCGCCGCGTTCGAGCCGGTCAGGACGCCGCCCATTTCTTCCACGCGCGGCAGTCCCAGGTCCGCCAGCAGCGCGGCCGCGAACACCATCTGGCCGGAATCCGCGGCGCGGGGGATGAGGATGTTCTCGGGCCTGATGTCGCCGTGGATGATGCCGTTCTTGTGGGCTTCAGCCAGGCCGCGGACGGCGCCGATCACCGCGTCGAGGGCGTCAGCCTCGGGCAGGCCGATGGCGCCGGTGCGGCAGACTTCGCGGAGGCAGAGACCCGCCGACAATCCCGGGATGAAGTCGGTCACGACGTAATACAGCCCCTTCGACTCGCCGAGGTCCTTGACGGGGACGAGATGCGGGGACTTGAGGGTGGCCGCAATGCGCGATTCGTTGTAGAAGCGCTGGATGGTCTCCTTGTTCGCCGACTCAACGGGCACGATCTTTATGGCGCGGGGGCGCTTCTCCGTCGGGTGGATGCCATAATACACTGCGCCCAGGCCGCCCTGCCCCAGCTTCACGAACAGCGGGATGCCGCCCACCATCGGCGTAATCTTGGCGCCGACCTGCGCGTGCGGTGTGTGCTCCAGCAGTTTGTCGCGTGTCAGGTCCTGTACGGTCAGCGCCGGGTCAACGAGTTGTGCCAGTTCCGCGGGGAAGGTGGCGGTGATCTCCGGCGGTTTCGGCGGCGCGGCTACAATCGTGGTGCGGCGCTGCGCCGCCGTGGGGAGCGCCGGCCGCGCCGCTGCGGCGCCGCCCGGGCGGGCTTTAGGCGCAGGCGTGGGTGCGGGCGTGCCGATCAGCGTCGCCTCATCCGCCGGGCTGGGAACTCGCGGCTTTTGGGGCGGACGATCGTCTTTTTTTGCCGCGTCTCCCTGCGCCATCCCTCGGCTCCCACTTTCGACCGGGACACTCTCCGGCTCTCTAGCAGTATAGCACAGATTGTAGATTGGATTGTGAAAGCATGCAACCAAGTAAACGGCGGATGCGCGCGATCTTGAAGCCACTTCTCCGTTGACAGCCTCGGAGCCGTTGGTTAAGGTAGCGTGTGGCAGTGAGGTGAATCCACAGCCACGGAGTGGGCTGTCAGCTCCTTGTTCCTCGCCGCCGGACGGCAAGCGCTGCTTGTTGGCCCGGCGGCCCGGCGCCAGTAGCCAATAGCCCTGAACCTGACTCATGCCAAGCGACGCACCGGTATCCGGCCGCCATACTGATACTACGTTTCTTACGCTGCAGGACCGCATCGGCTACCTGTTCCGTGACCCCTCGCTGCTCGAACGCGCGCTGACGCATCCTTCCAGCACCGCTGAGGACAACCGCGACAATGAGCGCATGGAATTCCTCGGCGACTCCGTGGTCAACCTCTGCATTGCCCGCGCGCTGTACGAGCGCCACACCGAGTGGAGCGAAGGCGAGTTGACGCAGGTGAAGTCGGCGGTGGTGAGCACCCAGGCGCTGGCCCGTGCCGCGCAACTGCTGGGCCTGCGCGACGTCGGCCGCTTTGGCAAGGGACTGCCGCGCAACGAGCCGCTCCCGGTAAGCGTGTATGCCAACCTCTTCGAGGCTGTCACCGCTGCCGTCTACCTGGATGGCGGGCTGGACGCGGCCTGCTCCTTCGTCCTGCGTGTGCTGGGGCCGGAGATGTGCGCCGTCGCGGACAACGGCGGCGGCCCCAACCCGAAATCAACGCTGCAGCATGTGTCGCAGCGCGACTGGGGCATCACCCCGTGCTACTGCATGGTCAGCGCCAGCGGCCCGGACCACGACAAGGTGTTCCAGGTCGCCGCGCACGTGGGCAGCAGCCGGTGCGGCAGTTGCGCGCGCGTCCCTATGCTGGAAGTGTGCCTGCAGATGGGCGCCCGCATCTTTCCGCCGGGCACGGGCCGCACCAAGAAGGAGGCCGAACAGGCCGCCGCGCGCTGCGCGCTCGAAATCCTCGAAGCCGAGAGCGCACTCGGCAACGAGTAGAAAAATCCGAAACTCGAAGTTCGGAACTCGAAACAATTTCTAAAGCCTGAAACTTCAAGGCTCGAAACGCGCGCGTTGCGGGTTTCTGATTTTGAGATTGCGGTTTGTTTCGGATTTCGAGTTTCGAATTTCGCAGTTACTCGGGCACCTCTTCCACCAGTTTCACGGCAGGCTTGGCGCGGAGCGCCCGGATTTCGGGCAGCAGCAGCAGCGACGCGAGCACGATCAGGGCGGCGCTGATGAAACTGAGCGTGTTGAAGGAAATCCACGCCAGCAGGTAATACGACAGCAGGGGCGCCAGCACGCCGCGCAGGCCCGTCAGGAACGTATGCACCGACATGTACTCGGCCACACGCTCCGGCCGCGCCAGTTTCGTCACCCACAGGCTCCACGCCACCTCCCCGCCCGCGTTGGACACGCCGAAGATGACCGCGCCCAGCATCATGCCGCTCATGTCCCGGCCCGCGAAGAACGTCAGCGCGCCCAGCGCCAGGCCGAAGTTGAGCACGATGCGCATCGTGAAGAAGTTCATCCGGTCGAAGAGCCGCCCCCAGATCGGGCACAACAACAGCCGCGCGATGTTGGGGACCACGCCCGTCAGCAGCGCCACGTCCGCCGCGGAGAACGCCTCGCCGTAAGCCGGGTTGGCCATGTATTCCACGCGCAGCGTGTAGATCATCAGGTTTCCGGTGCCCATCAGCATCCATGAGATCAGCGTCTGCCGGAAGAGGTAGTCCTCCTTGACGTATTTCAGCCCGCTGAATGGCCGCGCCCGCATACCACCGGCCAGCGGCCGGGACGGGCAGCGCCAGAGGCAGTAACTGGAGGCCATGAGCGCCACGCTGAACATCAGCAGCAGTCCCTGGAACGAGCCCATGTTGATCGAGAGCAGCCGGCCGCCGGCATAGCTGAAGCCGGCGGCCGCCACAATGCGGATCATGACGGTGCTGGAGAAGAGCCGCCCGCGTTTCTCCGCCGGATAGTTGTCGTGGTACATCTGGGTCAGCAGCGGGATGCAGGCGCTGGTGCAGGCCAGCCCCAGCATGCTGCCCGCAATAAACACGGGCAGCACCGGGAACAGGGCCGCGGCCATAAAGCCGCCCGCGCCCAGCAGCAGTATGCGGGCCGCGCCCAACGATGTGCGCCACCCGAGGGTGCTCACGGCGAAGATGACCAGCGGCGTCAGGAGCAGACCGGGGTTCCCGCCGGAGGCCACCAGGGCCTTCTCGGTCCGTCCGGCGTTGAAGTGCGTGACGGCAATCAGCAGCAGGAAGGTGCCGCCGGCGGTCTCGATGACGCCCGCGGCGATTGCGCGCAAGCGTTCGTAGCGGAACGTGAGACGCTCTGCGTCCTGTGGCGTGGTACTATCGCGGTCCGTTGCGCTCAGGATGGTGCTTGCCCCGTCAGCCAGCTTGCGTACGTTACTGTATACGGTAGGCGTCCGCGCTGCCAGCGTCGGGGACGGCGACGCGCCCCGCCCGCCGCCGTCCGACAGCACGCCCGCGCTTTATTTCAGGCCTGTGTGGCCAGCGCCGCCGATGCAGTGGGCGCGAGACGGGCGCTCTTCAGTCTGAGCAGTTGTGTTTCGATAACCCGTTTCTCGCGGTTCATGGCGCGCAGCCGCGAGAGCAGCCGCACGCGCACCACGAGGTCAGCGCTCCTGACAGGCTTGATGAGGTAATCGGTGATGCCTTGTTCCAGCGCGTCATGGACCGCATCCGGCGTGCTTTCCCCTGAGATGATCAGCACCGCCAGTTCCTGGTAGCCGTCCACCTGGCGCAGGCCCTGGCAGAGCTGGAGGCCGTTCATGCCGGGCATGTTCAGGTCCAGCACGGCGACATCCGGCTTCACATCCCTCAGACTCGCCAGCGCACCGACGGCGTCAGGGAAGCAGACGGGCTGGAAGCCCTGGCCTTCGAGGATGTCCTTCATCAGCTCCAACACTTTTTCGTCGTCATCCACACACAGCACGACGGGCCGGTAGTCATCTTCCGTGTCACCTGGCGGGATTTTCTCCAGGAACTTGGTGCCTGCCAGCCGGTGGATGATTTCCTCCAGCGCTGCCGCGAGTTCGTTGCCGTCGGCGTACCGGCGCGCGGACGAATGCTCCAGGCAGCGCCGCACGAGGTTGGCCACGTCCTTGTCCAGCTCGGGGACCAGAGACCGGACATCAGGCGCCGGCCCGGCAAGCTGGCGGACGTAGTAGCCGTCGTCGTACGGCGCGCCGTAGGGCAGGTAGCCCGTGAGCAGCTCGTGCAGCGTGGCGCCCAGCGCATAGACGTCGGCTGCCGGCGTGGCCGGCTCGCCCATGAGCACCTCGGGGCTGACGAAGCCCGTGGTGCCCACGACGGTGGAATGGCGGTGTTGCCGGTCGGCTGCACTCCGTTCCCAATTGTCGGCGAAACCCAGGTCTGCGACCTTGACCGTGCCGTCACGCGCTCGAATGAGGATGTTGTCAGACTTCACGTCGCGGTGCACGATGCCTTGGCGATGCGCCGCGCCCAGCGCGCGGGCGGAGCAGAGGGCGATCTCCAACGCCGTGAGCTGGCCCAAGGGCTTATGCTGCTGCTTCAACTGGCGCTGCAGCAGCTCGTACGCGGAACAGCCGTCCACGTATTCCATGACGATGTAGTGCAGGCCCGAGCGGGGCTCGGCGTTCACATCGAAAACGCGCACCAGGTTGGGATGATCCACGCTGACCGTCAGCCGCGCTTCGCGCAGGAACATCGGCAGGTTGAGCGCTGACGGGTCCTTCAGGATTTTGACGGCCACCGGGAACTTGAGGCGGGTGTGCCAGCCCAGATAGACCCCAGCCATGCCGCCCTCGCCTATCTTCCCCTTCAGCAGCACGCCGCCCAGGGTAACCGGCTCGTTTGGCAGGACTCGCAACGGTGCCAGCAGTGGATCGGCGTCCAGTGCATTCGGTGCCTGCGCTGGCAGTGCGCACATAGCAGTTGGTTCGGCGTACATATTCGTCCCACTCCTCGCAAAGGCTCACAGCGAACGGAAGTGTGCTGCATGGTTGTTTCTCAAGTGGCGGGCCAAAGCCCCCTCGGAGCGGCTCGCAAGCACCGTGCGTGTCCAAGGTATTGTTGCAGCGATGGTTATGTGAAGACTTCCGTGGTGGATGCTCTACTGTGGTCCTGGAGCTACTGTCCGGCCCGCGCGACGTTCTGTCTGGCGTGGTTTCGCCACTGTCCGGCGGCAAGGCAGCGGTGTATATGTGGGTGGCAGCGCACAGCCGCAGTGCTGTACGGCGCAGCGACTCTATGGCGCAAGTGGAGGAACTCCCATGGCGACGGCGAAGAAGCAGGTGACACGGCGTTCGTTCCTGAAAGGGCTGGCCGCAGCCGGCGCCTTCCCGATGGTGATCCCCGCGAGTGCGCTGGGCGCCGACGGCCGCCCTGCCCCGAGCAGCCGCATCACGATGGGCTTTGTGGGTGTGGGTGGCCAAGGCACCGGCGACATGCAGGGCTTCCTCGGCTTCGCCGAAGTGCAGGGCGTCGCGGTCTGCGATACGGACAAGACCCACCGCGAGCGAGCCAGGGGCATCATCAACAGCAAGTATGGCGGCGATACCTGCAAGGCGACCGGCGAGTTCCTCGAAGTCGTGACCCGCCCCGACATTGACGCCGTATTCTGCGCGACCCCCGACCACTGGCACGCCCTTGTGACCGTCACGGCCCTGCGCCACGGCAAGGACGTCTACTGCGAGAAGCCCGAGTCGCTGACGATCCGCCAAGGGCAGATCATGCGCGACACCGCGCGCCGCTACGGGCGCGTCTTCTCCGGCGGCAGCCAGCGCGTCTGGGACGACTACAACCGCGGGCACCGGGTGGTGTGGAGCGGGGCCATCGGCAAGGTCGTGGAAGCGTGGGTGAACGTCGGCGGCCCGTCCGACGAAATGCTGCGGCCCGCCCAGCCGGTGCCCGAAACGATGGACTGGGACAGATGGCTGGGGCCAGCTCCCTGGCGGGAGTACAACAAGGACTACCACCCGTTCAACTGGCGCGGCTGCAGGGACTACTCCGGCGGCGGCATGACGGACTGGGGCGCGCACGGCTTTGGCGGCTGCCTGTACATGACCCAGTTGTACGAGACAGGGCCGGTCGAGGTCATCTACCCGGACGGCAAGGAGTTCAGGCAGCTCACGTACAGGTTCGCCAACGGGGTGCTGATACACCACGGCGGCGGCAGCTACGGCGGCCTCATCTCAGTCAAGGGCACGGATGGCGAGGCCACGGACTTCGGGTTCCGGGACAAGAAGAAGGAGCCGCCGAGTTTCTACGTCCCCAACTACAAGGGCAGAGGCGGCATCTTCGGCGACTTCCTGCAGTGCGTGAAGACGCGGGAGCGCCCGTTCCGCGACATCGGGATCGCACACCGCGCCGTCTCACTGTGCCATCTGGGCAATATCGCCTATTGGCTGAAGCGCTCGCTCAAGTGGGACCCGGTGAAGGAAGAGGTCGTCGGCGACCCCGAAGCCAGCAAGTGGATTGACAGGCCCATGCGCGCCCCATGGCGGCTGTAGCGCCGGCGTCTCGCCGGCATTGGTGGCGCGGCTGTGAGTGAAACCCAGGCATGCCGGTCACGGTCCGGTGCGACCAGTGTCAGAAGCCGATCACGGTTCCGCTGCAGAGCGTCG
>Ga0315282_10016928_pt1 | contig 10594 bp, 11 predicted proteins | sample YL17G07_20_MG_FD_203693 | JGI IMG/M metagenome (GOLD analysis project Ga0315282, IMG submission 203693) | Sediment microbial communities from Yellowstone Lake, YNP, Wyoming, USA - YL17G07_20 | ecosystem: Environmental > Aquatic > Freshwater > Lake > Sediment | place: USA: Wyoming | collected... | reverse complement strand
CTTGGTGGACTGCTTCAAATAGGGGCCGGCGAAAAGGTGCGCGTACCCGAAGCCCAGTTGCAGCCGCTCCGAGAATTGATAGGCTGCCTGGAGATCGACTTCCTGGCCCACCCGGCTGGAGGTGGCGTTGGGATTGGTGGCGAACACAGCCCCGGCTTCCGTGTACAAGGCATCCTGGCGGCTGGCCAGCCAGAAGGAGTGGTAATCGAGGTTCCACTTCCACTTCCGCGCGGGCTTCCATTCCACGCCCCCCATGAAGTCGTGAATGTTGCGCCAGCCGATGCGGTCGGCGGTGCCGTACTTGGAGTGGTTGGTGGGGAACAACTGATCGAAGGTCCCGCGGCGGCCGTCTTTGGGGTCGCCGTCCCCGGAGGCGTAATTGTACTCGATCACCAGCCGGGGCGGGCCCTGCGGCCTGGGCAGCGTGTACCCCAGCACCCAGTGTCCCGCCCAGGCCCGCACGTCCTCCCGCACGGAATGGCCGGTCTGAAAAGCCATCTCGAGGTTGTAATCGAAGCGCCCGGGCAGTTTCCCCAGGGCCCGCGCCCCGGCCGTGTAGACGTCCTCGCCTGCCCGCGAGTTGGTTTTCCAAAGGAAGTAGGGTTCCAGCACGCCCTCGCGGATGAGGTGATCGAAGGAAGAGTAGAAGCCATAGAACCCGTTGTACAGTCGCGGCCGGTCGAAGCGCCCGTTGACCAGCGTGACCACCGCCGCAGCGAACCAGTCCAGGCGCGCACCGGGCCTTCTGTAGGTGAGGCGGGCCGCATCGAAGGTCCGCCCGACGTTGCCCCAGTTGGATGTCCCCACCAGCCGTTCCTCGCCGAAAGTCAGCTCCTGGCGCCCCAGCCGCACGCCCCAGCGTCCCTGGTCCACCAGGCCCAGCTCGAGGTAGCCCTGGCGCAGATCCAAGGTGTTGACCACCGTATCCGGGACCGGCTTCTGGCTGTAGCCGGGCGCCTGGGAATCCTGGGCCTGAATGAAGAAACGCAGCCAGGGCTGCGGCTCGATGGTGGCGTTCAAGCGCAGGCGGTGGAGGTAATAGCTGTCGTCATTGCCGGGCGTGAACCGGATTCCGGTGTTGGTTTCCGCGCGCCCGCGGATCTCCGCTCCCAGCTTCAGCCAGGCAGGCAGCATCTGGCCTTGCGCTGCCGCCAGGAACGTGCAGCCCAGCCAGAGGGCCAGGTTTCGCATCCTATCGGAAACTCCACAGCAACTCGATGATGAGGCCTCCGATCGGATCGGTGTCGATGTAAGCGAAACGGCCTGAGCCTTTCTTTCCAGCCTCGCCCCAGGCCCCGGACTGGGAGACCGCGAAACCCGCCGCGCTCCACTCGCGGATGGCGTTGTCCATGTCCTCGACCGGCAACCCGAGATGATGGATGCCCTCGCCGTGGACCTTGAGGTAGTCTTCGTAGACGGTCGGCCCTTTGAGCGGCAGGATCCATTCGTAAGCCACTTTGCCGTGGCGCTGCCAGCCCAGTTCCTGGTCAAACTGCCCGGGCTGGCCGCGGTAGCGCGGATCGCGCGTGGCTCCGTGAGTGAAGGTCATGGCCGGGAAGCCCAGTTTCTCCCAGAATGCAGAGGCGGCCTTGGGATCGCGGGCCACGAAGGCGAACTGGGAGATCTTGGCAGCGGAGGAAGGCGGCGCGCGCTCCAGGCCGGGTGGCAGACACACCAGCCCCAGAACATATTTCCCTTGGGTGGCGGTGTCCAGATAGGCGTAGTGCACCGCAGGGTCCTCGAGGGTCCCGCTCTGCAAAACGTTCACGCCCAGCCCGCGCAGGCGTTCGAGTTCTTTGTTGAAGGCCTCCAGCGTGGGTACGCGGTGGAGCAGCGCGAACACGCCGTCGCCGTGCTGTTTCAGGAACCCGGTGTAGGCGTTTTGGCCGCCCAGCGGCTGGATCCAGTCCACCCGCACATCCCCCAAGGACCCGGAGGCTACTCGAACCTTCACCGCCGCCGGCCGGCCGCGGTATTGCACCTCGGAAAGGTCCATCTCTACCGGGTTCTGGACCTGCACGAATCCCAGCTTGCTCCAGCCTTGGGTGGCGCGATTGAGGTCGCTGACCACCCAGCTCATCCGGTTTACGGTCCTGTAGAAATCAGGCAACTGGGCCAGGGCCGGCCAGGCTGCCAGGGAAAGTAGCAGCAGTCTCTGCGTCATAGAATCTATTCTCTGCTACCGCAGCGTACTGTAGAAACTGCGCAGCCGCTCGCGGTAGGCCAGGCCCGCTGTTGGGATGATGTCGCTGTGGCCTGCGCCGGGGACCTGCCAGAAAGTCTTCGGCTCGGGCGCGGCCTCGTAGAGCGCCCGGCCCAAATCGAACGGAACCACTTCGTCGCGGTCTCCGTGCATGATGAGCAGCGGGGCGCGCACCTGGCCGATTTTCGATTTCGAGTTGTAGCTCCAGATCAGCAGCGGGCCGGCCACGGGCAGGATGCGGCTGGCCATGTCGCGGGTGGAAGTGAAGGGCGCCTCCAGCACCAGCCCGGCGCAGGGGCGGCGGGAGGCCAGATCCACCGCTACCGCGGAGCCCAGCGACTCGCCGTGAATCACCACTTTGTATCCCGCATCCGCCAGATGCTGGTAGCCCGCCTGGGCGTCTCTGTAGAGACCGTTCTCGGTGGGCCGGCCTGAGCTTTTTCCATAGCCGCGATAGTCCAGCAGCAGCAAAGAGGAGCCCGCTGCCGTGATCTCGCGGATGTGCCCGATGCGATGCGTCAGGTTGCCGCCGTTGCCGTGCAGGAACAGCGTGGCCAGCCGGGCCCCCGGCTGCGCAATCCACCAGGCGTGCAGGCGCACCCCGTCGCTGGCGGTCAGCCACACATCCGCGGCATTGACTTGCGACTGGTACTGCCAGAGCCCTTGCGGGTACTTGTACGGAAAGTAGACTGAGCGGTTGACCATGAAGTACAGCACGCCATAACTCCACGCGCCCAGCACCGGCCAGCCAATGTACTTGGGGATGCGGGGAAGCGCCATAAGCTCGACACAAGCAGGAATGCCTGCGTTCCCTATGTTACTTCAAACCGCTCGGTTTTCACCGGCCTGAAGGCTGTGCTCGAGGCGCCGGAAGCGCGCCCGGATCCGGGGAGATCTGGCGCGTCAGCGCAGTCTTCAAAAACACCCAGTCCTGCACCGGCACGGTGTGCTCGGAGTAAATTGCCACGCGCCCCGAGGCCGAGGCCGCGGCGGCCACCGTGCGCGCCAACTCGGTCCCGGTGGCCGTGGCCGAGGGCAAGGTGGTGTGCGCCACGTCCCGGTCCGGCATCACGTTCACGTCGAACATCAGCCGCCGCGCGTCCCCCACCAGCTTCAGATAGGTCTTGGCGAAGCGCCGGTAGCGGTCCGGCGGCTGCGCCCAGAATTGGGCCGGATCCTCGACCTGGAGCGTGAAATCGAACTGCTTCATCAGCCGCACGATCCGCCGCGAATCCACGCCCAGGGCCGGACGCACGTAACTGCCGTGCAGGCTGTCCAGCATGGTCACGATGACTTCCCAGTTCTGGCGGCGGCGCACAGATTCGAGTTCTTTCAGCACCCGGCGGTGCCAGTCCAGCACGATCTCCTCGCGGTAGCGCAGGAACTTGTGAAGCGCGCCGGGATTGCGCTTGTGGTAATACGTCGAGTCCCCTTTGAAAATCAGTGCCGGGTCGAAGGCCGCGCGCCGCTGAAATTCCCGCCGCACCTCGTCGTTCATCGGGATGAAGCGGTCGACGCGCAGGTAGTCGTCGAAATCGGCGTCGTAGTTGAGCTCGGTGAGGTTCACCCCGTCCCAGGGGTGCGCGCGCAGCAGCCCGCTCATCCAGTCCATGGCCGCCCGGAAGCAGGCGGGGTTCTGGAAATTCATCGAGTATCGCCAACCCACCCGGCCATCCGCTCCGCTGGCGGTGCGCTCGCGCCATTCCGGATGCTCGTCCCACATCTTCTGAGTGACCGCCGGGAACACGAACCAGGCATAGACCGAGAGGCCGTTGCGGTGACAGGTCTCGATGAACTCGCCGTAGTTGAACGAGTACTCGCGGGAGAACAGCCAGGCGGCCGCGTAAATGGTGCGGATGCCCGACCTGCGCCACGCCGCCGCCAGCCGGTTCAGGTCAGCTCCAGCGCGGAAGCTGGGATCGAAATAGGCTTCCAGATGCGGGCTGCGCAGGGAGGTGCTGGTTCCGAAGGCCTCGGTCAGGTACTTGGGGAAGTAGGGGTAATGGCTGGTGGCCTCCGGAGTGTGGGGGTCGAGCGGCGCCGCCAGGTAGATGTAGCGCCCGCTGCCATGCTCGCCCATAAAGGCCAGCACCTGGTTGCTTTCTTTATCCACCATGAGCTCCCGGATGCCCTGCGGCGGCGTGAAGCGCTCGACCGGGTCCTGCCCCTGCCAGCGCAGCGGCATCTCCGGGAACAGCAGGTCGGTCACGGTTGAGACCGAGATGCGACCGCCCATCCAGCGCAAACCCAGTCTGCCGAGCCAGTCCTGCTTGCCATCGGCTACCAACTCGCCGCCCGCTGCCAGGTAGCGCAGGATCTCCTGCTGCTGTCTCTCGCTCAAGCGCGCGCCCACGCCGCGGGGAACCACCAGGACGGTCTCCGGATCTGCCGGCGCGCGCGTGAAATCCGCCAGCTTGACGACGCGCGGTTGGTAGCCGAAGGTCTCCAGCACCGCGCGGTAGCTCTGCTGGTTGTTGGCATCGGCGATGAGGGCGCGGTCCAGCCACAGGATCCAGGCCTTCTTGTTGGGAACGAAGAGGGTGCCGGGGGCGGCCGGGCGTGCGGATGCGCGCACCTGGGTCCAGCCGTTCTTCGCGGGCAGGCGCCAGTGCTCATTGACCGTGGCGCTGGGGCCACTCGCCGCGGGAGCTGCGAGGCTGTACACGCCGGCGAGCAGTGCCAGCGCGGCATAGACGTGCGACCGGCGCGGACGATGTTCTGGGGAGCGGGCCATTGGTACAATAGGACCGAAACGCCCACTGTCACTCATGATGACACAGGCAGGAATGCCTGTGCTACGATGACAACCCGCCGGGAGGTTTTTCAACTGCTCATGGCCGGGGCTGCGCCCCAGGGCGTGGTGCGGGAGAAACCGGCGCGCAAGCCCTCGGTGGTATTCCTCTCCGGCGAGACCGAGTACGACTCCGAGCGCAGCCTGACCCGGATCGCCCAGGAACTGGAATCGCGCCACGGGATGCGCTGCCAGGTCCTGGCGGCCAGCAGCAAAGCCGACCTGCCGGGCTTGGAGATGCTGGAAGACGCCGACCTGGCGGTCTTCTTCGTGGACTTTCTGGCGCTGCCCGCCGGACAGCTTTCCCAGATCCGGGCCTACCTGAACGGAGGCAAACCGCTGGTGGCGCTGCGCACCACCATCCGCGGCTTCGACAACTGGAAGGAGTTCGGCCAGGACGTGCTGGGCGCGTCCTGGAGATACGACCACGACAGCACCTCGAGCACGGATGTGACCGTGATCGCGGAAGCGGCCGGGCACCCCATTCTGGAAGGCGTTGCCAAAGAGTGCCACTGCCGCTCCTGGCTCTATCACGTGCTGCCGCTGTCCTCCTCGGCAAAGCCGCTGCTGATGGGGCGGTCGGTGGGCGAGAGCCAGCGCCCCGAGCGGGAGCCCAACCCGGTCGCCTGGACCAAGACCTACAAGGGCAGTCGTGTTTTTTACACTTCTCTCGGGCATCCCGAGGACTTTCAGATGGAGCCGTTCCACAGGCTGCTGATCAACGCCGTCTACTGGGCGTTGGATCGCCAGCGGTAGTGAGGTTCCACCTCAGACCGGCCAGGCTGTCTCACTCGCAAAGAACGCAAAGGGGACGCATAGGACGCAAAGGGGCGGTCATCGGGGAGTGGGGTTTTGGAATGAACGCAAGAGAGCAATACTCTCGGTCATGGTCACGCCGAACATCGTCTCCGACTGGCAGCTCAGCAAGCACCGGCAGAACGGGGTGGATTGCTCGGTGTGCCAGGGCGACAGGCACACTTCGGCCAAGGATGTCGCCAGCGTGTTGGTCCCCACGCTGGAGACCTGCTCGACCTGCCACGAGACCCAGGTCGAGCAGTTCAAGGGGGGGAAGCACGCTTGACGGCATGAAGGGCTGCGGCGGGTGCCTCTTCCAAGCACGGAGTGCGCTACCTGCTCAAGCAGAGCGGGGTGCTCGCGGTGCGAACGTTCTGGGGCTTCCTGGCGGTGCGCCTCCCGATGCCGGAGGACAAGCAGTGGGCGGCGGATCGCGCCACCATCCAGTGCCACTCGGTCAACTTCGCCCGGGGCGAACTGGAGAAAGGCGATGGGATCATCAAGGGCGCCGACCGGCTGATGGCGGAGGGCATCCGCACGGTGGCCGGACTGCGCGCTGTGGTACGGCTGGAGCGGAATGCGGAGGGACCTGACCGAGGTCAAGAGCCTGGCCGAAGAACTGCACGCGGCCCGCAAGTCGCGTTGCGGCGCTGGCCCCGGCGAAACGGAAGCCACAACAGTGCGAAGACGCCCAGCGCCAGGGCCTCGCCGAGCAGCACGTAGAGCGGCCAGGGTCCCAGGTAGTCCAGCAGAGAAGCGCCTGCGGGCTTGCGACAGAGGTACAGGTAGTTGGTCCGGAAGACCGCATTGAAGAGGCCGATGGCCACTGCGTAGGCGTTCCAGAGGCCAAAGGCCCGCCAGACGCAACCTGGGCGCGGGCGGGCCAGCTTCCCCCAGGCGAGCGCCAGGATGGTGGTGACGACTGCACCGTGCGCCAGGAAGAAGTAGATGGTGGGGTAGGAACAAAAGGGGGCCCAGAGATCGGGGGTCAGGACCGCCATGCTGCTGCCACCCAGGCCTGCGAAGTAGGCCAGTTCGAAGCTCCAGGGCTTGAGGGTGAAGGCCGTCAGGACCGTGAGCCACAGCGCCGCATCGCAGAGCTGCAACGGGAGACCCTCGGGAAAGCGGAACCCTTCGTGGCTCAGCCGGTAGGCATACCAGACCAGCTCGTTGGCCAGCAGGAAGGCGCCCAGGCTCAGCCGAATCCAGCGTGCGGAAGCCTGGTTACGTTTCGAAAACCAGGCCAGGGCTGCTGCGGCGGTGGGAATGGAAGCGAGGATCAGGAGGTGGGGCAGGCCAAAGAGTTGGAAATCATGACAAGCTAAAGCATGTCCCACAGGGAACCAGGATAGCGTGGTCATGACACTGCGATTCAGACAGGGGAAGAGCGAAAAATCGGGAAGAGGCGACGGCGTCCACGCGGGAACAACCATTGCCGTCTTAGTGTCTGAATCGCAGGGCCATGACAAGCTAAAGCATGTCCCACAGGTGGCGCTCAGCCGATGCGCAGGTTGTTGGTTACCTTGAACACTCCGAACACGCCGTTGGCCATGATGTTGGCGAGGTTCTTATCCATCTGGTTGGCGACCACGCCTTCCAGGGTGACATCCCCGTTGTTGACGATGATGTGAATGGAGGGGTAGGGGCCGAGGCCGTAGCGCTGCAAGGCGGGCTGGCTGTAGAGGGCGCGCAGTTCGCGCCACCGGATGTTGTTGTCAAAGGGCGACAGCGGCAGCACCGTGATCTCATTGGCCACGCTGGTGACGCCCGGGATCCGTTCCACCACGTTCTCGGCGTCCGACTTCAGCGTCGGGCGGACTACCTGGCCCATCAAGGTGACCTTGCTGCCGTCGACTGAGAACGTCAGGTTGTCGAACACGTTGTAGAAGGGGAGCATCAGCAGCTCATGGCGCACCTGCTGCTCGAGGGTCTTGGGGACATGAATCGTGGCGCCCTGGAGAAAGGCCGGCAGGGCGACGACAATGGCGACCGCCAGCCAGCGTGTCCTTCCGAACTGGGCTTTCATTTTCGTATCCTCCCTCCATCTAAGTAGATGCATGCGGAGGATACGGGTTGCGGCGGTTACAAATCTTTACGGCGACGCCAGGATGCGCTGTACGTACTCTCGGACGCTGGTGAGCCGCACCGGAAAGGTCTCGAGGGTGGATCGCATGTCGATGGTTTGGCCCGCGGCGCAGCCTAGCATGAGGCCGGCGAAAGACTCCGAGAGCGGGTCGGTGGCGGCGGCCTTCTGAGCACGCAAGGCCTGTTCGGGTAGGTGCTCGAGGCGGAACCGGGGTCCCCCATGCTCCTCGCAGATGCCAACCACTTCCAACTGGCTCAGTGCTTCCGGCCCTCCCAACGGGACCACCACATTCCGGGCTGCCGGATGGTCCACGGCGATCACCGCGAACTCCGCCACATCCAGGTAGGAGATCCAACTGAGTTTGCTGTGGCCCGTTCCGTAGATGCGCGCGGTGGCGTGAGGGATGTCAAAACCCAGGGCGGGGCTCAGCCAGACCTCCATGAAACAGGTGGGTTGCCAGATGGTGTAGGCGAGCCCGCTGTCCATCAGGCGCCTCTCGACGGCCCGTTTGGATCGCTGGAGCGGGAAATCCTCGGCCATGGGCGGGAACGAGATGAAGATGAGATGCTGCACGCCGGTGGTGCGGGCCGCCTCGATCAGGTTTAACTGGCCCTGCTCGTCCACGCTGGCGATGGAATCTCCCGGCTGCCGTGCGAATGTGGAGGAGGCCGTGGAAATGACCGTGGTGACACCCCGGCAGGCCAGTTCCAAAGTGGCAGGCTCTTTGAGGTCGCCGTGTACAAAGGTCACGCCGGCATTGCGCAGCGGCTCGAGTTTGGCCGGATGAGAGGACGGTCGCGCCAAGACTTGGACCGCCTTGCCGCGTGCGGTCAGCCGGCGGCAGATCTCACTGCCCAGCACACCCGTGGCTCCAACCACCAGATTCATCTGGACCTCCTTGTGGAACCTGTAGTGTACCGGATTCTCAGGCGCCTGGGGTCTGGCGTAGGATAAGGAACATGTTGACTCTAGTGGTGTGGCTGAGCGGGACCGGGCCGAACATGTTTGATCTGCCGGCGACGGTGGCGGTGGTGGAGAAAATCCTGCGCCCCGTGGTGGTCTACCTTTTTCTGATCGTTTGTCTGCGCATCTTTGGCAAGCGGGAGCTGGCGCAACTGAATCCCTTTGATTTGGTAGTGCTGCTGTCGGTCTCGAACACGGTGCAGAACGCCATCATCGGGAACGACAACTCGACCATCGGCGGACTGATCGGCGCGCTGACGCTGTTTGTCATCAACTACGTCGTGGTGCGATTTGTGTTCAAGCACCGGCGGCTGGACCAGATGCTCGAAGGCACGCCCACCGTGCTGATCGAGAACGGCAAGGTCCGACTGCGCGCTCTGGCCAAAGAGTTGGTGTCGCAGCCGGAGCTGCTGACCGTAGCCCACCGGCAGGGCTTCGCCAGCCTGGACCAAGTCAAACGCTGCCTACTGGAGCCGGGCGGGACGTTCTTCATGGAAGGCAGAACCTTAGACGACCGCTGGCACGCCGAGGTGCTGGGCCGGCTGGACCAGTTGGCGAAGCAGATCGAGGGCCTACGACCAGAGCGGCGAGCAAGTTAACCGGCGGGTGGTTACTGGGGGCGCTGGGCGTGGCGGCCGCGGCGGTGATGCTGTTGGCGCCCCCCATCACTCACGCGCCCGCTTCCCATCCCTTCGCGGACCAGCGGAGGATGCTGGGGATCCCCAATCTGCTGGACGTGATCTCGAACCTGCCCTTGGCGGTGGTGGGCGTGCTGGGTCTGCGGTTTGTGGGTCGCCGGAAGGGGGCGTTCACGGGGAGCTGGGAGCGCGCGGCATTTGCGACGATGTTCGCGGGCGTCGGGCTGACGGCGCTCGGATCAACCTACTATCACCTGGCGCCGGACAACGCCACGCTGTTCTGGGACCGGGTCCCGATGACCATCGTGTTCATGTCGTTGTTCGCGATCGTGATTGGAGACCGGATCGGCTGGGATGCAGGCCGCCGGCTGTTGCTGCCCTTGCTGGCGGCGGGCATTGCCAGCGTTGTCTATTGGCGGTGGACCGGCGATCTGAAATTCTATGGGCTGGTCCAGTACTTCCCGATGCTGGCCATCCTGCTGATGGTGCTGCTGCTCCCGCGCACTTACACGGGCACGGCCTGGCTGGGGGGAGCGGTGTGCTGGTATGCGCTGGCCAAGATCTTCGAAATGCTGGATGCGCAGATTTTCGCGCTGGGCCAGGTGGTGAGCGGGCACACTCTGAAGCACCTGGCGGCTGGGGCGGCTACCTGGTGGCTGCTGCGGATGATGAAGGTCCGGCGGCAAACACAGGCAGGAATGCCTGTGCCACACGGCCACCCCTGATGGTTCCCAGCAGGGCCGGGCGGTCGTTTTGGCCCAGGTTGTCCCAGTGGATGACGCCGGTGACTCCTTGCCAGCCGGAGAGCTCCTGAACGGCGTCGCGAATGCGGGCGCGGTTGAGGCCGGCTTTGCGGATGGCTGCGATGAGCAGGCGGGCGGCGTCGTAGGCGTGGGCGGCGGCGTAATCGGGGAAGCGGCTGTCGGAGGGTTGCGCCAGCAGCGGGAACAGGACGCCTTCGGCCGCAGCGCCGGCCTCTTCAACGAAGATGGCGCGGCCCATGGACGGGCCGCCGAGGATCGGCCCTCTGAACCCGGCGCTGCGGAGGGCTTTGACGACCCGGGCGCTGTCGCGCGCTCCGGCCACCAGCACGACGGCCTGCGAGGTCACCCGCTGGG
>Ga0315282_10016927_pt1 | contig 10594 bp, 10 predicted proteins | sample YL17G07_20_MG_FD_203693 | JGI IMG/M metagenome (GOLD analysis project Ga0315282, IMG submission 203693) | Sediment microbial communities from Yellowstone Lake, YNP, Wyoming, USA - YL17G07_20 | ecosystem: Environmental > Aquatic > Freshwater > Lake > Sediment | place: USA: Wyoming | collected... | reverse complement strand
TTCTTTACGAAACGTTTGGCTGGCCTGGAGGAGCGCCCCCGTCCGGGCCGGCCCAGGGCCGCGGTTTAGAGTGACCGTCGCCGCGCCGACCGCATGTTACAGAACTTTTGACGCAGTACACTAGCTCGGCGGGCTCCCTGCCAAGCGGAACCACCACGAATCACGCGGTAGGAGCCTGACTCGGGGCCAACCGGATCAGTCGCAGAACCCGAAGGGTACCTCCCGTACCAGTCCAAGCACCACTCCGAGACGTTGCCGAGCATGTCGTGCAGACCCCATGCATTTGGCTGCTTTTGCCCGACCGCATGGAGCGAGGAGGAATCACCCACCCAAGAGTTGTCTAGGTACCACGCCACAGCCGAGAGTTCATTAGAGCTTTCGCCTGCCGTTCCTGCACGGGCGGCATACTCCCATTCGGCTTCTGTCGGCAATCGATAGCAGTAGCTGTCCCTCCCGTCGTTCAGCTTCTCGAAGAACTGGTGAGCTTCACGCCAACCGACCATGACGGGCTCGTTGTCAGCCTGGCTGGAACCCAACTCGGGATTCTTCCTCACCACCGCGCGCCACTGCGCTTTCGTTGTTTCACATCTGCTCATCTCGAACGGCCGAGTGATGCTAACTCTATGGACTGGTTTTTCATCAGCACATCCGCGTTCTGAGCCCATGTCGAACTCGCCGGCGGGAATCACTATGAACTCGAAGTCGACCCCGTTTATGGTTGTCGTTCGGGATGCGGATGGAGCCGGCCGCGGTTCGCCCTGGCGCGCAGGTGGCGTGGGCCGGATGGGCGTCGTGACTTGAGTCTCCGACTGCATGATTGTTACCTGCCTGGACCGGTGAATCCCGGTTAACCAGAGGATAATCACGAATGCGCCAATAATCCCTATAACCCACCACGTCGTCCGCTTCGCTCTAGCACGCTTCCGCTGAGCCTCGATTCTCGCCTGCTCCCCGGCTCGGCGCTGCCGCTCCTGTTCCTGAACAGCCTGCGCCGCCCGCGCGGAGGCTTGGCGCTGTTCTTCTTCCCGCCGCTTACGCTCTTCTTCCTCCCGTTGCTTCCGCTCGGCTTCTTCGCGCTGCCGGCGGGCCGTCGCCTGGGCTGCCGCCTGCTCGTTGAGGAACAGGAACTCGCCTTCGCCGAGGGTGCCCAACTGCGGGTCCTGATCGACGTCCTCTTCCTCGTTGACACGGCCTTTCACGAAGGTCGCCAGCTCGTGGAAGGTGATCAGGCCGTCACCGCGCGGGTCCGCGTTCCCTTGCAGGCCTTTCAAGACGTGCCAGGTAAAGACGCCGTGGCCGTAGAGGCCCTTCTCGCTGGCGACCTGACCGGAACGCCCCGCGGTGAGCACCTGGGTTACAGGCTCCTGGGTCCAGCGCAGCAACCGCGGGTCGTTGGTCTTCACCTCGCCCACCTTGCGGCCATGCACCATAAAGCCGCTGAAGCAGGAATCAAGCAGCAGCAACCGGTGCTTGGCGGGCAGTCCGGCGACCGTGTTAAGCAGATTGCGCATCTCGAGCGCCGGGGCGGGCGGCTTCTCGGCGTGCGGCCTGTCCGGGCCGGGCCACTCGCCGAACAGGCGCGAGTTGGGCATCAGAAGGTACCCCCGCCGCTGCTGGTGCACCTCGGCGCTCACCGCATGGCCGGCGAAGAAGATCAGCAGGCGGTCCTGGGCTCCCATCCGCGCGTTCAGGTCCTCCTCGAGCGCTTCGAGCAGCCGCTCGCGCGTCAGCCCGCCGCCCAGCAGCAGGCGGATGTTCTCGCGTGGGAACCCGAGCGAGGGCAGCAACGCGGCGACCGCCTGCGCGTCCCGTTCGGCGAACTCCAATGCCGGGATCCGCGGGTCGTCGTAGCGGTTGATCCCCACCACCAGGGCCCAGGAGTTGCGATACAGCATGGTGCCCTGGTAACAGGGTGCGGGCCCGACGCCGATGTCGCGGTTCCGGTGGCGATCTGGGTCAGTCATGGCTGATTGCATCTAGGGCCGGGATTAGCCAGGCTCAACGGATCTTCTCGCGCACATACCTGAAGCCGACGTTTTCGTACCACGGCCAGCCGAACAAGGGGGACTGTCAGCGCGACCCGATACCCAGAGCGCTCGCACCACCGCCGTCCTGGGCGGGCTGCGGACCCATGATCGTTGGCACCGTGAAGCCACAATCCGCTTGCAGGGTTTCCGCCAGCAGTTCCTGCGTACTTCAGCGGCTCCCTGCCGGAATCCGCCCTGTAGTCGTTATTGCCGACCAAAAGTGTTGCTTGCATCTACTTTCTTCGCAAAGCTTTGGCCTTGCTGAAATCGGACTGTGCTCCGCTCTGGTCCCCGAGCTTCTGCCGGGCTTGTCCCCGCAACTCATATGTGAGAGCGTCATATGGCTCAAGGCGAATGGCCTCATCATAGTCTTGGATCGCTCGCTCGTCTTGGCCAAGCTCCGCATACTGACTGCCGCGCCGGTGGTACGCAAGGGGATCGTTCGGATTGAGCTGGATCGCCCGGTTGAAGTCGTCGATCGCCGGCTGGTGTTGACCAAGCTCAGCGTATTGGTCGCCACGCCTGGCATAGTTGAGAGGCTCTTGAGGATCAAGCTCGATGGCCCGGCTAAAATCCTCGATCGCACGCCGGTACTGCCTGAGCCTGTTGTAGGCAATACCACGGTCGTGGAACGCCACGGCAAAATCAGGTTTGAGCCGGATGGCTTGGTCGTAGTCCTGGATCGCCCGCTGGTGTTGACCAAGTTCGCTGTAGGCGACGCCGCGGTCGATGAAGGCGAAGGGGTGGTCCGATTTCAGCTGAATGGCTAGATCGTAATCCCCGATGGCCCGATGGTATTGGCCCAGGTCAAAGTATGCATGGCCGCGGCGGTGGAAGGCCTCAGCCCGGACGAACTTGACGTGGGTGATGGCGGTGTGAAACGGAATGCGCCAAGCGGGAGGAAGATAGACAACTCCCTCCAGCCAAAGGAACAACGGATTAGCAGAACCCATAAAGGCTCCCATCATAGCTACAGCACTGGACAGACTGGAACACAACATCTCAACAAACAGACTGGGTATTTCGTTGCGTGGCGAGTTGCTCATTGAGTATCGCGACCAGCGGGGCGACAGTCTCAAAGCAGAGTATGTTGGCAACCCCAACATTTCAACGCAGTGCTACCAAAGACTCACGCATCTGGCTCCTGGAACCGCGATGAGACTGCCATACGACCATGAGGACATCTTGTCCATTTCTCCTTTAAGCGGGTGGACAGAACCTTGGGACAAGAAGGGTCGCAAGAAAATACGTTGACATACCGATGCTAAGGCGATCGTACTGCGCATTCTGTCGGATCCGGGCTTTTGCTGAGCGATGATCATGGGTCGAAGGCAGCTCGAATGTGGACTCCTGCTGTTCGTCGGTCTGTGCCTCACCCGGGCTTCCCGGGTGACTGCACCGCGTCAGATGAGCGAGCCGACCGCTATTGAGACGAACCGGGGAGCCCTCAAGAGCCGATCAGTTGACACGCTCCCTGTGACGTTGCTGCTCGGCGCGACGGCAGCCGGAGCCGTCCTGGGCACAGCATCTCAGGCCGACACCATCCTCTGCCAGGGCGGGCTGACGCCAGAAGCCGAAGGCGTCCGCCGCTTCAGCGACAACCGGTGTCTGGAAGCGCTGGCGGCGCGGATCACATGGGTTCGAGCATCGGGGGCAGTCCAACAGTATGACTCGCCAAGATGTGTGATCATGACGACACTGACACCTGGCGTGCCAGTCCTTGACCGCGGGGGTGGATACGGTAGCCTGGAGGCTTATTCATGCTTGACTGGCTCAAGAGGATCTTGATCAGTAAGATCGCCTTGGCGGCGCTGGGCGTGGCCTGATTGTTTCAGGCCTATCGACTGTTCGGGCCGGAAGAGGACCGCCTGGGCTACATGCGGCGGCGGCTGGCCGAGCGCGTCACGACCAGTGCCATTGCCGACCTGCCACGGCGTGACGTGGTGAAGACCGTGGCCGTGCTGCCGCTGGCCGGCGATCCCGAGGGAATGCTCACCCGCCTGCTGCGCGAGAAGCTGGCCGCCTCGGGCAAGTACGAGTTGCTCGAAGAGTCCTTCTTCCGCAAGCTGCTCGGGGAATTCGGGCGCACTGAGGAGCCTGTCGCACGCCTGGCGGAGGCAGTCGCGCTGGCCAGGAAGCTGGGTGTGGATGCGGTCGTTTTCGGGGAGGTGCCGGAGTTCCGCTCGAGCGAGCAGGAAACCGCCGTGAAGCTCGAACTGCGCATGGCCGAGCGGGCCAGCGGCGAAGCCGTCTTCGCGCGTGCCTATTCGGAACGCATGGAGGGCAGTCGCCTGTCCGGCTCCCACTGGCGGGCGCGGATTGCGGACAGCTCCAAAGGGCGGCGCATCTTCCTTTGGGTCTGCTTCGCGCTGCTCCTGCCGCTGGTGACCTTCCCGCTGATCCGCCGCATCACCGCGGAGGAATCGAACGCCCTCAACTTCCTGATGCTGGCTGGCTACACGCTGGTGGACGTGCTCGCAGCGCTGGCGCTGACCGGCTTCTGGATCCCCACGCTCTGGACGGCGGGCATTCTCCTGCTCGCACTGGCCGCGAGCGCTTACTACAACTACCGCATCGCGTCGCTGATCGATCGCCTGGGGAGATGAGAAGCGTATGGGAAGCCGGAGCATTGGAGTGACGGGCAGCGCCAGTTACCATGGCAATCTCCTGTACAGCAACTTGTGGGCGCTGGTCGTGGGAGCCAACCACTACGAGGAAGAGCGCATCCCCGACCTGCAATACGCCGAGCGGGACGCGCAGGAGGTGGCCGCGCTACTGCCCTCGCTGGGGTTTCCGCCGGCCAACGTCCGCCTGCTGCTGGCCGGCCGCGAGCCGCTGACCAGGCAGCGCATCCTGGACGCGCTGGAGGAAGACCTGAACCCGCGGATGGATAATGACGACCGGTTGCTCCTCTACTTCGCCGGGCACGGCGTCACTACCGAGGTCGGCGGCGAGCGGCGCGGCTACCTGCTGTTGCCTTCTTCGCGGATTCATGGGCCGTGGCCCAGCGAGGATCGTCCTTTCCTGGCGCGTCCGCCCGTTCCCGCCATCGAGATGGAGGGCCTGCTGCACGCCGTCAAGGGGCTGATGCCCAAGCACAAGCTGGTGCTGATGGACGCATGCTGTAGCGGCTTCATCGCCCAGGCGCGGGAGCTTTCCGGGGAGGTGCGCGCCAACGACCCGCGGCTGGCGCTGTGGACCAGCTCGCGGGTGACCGAGGTGCTGACCGCCGGGCAGCGGGCCTTCGAGAAGGACCAGTACGGGCACGGCGTCTTCACGCATCACCTGCTCAAGGGACTGGAAGGTCACGCCGGCCCCCGCGGCGACGGGCTGATCACGTTCTCCGAGCTAGCCGCCTTCGTCAACAGCCGGGTCGCGGCGGAAGGAGTGAATCAGGATCCCCAGTCCGGCCAGCACGGCGAAGGCGAGTTCGTGTTCCTGAGAGCGGCCGCAGCGCCGCCCCGGGTGGTGGTCAAGGAAGTCACCGGCTGGCTGGTGGTGAACTGCCGTGAAGAGGCGGAGCTTTACGCGGACGGGTTATACGTCCAGCGGCTGGCTCCGGAGCAGCGGCTGCGCATGCCGCTGCTCGAAGGGCGGCACCGGGTGCGGGCGCAGCAGGGCACGCGCCAGTTCGAGACGGTGGTAAAGATCCGCGAAGACGGCGAAACGCGCTTGGACCTGGAGCTGCCGCGCCCGGAGCCTCAGGCGGGCGAAGCTTGGCGCAGCCCGTCCACGGGCATCGAGTTCGTCTGGATCCCGGCAGGCGAGTTCGACATGGGGTCGGAGAGCAAGGAAGCCCACGGCCGCGAGAAGCCCGTGCACCGGGTCAGGATCAGCCGGGGATTCTGGATGGGGAAATATCCGGTGACGCAGGCGCAGTGGGAAAAGGTGATGGGGGAGAACCCGAGCTGCTTCAAGGGCGCCGACCGGCCGGTGGAGGATGTGTCCTGGAACGAGGTGCAGGAATTCCTCAAGAAGCTGAGCGCCAGAGGAGAGGGTCGATTCCGTCTGCCCACGGAGGCAGAATGGGAGTACGCGGCGCGTGCCGGGAGCCGTGAGGATCGCTACGGCCCGGTGGAGGAGATCGGCTGGTACGACAGGAACAGCGGCGGCGAGACGCATCCGGTGGGGCAGAAGCAGCCGAACGCGTGGGGTTTGTACGACATGCTTGGGAACGTGTGGGACTGGTGCCAGGACTGGTACGGGGGGTACCCGGCGGGGACGGTGATGGACCCGCAAGGGCCGGGTTCAGGGAAGCATCGAGTGCTGCGGGGCGGTTCCTGGTTCAACTTTCCGAGGGACCTCCGCGCGTCGGTCCGTGACAGGCTCGTACCGGGCTGGTCGTACAACTACCTGGGTTTTCGGTGTGTGCGGGAATGAGTATCCCTTGATGCTTTTTCCTTTTCCCTTTACCCTGTAGATGCCCGGCATGCACGGGTAGGGCAGAATGGGGTCCGGGGTGAAGCCCCGGCGGAATTTTTTTAAGTCGCGGGCCATGGTTGAACAAGCGGCATTGCTGGTGGGCATTAACGATTACGGGGCGGGGTCTAACCTGCGGCGGCTGAAGTACGCCGAAGACGATGCCAGGTTGTTCGCGGCCACCTTGGAGGAGGTCTTCCGTTTCCGCACGGTCACTCTGCTCGGCGAGGCGGCCAGCCGGGCCGAGGTCATGCGGGTCCTCAAGGGCTTCGGCGGCGAGGACGATTTGGACCTGTTCCTGTTCTACTTCTCCGGACACGGGGAACTGCTGCGCGGCGCCGGGACCCACTGCCTGCACTGCTTCGGCTCGGAGGCGCGGGACACCATCGAGACCCTCAACCTGCACGAGTGGAGCCAGCGCATCCGCACGGACGTGCCGGCGCGCCAGAGCCTGCTGGTGGTGGACGCCTGCCGCGATGAACCCTATCGGGACGTGCAGATCCGCGGCGCCGCGCGGGACATCGGCGTCGCGGCGCGGCCCGCTCGCGGGCGCGCGCACTTGCAGTTCTCCTTCCTGGCCTCCGGCGCCGGACAAGTCAGCTACGAGGACGACGCACTGCGGCACGGCATCTTCACGCATGCCCTGGTGGAGACGCTGCGAAGCCAGGGCCGAACCCGGCCCTTGAACGAGGTGCGCAAGGCGGTGGGCGGCTGGAACTACGAGTGGTGCCGCAGCAGGAAGCTCTCACCGGAACAGGTCCCCGAGTGGATCGAGCCGTCGCTGCCGGGAGACCTGTTCCTCGGGGCCGCGCCGAGCCCGGCCCGGATCGTGGTGGAAGAAGTCACCGGGACGCTGGTGGTCAAGTGCAGGGAGGAAGGGGCGGGGCTGTCTATCGACGGGCTGTTCCTCCAGGAAGTACCGGACGGGAAGCGGTTGCGCATCCCGTTGCTGGAGGGGCGGCACGCGGTGCGGCTGGAGAAGGGCATGCGGCGCTTTGAGACCACGGTCGAGATCGCGGAGGACCGCGAGACGCGGCTGGATGTCGAGTTGCCGGCCCTGGGACCAGAGCTGGCGAGGCTTGGCGCAGCCCCTCAACGGGCATGGAGTTCGTCTGGATCCCGGCGGGGGAGTTCGAGATGGGGTCGAAGAGCAAGGAAGCCTCCGGCGACGAGAAGCCGGTGCACCGGGTCAGGATCAGCCGGGGATTCTGGATGGGGAAGTATCCGGTGACCCAGGCGCAATGGGAAGCCGCGATGGGGAACAACCCCAGCCACTTCAAGGGTCCGGACCGGCCGGTGGAGTGTGTCTCCTGGAACGAGGCGCAGGAATTCCTCAAGAAGCTGAGCGCCAAGGGAGAGGGTCGATTCCGTCTGCCCACGGAGGCGGAGTGGGAGTACGCAGCGCGCGCGGGCAGCCGGGAGGATCGCTGCGGGCCGGTTGAGGAAATCAGTTGGTACGACGGGAACAGCGATTGGCAGACGCACCCCGTAGGGCAGAAGCTACCGAACGCCTGGGGCCTGCACGACATGTTGGGGAACGTCTGGGAATGGTGCCAGGACTGGTTTGGGGAATATCCCAAAGGCCCGGTGACTGACCCGAAGGGTCCGAATTCAGGCGAGTACCGAGAGCTGCGGGGCGGTTCCTGGGGCGGCGATCCGGGGGTCCTCCGCGCGTCCGGCCGTTGCGGGGGCGGGCCGGGCGACGGGGGCAACATCCTGGGTTTTCGGTGCGTGCGGGAAGCGTGAGGCTACCGCCATGGAGCTACTGAGAAAACTCGAAGCACTCATTCAGGCTGGCGTCGAAGGCGGCGCCTCCGGCGACCGCGCCGATGTCCAGCCCCTCGACCTGGTGCGCCAGATCGAGCGGGAGATTGAGCGCAACCGGCGCGTTTTCATCAGCGACAAGACCTACGTCGCCCACAAGATGGTCATCCACCTCTACGCGCCTACCCAGGCGCGGGTCGAGGAGTACGAGGCGCTGTTCAACAACGCCGAGTTCAGCAAGTACCTCGAGGAGTACATCACCGAGCGCGGCTACCAACTCCTGGACCGCATCCGTATCGTCATCCAGTGCCACCAGGAGCGGCTGCCGGAGTTCGGCAAGCGGCACTGCTTCGTCGAGTTCTCCTGGCCGCAAGTCGGGGAAGACCCCGGCGAGCTGACCGTGGTGCTCGACCCGGCCAACGAGAGCAAGATCCTTTCCGTGAGTGCTCCCCAAGGCGAGGTCCCGCAAGAAGCCTGGCTCGAGGTGCTCGCAGGAGAGGCCTACAACAGCCGGGTGAGAATCGCCCGGCGCGAGTTCAACATCGGACGGACCGAAAACGTGCTCCACGCCAGCACGGGCCGGGTGCTGCGAGTGAATCATCTGGCCTTCTGCCGTCCCGGCCCGAAAGACCTGGTCAACCGCTCTGTTTCCCGGCAGCACGCTCGAGTCGTCTATCGTGGGAACACCTTCTATCTTCACGACACCGGCAGCCAAAACGGCACTTCGGTCGAGCGGGGAGGTTCCACGATCTTTGTTCCGAAGTCAGGCCGGACGGCTGACGGAATTGAACTGAAGGCCGGCGACATCTTCGTCTTCGGGAGCGCCCGTGTGCGATTCCATCCGGGACCGATGCCGGCCGCCGAGGAAAAACCAGTCTGAAATGTCCGAACCGGAACCGATCCAGACCTTGTACCAGCCCGGGGATGTCGTCGGTCCTTTCAAGATTGAGGGACTGCTCGGGTCAGGCGCTTTTGCGGACGTGTACCTCGCACGCAATGTCCATCTGGATGAGCGGGTTGCGCTAAAGGTCGTCCGGCACGTGGAAGCGGAGCCCTTGGAGCAGCAGGGCGCCCAGATGATGTACCGGCTCCAGCACCCAAACGTCGTCAGGGTCACTTTCGGCGACAGGATTGACGGGCGCCTCGTTCTTGCCATGGACTACGTGGATGGCGAGACGCTCACGGCAGCCCTGCGCAAGAGCGGATCACTGCCCGTGGCCCCGGGCGCTGGAAATTGCTTGCGCTGTCTGTGAGGCGCTCGACTACGTCCACAGCCTCGGGGTCGCCCATCTCGATCTCAAGCCCTCGAATCTTCTGATCGACAAAAGCGGTGTGGTCAGAATCACGGACTTCGGGATCGCACAGTGGCTGCATGGGGAATCCACGGCGGGCACTCGCCCCGGAGGTTCTCCCGCTCACATGGCGCCCGAGCAGTTCGAAGGGAAACCAACAGCGCAGTCGGACCTTTGGGCGGTCGGGGTTCTGCTCCACCAGGTGCTGACCGGCGTGACGCCCTTTTGCGGAAGTACGGTCGAGCAGTACCGGGAGAGAATCTGCACGCAACCTCCGGAGTTTGGGCCGCGCTTCGCGGAGCTTCCCGCTGAAGTTAGGGAGCTCATCTACCGTTGCCTGGAAAGAGACCCGGCCCGCCGCTTCCGCTCTGCGCGGGAACTGGGTTCGGCGCTTGCGGAAATTGCGACCGGGGGTTCCGCGGGAGAATGCCCGCGGTGTAAGGCCCCTCTGCCGCCTGGTGCCGAGTTGTGCCCGGAATGCACGTTCAGCCAGACGCGACCAGAGGCCGAGCCGCAAAAGTGGCTACCGGACCGAAGGAAAGGCCGGCCGGGCAGGCGACGCTTCTGGATCATCCTGGCAGTTTTGCTGGGCCTTGCCGCGGCAGCTTATGGCGCCTATCGGGTCTGGCAGAACCTGCGTCCAGGGTGGATTGCCCGGCGCGCGGTCGAATCGTCCGTGCGGCCAGGTCTTGGATTGGGAGCGAAAGAGGAAATCGTGCGCTCCGCCTTGGCCCAGGTGGGAGGCGGTCGGCCGCGCAAGGAACTTGAGGAGCGCATCCGGGCCATCGAGCAGGCCAGAGAATCATGGCGCCGGATTCTGCAACTGGAGTCGTCTTCGGACGGAACGTACGAGGAGCGGTTGCAGGCCCTCAAGTCCTTTGCTGCACTGTATCCGGACAGTGCCGAAGGCGGGGAGGTCACCGCCAGATTGAAGACTTGGGAAGAGGACTATCGGCAATTCTCGGCGGCAGAGCAGATCGAGAAACAGCCTGGCGTGAAGATTTCTACCGCCCTGGCCGAGTGGGAACGTTTTCTGGCAGATCGTAAGACCGACTTCCGGCGCGGCTATGCCGAGAGCCGTGTCCAGTTCTG
>Ga0315282_10016926_pt1 | contig 10595 bp, 10 predicted proteins | sample YL17G07_20_MG_FD_203693 | JGI IMG/M metagenome (GOLD analysis project Ga0315282, IMG submission 203693) | Sediment microbial communities from Yellowstone Lake, YNP, Wyoming, USA - YL17G07_20 | ecosystem: Environmental > Aquatic > Freshwater > Lake > Sediment | place: USA: Wyoming | collected... | reverse complement strand
CCAACATGTTTTTTATTGTAATTTTGCTGGTCATCGCTTTTGCCACGATGCTGAAACTGGAAATCTACGCCGCCAAAAAAACTCTGGTGACTTTTATAATAATCGCTCTTTTGATAAATTTCAGCCAGGTTATTGCCGGGGTGATTATTGATATTACAAATATCGTAATGAACTTTTTCAGAGATGCGGCAACTAACGCCACAAGTATTTTTATCAACCAGAATATTGCTTACGAGTTCTTCAAAAACCAGGGTCCTGATACACTTTTGGGTCTTGCTCGGGATCTGCTTGATATTTGCAAAACCCCGATGTATATTATTGGCCAATTATTAATGGTAATCATAACAGGAATCACCGGCGTTCTTTTTAACATCTTTTCTTTCCTTATCCTGCTCCTTTACGGAGTGGTTTTAACTCTTAGAATTGTTATGATCTGGATTTTAGTCATTTTAGCTCCCCTGGCCTGGCTCGGCCGGATTTTACCAGCTACTAAAGGCTGGTGGAATTCCTGGTGGAAAAGCTTTTTCCAGTGGGCGGTTGTTGGCATACCCCTGCTCTTTTTTCTCTGGCTGACAGGATTGGTTCTGGCTAACCCGACCTGTCCGGCCGACTGGAACACCAATGCCCTAGGAAACGCCCTTCAAAAAGGAGATGGGGGAATAATGGCATCTTTTTTGGCAACATTTTACAATACGCTGGGTGAACTTGCCTGTCCCATACTTAAATTTATTTTTGCAATAATGATGATGATAATGGGATTAATGTTGGGAATATCCGCCAGTATGGGCGCTCCGGGAATGGCCCAGGGTATCATCCAAAAACCCTTTAAGATGGGCATGGAAACAGGAAAATGGGCAGCTATGGGAGCCGCTTTGGGCGCTGGAACAAAAGGGGGTACCCGAGAGAGTTATGCCCAAAGAGCAATGGGTAGATTGTCAAAAATTCCCTGGGTAGGATTACCAGTCTCTAACGTACTGCAAATGCAAATGGCCCAGGCCAGAGCCAAAGCTGGAGCAGGACTGGAAACTCGTACAAACGAGGATTTGGGAAATCTTATAGGCCATTATGATGCTTCAGGGAAGTTTATAGAGCGGAAAGATGTCAACGGTTTTACGAAATCTAAAGTAACAGAAATTCTATTGGACAGGCTTAACCGAGGTATGGCCACCTGGGGCGAAGTTATAAAGCATACTACTTTTCAAACAGCTCTCGCGGCCAAGCGGCTGGGAGCCCTCAATACCGGTATCTTAGCTAAACGCAATCTTCTTGAATTTAGTCAGCTAATAGATAAAAACCCTGAAGAAATAGTTAAAGTAATGTCATTAAATGACTACATAAATATGAGAATAAAAGATATGAAAGACAAGGATAAAACCGCTTTTACTAATAAGATCTTTAATATCACCGGTGCCGCCCAGATGGGAGCAACACTTAATGGAGATTCACCGGAAGATGTTAAAGCTCTGGCCGAAAGCGTTGATGACGCGATTCGGAACACTCCTCTGGTTGCTAAATTAGCTGCAATAAACAATACAGCGGCAGGAGGAACAGGAGAAGTGGGAGCAGGAAGAATGGCGAGCTTGATTCAATCAAAGCCCATAGCCGAACAAGGCAAACTGAAAAACGAAATAAGGGATGTAATATTTAATTATTTCAAACAGAATAAACCTGCCGGATTGACCGAAGAACACGAAATAAGAAGATACAGCGATATGATGCTGGAGGGTTTAGTCAATCGAAATGCCCTAGTTACAAAAGGCGTCTAAACTTTGATTTTAAAATTTAATTTATGGAACAAGATATTTCTTCTTTTATTGAAAAAATTCTAAAAAAATACAACCTTGAAAAAAAAGAGGAAGAAGCTTTTAATTTGTTGATAGCGAATATTAAAAATATCGCCAGTGGAAATCCTCAGCAATCTCCAAAGACTCTTGACCAAACGCCCAGTTCTAAAATTGGAAACATAATAAAGAGGGTCTCGCAGGGAGAAATATCCGAAAGGAGCATCCCGGAAATTTTAAAAAGCGAGTTGGAAATTGACCAAAAACTGGCAAAAGAAATGGCTCATGAAATCAATATGGAAGGAGTGAAAATTTATAAAACTCTCACCAAAAAAAGAGCGGCTCCGGAAATTGAAAAGAAAGCGCCGCCAAAAACACCGGAAAAAATTACTCTAAAAAACCCGATCGTTCCGCCAAAAGAACCAAAAAAAGATACGGCTCCGGAATTCAAAACTGCCCCCAAAAAAGATTTGTACAGAGAAATGCCTCCGGAGGAAGAATACCAACCTAGATTTTAGTTTAATAGTTTAGTAGTTTGGTAGTTTCAGCCGCTCTGCGGCTTCATAGTTTATGGTTTAAGGTTTATGGCAACGGGATTGGAAAATCTAAAAATCTATCAAATGGCAAAAGAATTAGAAATGAAAGTACATAAAATTACTAAAAATTTTCCAAAAGAAGAAAAATACCAAAGTGTTGACCAATTAAAACGTTCGTCTTCTTCGGTACCAAATAATATAGCCGAGGCGTATTATAAACAATCACTGAAAGAAAAAATCCATATTCTAAAAGATATCGTAATCTGTGAGGCCGAAGAAACTCGCAGTAACTTGATCAGATGCGGAGAGAAAAGATTTATAAGTTTTGAAGTTGCTAACGAGTTTGATCAAGATTATACAAATTTGAAGAAAGCTATTCACGGTTACATTCGTTTCTTAAAAGAGAAAACTACGAGATCGCGAAGCGATCAAAACTATAGCAAAGCGTAACTATTAAACTAACCAACTGACATGGAGTTTCCAGTCCCCCAATTTATTGAAATTGAAGAAAAAATTCTCGGTCCCCTGAATTTCAGGCAGGTGATATACATTGTCGGCGCCGCCGGAATACTTTTTATTTTCTATTTTTTCCTGAAATTCTGGCTTTTTATTATCCTTGCCATCGTAATAATGGGAACAGCCTGCGCTTTCGCTTTCATAAAAATCGGAGGCAAGGGCCTCGGCAATTTTTTGGCTTCTGTTCTGACTTACGCCTTTGCGCCAAGATTTTTTGTTTGGAAAAAAACCGAAAAAAAAGAACTGCCAGAAAAAATCCAATTAATAAAACCCAAAGCCCCGACATTGGAAGAAGAAGCCGGTCTTGCCCCCCAAAAGAAAACCGGTCTTCAGGTGATTTCCCGAAAAATTGATTTGGGCATAGGCCAAAAACACCCATCAGCAGAAGAGCCAAACCAAATTCCAAAAATATAAATTTAAAAATTTTTTTATTGTATTTTTGATATTTAATTTTTAATTTTTGATTTTTGTTAAAAATGCCCGGGCTTGCATCGCAAAAATTTGTTGAAATCGAAGACATTAAAGATAATGTAGTGATAATGAAAAACGGTACCTTACGGGCTGTTTTGGCTTGCTCTTCAATAAATTTTGCTCTGAAATCGGAAGATGAGCAGAATGCCATTTTATATCAATTCCAAAATTTTCTTAACTCCCTTGATTTCCCTGTCCAATTTATAGTTCAATCGCGAAAAATTAACATTGAAGATTATTTAAAAAACTTAGAGAAAATAGAGGAAGGACAGGAAAATGAATTGCTGAAACTTCAGATTTCCGAGTATCGCGAGTTTATCCGAGCCCTGGTTGAGGGAACAAATATCATGGAGAAAGATTTTTATCTGGTTGTTCCTTTTTCTGTTTTTGAAACAAAGGGCGCTAAAGGCATTTCCACGATTCTTGGAGGAGGTAAATCTTTTAAAATAAATGAAGAGGATTTTCAAAGAGCCCGCTCCCAGCTTGCCCAGAGAATAGAATTCGTCAGCCAGGGCATAAGAAGGTGCGGCATACATTCCGTGGTTCTTCAGGACCGGGAATTAATTGAACTTTTCTGGGCAAGATATAACCCAAAATCAGCTGAAATGGGAGGGGTTCCTCAAATCTCTTAATTTTGAATTAATTTATTAGAGTATTATGTTGTTTTCCAAAAAAAATAAAGAGTCAACCGCAGAAGAAAAAGTTCCATCCACATTAATAGATATCATCGCTCCTTCGGCAGTAGAAATTAATGCCCAGTATTTAAAATTGGAAGAAAAATTTATCAGAACCAGTTTTATTTTTGCTTATCCGAAAAATTTAGCCACCAATTGGTTCTCTCCGGTAATTAATTTTGATTATCCGATAGATATTTCAATATCGGTTTATCCGATTGATACCGGCGCCGTTTTAAAAAATTTAAGAAAGAAAGTTGCCGAAGTCCAGGCCCAGATAATGGAAAAAGAAGAAAAAGGAATAGTGAGAGACCCGATGCTTGAAGCGGCTTACAGAAATATTGAGGACTTGAGAGACAGATTGCAGGAGGCCCAGGAAAGGATGTTTAAATTCGGCGTTTATATTACCTTATATGGCAATAGTATAGAAGAATTGGAAAAAGCCGAAAACAACCTCCGGGGAATCCTTGAAGGGAGACTGGTTTATACCAAACCCGTCCTTTTTCAACAAAAAGAGGGATTCAACTCCACCTCCCCTTTCTTACTTGACCAGCTCGGAGTTTTGACCCCGATGAACTCGGGAACCCTCTGCTCAATTTTTCCTTTTGTCTCCTTTGATTTAAGTTCAGATGAGGGAATACTATATGGGATAAATCGCCACAATAATTCCCTGATTTTATTTGACCGATTCTCCCTGGAAAATGCCAACATGGTCGTTTTTGGAAAAAGCGGCGGCGGAAAATCTTATGCTTCAAAACTTGAAATTTTGCGCTCGCTAATGTTTGGCGCCGATGTTATTATTATTGACCCGGAAAACGAATATCAATATCTGGCCGAAACGGTTGGCGGAACTTATTTTAAAATTTCCCTAACTTCGCCAAGCCACATAAATCCATTTGATTTACCGCCAGCCATTGAAGGTGAAAGTCCGGGCGACACTCTTCGCTCAAACATTATAAACCTTGTCGGTCTTTTAAGGATAATGCTCGGGGGACTAACACCCGAAGAGGATGCCATTGTGGACAGGGCGATTTCGGAAACCTATGCTGCACGAGATATCACCCCCCAAAGCGATTTTTCAAAAATCACTCCGCCTTTGATGGGCGACTTGCAAACCGTTCTTGAGGGAATGGAAGGAGCTGAATCCTTGGCAAAAAGACTGGAAAGATTTACTAAAGGAAGTTATGCCGGATTTTTAAACCAGTCAACCAATATTGAGGTAAAAGCAAATTTAGCAGTATTTAACATTCGCGACCTTGAAGATGAACTGCGGCCAATCGCTATGTATATAATTTTAAGATATGTCTGGAATCTTATCCGGTCTCAACTTAAGAAAAGAATTCTGGTTATTGATGAGGCCTGGGTTTTAATGCAGCATGACGACGGCGCCTCGTTTCTTTACGGCATTGCCAAAAGATCAAGAAAATATTATCTGGGTCTCACAACCATTACCCAGGATGTCAATGACTTTATGAAGTCTTCTTACGGCCAGCCGATTATTGCCAACTCCTCGCTTCAACTGCTTTTAAAACAATCCTCGGCAACCATTGATACTATTGTTGCGACTTTTAATCTCACCCAAGAGGAGAAATACCTTTTGCTCGAAGCCGAAGTAGGGGAGGGACTTTTCTTTGCCGGTTTAAAACACGTGGCGATAAAAATAGTCGCCTCATACAGCGAGGACCAGATTATTACTACCGACCCGGAACAGTTACTTCAAATTAAAAAAGCCAAAGAAGAATTATTAAAAGAAAATTTATAAATTGATATATATTATATATAATGCCAGAAGCAACAATTCCAACAAAAGAAGCTTTTTTCCAAAGAAAACTGGAGGCAATGAAAGCCGCAGCCAGGGAAAGAACTCTGAATAGCCAGCAGGGAGTTGCTGCTGGAGCACCGACTGGCGCCAAAGTCAGTCCTTTTGACATTGATTTTTTATTTATGTTTTTCCTCGCTGTATTTAATGATCTTTCTGATATAATCCTTTTTATAATTGGGTTAATTGGGGGACCTACCATCGTAATTCCTGTTTGGTGTGAAGTATCAAAAAAAATTCTTGATTATATAACCACTGTTTTTATTGGACTTTGGATGTTCAAAAAAACTGGTCAAATGGTTAAAAGTAAAAGGCAACAAATGTCAGCATTACAGCAGAAAGTTGGCAAAACATCCAGCGCAATGCAACAACAATTGCAAAAACAATTATCAAAAATCGGCACAAAGACTTTTGGCAAAATAGCCTCTCGCCTTGGAATTGATTATGTTTTAGAGGCAGGGGTAATTCCTTTTATACCAGAACCGATTTCTGCGCTTACCGGTTTACTTCCCTGCTGGACAATCACTATAATAATGATGCTGCGAGAAACCGGGGATTAATAAAATTATCAAATTGATATCATAAAAACAAAATGATATGCTAAAAATAAATATGCAAAAAATTAAAATAACTATAATTTTGTTAATTGCCGTATACTCCTTGCTGCTTGCAAATTCTGTTTTGGCTGCCGGGCTGGTTCCTTGCGGAGGAACGGGGGAACCTGCCTGCACATTCTGTGATTTCTTTCAAATGCTTCAGGGAATTCTGGAGTTCATTATGAAGCTGGCCTTCATTATCGCCCCGATTTTGATTGTTATCTGCGGAGTAATGTTTATTGTTGCGGCCGGCAATCTGAATCTATTGAAAAGAGCAAAAGAAGGACTTCTTGCCACAGTTATTGGAATTGCAATCATTCTTTCGGCCTGGGTGATTGTTACTGCGGTTTTTAAGGCAGTCGGAGTGGAAAAGGAAAACGGCCATTGGTACGAATTCCAATGCAAGTAAACCCCGCATATCCCGTCAGGGGTTGTAAGGGGTAAAAAATTCAAAATCAAAAATCGGATTATCGCCCTTATGAAAAAACTTACAAAAATTTTTGCCTACTTTTTAACTATTTTTACTTTTTTCTTTTTTAATTTTAGTTGTCTTGCTCTTGAACAAGAATATCCAACAATAAAAGGAGAAAAAATAAATATTAAAACGACTCTTCCCGAGCTTATACGATATTTTTTCAAATTTGCTCTGGCAATCGGTGGAATTGTCGCCCTGACTGTAATTATTATCGGCGGCTTTCGCTGGATGGTTTCAGCTGCTGCTCCTGAACAAAAAAAAGAGGCAATGGATCAGATTAAAGCCGGGATTTTTGGTTTATTAATTCTGCTTGCTTCTTATTTGATTTTGCAGACTATAAATCCAAATTTATTAAAACCTTTGATGCCGACTCTTAAATAAAATGTCCTAAGACCCAAGCTTAAACCTCGCACCAAAGCGAAGTTTAACGCGAAAGGAATGTGATAAAAATAAAATGAAAAAATTTTCAAAAATCACTTTATTTTTAATTTTGAGTTTCTTTATTTTTTCTCTTGCTTTTGGTTTTTACTGTTTGGCTTTAGAGCAACCTTTAGAGCAACTTCCCCCCGAGGCTGGAAGGTCTTTGCCAGAATTAATTGTCTATATTTTCAATTTTGCTTTAGGAATCGGCGGAATTACCGCTTTGACTGTAATTATTATCGCCGGCTTTCGCTGGATGCTCTCGGCGGCTGCTCCCGAACAAAAAAAGGGGGCAATGGACCAGATTAAGGCCGGGATTTTTGGTTTATTAATTCTGCTCGCTTCTTATTTGATTTTAACAACGATAAATCCTCAATTGACTATGCTGAAGATGCCGGGGTTAGCTTCGCCGCCGACACCAACTCCCTTGCCAGGACCAACGCCAACACCAACACCTACGCCAACGCCCGTCTGGGATGAAAACAATATCTGGGAAAGTCAAAAAAATCCGCCAAAAATTTTCAGCCAGACACAAAAACTTTTTTCTACGGCCCAAGCCCAGGCCCCTGCTCCAGTTGACATGGCGGAATGCAAGGCGTCAGGACCGTTTTATGCCACAAACGAATGCCACGTTTCTGGCGGTCCCTGTGAAACAGCCGAAATTGGAATAAGTTCCAGTGCTTCCCAGTGCCTTTTCCAAATAGCCCAACTTCCCAGAAAAGCAGTCAAAGAAAATGTACCAAGAAATGTCTATGAACCAATTGTTAGCCAATATCTATCAACTATAGCTTGCCTCCAAGGAGTAGCTGATAGTTATATAAGGATTTTTATAGATAAATGCTGCTGTCCAGGCTATTGTTGTCCCCCAACATCTTGCTGCCCCGTAATGGGAGGTTGTATAGGCGAAGGAGCAAAATGTCAAGGAACCTGCGGAGATGAAATAAAATCAATGACCCTCCTAAGCAAAGTGGAGAAATGTGCTGGCAATGGACTTTTTGACAAAGAAATTGATAGAGATGCCAACAAATTAGCAAAAAAGTGTCTGGTCAAAGCAGCAGGGAGCCAGGGAGTTATAGAAGGCGTCAGCGGATGCCCCAGTGGCACATGCCGTCCCTGCGCTTGCACTTGTTGCGACGACAAAGGTAATTGTTGGTGCTGCGTCTATAAGGATGTAATAGGGATACGAACGGTTGGAACAAACTCTGACGATTTTTTTGAGTGTTTAGCCGATAGAAACCTACTTCTTTCTGGCTGTATCGGTCTGACTGATTGGGAAGTTGAAAAGATAGGAGATTGTTCAAAAATAAATATGTTCCGCTGCTGCCGCTAAACCTGCCAACTTCTTATAGTATTTTACCCTAATAATATTTACGGATATCCACAACTGTTCATAAAATTATGGAGGATTTATTAATCCGCCTTCTCTCAAACAGAATTTTTATTATTCTGGTTTTGCTGGGATTAATTTTGCTCAGTGTTTTTTTTATTTATTATTTTTTTATAAGGGAGGGGGCGCCTAAAGAAACGACCCCTGAAGTGCCAATTGCCAAAGAACAAGAACTTTCACCATCCCCGACTTTGCCGTCCCCGACAGACCAGCAGGCCCAAACAGAAAGCCCGACACCGTCACCCTCTCCGCTAAATCAAGGGGAAGTGAAAGTTGCAAGCAAAAATGAAGCCTCTGACCCCTGGCTTTCTCCCGACGGCCGCTCCTTAAAATACCTTTTTAAAAGCGACGGAACGGTTTATCAAATTAATCTTCAGGAAAATAAAGAAGAAGCTCTTGTTTCTTTTACTCCCAACTTAATCAAAATTCTATGGTCGCCAAACGGCTACCATTTAATCAATATTTTTGACCAGGGCGAGGGAAAAATTAATAAATATTCCTATGATTCAATTACCAAGGAAAATATTACTCTTGACCCAAATTTTAAATTTATTGCCTGGTCGCCGAGCAGCGATAAAATTGCCTACCATTATTTTGACCCAAAAACCGAAGAAGGATTTGTAAGTGTGGCCAATGCTGATGGAAAAAATTGGGAAAATTTAGCTCCCCTTCTCTTAAAAGATTTGATTGTTGAGTGGCCCTCAAAAAACAAAATTTCTTTTTATGGCTCTCCGCCTTCAAATCTGACAGCCGTGGATTTGAATATCATAAATCCGGAAACAACCGAACCGATCCAAAAAATCCTTTCTTCCAAATACGGATTAAAAACCAACTGGTCGCCCTCTGGAACCCGCCTTCTTTTTTCCGCCGCCCCTTCCCGGAACGGAAGGCCAAAACTCTTTATTTTGAATGAAGCCTTGGAAGAAAAGAGTCTCGAAATTGAAGGAATGGCTGACAAATGCGCCTGGTCAAAATCGGAAAATTACATTTACTGCGCCCTGCCCCAGAATTTAACCCAAGATATTAACCTGCCGCAGGATTGGTATTCAAATAAATTTTTAAGCCAGGACCTTCTTTTTAAAATAGACATTAATTCCGGAGAAAAAACCCAGATCACAAAAGGGACAACTTATGATTTTTCGAACCTGCTTGCATCTTCTGACGACAGTTATCTATATTTTATTGGTAAAGAAAGCGAATTTTTATACGAAGTGAAACTATAGCCCCCTACAAATTACAAATCTGTACAAATATACTAATTATAAAAATACCCGGCCTTATCCGGGTATTTTTATAATTTCTAAATAGTTTAGTGTCAGTTTGACCTATTATTTGGCGTCAGTTTGGCGGTCAGAGCCATCAAGGCAATCGTCAGCCAGAAAACTAAAGATAGGTCATTTTTCCAGTAGGTTGTATCAACTAAACCGTGGATTAAAGTATAAACCATCAGGCTCATTAAAACTAAAGAAATATCCGCGTTAATCCGCGTTGTTATTCGCCTAAATCCGCTTCTAAAAAACCAAATCAATAACCAAATAAATCCGGCAAACCCAATAATGCCGGTTTGAACCAAAAACGCTAAAAACAAGTTATGGGGCTGGGGAACCGCCCATTCAAGATAGGGCGGAAAATATCGCTGATAGTCCAAATAAAATTTTTGAAAAAGACCTGGTCCGATTCCGAAAAAAGGATAATCTTTGCCAATCTCCCAAGCAACTTGCCAGACTATCATTCTTGAATAAAAAGAAGATCGAGAGCTCTCAACTAAATTTTTAAATTTCGGCGAATCTTGCTGAAAATAAACTAAAAGAAATGTCAAAACTATCAAACCAGCCAAACCAAAAACTTTCTTTAGTAGTGACAAATTTCGCCGATCGGCGAAATTTGTCACTACTAAAAATAAAGAAGCAAATAAAATTC
>Ga0315282_10016923_pt1 | contig 10596 bp, 9 predicted proteins | sample YL17G07_20_MG_FD_203693 | JGI IMG/M metagenome (GOLD analysis project Ga0315282, IMG submission 203693) | Sediment microbial communities from Yellowstone Lake, YNP, Wyoming, USA - YL17G07_20 | ecosystem: Environmental > Aquatic > Freshwater > Lake > Sediment | place: USA: Wyoming | collected... | reverse complement strand
ATTTTGCTAATTTTGGGATATCAATTCCTGGAGTCTCCATTGGTTTAATTCTCTTTCCAGTGATTAGCCCAGACTCCTTCAAATTTCTTACAAAGAGAGTAAGAGATCCAACGATTGATCTTATATCATTTCTATCAAATGGAATATAACAGCGCTGCTCTATAGACGGCAATTCACACTTTCTATCGACCAGATATAATACTCTTTCGGGATATTTTTTGAACCTCTGCTTTGTCTGTCCCAGTTCGACAGATACACTGGGTGAAGGGAACAATTTTTCCAGTCTTGTCGATCCGGGAGTAATTAGAAAAACCGCTCCGATCGCAGACTCTATGTAATGCGCTTCCTTGCCTTGCAAAGTTAAGCCTCGGTCAGCTTCCATTGGTATCATCTTTATATCTTCTACTCCAATCTCATTCAAGAATTCCTTAATATCCCTTGCAAGATCCTTTTCGTTAGTATCGTACAGCAAAAGCATGTATCCCATTATCCTTCTCCTTTCCACAACCCTCTTCTGTTTTCCCTTGCTTCCCTATGAGCCTTCAAAAACTTCTCCTGGTATATCTTCTCGATTCCGTGAATGTTAAACTATCCTGTCTTCAGAGAAAACGGTCGAGTGCGTCATATGCCAGTGTATCAAATTATCCCCTTCTTTGCCCAATGTAAATCGTGCTTGTCAGGGTTGGTTTTTTGACTACCCGGAAGGTTCGAATTCAAAGGCGGCAATTCTCCAAACTTTTCCAAATAAGCAAAGAGGACCGCACGTTCAGCTTTGTCGAGAGATTTCTTTCTTAAGGGATAGGCAGCTTTTACAGTCAGGGCTCCAAGGAGGAAATACAGGTGTTGATCATCCTTTCTTTTCTGGCCAAGAATCATCTTAGCAATATGGCGTTTTCTAAATAAGAACCAGCTGGCCTTGTGTCCTGCATAATGGAATAGATCCAACCGCCGAGCCAAATCATTCGCTTGCCCAATATATAGGATTCCTCTTCTATCAACGCCTCCCACTCTTTGAACAGGTTTATTTCTCCTGATGACATAGATACCAGGGACCTCCCTGGCATCATAATGTTTGGCCTCATCAACAATATCAACTCTAAAAACACCTTTCCATTTTGGCCTCATATTTGTTTCCATTCTGTCCCCCCTCATCTTGCATTATTTTGCCCCTTTTTTAGGGGTTGCCTTTCACATAACCACGGGTTTAACTCAACACCCTTCTTCGTTATAGCGATCAAAACGATTCTTCAGTAAGATTTTACCTTAAACTGCCTTGCACGTAGTTTTATCCAGTATTCTCAGGGACTTTAAACGTTTCCTCTGTTCAGTTAGTACAACCTTTCAATACCAATTCACACCAAAAAAGTGAACGATAATCTGCACAAAGCCATTTCTTCAACGGAAAACTTCCAAAGGGATTTACTTCATATTGCCTTTTTTTATTTGTCAAACTCTCATAACCAGTTTAGATCATAAAGGAACAAGAACATTCAACTCCTATAAAAATGTAATGGAAAACCTTCGTTTGAATCTGATTATCGCTTTTTTTACCTATTGGACGGTCGTAACGGTCTTAATTCACAAGAGGAAGAAGACATATAGATTCGGTTAAAGAAAGGAATGGAACAGTTTCTTCTATATTGTTCCCTTCTACGTACCTACTTAGAGAGAAACTTTACGGTTAAGGGGTATAGTATACCCTCGATTAATGTGATTCAGATGAACGGTGGGAATCGGTTAGGTTTGCGGTTAGGAGTTACACCTACAAAAGGTGAGGATCGGTCCACGCTCAGGGGTGATGATTTCTGATTGAAATTGCCAATGAATGCATAAGTCGCTAGCCCAGTACGACCGCTCGAGGGACCAGCTGCTTATATATCAATTCGATTCCAGTTCACAGAGGAATCGATCAACTCCATTTGCTTTGCTAGAAAAAACCCTCGCGATTGGCACAGGGATGCGTCGGGCGTTAAGCCGCGAGCGTACGTAGTCCACCTGGGTCTCCCAATGTTTGTCTAGAAGTACCAAATCACAATAGGCCACAGGAACGGTAGCGTGGAGGAGATCAATCGCTTGGTTCGTGGTGATTTTTATCTGTTTATTTATAAGAAAAGTACGGACCAGCTCGTGAAGAATGAACCGGGTCCCTCTTTGGATTTGAAAGCCGGACGGTGACCGTCTGAGTGTTGATTGAAAGCGTGGATCTGTATCAGTTCTGTTTCGCAGTGCTTCAAGAGATTTTATAAGTGCATTCCCTAAATCGGAAAAGTTCTTGCCGAGCGTACTAGCTTGTATGACTCCAAACAAATCGTGGGCTGTAAATAGATTTAGCGATGTTGGCCTGAATTGGCTAAATGCCTTGAGGAACTCTATATCTGCATGGGGTAGGGTTGGTGAACCACCGGCAAGCGCTTCATTTTCTCTCTGGATAACCTTAAAGGGATAGATTTCTAAGAAGAAAAGTCGGGGTAGAATTGCTTCAACGAGGTTTTCTGCTTTGTGCGCTTGTTCCGCAATCGTTACTTTGGTGAACTCGGCCAGATTCAACCAGGAGAGTGCAAGCGTGCCATTCCGTAAATTCAAAGCCGCGGTGAAACGAGTGGCCAAAGTCTGGTCTTCGGAGAACTTACGTAACGCCCAATGGTCAAGGTAGATGGTGGGTGAAATCTCCCATTGGGAAACCTGCCACTCACCATTTCTGTTTTTCGTAAGGCTAATCATTGTTTTTCTGAGACGCCCTGCTGTTGGCAAGAATCCTTCTATTTGCAGTACGTTTTCATGAGATTAAAAGCTTCTGCAAATCCCAACGCTTCGGCTTTTTTAAAATCCAGGCAAGCGTGAGATTTGTCTCCCAAATAGACTCTCGTCATCCCACGATTTGCATAAGCTTCTCCAAAATTTGAATCTAAGTCAATAGCTTTGTTGAGGTCGAGAAGAGCTCCCTGATAGTCCTTTAGGATATTCTTTGCAACGCCCCTGCCGCAATATGCCTCTGTGAACCGGGGTTTCAACTGAATAGCAGTAGTAAAACCTTCAATCGCTTCGCGGACAGATTTTAAGTCATTTTCAGTAAGTTCCTTTCCAAAATAAGCCCGGCTATACTCAAGAGCCAATACGACAGAAAGCCCTCTTCCCAGGTATGCTTCTGCTCGTTTAGCAGGTTCCAGTCTGAGTTCAATTGACTTTGTAAGATCGGAAATTGTTCCTGGGTAGTCTTTTAATGCGAATCTAGCCATCCCTCTTGCGAAGTAGTATGTCGCATAATTTGGATCAAAGTTTATGGCGGCACTATAATCAAGGATGGCTCCTTGATAATCATGCAAAAGGAGTTTCGCCTGACCTCTATTGTAATACGCCGACATCGACTTAGTATCCGCCTCGATGGCTTTGGTATATTCATCTATTGCGGCTTTACAATCCCCCTCTGCCATTTTGGTATTTCCTTTTTTTATGAAGTTCACTGATGGGCTTTCTCGTTGACCACAGCAGGGCAGAATGAATAATGCAAGCAGAAGCCAGGCATACATGTATTTGTTATTCATGTTACACCTTATAGTCGCTAACTAAATCTTGCACAGAAGTTCATTCTTTTTAGTTCCTTACGCAAATTCCACCCTCGGACGCCTTTTTGTTATCGAGACTCGATAGAACCATCTTAGTTCCCTCTGTCGTAGGCTTTCCGCAGGGCTGCAAACATGGTCTAAGCTCGATAAAATCAAGCATATGAAAGAGCAAGTTGTATGTCAAGAACAAAACAACTGTTGATGATTACCAATTGAAAACAAGCATGCTTTGTCGAAATGGTAACCCGTGGACTTCAGGAAGTACTTTTTGTTTTAATTGGAAGTAGAAAGACAGTTTTAAATTTAGGAATAGCCCCATTGATCGGTTATTCCTTCCTTTAATCCCTTTTTCAAATTTCTCTAGCCATCAATGACCAAATCCCAAATAAATTTTTCATGACGAGTTCGTCACCCCTGCCTACCCGCAGGCAGGCGCGAACCATGAAAATAATAATCCCCCTCCCCTTCATCCCCTCCCACCAGGGGAGGGGATATTTTTTTGGGTTTTTTTCTGAATCTTAGAAGAAAATTCCCAGATTTAGAATCTAATGAACAAAATTCAAGAAGTCAAAAAAGCTTTTTGGTTATTTGGTCATTGGACATTGGAAATCCTGCCTGTGGTAGGCAGGTGTTTGGGTTTCGAGATTTGGAATTTGGGATTTGTGACTTGACTGGTTCTCGTTAGGCTCCTTATTACTTTTCCTTTTTACTGACATCTTTGGCATATCCTTCACGGAAGCCTTCGACTATTTTTTTCGAGACCTTTTCGGTGGCCTGAAAGATCTTCTTCAGCCCTTCCTTAAACAACTCCTTCGCTTCCTCAAGGTCTTCTTTTTCTTCTTGCATGATACGATGTCACCACCCCTCACCCCGCCCTCTCCCCTGAGGGGAGAGGGAAAGGGTGAGCGGAAATTTATTTGACCATCTTTTTCAGTTTCTCCATCTGGATCCTTACTCGCTCGGCCCTCTCACTTTTAGGATCTACTTTTAGATATTCCTCCCAGGCCTTGATCGCTCCTTTCATATCCTGTTTGTCGTGAAGGAGGACCAGACCGAGATTGTATCGACTGTTGAAATGGTTTGGATCGCTTTGGGCCGCCTTTTTGAACTCCTCAATCGCCTGATCAAAATCTCCTAACTTTCTATACATAATGCCCATATCCGTTCTCACATCCGGATTGTCAGGTTTCACAGCAAGATACTGGCGATAGGCCTCAATGGCCTCTTTGGGCTGGTTGGAATCGAAATAGAGGTTTCCCATCTCCACCCAGGCGGAGAGATTCTTGGGATCCTTCTTAACGATATCTTTCAGAGTTTGGATCTTCGAAGCAACTTCGGCAGGAAGGGGCCCTTGAGGGGGAGGCATCGGAGCCATCTGGGAAGTCCCTTGTGGTTTTTGGATTGCAGCCACCTTCTCCCCTCCCTTTTTCCCTTTAAGGATGGCCACGGTTGCGCCGGTGATGAATCCGACGAGAAAAGCAATCACAATGGCCAGAATCACCGTCTCTTTTTTCACTTTAATTTTCTCCTCATTTTTTGAGAATTTTATCCTAAATGAGTGAATTAATCAAATTGAAGGTTCTATCCGATCTTTCGAGGAAGGGTTAAGATTTGTCGATGGATCACAGAATTGAGGAAACAAGAAAAAAGAAGAAAGGTTTCATTCAGATTCGAGTCAACCTCCCCCCTTCAAAATCCCTTTGATTTTATCGATGATATAAGGCTTCTCCACATAGGCCCAGGCGCCCTTCTCCTTTGCAATCCTTTCTGTATCATCCCTTCCATGAGCAGTGATAATGATCACTCGAGGTGGGGGTTGGGTCCGCCGGACATTTTCCAATACTTTCCACCCATCCAATTCTGGCATGACCAGGTCAGTGATGATGGTGTCAAAGTGCTGTGCCTTGGCTGCCTCGATGGCCTTCCTCCCATTCTCGACCGAAATCACCTCGTAGCCTTCCTGCGAAAGAGCCTGGGTGAGGGACCACCGGATCAGGAATTCATCATCGGCAATTAAGATCTTATGGGAATAAATGGCTTTTGCTCCTTTTCTGCCCTTGGATCAATTCATCTATTTTGACGAAGACTAATTCGTGAAAGAATTTGCAAAATCTCTTATCATTCCCGGTGAATCTTTTCGCTTTAGCCCGCAAACTTCGAGCATCGCCTCCAAAAATGGTTCTGGCTCAGCAAAGCTGCCCTGCTGGGTGTGAACGACATCGTGAGAGCCGTCGTTATGATTAATCTTGATGGCGATAAAGTATGGAGTTCTGACATCTCCCAAGGCCTTGTGAATGCTAAACTCCTTATCGGGAAATAAGGGGAAAGGGATATTGTACGCCTCCTTGAGCACCTCCACTTCATGAGGAGAATTTCCCGCACCGATACCAATTAATTTCATTTTGCCTTTCAGGTCGGGGTTATTCTCAATGCTATGATACACCTGGGTCATCCCTGACGCCGTGCTTTGGCAGGTAGGACAATATAAGCTAAGGATCGTAACGATCACTGCCTGGGCCTTAATCTGTGGTATTTTAAAATACCCCTTCCCGGAAAGTCCCAAATAGTTTCTTTCATTTTGATCTTTAGGGATCGGAAGATTGATCACGGGTAGCTTCCCGCCCTTCACCGGCGGCGAGTTTGCCGCGAAGTTAGGATTACTGAGGACTAAAAACAGAATGGAAATAGCAGAGAAAGAATGTAATTTTTTATTCAATGTCTTCGATCTTCCTCAGACGGCATTCAGCACCATTTTACAAGCAAAATATATGCCTTGTCAGTGACTGACTGATCACAGAATTTCAAGGGGAATGTAAGTAGTTAATTTATAACGTAAATCTGACTTCTTCTGCATTCCTTAAAGCTGGGAAAAAAATTTTCCAATTACGGATTATGTAAATTCCCCCAGATGGGTGAGGGATTTCACCCAATCCTATTTTTCGTTTTTTGGATCGATGCCCTGAGTTTATTGGGCGTTCTTCGAGAGATTGGATCTCCAGAGTAATCCCCCAGTTATGAGCGACATTAAGGAGAGGGAGCCTTTTCTGGACTGGGAGGGGCTATCTTCAAAACCTTAGCAAGCGGTCATTTGAAAGGCAAAGGTTACCAAGTGAGAGAGACCTACACACGCCTTTTCTCTCATTCGAGCTTTGAATTTTATCGCGTAAAGGTGCCGCTCTAAGGTTTTTCCGACAGCCCCTCCCAGTCCGATCTAACATTATCGTTCCACATGTTCCTGGAGGATTTCTCTCCACGAGAAATTTATATTGCTTTTTCAAACGGCTGACTTAAAATGGACTTGGCATATTATTGGAGGAAAGAAATTGTCAGGTTTTTGGGAAGGGAAGGAGCCGTGCTGGATCATCTTAAGCTGCTCGAGGTATGTATATGTGAACTGCCCCGCTTACCATCATCCAGAGAGGCCCTGCTGGGAGACTGCCTACACGCACTGCGAAATCTTGCTTGGCATCAAAAGGGAATGTAAATACTGCAAGGTTTTTAAACTTTACAATAATCCCCACAGTTGACCGCCCAAGTCCGTCCTCCATTTTGCCGTTCCTCTTTTCTATCTTTCACTTCAAATGAAGACTTAGCTGAATTGATTTCTTTTTTGACACCGTCTGAGCCAAGGTTAGACTATGGAATCAAGAAGGCCCGATGTGTTATAAAATATCTGTAACGCTTCAATACTTGCATTCTTTCCCTCTAAAAAAATCTTAATATTTTGTTCGAGAAAAAGGAGAACGGATGAGATCTCTCTTTTTAGGGTTGATCTACTTCATGTTTTTTCTATCCGGTGCGGCGGCACTGATTTATCAGGTGGTGTGGGTGAGGTCATTGACTCTGATATTCGGTGGTTCCCATTTGGCCGTCACTGCAGTTCTTTCCATTTTTATGGCTGGCCTGGCGATAGGCGGGTACACCATTGGGAAGGTCGTTGACCATGTTAAAAAGCCGTTAAGACTCTATGGATTGCTTGAGGTTGGAATAGCGCTTTTCGCTGTGGTTTTCATAGGATTGATGAAACTCTATCCCTCGATTTACGTTCCTCTTGCTGAGGGTAAAGACGGTTCCTACCTTTATCTCTCATTCATACGTGTCGTATTCTCGGTGGTGGCCTTAATCGTTCCCACGACTCTGATGGGAGGAACGCTTCCAGTTCTATCGCGGTTTGTTTCAGTTCAACCCAAAAACCTGAGAAGCTATCTTTCATTTCTTTACGGCGTCAATACCCTTGGGGCGGTTTTGGGAGCATCTGCAGGGGGCTTTTTTCTCCTCAGGTTTTATACTGTTTCCACCACCCTTCAGGTGGCCATCCTGTCAAATGCCCTTATCGGCGTTGCAGCGATCTTGCTTCAAGACAAGGCAGCAACCGCACTGACCGCGAATGCCTTTACGTTACAAAATAAGGAAGTGTTATCCAAGACAGAGTCCACGGGTCTTTCACACCCGGAGCGCATGGAGAATGCCTTTCCCCTCAAGCTGGTTCTCTGGGGAATTGGAGTGAGTGGATTTTGCGCCTTGGGCTATGAGGTGCTCTGGTCCAGAATTCTCACCGTTGTGGTGGGTGCGAGCGTCTACAGTTTTACCACCATGCTGGTTGCCTTTCTCGCTGGAATTGCGCTGGGGAGCGAGGCCTACGGACTGTTACCGAAGCTTTTCAAGATCGAAGATAAAGGGATAGGCAGGTCCATCTTATGGTTTGGCGGAGTTGAGGTCATCATTGGAGTGACCGCCCTTCTGGTGACGATCTATATCCGCGATATCCCGGCGAACTCCATTCGTTTACAAAATTATCTTCTTGGAATGGGTATCAGCTCTTTTGGAGTGAGGGTGTGGTCTAACTTCACCTTGGCCTTTTTTTATATGGTTGTCCCAGCATTTTTCATGGGAGTGGCTTTTCCTCTGGCTGGCAAAGTTCATGCGGAGTATAGGAAGATGGTCGGAGGGGCGGTAGGTGAGATACTGGCTTATAACACTGTTGGGGCGATCCTCGGTGCCGCGATCAGCGGATACATGATGATTTATCTCTTCGGTATCGAGAGATCCCTCCAGATGTTGACGGTGATCAATATCGGCTTTGGCTTGCTCCTCTTCTTCAGTATGAGGAATATCAACATATTGAACTGGGGGATGGCTGGCGTGACGGCGGGAGCCCTGCTGTTTCTGGGCCTCGATCAAAATACCTTGAAAATATGGGATATGAAATATTTTGCCATCTTCCGGAACAATCAGCCAGAAGCCTTCCGCACACCCGAAATGGTTCGAGAGGCAGTGGAGAATACGGACGTCCTTTATTACGGTGAAGGCGTGGATGCCATTGTCAGCTCCATCAAAATAAAGGGAGGGGAGCAGTCTTTCATTACGAATGGTAGGATTGAAGCCTCCTCCCATTTACAAGCTTTGCAATGCCAATTTACCCTCGGTCACCTGCCTATGCTTCTGGATAAAAACCCCAAAAAGGTACTGGTGGTTGGACTCGGGAGCGGGATGACATTGGGAGCAACCTCCGTCCACCCGAGCGTTGAAAAGATAACACTTTTGGAGATCGAACCCAAGGTCATTGGCGTAGCGAAGACTTTTGAAAATTATAACCACCATGTCTTGGATAATCCAAAATTGAAGATGATCTTTAATGACGGGCGGAATTTTCTGATGACATCGAAAGAGAAATTCGATGTCATCACTGCAGATCCCATTCACCCCTGGTTCAGGGGGGCAGGCTACCTTTATACCACCGAATATTTCAAACTTGCCTCGGAGCATCTTCTCCCCGGCGGGGTTGCCTGTCAGTGGCTGCCGATCTATGAGATGACTCCGGAGGATCTGCGATCTGTGGTGAGGACATTCGGGGAGCACTTTAGATATACGATGCTCTGGTTGACCCATTATGATGCAGAGCTGGTGGGAAGCAACTCACCCATCATGATGGATGAAGCGGAGCTTGGTCGGCGGATCGCAGAGCCTCTTATCTCTGCTGACCTTGAACGTGTCATGATGGGATCAGCGACTGACTTTCTCAGTTATTTTGTGATGGGAACGGATGGAATGAAGAAATTCAGTGAGGGAGGGATACTGAATACCGACGATCACCTCTACCTCGAGTTTTCTGCCCCTTTTTCTATTGCCACAACTTCTGTCATGGAAGCCAATGTTCGTGCCATTGTCAAATACCGTGAGAGTGTTTTGCCTTATTTGGTCGCAGCAGCGGACAACAAGACGAGGGCGGGAGAAGAGAGAAAGTGGATGCTCAACAGGGATGCCGCTGAGATTTCGGACCAAGCACTTGCTCTATTTCTCGGTGGGCGATTCAGAAGTTTGGAATTTAAGCAGCTGATGGAAGAACTGGATCACAAATACTCCTCTTTTGCGCCGGGAAGATTTTTAAAGAATGAATACATAGCCTTGATCGACATGGAACCAAGGTTGTTGGAAAAGAGGGCGTTTGTTCTTTTAAGTGAAACGGGGTCGAAGACTGTGGTAGAGGTTTCTGCGGTATTCGTACGCGTCAGCAGCGAAAGGGCATCCGTGATTTTTGTCGACAATAATGCCAGGGTCAAATACGGAGAACTGTATGTCGACGGCATTGACAAAGAGGAATTCATCAATCGCTTTGTAAAAGATGTGCTGGCGAGCATCGGAGATGTGTACAGAAAAGAAGCCCAGGCTGCCCTTCATCAGGGGAGAGCTTTTCCACTACGAGTGCCCACTTTGAGCAAGATAAAAGAGGTTATCATATCAAAAATACACGAGAATAATCCTCCGTCTGCGAAGAGTCTTTTCTGACCCATACCTGTACAATTCCCCCTTTTTTAGGCAATGATGCCTGATGCATATTCAATTGGGTCGCCTCGGTCCCATCTGTTGGAGAGGGCTTCTTCGAGTACTAAAGATGGATGGCGAGCGATAGGCTGCCGAACCGTCAAACCATGACCTTGCAATAAGATGGCATTATTGATTTTCAAAGGGCAATAAGCTATAAAATTATTATCCTTCCTTGATGGTGTAGCCTCTAAATTTGGAGATTGAATGG